>Ga0209804_1000220_pt1 | contig 49991 bp, 38 predicted proteins | sample GraSoiAngelo_139_FD_185896 | JGI IMG/M metagenome (GOLD analysis project Ga0209804, IMG submission 185896) | Grasslands soil microbial communities from the Angelo Coastal Reserve, California, USA - 14_0929_12_20cm (SPAdes) (version 2) | ecosystem: Environmental > Terrestrial > Soil > Grasslands ... | reverse complement strand
ATGTTCTGGACAGTACGCGGAGCCAATGCCATCATCGCCCTCCGCTGCTGCCAGCTCAGCGGTAAATTCGAGGACTACTGGGAGGCCCGACGGGCGTAATACCCATTCACTTTAAAGTCGCGCACCCGGATTGGCATTCTCTGGGATAATCGAGAAATGTTGCGTGACAAAAACCTGATTCCACTCTCACACCAGCATCAGCATGCGCTGGCACTTTGCGTTCGCCTAGAACGCGCGGCACAGGCCGGCGACGTGGACGTCGGAGCTTGGCAGACCGAAGTTCGGCAGATTTTTGACCAGGAAATCCGAATTCACTTCGAAGCCGAGGAGAAAGTGCTCTTCCCTGCTGCTGCGCAATATCCGGAACTGCGCTCGTTGACCGACGAATTGCTGGGCGAGCATGGAGTGCTTCGCGGATATTTTAGGCGTGCGACCGAGAGCAGATTAGATTCAGTCGGGTTACAGCAGTTGGCGAGCAAGCTCTCTGCCCATATCCGCAAAGAGGAACGCCAACTTTTCGAAGGAATGCAGCGGCTAATGGGCGAGCAACCATTGGCCGCGCTGGGAAAATCCCTGGATAAAGCTCTGGCACCGGCGATTCAAGCTTGTTCCGTACCCAATCCCGCCACCCGGCTGCGGCCCCGCGGGAGAAATAACCGAAGCCGAAGCTAGGCTGTAAAATTTTCGTCGGGTGGGACCGGACAGGGTTGCGGCAGCCGATCGCTGACTTCCGCGAGTACGGCTAATTTCTCAGCATGCTCACGGGTGAGGGCTCCCGGGGCGCAGCGCCAGCGCCAGTTGCCATCCGGTCGGCTGGGAGTGTTCATGCGCGCTTCGCTGCCCAATCCGAGTACATCCTGCAAAGGCACGATGGATAAATCCGCTACCGATCCCTGCGCAGCCCGGATGAACGCCCAGTGAATCCCTTCGTCATTGATCGGTCCCAAATACGCTTGTATGTGCCTGCGCTCCCGCTCGGTCGCACAGGAAGTCCACCAACCCACAATAGTGTCATTGTCATGCGTGCCGGTGTAAATCACTCGATTCGGAGTGAGCCGGTGCGGCAGGTAGATGTGCGCTCCGGGATTACCGAAGCCGAATTGCAGGACCGCCATGCCGGGTATTCCCAGATGCTCTCGTAAGGCGTTGACTTCGGGGGTGATGTAACCCAGATCTTCAGCGAAAAACGGCAGGCCACCTAGTGCTTCCCTGAGCTTTTCGAAAATTTGACCCTTAGGGCCATCCACCCAACGGCCATGAACCGCGGTCGGCTCGCTGGCTGGAATTTCCCAGAACTGCTCGAAGCCGCGAAAGTGGTCGAGACGAATGTAATCACACGTTTGAGTCGCCCAACGCATGCGCTGAATCCACCACTGGTAACCCCATTCCTTCATGGCGTCCCAGCGGTATAGCGGGTTTCCCCAGCGCTGGCCGGTCTCGCTGAACGCGTCCGGCGGCACTCCGGAAACAACTTCGCTCTCGAGATTGCCATTTAGGCGAAACATTTCCGGGTGAACCCAGACGTCGGCGCTGTCATAGTTAACGAAGATGGCGATATCGCCGGCCACGCGGATTGAACGCAGGGCACAATGTCGTCGCAACGCGTGCCACTGCTCCCAGAAGGCGAACTGAATGACGCGGCCAACATCCAGCTTGTGACCGAGTTCGTTGCGCGCCTTGGCCAGAGCTGCGGGTTCGCGCTGAGCCAGTTCCCGCGGCCACTGGTTCCAGCTATCCTTGCGATAGAAGTCGCGGAGCACATCAAACAAGACAAATTCTTCCAGCCACCAGCTATTCTCTTTGCAGAACCGATCGAATCGTTGCCGATAGGCGCCTGACGCCCGTTTCAGGAAATTAAGGAAATTACAGGCCGCTTCGACCAGCACCGGCACCTTGCCGGCGCGCACCTCTTCGTAATCAACGAGCCCGCCATGGTCTAGCAAATTCGAGATTCGCGCGTGGTCGATCCAGCCGTGATCCGCCAGGCGCTCCAGGCTTATCAGCAGCGGATTTCCTGCAAAGGCTGACGTGGAAGAGTAGGGCGAATTTCCATAACCCAACGGTCCAAGGGGCAACACTTGCCAGAGTCCCTGGCGTGCAACGGCAAGAAATTCGACGAACTCATAGGCGGCGGGTCCGAAGTCGCCGATTCCACCGCGCGAAGGCAGCGAAGTGGGATGGAGCAAGATTCCTGTGGCGCGAGGAAATGACATCGTGAATCCGAGATGGGTTTCTTGAATGACAGAGGCAGCGCAGGCACAATGCCTGCGCTACAGGCGGTGAAGACGTTGTCGTTATCGGACTATTCGCCTTGCTCTGAGGCTCCGCGACTGAGTCCCTTCATCTCCTCTTCGTTGATCTTGATCTTGCCGGACTTTTCCATCTGTTGACGAAGGTTATTGACGAACAGGCCGAACAGCTCACCCTGCTTCTGCTGAACCAGGGAGTCGCGAATCTCGTCCTTTTTCTGGGCGAACTCGTCCGCGGTGGGTTCCTGCTTTTCCAAGACCTGGAGTACTGCACCCGTAGTGCCGCTGTTGATGGGCCCACTGATCTCTCCCGGCTTCAAGGTAAAGGCGACGGCTGCAGGGCCAGTCATGGAGCCCACGTCCGGTACTTGGCCGCTGGGCAGAACGAAGTCACTGGTCTTGAGCGTGGCCCCCAGTTCCTTAGCAGCTTTCTTCAGGTCATGTTCCGCCTTAGCGCGATCCGAGAGTTCCTGGGTTTTCTGGCGCAGCAACTGATTGGCGCGCTCGTTCTGAAACTCCTGTTCCACGCGCGCGTGGATTTCCTCGAACGTCGGTGTGGCGGGCGGCTTCACAGCCAGCAACTTAAAAATGACGAAGCCTGATTGAACCTGAACCATATCCGGAGGAGACTTTTCCCCTTCCCCGAACACGGCATCGGCAAACTGCGGCGAAGAACCGATCCCCGGCAGCGACTCGTTGCGGCTGAAGAAATCGGCCGTGATCATTTGCAAGCCCTTGGCGCCGGCAGCTTGCTCCAGACCATTGTTGCGAGCCTGGGTAAGCAGAGCGTTGGCCTGCGCTTCGGCGGCGCGCGTAGCCTTCTGCTGCTTAATCAGAGGCTCAATCTGCGCCTTGACCTCGTCCAGGGATTTCACGTGCGCATCCTGCTTGTCATCCACGTGAATAATGTGGAACCCGTAGCTGCTCTTGACCAGCTCGCTGGTCCCACCCTTGGGAAGAGAAAACGCTAGTTTTTCGAACTCGGGCACAGTGTGGCCACGCCCGATCCATCCCAGCGATCCACCATTCTTGGCGCTGCCCGGATCGTCGGAATTCCTCTTGGCCAGATCTTCAAACTTGGCTCCGGCTTTCAACTGTTTCAGAATGCCTTCGGCTTTCGCCTTGGCGTCATCCATCGCCTTTTGGTCAACCTTGCCGTCAGCGCCCGCGGGCGGCGTCTTGACCAGAATATGGCGGACATTCACCTGCTCAGGAACGCGGTATTCATCGCGATGCTGGTCGTAATAAGAGCGCAAATCCTCTGGAGTAACCTGGGTTTCGGCAGCGAGTTTGGAGGAGTCCAGGAGCACGTAGGCAATCTTGCGTTTTTCCGGGATGGAGTTGTTGTAAGTCGGCTTATTCCGCTCATAGAAAGCCTTCAATTCCGACTCCGCGGGATGAATTCCCTTGCGCAGATCGGCTTCCCGGATGACCGCATACTGGAACTTGACTTTCGCATTGCGCTTCTCAAACTCCTGGCGAATTTCCCTATCCGACACCGAGGCGGCGGCGGCAACCAGGTTACGAAGCTTGGTGATCAGGATGTTGTCTTTCATGCCCTCTTCAAACTCAGGCACGGTCACATCATTCTGCGTCAGAAGGTTCTCGGCGGCCTCTTTGCCGATGTATTTTCCACCCGGGAAAAAAATGGGCGCGTATTGACCATGCTGCAATTCGTCCAGGACATCCTCGTCGGTCGCAAGGAAGCCCACGCGCTTGGCTTCGCTGATCAGGGCCTTCTCCGTGATCAATTGATCAGCCGCTCGCGAAGTGAAAAAGGGCAGAAGCTGCGACCCCATGGCGTTACCGCGCGGAAACTGCTGACGAAGCATGTTCTGGGCTGCCCGCAGGACTTCCTGGCGAGTTACGTCCTGGTCGCCCACGGTGGCCACAACACCGGCAGCAGGACCGCCGCCGAAGCCAAAGTTCGTGCCCAATCCACCCGGGATAAGGGTTATGACCATGGCGCCGCAGAAAACCAGCAGAATGCTGCTGAGCACAACTTTCTTGACCGGGCCAGGGGTTTGCAAGAATCGGATCATCTTCTTGTCACTCCAGAAAATTAGAGAGGAAACTCTGATTATAGACTACTACTCCGGACAGGAACGACTCCTCGTAATGATAATGACTCTGGTGTGGAGGTGGCAGATAGGCCGAGAAAGCGTCTCCTTCCTGCTCTCGGCAATCCAGTGTGCTGGAGAATTCTATTGAAACGTATTAATAAAACGTGATTACCTAAGACGCTACGAACAATTCCACTGTTGCCCTAAGATCGCTCCACGGAACCGCTGCCTGCAGGTTGGTGGCGCATGACCTGAGAGGAACGCGACATGCAGAATCGAGCAGTTCCCAAGCGTTGGCTGGCCCCATTCGCCCTTTTTCTCTGTTCCCTGTCACTTTTCTCTCAACCCCATCCACATGACCGCGAAACGCAAGCCGCATCCCACGAAGTTAAAAACAAGCGGGAGCTGAAGGAAGGCTGGAGTCTTCAGTCCTCAGGCAAGGTGGCGGATGCGGGCGAAGTCATCTCGACCGTCCGGTATCAGCCCAAGAACTGGTACGGCGTGACGGTGCCGACGACGGTCGTGGCGGCCCTCGTCAAGCAGAAGGTATATCCCGACCCGGAGTTCGGGATGAACTTGCGGCAAGTCCCAGGAGTGACCTATCCGATTGGGGCGAATTTCTCCAACCTCCCGATGGAGCCGGACAGTCCTTTTGCAGTTTCCTGGTGGTACCGGAAGGCGTTTGCGTTGCCGGCCAGCGATCGGGGCAAAACCCTTTGGCTGAACTTTCAAGGGATCAACTACCGGGCCAACATCTGGGTGAACGGCCAAAGGATTGCCGATCTGGAACAAGTTGCCGGCGCCTGGCGGACCTACGAATTTGACATCACCAAAGTGGCGCGCCCGGGCGCCGAGAACGTAGTTGCGGTCCAGGTGTTTGCGCCGACGGAAACCGACCTGGCCATCACGTTCGTGGATTGGAACCCCGCGCCGCCCGACAAAAACATGGGACTGTGGCGTGACGTCTATATCACCGCCACTGGACCTGTGGCATTGCGCTATCCGGCAGTGCTTTCGAAGGTCAACTCACCGGCTAATGACAGCGCGCAATTAACCGTGGTCGCGCAAGTGAAGAATGCTTCCGACAAGCCGGTCGAAGGCATATTGAAAGGGCGTATCGAGAAAACAGAATTTTCTCAAGCGGTTGAACTGGCTCCCGGCGAAGCGAAGGACGTGGCTTTTGAGCCGGACAAGTTCTTACAACTTAGATTTGCGCATCCTCGCCTGTGGTGGCCCGCGCAGATGGGCACTCCCAATCTCTATCCACTGCACGTGGAATTCGAGGTACACGGAAAGATCTCGGACGAAGCGGACTCGCACTTCGGTATCCGCGAAATTGCCTCCGAGCTGGTCGACAACAACAAGCTTCTCTTCACCGTCAATGGGAAGCGAATCCTGATTCGCGGCGGCGGTTGGACTCCCGACATGATGCTGCGCGAGAACTCGCAGCGTCTGGAAGATGAATTCCGTTATGTCCAGGACATGGGGCTGAACACCATCCGGCTGGAAGGTAAGCTGGAGCCGCCCGAGTTTTTCGACAAAGCCGATCGCAAAGGGGTTCTGATCATGGCCGGCTGGTGTTGCTGCGATCATTGGGAACACTGGTCAAAGTGGTCGGATGCGGATTTCAAGATCGCGCAGGAGTCCTTGCGCTCGCAAATTTATCGCCTGCGCACCCATCCCAGCCTGGTGATGTGGCTGAACGGCAGCGACAATCCTCCGCCACCGGATGTCGAGCAAATGTATCTTTCCATCGAAAAGGAATTGCGATGGCCAAACCCGGCCGTGTCTTCTGCCACCGCGAAACCGGCGGCGGTCAGTGGTACCAGCGGGGTCAAAATGACCGGCCCTTACGAATATGTAGCTCCTTCCTACTGGCTAGCCGACTCGGTTCGACCACCCGCCGAACAGAAATGCAATGCGGGCGGCTGCGGCGGCGCCTACGGATTCAACACCGAAACCAGTATGGGACCGGCCGTTCCTCCCGCAGAAAGCATTGAACGCATGTTGGGCAAGGACCATCTCTGGCCCATCGACGACTGGTGGAACTACCACGCAGGCGGAGGCGAGTTCAAGAATATCCAGGTCTTTTCCGAGGCTCTGAACACACGCTATGGTAAGGCAGACAACGTTCAGGACTTCGCCCTGAAATCGCAGTTGATGGCCTACGAGGGAATCCGCGCGATGTACGAAGCGTACAGCCGCAACAAGTACGCCTCTACCGGCGTAATTCAGTGGATGCTGAATAACGCGTGGCCGTCCATGATCTGGCATCTCTACGACTACTACCTGCGGGGGGGCGGAGGATATTTTGGGGCCAAGAAATCGATGGAAGCGCTGCATCCCGTTTATGGCTACGATGACCGCTCAATCTGGGTGGTCAGCAGCCAGTATCAGGATGCGAAAGGGCTGAAGCTCACGGCCAAGCTCTACAACCTGGACATGGCGGAGAAGTTTTCTCAAGATGCCACGGTGGATGCCTTGGCTGACAGCACCAGCAAAGTGCTCACGTTGCCGGAGGTCGCGAATTTGAGTCCGACTTACTTTCTGCAACTCACCTTGTCGGACGCAGCTGGCAAAGTGGTTGGTTCAAACTTCTACTGGCTCTCCACCAAGCCGGAAACGCTGGACTGGGAAAAATCCACCTGGTGGGTGACGCCGACCGCCTCCTTCGCCGACTACACGGCGCTGAGCCAGCTGCCAAAAGCTTCGTTGAAGGTGAGCAGCCGCAGTGAACGCAGGGGTGAAGAAGGTCTGACGCAGGTTACCCTGGAAAATCCCGGCAAGGGACTCGCGTTTTTTGTCCGACTGAAGGTGAACAAGGGCAAGGGCGGTGAAGAGATTCTGCCCGTGCTGTGGCAGGACAATTACTTCTCGCTGATGCCGGGAGAAAAACGGGAGGTCACTGCGACGTATCGTGCCAGCGAACGGGGAAGCGCGATGCCCGCGGTCGAGGTGAGTGGGTGGAACGTGCAGTGAACCGGCAGCGGTCCTTCGACTTCGCGGGTCGATTCGCCAAGCGAATCGACCCGCTTCGCTTAGGATGGCGCCGAATCACAAATCGGCTAGCTTTCGCTGAAGTCGATCATCACCGGTGCGCTCTGGAATCCGCGGGTCTTAATGCCCACGTACAGGAGCCCGACGGCAAACCAGATCCCACCCACGGTCTTGGCCAAGTTGTTGAGGTTCCACCAGATCAAGCCGCAGAAAGCAAAGCCGATCAGCGGCAGAATTGCATCGCGCAAAACCCGCCAGTTGTGGTCTTTTCTGGAGACAATCGAGAACTGCCAGAAGGTCGCGAAGTTTACGCCCATGAAAGCGAGGAAAGCGCCGAAGTTCAGAAGTTCGCCCGCGTGCTCATAAGCGCTGCCGACGAAATTCAGCAGCACTGCTCCCAGGAACGCCAGCACTCCGATCAGCACAATGTTGTAAGTCGGTGTATTGCTGCCTGGCTTCAGATATCCGAATACGCGCTTGGGTAAGACTTCATCGCGGCCCATACCGAACAGCAGGCGCGCTGCACCCAGCGTACCCGTCAAACCGCTGCCGAAGGCAGCCACGATCAGAATCACGCCCATGGCATTGAAGAGAATCAGGCCCCCAACCCGGCGGCAAATATCCATAAACGCGGTCTCAAGATTGGGAAAGCTGCGCCAATCAGGCCACACGCGGGCGCCCAGATAGGCTTCGAGACAACTCGCAACGCCGGCAAAAACGCAGGTCAGCACCACCGCGAGCAGCACATTGCGTTTCGGATTTTCCACGTCTTCCGCCAGCGTGGTGACACCATCGAAGCCGATGTAGGTCAGCGCGGCAAACGAAGTCGCCGTCAGGATGCGATGAGAGTCGAACGTCTTGGGATCGTAGAACGGTTGGATCGAGAACAGGCCGCTCCATCCCTGGGTGCCGAACAAGAACCGCCCGGCGAGCACAATGAAGAAGCCGACCACAATAAACATGACGAACAGCAAGACTTTATTGGCTCGGGCTGAGGAGCGAATGCCCAAAAGGTTCAGGACGGTCATGATCCCGGCGATAATGGCCGCCCAAATGACGTAGGGAACCTGGGGCACGTAACGCGCATGGAGCGCGGTTGAGATCCAAACTGTATTGATGAGTGGCTGCAACAGGTAGTCGAGAATCATCGCCCAGCCGGCCAGAAACCCAAGGTGTGGGTTCAGACCTCGTCCGACGTAGGTGTAAGCCGAACCGGCAGCCGGGTAGAGGGCGGCCATTCGTCCATAGCTCACCGCCGTAATCAGCATGGCGAACAACGCGATCAGGATGATCGTGGCGAAATGCCCGTCTGATAGTTTTTGCGCCACTCCGTAAAGCGGCACCGGAGCGATGGGCTGGATCAGAACGATTCCGTAAAAGATCAAGTCCCAGAGGGTTAGGACGCGGCGCAAACGGGGCGCGCCTGAGGTGGATGTGGTTGCTGAACTGGCCATGGCTGCGCGTATTGGATTATGGAGTCGGGGGTGGTGTCAATCGGAATTGAAACGATTCAATGAAGCGTGCTTCTCCGGCGAATGCGAGGACGGCAAGAAATCGAGAGATCCTTCGCTTCGCTCACGATGACAAGGTCTAGGCTGCGTCGTGAAGGCTGACAAGTCACTTTGCGGAATCGTAATTATACGAGTAGCCGCGGGCCTCATTCCCGGACCTATAGCACGTGTTGTAGTTGAGCAGGTAATTCAGGTGTTCGTCGTCGAGCGGATACGAGTTGACCGGGTACGGATAGTTTCCCATGGCCCGGAAAGGAAGCGGAGCCACCGTGTTTCCCTCGAAGGCGTAGAAATCCATGTCCTTCTCATAGCCATTTGCGACAAAGAAGTAGTCGCGAGTCCAGCCCCTGGGCAAAACGGGTAGCCGGGAAGGATCGAAATCCAGCGCGATTTCGTCGCCTGATCCAAACACCGCCATTCGATCGTCAGAACCGGTCAACAAAGGACGCACGTCGCCGTAGCGGGTATAGGCGCCGGCAGGACGCGTGTACGGACCCGTGGCGCTAACCGTTTCATACATATATTTCACGTTGCCAGGTGGCTTGCATTCGACCTTCAAGGGAAACCCGTGGAAACGAAGGTCGGCGCGAGCCAGCGGCACCGAGTTTATGCGGGCGCTCTGGGTTTGGTTCGAGCGGTCAATAAGAATGTTGTCCCAGTAGATTTGCAGATTGGTCCAGATGCGGACACGCTGCGTGCCTGGCGGCAACGTGCCAGTCAGATCGGCGGTCATGGTGCGAGCCCCGCCTGCCGGAAATCCGACATCATCCATGACGCGAACCCATTTTCCATTCGAATCGAGTGCTTCAAGGTACGGAGCGACCGGCTGCAGTCCGGCTTGATCGGCGGCATACATGCTGGTTGCGGTGAAGTACTCGATTTCTCCATGCATCAGCAGCCAGAGTGGGCCACCCTCGTAGGGTTCGCCCAAATCGAGTTCGAGGCTGTGGAGCTTGGTGAAACCTGGGAACGAAAGCACCTCGAAGTCTCCGAAGTAGCGCTGCGCGAGCAAATCAGGAAGCAGGTTGTGGCCGTGCTCATCCCAGGCTCCGGCCGGGGGGCGAGCATTGTGGCTGAAAACTAGTTTGAACGCCGGGTACGGAGGGCCGCTGGCGAAGTACTCGTTGGGATAAACGTCGAACTCGGCGGGATGATCAACCGCCAGCAATTTCACCTGGTCGAGATAAACAGCCTCCTCGAGTGGCTCCATGAAGCGGAAGCTGAGCTTGCCATCTTTCGTGCGGAGCTTGTTGCGGTCGAGTTTGATGTACTCGGTGGGACGCGGAATATTGCGTTCACCCGGCCCGACCCAGTGGCCGACAACGCCGGCGCCCAGCATGTCGCCAACTAATTCATAGTGGTTGCCATCCCAGGCGAACAGGGTGGGACACGAACTGCCGCGCCGGTCAATCTCGGTGAACTCCTGCACGCGGTTCCCTGCAATCTGAATTTCGTCCTGGAGAACCCCAGTAGGCCAGAGCATGCGGACAACGTCAGCCTCGCCGGCCTGTCCGAGGCCCGCAATAATCTCGGTTGAGTTCTGGCCCAGATAGCCCGAGGAGCCGGCGATTTCCCACTTCTGGCGATTGCCCCCGGCAAAGACCTCAAGCTTCGTGCCAATTGCTGACTTATTGTCGTTCAATCCCCTGAGTGACAGACGCAGCCAGTGGTTCTTATTCCCACCCTCGTTGCGCAACAGCACGGCCGTGCCATGGTTCTGAGTGACGAGCAGGTCGGTGGCGCCGTCGCCGTCATAATCGCCGGTGATGAGCGCGCGCGGATCCTTGAGTTCAACCTTGTTTAGCCCGACTTCGGCAGTAACGTCCTTAAACCCATCCGCGCGTTCATTGCGGAATAGGCGAATCTCGCCCTTGCCGTCTTTTGTTACGCCCACCGCGGCAAGATCAACCCAGCCATCATTGTCATAATCGATAGCGGCAACACCCCAAGCCGCGCTCCATTTTGTTTCCGGCAACCTCACGCGTTCAAAGCCCTTCCCTTCGCGATTGCGCCAAAGCGTCAGGGCCTCGGGATTGGCGTGAGTGACAGCGATGTCCATCCATCCGTCATGATCGAAGTCGAGAACGGCAACACCCACCGGCAGCGGAATGACGGACTCAGGCCATAGCTGCCGGGGTAGAAACTTGCCTTCGCGCGGATTTTCAAAGACAGTCGGCATTCGCTCCTGCGTAGTGGAGACAATGTCCACTGCGCGGTCGTTGTTATAGTCCGTACCCGTGGCGGCAATGCTGGGCACGGTGCCTGCCAGTCCGGTCGCTTCGGTTACATCCGTGAAGGTGCCGTTTCCATTATTGCGCCACATCACGTTGCCACTCGTCTCGATATCGAAGGCAGCACCGGCCGGCGTGTTCAGTCGGGTTACATACAAATCCAGATCGCCGTCGTGATCATAGTCGATGAAAGTCAGGCCCAGAGCATGCTGGCTCTTAATGCCGGCCGCTTCAGTGGCATCCTTGAACGTATCGTTCTTCTCGTTGTGAAACAAAATGATTCGACCGTTCACGCTGACGGCCAGATCGACAGCGCCATCGTTGTCGTAATCTCCAGCTGTGCAACCAGTTGCGTGCAACTCGGGGTCCAACTTCGCCTTCTTGGTGATTTCTTCGAATTTTCCGTTGCCAAGATTATGGTAAAGACTTAAACCGCCTTGTTTGCCACCGTCGGCGAGAAGAATGTCGAGTTTGCCGTCACCGTCGTAGTCCAGAAAGCACGCACCAGGCCCCAGAAGGGCAGGCACATCGTGTGCGAGAGGCGCCGCCCGATTCAAAAGGCCCGCCTGCTGGGTTGTATTCACAAATCGCACTTCGATCGCTGGGGACCCGTGCTCTACGAAGGCTGGCGATTCCTCCGCTCGCGAGTACTTCCCCTGCTCGCCATAGGCCAGGCTCATGGTCGCGCCCAGCTTGTTCTGCGTGATGTATTGGAAGCGTGTGAGGTGCTGCCGAGCCACGGTTGTGTCGCCGGACTGTTGATAGGCGCGCGACAGCCCGAACTCGGCTGAAGCGTGTAGCGGGTTCAGCTTGAGCGCGTGCTGGAAGGAATCGATAGCTTGCGGAAATTGTTTCTGCTGAAGATAGACGGTGCCCAATAGATACCATGTATCCGCGTCGTTGGGATCGATCTCCCTGACCCGCCTGAACCCATCCGCTGCCGCTTCCGGCTCGCCGGAATTCTTGTAGATCAGCCCCAGGTTGTACCAGGCATGCGGGTTCTTGGGATCGTTCTTGACCGCGTCCAGCAGCAACTTCTTCGCTTCATCGATGCGCTGCAAATTCGCTAAGGCAATGCCTTGGTTGATGCGCGCCTCCAGCAGTTTGGCATCGAGAGCCGAAGCCGCCTGGAACGCCTTCAGTGCTCTCTCAAAGAGCTGCTGATTCATATAGGCGCAGCCCAGGTTATTCAGACGCGCGGCTTCGGAAGAACTGACTGCCTTCGAACTTTTTGGGGGTGCAGAAGCGAGAAGCGTAAGAGCAACCAGAAATAGGATGGCTGGTGCGACTAGGCTGGAGGATTTCATGAACTGGTCAGTCTACATCACCGCTCTCACGTTGTAGCGCCGCCGTCCCGGCGGCTGTCACGCGGGCGTCCCGCCCGCGCACCGGGCCGGCAAGATGGCGGCGCTACTTTATCGAATCCGTACTCGTCGGTGAGAATTCTGTGGCTTACTTCAGGAAGACTTGTGGCGCTTTGCGATGCGTTTTGCCACCGAGGTCGGTTTAGGCACTGCTTTTCGCTTCGCGTAAGCACGGGTTGAAATCACGCGTCTGCCTTCCTCGATGGTGACGGTCTGATCCCCGGAAATATTGGAGAGTTTGTCTACCTGGCCGCTGGGCCACTGAATTTCGACGGAATCGGCTTTGGTCTTCTCGCCCAGCCCGAAGGTCAGCACCAGTTCGCTCTGGGAGAGATAGCTTGAGCCACTCTTCAACATCTGCCATTGTTTGTCGCCGCCGCTTGCGACGCGCACCACCGCGCCAATGCCATCACGATTCGATTTTGTGCCGACTAACTTGATGCGCAGGCTGTGGTTCGCATTGCCTTCATTGTGGAACAAATACGCGCGGCCTCCATTGGTAGTCACCAGCAAATCGAGCGCGCCATTGTTATCGATATCCGCATAGGCAGCGGCCCGCGCAACTTTGGGCGCGGCAAACGCTGTCCCCATCTGCCCCGTGACTTCCTGGAATTTGCCGCCGCCAAGATTGCGGAACAGATGCGGTGGTTCAGCGTAGCTTACACGCTTTTGCACGCGCTCGATCTCATTTTCAATGTGCCCGTCGGCGACAAAAATGTCGGGCCAGCCATCATTGTCGTAATCGAAAAAGAAACAGCCGAAACCGAGCGTAACCAGCGTGGCACGGCCGACTTCCGAGCGCGGGGCCTCGTCCACAAACAGTCCGTTGCCCTCGTTGTGGTACAGCGAAAGCATCTGGTTGGCAAAATTGGTGATGATGATGCTGGGATGGCCGGAGCGGTCGTAGTCGCCGGCATCGGCGCCCATGCCGGCGCGGGCCACCCCGTCTTCACTGAAGGCAATACCCGCCGAGAGTGCCCTCTCTTCGAACGTTCCGTTCTGCTTGTTGAGATAAAGTTTGTTGGGTTGGGTGTCGTTGGCGAGCAGAACGTCGGGCCATCCGTCGCCGTTGTAATCGAGAATGGCGATGCCCAGGCTCTTGGAGGTGGGATCGTAGAATCCTGCCTTCTGCGTCGCGTCTTCAAATTTCCCGTTGCCTAGGTTATGCCATAGCCGCGCGGATGATCCCTTGTACGATTCCGGCGTGCAGTACGACTTGCGCGTTCCATCCAGCGTGCAGAACAGATCGCCCGCGATCGACCACTGCACGTAATTCGCTACGACCAGATCGAGCTTGCCATCGCGGTCGTAGTCTACCCAGGCCGCGCTCGTTGAAAATTCTTGCGGTCCCCACAGGCCCGCTGCCTTGGTTACTTCGGTGAACGTTCCGTTGCCGTTGTTGTGAAACAGGTGACTCTGACCCAGAGTAGTAATGAATATATCGTCGTGCCCGTCGTTGTCGTAGTCGCCGGTGGCGACACCCAGACCAAACATGGGAACGGCCAGCCCTGCCCTGCGGGTCACGTCGCTGAAGGTTCCGTCTTGATCGTTGTGGTAGAGCTTGGGCGTAGTCGGGCCCATCTTGGCGTGCCCGGGCCAGTCTTCACCGTTGATCAACAGAATGTCGGGATAGCCGTCATTGTCGTAATCGATGAAGGCGCAGCCGGGGCCCATGGTTTCCGGCAGGTATTTTTTTCCGAAGGCGGCATTGTTGTGGGTGAAGCGAATGCCAGCTTGGGCGGTGATGTCACGGAACGTGATGTTCTGGGCATGTGCCGGCACGATCGGCAGCAGGATCGCAGCAGCGGCTAAAGCCGCGAACTTTCGAGAACGATCGGCACGGCTAACGCCGTGCGCTGATACAAACCATAAGAAGCCATGTCCTGGTACAAACGACGAAAAGAGGTTTGGCATTACCTGGAAGCCCCGGAGAAAGAAGTATGTTTCAAAGCCGAGCTGCGCTGGGCGGATCGGAGACCCGCCCCCACCTGATCCAGCGGCACGGAAACGTGCTCGTGAATAGCCTGCCGCTCGTTGTTGTCTTCTGGATTCAGTTGGCGATAGGGTCCAGTGATTGCCTGCGAAGCTTCATCGGCCTTGAAACGCAGGTAGCGAAGCTGGTGTTCGTGCGCCAGTTTCTCATCGCCCAAGCCGTTGTAACAGAGCATCAGGTTGTAGTGGGCCTGCAAATCCTCAGGATCGACGGCCAGAACACCCTGCAATACTTTGATCGCGTCCCGGTACCGGCGTTCGAGAAAGAGAATGCGACCCAAATCGTTCAACGCCACGCGATCGCGAGGATACTGCGCTACGACCTTGCGCAGGTGCTCGGCGGCTTCGTCGTACTTGCCATCAGCTCGCAGGACCTTCGCGTAAAAGAAGTTGGCACGCGCCAGATTGGGATCGATCTGAAGAGCTCTTTCAAGCACGGTGCGCGTGCGCTCCATGTCGCCTTCCTGCACCGCGGCGCGGCCGATATTCACCCAACCATCCGGATTCTTGGAATCGATTTCAGTAATCTTCTGGAAAGCCGCCTGCGCGCCCTTCAGGTCGCCCTGGAGTAGCAGGCCGATGCCATAATCGTTCCAGCGCTGCCAGTCGCTCCCCTGCAAGGCCACTTTGAATTGCGGTACGGGGGCGTTGCGCGGCAGTACTTCAATCGCAACTTCATCTTCGGCTAAAGCCACGATTGGAAGGTCAGGGATTTTTTCTTCCTTGGCCGAGACTCCCTTCAACGTTCCGCTGAACACATATTTCGTGTCGTCGTGGTTCGGTGTGACGTCGCGGCCAGGCTGATTCGGGTCAGGCACTCCGGCAAACGCAAACTGCGTATTCCACCAGGCAAACTTGCGATAGCAAAGCCGCGCGTGCAAGGTAATCTTGTTGCCGGCGTTCTCCGGAATGCGGACGCGGTAATGAATTGTGTCCGCAGCCCCGGGAGGAATCAGGTGCACATACACCACTGCGCGGGTTGACCAGGCGTTTCTCTTATTAATCGGATTGCCATGATCATCAACCTGGAGCGAACGGTAGAAATGTGCGCCCTTCTCCACCGGGCCTTTGCCGTTGTCCTCGACCATGCCACTCCAGAAAATCGTCTGACCTTTGTCGTCAGTGCCCTTGAGTTCCAGCCAGGTGTCGTAGGCATCCACGGTGCCACCCGGGAAAAAGTGACCTAACTTCTTCGTGCGAACAACAACGTCCACCCGAACCGTATCTCCGCGTCGAACCGCCGGTTGAACCCGGTTAAGGGGTGCGGTGACAGGCGAGGCTTCCGTGATTGCTCCGGGTGTGATCTTCGCTTCCGCTTCTTCTCCCACCGCAAAGGTCGTGGCCACCTCGGCTTGCGCATGGGCGCCTTGCTTACTTTCGGCCCGGGCGGGCGAGAGCGCGAGGATATCCACGCTCATGATTCCGTTTTTTAGAAAATCTTCGGTGATCTTGAGCTGCGCGGCGTCTTCATTCGCGGTTGGAACAGCGGTGTTGGCCGCCGGAAAACGATGGGAGTGAACGAATCCATTCACATTGCCCGCATCTTTGGACGGCGCCATTGGCATGTGACAGTCCGCGCACTGAGCAGGCTTGGGCGGGTAGTAGAAAGAGCGCGCGCCCTGCCCTGAAACTCCGCTGGCCTGCCAGTTGTCATATTCGTTGAAGCCGCGAATCCAGCGATAGTGATTCACCGGAACATCCAGGTGCACCTTGTGGCAGGAAGAACAAAACTCGGCAGTCTGGTTCCGCATGAACGGCTTCAGAAACACGCGGCGGTGCGGCTCGGGGTTCAGGTTGGTCAGAAAATCATGCAGCACGCGCACGATAGGATTCTTGCTGGCGGCTAGCTCGTGCAGCTTGGGATATTCCAAATAGAAATCGCCTTGCCCCATGGTGCTTTTCACTCGGGCAATGGAGTGGCACATCATGCAACCCAAACCGGCCTGGGCTTCCGGGGCATGCACGAATTCCTTGATCGGCCGATCCATCTTGCCTGCGTATAGCACCGCCGGATCGTGACACCCGCCGCACCACTTCGACGACCGCGTGCCAATCGTGTCCTGCATGTATTCAATGCTCTTGCGATACCACTGGTTATTGAAGGACGAGAAGTGGTGAACCGAGCTGTACCACTGGTTATAGATGTCCTGGTGGCAGCGTTTGCAGGAATCCGACTCCATGAAAAACTTGCTGGGGATTTTCTGCCCGCCGTAAACCTGCGCCGAACTGGGGAAGAAAGGACCTTTGGGGCCGTCGCCCTCACCATCCATGCTGGGGGGAGGATCTGAAGGATTCGCAATGACCGCACTGGTTTGCCAACGCGACACGCGCAGGTAGCGAGCGCCCGCACCTAGTCCGGCAAGCAGGATCAGGCATATTGCCGTGCGTAGGATTGCCGAGACCGTACCGCCGGCCCCCCAGCCCCGGCTTCCTGCCCAGATCGCGAATAGAATTCCGACGCCTACACCGGAAAGGAGGATATGAGTGTACAGCCAATTCCACTCTGCTCGGGGAGTTCCCGTATAAATCAGGACCAGACCTACAAGGCCGCCCGCGCTGAGGGCGATCCTTCCAAGCGAGCGCCCGATCTGCCGGTTTCCAACGGCACGCCATAGTGTGGGGATCAGCAGCACGGTTGCAACAACTCCTCCGAGCACATGCAACAGAACAATTACGGGATAGATAAGGTTGGGTTGCGGGAAGGCAAACAGATATCCAGCGGAGATGAACAGAAACACCACCAGTGCGGTAAGTACTCGGCCATTGGCAAAAGCTTCTCGCATTCCGATCCAGCGAGCAGCACCGAACGGACCCACAATTCCGCTGGGCTGTGAAAGAGATTTCGGCGAAAAGCTTACCCTCTTCGCGGGCAGAGTACCGTAGTATAAAAATACTAGGCCGGCTTCTAATCGATCGGCGGTTTGCGCCAGCCGCCGCAACCTTGTTCAACCGCCGCGGCGACTCCGAGCACCAACTCTTCCTGCCAGGGTAGCCCCACAACCTGCACTCCGATAGGCAAGCCCTCGGGCGAAGGCGCCGCGGGTACGACCGCAGCTGGCATGCCCAACAGATTGAACCATTCGCAATAGCTCCAGGCATCGAGGTAATTCACAGTTTTGCCAACGATTTCCCAGCTGCGCTCGCCATGGCGGAAGGCAGGAACCGCCGCTACTGGACAGAGCAGGATCGGAATCTCCTTCATTTGCCTAAAAACTTGTGTGCGCAACACGTCCCGCTGAATCCAGGTATCGAGCAGGGTCTGAGCGGTGTGCGGTGTTTCCGCCGCTGTCCACCCGGCAAATTCTTTGAGAATCGGGCTGAGCTCACTCTCATGGCCAGTCGTCATCGGCCCGAGCAGCATCGCGCCACCCAGACCGAAAAATTTCCACCACAATTCGCGCGCTCGTTCGAGACCCTCAGGACGAAAGCGGCAGACGTTGAAGCCAGCCTGCTCCAATCTGAGCGCTGCGCTGCGAACTACGGCGCGCGTTGCCGCCGTGACCGGAGTGCGCCCATCATCTTCGAAGTATCCGATGCGCACTCTTCGTATTTCTTCCGGACTGTACTTGCGCAAAGGCACGGGCGCGGCGCTCGGGTCGCCTTCGTCCGGTCCCTGCATGATTTCGAACAAGGCCTGGACATCAGCCACAGTGCGCGCCATCGGGCCGACCACGCCGAGAAGCGCGAATGGGCCCACTGAATTCGGGAAATGGCCGCCTGCTGGAATACGTCCCGGAGTCGGCTTCAGACCACAAATACCGCTGAAATGTGCGGGAACTCGAATTGAACCGCCGCCGTCGCTGCCTACTCCCCCCGCCGAACAGCAAGCCGCAATTGCTGCCGCTTCCCCGCCACTGGAACCACCGGGGGTGCGTGACAAATCCCAGGGATTATTGGTGCGTCCATAAATGAGGTTGTCGGTTTCCCAAGCCATGAGCAGTTCGGGGCAATTCGTGACGCCCAATACGATTGCGCCCGCTGCCCGTAGACGGCTAACTAAAGGCGCATCATGGTTCGCAACGTATCCTTTTCTTAATTTTGTTCCCGCCTCGCAGCGAAGCCCCGCCACGTCAATGGAACTCTTGATGCTAATGGGCACGCCGTTGAGCGGGCCAAGACCCGGTCCGTGTTCCACGGCCCGTTCGGCAGTCCGTGCATCGCGCAGCGCCCGCTGGGAGTCAAGTTGCACAAAGGCCTTCAGCTTGGAATGGAGCTTCTCAATGCGGGAAAGATGCGCTTTGACCAGTTCGACTGGTGAAACTTCTCTCTGACGAACCAGATCGGCCATGGCCAAGGCCGACAGGCGAGTCACGTCACCCATGTTGCTGGAGCACCTCAGACGTGAAGCGTGAGTTTAGCATGGGGGAAACCGGCCGCTTGCGGGCAAGCGGAATCGAGGCTAGAGCCGGGACGCGTGTGCCTCGATATCGTAGCGACCGCTGGATGGTCACCTAGGCCGCATTCTTGTTGGTCTCTTTCAGACCTAAGCACTGGGCAACAAGCTCACGCAGAGCACAGAAGCGCCGCTCGTTGTCGGGGGAATTTCTTAACCTCTCATTGAAGACTTGATGGCTGGATTCTGCTAAGAGCCTCTCCTGGAATCGCCGCGCCTCAGCTCTTGGGTATTGAGCGAGCTTGCTGCGCACGCGGTTGACATGTTCCCTGAGAGCCCCTCGCAGTTCTATACATTGCTGCAGGCCATCAGCGTTTTCGGCCGCCCTGATTCTGGCACACAGCTCCTCTATACGATCTTCCAAGCGGCGCTTCATTCAATCCAGTGTGGCATACAGGAAATTTTCCGCATATACGGTAGAGACCCGACGAGGCTTTACAGGAAACACCTGAGAATAACCTCACCGAGAGTGACCGAGCCGCCCCGCCGCACAAGAAACTTCGCTGGCAATTTGGAGACGCTGGCTCGGGGAGGGCCGGTTTAGCTCTGGAGGGCTGGGAATGCGACTCTGGTTTCAGAGCCGCGTACCGCTCGGGCAGGAGATCGCTTGCCGCGGCGGGACAGCCAGCTTCTTAAGCGTCGCTGAGTGGCTGGTGGAAGATAGCTGAAGAACATTCCCGCTCGGCCCGAGTCATCTACCCAAATGACTTCTGCAGTTCCTTCGATGGCACGAGTGCTGCCCGGCAACAAGAAATGTACCGGCACCTGCCCTATGGTAGGTAAAGGGTCGGCAGCCTGTACCGACAACCCGCCCTCGTTAAGGTCCAACATCAGGGCAGGTATGGCCAGACTCTTGCCGAACATCAAGTACACGACGGTTTCCACTTTGTGCCGGGGGGAACAGCGGCGGTCGTCGCCCATGAAACCGCGCGCCGCACGCAGCGACCGGGAAATCTGGTCCAGCTCCAGCGGCTTGTACAGAACGAAATTCGCTCCCGCCTGATACGTGCTTGCGATGTCGGTCGATGCCCCGATCATGGCGAAAATGACAGGCCGTTGCTGCGCCGGCGCCAGTCGTGCCAACTTCGCCACCTGGGCGCCACCCGGCAAGTCGAAATCGAGCACCAGCGCCGAATAATTGCCCTTGGCCAATAGCTCAATTGCTTCCTGCGCAGACAAGCAGCAGTCCTGGCCAATGCCAAGCTCGTCCAGGACACGCGCCAGCAGGCGCAGGGCTTGCGGGCTACGGCACATCATCAGAGCCTTCGGCTTCATGCCATCGAGCTTATGCTGCGCAAGGTGGAGCGTAAAGTAACGCCAGTAATCCTGCCATCTTACTGATGGTACTGGAGTTTGATGCGGAAGTAAGCGGGGGTAAAGACTACGCGCCGACCAGCTTTTCCAATCCAGCCCGATTCTTAATAAGGAGAGTGGAACCGCGGAGCTGCGCTAGTTGTTTATCGCGGAACTCTCCCAGAACGCGGGTCACGGTCTCGCGCGAGGTGCCGATCAACTGGGCCATTTCCTCATGGGTGAGGGAGACCTTGATGCGTATTCCATCCTTGGTTGTTTCACCGTCGGCGGACCACTCCAGCAGCAGGCGGGCAAGCTTTTCCGAAACCGAGTGAGAAAGGCCAAGAGAGCGGATCATCTCGTACGCGTTCTGGCAATTCTGACTGAGGTGCTGTGCCGCGTGCAGGCAGGCATCGCCGTGGTTTTGCAGGAAGCGCAGGAAATCTTCGCGCTTAATGAAGTCCATCTGACAAGGCTGGAGCGCCTCCGCCGTGAGTTCATAGGGTTTGCCGGAAACGGTGGCGTGCAACCCCAGGACCTCACCCGCCTGGGCAATGCGCAGGATGAGAGTCTTGCCATCCCGTGAGGTCGTGGACAGCTTCACCCGGCCGGAGCAAACAATGTACACGCCTCGCGGAGATTGGCCTTCCACAAACAATACCGCGCCCTGCGGGTATCCGCTGGCGTACTTGATTTGCTCCAGATCTTGGAGAGCGGCTTTCGGCAGGTCGCAAAAGAAGCCTGCTTCGCGCAGCTTGCAAATCAGGCAGTTCTCCGTGATCTGCAAACCATAAGGGGACGAACCCATCTGCACCTCCGAACGCGCGGCAAAGCGCAATATATCACCGAAAGCAGTGATTCGCAGCACTGTTGGTGACCACGTGTCAGGCTCGATGACTGACAAAGTCCGTCCCGCTTGGCAGAACGCGCATCTATAGGTACTCCATCGCCATTTAACTAAGATTGCTGGAGAGAAAGACTCGTGAATCCCCAAAACGTGCGCGGTCCAGTTCTGATCCTGCTGGTCTCATTCCTATGCGCTAGTGCTCTTTCGCAAGACCCATCCGCCCCACCAGCGATGCCTGAAGCTGGTTCCGTGTTCTTCCAGACCCGTTTTGCTTCTGGCCAAATGCAAAACGATCCTGCCGGCTCGGCGAGTCCGGCCCGCCAGGATACAAGCAGCGTCAAGACGGCGCGTGCTTTGAAGCGCTTTGGCAAAGACCAGTCCGACATTTACTCCGCCCCTTTCCGTGTTCGTAATCTCAAATGGGACGCACTGGTTCTGGCCGGGACCGCGGGACTCATTGCCACGGACCGGCAGGCCAGCCGCGCACTACCGACTACCCATCTCGATCTGAGCCGCAGTCTTTCCAACGCCGGGCTGGTCGGCACTACCGCCGCCCTGGGAGGACTTTGGATCTACGGCATCAAGACCCACGACGAACATGCCAGCGAAACCGGCACACTCGCTGTGGAGTCACTCGCTAACACCGCGACCGTCTACGCACTGACGCAACTTGTATTTGGCCGTGAGCGCCCGGCCGAAGGAACAGGTAACGGGCGTTTCTGGATTCACAACGGTTTAAACAGCTCGTTCCCCTCGGGCCATGCGCTGTTCACCTGGACCATGGCCAGCGTCGCAGCACATCAATACCCTCGACCTTGGGTCGAATTGCTCGCCTACGGGACCGCCGCTACTGTTTCTGCAACCCGCTACACTGGCCGCCTGCACTATCCATCCGATGTCGTGGTCGGGAGTCTCATCGGATACCTGATCGGCACGCACATCTTTCATGCGCACCGTAAGAGCCGGAGCGTTCAGGAGCTTGCAGAACAGCGTGCGCGAACCGAGGCTGCAGGAAATGTCCGGTCGAACACAACATGGCGTTGGAAGACCAGTCCGTTGGAGGCGTACAGGAGAAAATTGAGGAAGAGATGAAACGCATTCTTAAGCGGAGTAAATTAAAGATCAATCGTGATACCCGCAACAACCAGCGACGGAAATACTCCCCTTCCGCCGGACGAACTTGCGCCCTCATCCCCAATCTCGCACAGGAGGAACTAAATGAATGGGAGCGGGAGAACATACTGCTCGCCAGGGAATGGGCGACTCAAGACCGCACCAGCCCGATTGCTATGGCGTCTGACGAATACGTACGAAAGCTGCACGGGAAGATGTTCGACGAAACATGGAAGTGGGCGGGCACGTACCGGCTTACGGAAAAAAATATCGGTGTTCCAGTTCATGAAATTCGAGAGAGGCTCGTAGCACTGTTCCGTAATGTTCGTTACTGGATTGAGAACAGCACATACTCAGCCGATGAAACCGCCGTCCGGTTTCACCATCGACTTGTACTAATTCATCCATTTCCGAACGGCAACGGTAGGCACGCACGAGATATCTGGAAGCGATCAGAGCGGCGGATAAATGGCGACATTCAGCTGCTTCTCAAGGCTGCTCGCTCATAACGGTTGCGCTTAGTTAGAGACTCATAGGCTAGAATAATGCCGTCGATTCTCAGCCCCGAGGAATTCCCCATGGCACACCAGCATTCTCCTCGATTCCTGAAAATAGTCGACGACGCCAGGAAGCGCGTGCGAGAAACGAATATTGACGATGTCAAAGCCAAGCTCGATCGCGGCGAGAAGTTCGTGCTCATCGACGTCCGCGAAGAAAGTGAATATGCAAAAGACCACCTCCCCGGCGCCATTCACCTCGGAAAGGGAGTCATCGAGCGGGACGTTGAAGAGCATGTCCCCGATCTGAACACCCCCATGATTCTTTATTGCGGTGGGGGATTCCGTTCGGCCCTGGCCGCCGACAACCTGCAAAAAATGGGCTACAAAAATGTGATTTCCATGGACGGCGGGGTTCGTGGCTGGCGCGAAAAGGGGTTTCCGATGACTAAGGGGTGACCTCGGATGAACCTGTTTGTCAGGCCGAGTCGACGATACCGCGCGATCGAAATCTAAAGTTGCATGGCCTTGTCTAAGGCTCTTTTCTCCGTCGCGGTCAAAGGCCTGGAACTACCTTTGGGAAGATCACCTAGGGTGAGTGGTCCGATAGCGATTCGCACCAAACGCAGCACTTCGATTCCCAACTGCTCGAACATGCGCCGAATCTGCCGATTTCTTCCTTCGTCTAATACGATCTCAACCCAGGTGCGGCGCTCGCCCCCGCGCACGATGCGTGCCGCCTTGGCCCGAAGGACATCGCCCTCGTCGGTCTTGATGCCCTTCACTAACGAATCGAGGATTTGCTCGTCAACCGGAGCAGCGACCCGCACGTGATACGCCTTATCTAAGTGGGTCTCTGGCGCCAGGATTCGTGCCGCCCATTCGGAATCGTTCGTCATTAGCAGCAGCCCTTCGCTCGCCTTATCGAGACGCCCAACCGGCGCAACCCAGGACGCCTTTTCTCCCAGGCTTGCGAAAACCGTCTTGCGCCCCTTCTCATCGGAGGCCGTCGTGACTACGCCCTGCGACTTGTTCAGGACAAAGTAAAGTTTTGCCTCTGCAGCAAGCCTCTTCCCGTCGACGTCGATGCGGTCTTTTTTGAGGTTCACCGGCGTCTCCGGACTCCGACGAGAAGCACCGTTCAGGGTCACACGTCCGGCGCGAATCAACTCGGCTGCCCGGGATCGCGAGCAGTACCCCAGCTTGGACATTGCGCGCGCCAGACCGACTTTCCGGGAATCGCGGTTCACGGCTTCAGCTTCTCCGACGTGACTCTCATCTTTACAGATGCCCAGTTAAATCAACCCGTTGCGGCTATCCGGCCTACCCGAACGCCTACCCCAAATTAAAGGGTCTACTGGATACCGACCAGTTCTAACAAGCTTCAGACTGGATATTGGAAAAATACTTACTGGAGGCTTCTTTATATGCGAGCAAAGACAACTAGGTTGTCTGTTTTGCTTTTGTGCTGCACGTGGGTAGCGGCGCAAGGCACATCGCCCAGCAGCAGCCGAGGACAGAGTAGCAGTACGGGTCAAACGAATCAGAGGACTCAGACACCCTCAACTCAGACCACTTCTCCGACGCAGAGTACTTCACCGGCTCAAAGCTCTTCTCCAACGCAGAGCGCACCTCCCAGCAGCACCGGACAGACGAGCCCGAATCCATCTTCGGGAGTCGCACCCAGCGACGCGAGTACCAGCACTTCGCAAAGCACAACTTCCACTCAGAGCACACCGACTACGACCCAAAGCCCCACCGGCGCTTCTCCGAACGGCTCACCTCAGGGCGAGAGCACCACGGGTACGCCTCCGAGTGGATCTACTCCTAGCGCAACCGGCACGCCGTCCGGCAGTACCGCGGGAGAAAATGCGATCAAGGGTTGTTTGAGCGGCTCGCCCATGACGGGCACCTATGTCCTCACCGACAGCCAAAGCGGGGTGAGCTACAACCTTATCGGTGCGAATGACAAGCTCCGAACGCATGTAGGCGAAGAAATCCAGGTCAGGGGCCAGCCGGCGAGCAGCACGGTTGGAACCTCCGCGAGTTCGTCCAGCCTGGGTGCGAATCCCTCGCCCGAAGCCGGTTCCGGCGCTCAGGGTGGGGTGAGCAGCACGAATCCCAATAATAGTGCGGGCAGCGTTTCAGGGACCGGAACCTCCGGTGCTGCGAACAGCGGGAATGCCGGCAGCACAAATCAAACCGGTAGTGCGGCTCCTCAGACATTTCAGGTGACCGACGTGACCAAGGTTGCAGATCATTGCACCGCACAAGGCGCCAGGCCCTCTGCTTCCTTGGGCAACCACTACGCGAGCGCAGGTCTGATGGCCGCCAGCATGGAGCCGCAACAGACCGGAACTGGCACCGGCTCTAATACAAGCTCAGCGGGACAGACGGGCACGAGTACTGCTCCCATGCCGCAAACTGCAACTCCGGCAGCACAGACCGCAACCCCGTCGGCCCAGACGGCAACACCTAGCACTAACCCGAGCACGATGCCGCCGAGCACAAGCAGCACAAGCGCGACCACGACAATAACCACAACGCCGGGAACCACTACCGCAACGCCCAGCACGACTACGCCGAGCACGAGTACGACTCCGAGCACCACGCCTTCCAGCACGGCGACGCCGGAGTCAAGTACGACTCCAAGCGCAACCGGAAGTTCGTCGCGGACGTCAAACGGCACGCCAACACCTGGAACCACCCCGAGCACAACCACCGGAACTTCTCCGTGTACCACGACGCCGGGAACAACCGCGCCGAGCCTGTCTACCAGTGGTCAGGCCATGCCGGGCACCACCACTGCACCTAGCACAACTTCAACTCCGGGCAGCACCACCGCCTCCGGCGCGGCCACGAACCCTTGCATGACGCCGCAGTCCAACACGACTACTACTACTCCACCGCAGCAACCGCAGTAGCCGCTGCGCAGGATTAATTTGCGGGGCCCGGAATCGGTCGGAATCGGGCCCTTTTGCTTTTCGCAATGAAATGAAAAGCTGGCTGGACAAGGTGGCTTGCGAGTCAGACAATTGCAATGATGGAGGTGGGTCTCGGACCCACTCTTCACGATAGAAGGTCGAGCCCGCCTCAGCCGAACTAGAGTTGTTGGATCAAAATATGCAGATGCGAACTCTTTTCCTTTCAGGGCTGCTGCTGTTGTCATCGGTCTGCCTGGCACAGACGGATCAGAAATCCTGGACAAGCACTGACCAGCAGCAGAGCCCTTCCGGCAGCTGGAATCCAACCCGCACTAGAACGACTCATGCGGAAACCAACGGCCGCACGGTGGACAGGCAGTCGGTCGAACGACTCGGGCCGGACGGAGGCTATGTTCCCTATCTTGATACCGAAAGGGAAACGGTTCGCGTGAATGCGACCACCACGCGAACCATCGAGCGCACATTCGCCAGGGACCCCGATGGCGGCAAAAAGCTCATGCAGGTGACCGAAGAAGAGACTCGCGCCGGGGGGAGCGGCGAGCAGAAGCTGGTGCGAACGACTTCGAATCCCGACGTCAATGGCCAGTTGCAGGTGACCAGGCGCGAGATGCAAAACACGCGGCCGACTGGTGCCGGCACTCAGGAAATCACCACCACGGTTCTCAGTCCTGACATTAATGGCGGCTTCACGCCCAGCCTAAAAACGGAAGAACATCGCACGAAAAGCAAAGATGCGGTCCAGTATCGCAAGTCGACCCTCCTGCCGGACGGCAATGGAAATTGGCAGGTCAACGAGGTTAGCGAAGGCACAATCAGAGACAGTGGTAAAGAACAGACTAAAGAAGAAAATATTCTCAGGCCTGGTTCCGACGGCAAACTCGCCGTCGAGGAACGGACGGTGACAAAGGAATCGCAAGACAAGGCAGGCGAAACGCGGCAGACCGTCGAGAGTTACTCCACACAGGTTCCGGGAGGGGTTGGCGATGGCCGCCTGCAATTGAACCAACGCGTGACCACAATTCGTCAGGTGCGCCCTGGAGGCGGGCAGTCTACGGTCGAGGAAGTAGAGCAACCCAACCCTCGATCCCCAGCGGAAAGCCCGCGACTCACCCAGAAAAGCATCGACATTGTGCGGCCAACTCTCAGCGGCGCACAGGAGCAGACTCGAACGATTCAGTCGCTAGACGCCAATGGAAATCTCGGCGTGGTATGGATCGACACCGCTAAGATATCCGGTACACCTACCATTCAGGTAGACACTAAGAAGAAAACCGATAACTCCCCAGTGCAGGTCAACACAGTGAGTCCCTCCAAACAGCGGTAGGAAAATCCCCCGGCATAGCTCGGGAAAACCTGTACTCGGATGCGCTATTCCGTAACAATAACTTTACAGTCAATTTACATAGTGCTTGCGCCTCCGCAACGATGAAAACCCACGCCCAGCCCAGAATCGCAGCGGTCGCAATGAAGGTGGAGTTAATCGCGCCACTTCATGATCACGGCTATCTGATGCTGCGGCCGCCTTGCTCCCAGGGTACAGCCATAGACAGGAACTCCGGTTCGATCCGGAGCTACCGATCTTAGCGGCCATCAGCAGGGAAATCAGAGAAGGGGGAGTACGGGGACGCTCGGTCTTAGACCGGGTATTTCTTCCTACTTACCCCCGATTTTGCTCCAGGTTAAACACTCCCTCCCGCCTCGGCTGGCGTGTGCACATGCAATTAGGAGTTTTTGCACTCGCTCTACGTGTCTCTACGTGGCCTGAGGATGAAAATGCTGCACCGCTAGATAGTTAGCGTTCCCAGGAATTCAGAGTACGAGGTGAGGTCAATGAAAAGAAAAATGTTCCTGCTGGTGGGTCTGACGTTAGTAATTGCGAGCGTTCTGGGAATCGTGGTCTCGGCTCATGGACCGAGAACGTCCGCGGCCAAAGTCACCCAGATGACGGATGCGGCCTTCCGCGACGGCATGTTCCAGGCAAAACTCGACGTTGAGCGCGGCAAAGCACCTCACTTGGCGAGCGGCCGCTGGAGCACCTTTTCCGACCGTGCCTTGTTCATAGCTGGGTACCAGCAGGGCTACCGTGAATTCTCGGCGGCGCATGCCGGCGCGTTGCCTCAGCCTACTGTCGCACAACTGGCGGGCTACGCAGATGGAATGCTGGATGGCGCCGGAGACCGCCGCTCCGCGCAACCGTTTCAAGTTGAACGGACGGAGAAGTTCAAGAACGCCGGTCAGAAGTCGGCTTCGGCGACTGAACAATACACGCAGTACTACCGCCGTGCTTACTCGGATGGCTATCAGCAGGGCTACTACGCCCAGCCGGACCAACAGGAACTGAAAGCTGTGGGGCAGAGCTCGTCGCCTTTCTAGGTTGAGCTGTCAATCGAGTCGCGCCCGCCCCTAAAAAATCGCCCCAGGAGCGTCTTTTATTATGAAGTACACCTTGTCTCTCAGGTTGATTGCGGTTCTCTTTGTGTTAGTGGCAAGTCTTGAAAATGGCCAGGCCGGCAATGCCGCTTCCAGCAATGACACTTCGGGCTCAGGCACTTCCTCGGTAATGGGCCGAGTTCGCCTTGAAGGTACAGCCCCCGCGCACACCCGTATCAACATGGCCACCGATCCGAGCTGTGCGAAGGCTCACGCAGGTGCAGTGGTCAGCGACGATTTCGTCGTGGGAAGTGACGGTTCGCTGGGTAACGTGGTGGTGTTCGTCTCTGACGGGCTTGGCGATCGCAGTTTCGAGGTCCCCGGCACGCCGGCAGTGATCGAACAGAAGGGATGCGTCTATCAGCCCCATGTGGCTGCGGTGCGTGCCAACCAGAAGATCAAAGTGGTGAACGAGGACAATACGATTCACAATATTCATCCTGTTCCCGCCAATAATCGCGAGTGGAACAAGGCCGAGCCGGGCGGTACCACGATTGAAGAGAGCTTCGCGCGCGAAGAAATTGCCATCCCGGTGAAATGCAATGTGCACCCCTGGATGCGCAGCTACATCGCGGTTTTCAAGCATCCGTTCTTCGCCGTGACCGGGAAGGATGGGAGCTTTGATTTACGCGACCTGCCGCCGGGTGAGTACACGGTGAAGGCTTGGCACGAAAAGCTGGGAACTATGACCCAGAAGGTCAAGATCGTGCCCGGAGAGTCGAAGACAATCGACTTCGTCTTTAAAGCGTCGGGCCGGCCGATTTCGTAGGGGACATGCCAGGCCCTCCCTCCAGAGTGGCATAGCTGTACTTTACCTGGTGGAACGGGGACTGTGTGATCGATCCCTGGCTGCCAGCCGGTGCCGACGGCGACCAAGTCATCGACTCCCGCTCGATGTTGTATTCCCATTCCTGCCCACATCCGCGGCAGTCTTTGGCCGCACCATTGGAAAACACGATCTCCTTGAATCCCATTTGTTTGGCCTGCTCGCTAACTGCTCGCGAACTGACTACTTTAAACACTCTCTGCGGGGTCAATCTCGACGAACGCACACGCAGCATGGTGTTGTCTTTGCCTGCGAGCCTGACATGCGCGGGAATCCCCATCGCCTGCAGCTCGCTCTGGAACTGCCGGGCAAAGTTCGCTCGACTGGTGGTGGTTTGCGGCTGAGCCTCGATCAGCGAACTCATTCCGAGCACGATGGCTAGCAGAGATAACTGTCCAATGGTTGATTTTATTGTTCTCATGGGACTGGCAGGATAACCCGAACCAAGCGCACCCTCCATGTCACCGAAGTAACGTCCTTGTCGATACTAAAAGGCCGGTTCACTCGTCCAGAGTCCAAGGCGCCTATCTCACTGGTGATAGGTATATCTGAAGGGATAGCCGCAGAAGGCGAAAACTGAGGCTTCTGGCATAGACAACCACTCGGGGTGTCCGTCTTTACAGCAGCACAATCAACCAGCTAGATCGAAACGTGCGATGGCGAAACTGTCAGAACAACTTTGGCAGAGCGAGTGCTGTTTAGTTCGACGGCCAAGGTTGAAAGCACCTCACGCCAAGCGGTTTCAAGAGGTAGAAACAGGTGGGGAGCTCTTCGACGCGAGGCTAACAAAGCTTAGGAGGAGGAGTTATGAAAAAGCAACATTTGTTCTCTCTGCTCGTAATGGTTGTTCTGCTCGCAGCGGGATCGCTTCACGCCCAGACTGGCGAGGTGAAGGCTACCATTCCTTTCGATTTCACAGCAGGAAACATGAGTTTAGCGGCAGGTGAATACAGCATCACATCTATGAGCGATGCCGGTCGCATCTTGTCGGTCGCTGGTGCCAGTTCCAAAGGTCTTGTCGGCTCTCACGCGGCAGAAAAAATGGAAGCGCCGGCAAAAACCATGCTGGTGTTCCACCGGTATGGCAACCGCTATTTCCTCTATCAGATCTGGGTGGAGGGCAACAATCGCGGGCGTGAGCTACCGAGGACGCCGTCGGAGAAAGAGCTGGCGAGCAATGGTCGGCCTACGTTGGTCGCAGTACTTGCCTACAAGTGAGCCGAATGCCTGATCTCGATTCCACGCGTCCCGAATCAATCTGTCAATGTCAGGGCGTCCCGCAGCCCAATGGGATGCCCTGAGGCATTTCAATCGAACTACTCAATTACCAACCCAAATATCAGCCTTCAGCAGTCAGAACATGCCGTGAAGGTTTAAACTGTCTGACGGAGATAGTTGCATGAAGCGCCGGGAATTCATCATCGGCTCTGCCTATGGGCTCGGAGCCGCATGGCTCAGCTCCCAACCGTTCGCCGCCAAACTTTGGAGCCAGACACTCGCCCGAAAATTTAGCGCCAGCGACACCGTCACACTGGGGAAGACCGGCATCAAGACAAGCCGTCTGGCGATGGGCACCGGAACCGTGGGATCAGGACACACATCGCATCAAAGCGCGCTCGGCGTCAAGGGTCTGTCCGATCTTCTCCTTAACGGCTACGATCATGGCCTGCGCTTCTTCGATACCGCCGATTCCTACGGCAGCCATCCCCATGTCGCCGACGCGCTGAGCCATATCGCGCGCGACAGAGTCACCGTTATGACCAAGACCTGGGCGCGCGATCCACAAAGTGCGCGCGCCGATCTTGACCGCTTCCGCCGTGAGCTCAAGACCGATTACATTGACATCTGCCTCATGCACTGTGTCACCGAGGGGGATTGGACGACGCGCTTCCGGGGCGTGATGGACGTCCTCTCAGAAGCCAAGCAGAAGGGGATCATCCGCACTCACGGATGTTCTTGTCACAGCATCGAGGCTCTTCGCGCCGCCGCCAAGTCTCCCTGGGTCGAGGTGGATCTGGTTCGCATGAATCCGATTGGTTCGCACATGGATGCGGACCCTGAGACAGTCGCCAGCGTCATTCGCGAAATGCGGGCAGCCGGCAAAGGCATTATCGGCATGAAGATCTTGGGCCAGGGCGATCTGAGAAACCGCCAGGACGAGGCTCTGAAATTCGCGCTCTCACTCCAGCTACTCGACGCCTTTACCATCGGCGCGGAAAGCAAGGCGGAACAAGAGGATCTGATCCGGCGCATCGGCGCTCGAGCTTAGCCATTGTAAGGGTGGATGTGCTAGGCTGGAATCTCTGTCAGGAACCCTGAGCTCTCAACAGTATTGAATCCAGATTTTGGTAAATCTGCTCAAAACATAAAAAGGAGAGCAGCATGTCTCTGCGCATCAACTCCGAAGCCCCCAACTTTACGGCCGAAACTACGGAGGGCAGGATCAACTTTCACGAATGGATCGGCAATGGCTGGGCGATCCTGTTCTCGCACCCAAAGGATTTCACTCCCGTCTGCACCACCGAGCTTGGCTACATGGCGGGCCTCGAACCCCAGTTCGCAAAACGCAACTGCAAGATCATCGGCTTGAGCGTCGACCCGGTAAGCAGTCACGGCAAGTGGGCTGCGGATATTCAAGAGACTCAGGGTCATAAGGTGAACTATCCCATGATCGGAGACCCGGAGCTCAAGGTCGCGAAGCTCTACGACATGCTGCCTGCCGAGGCTGGCGATAGCTGCGAGGGTCGTACGGCCGCCGACAATGCAACCGTGCGCACCGTCTTCATCATCGGCCCCGACAAGAAGATCAAGCTGATGCTCAGTTATCCGATGTCGAGTGGGCGCAATTTCGACGAAGTGCTGCGGGTGCTGGATTCACTTCAGCTCAGCGCCAAACACAATGTGGCTACGCCGGTGAACTGGAAGCCGGGGGAGGATGTCATCATCCCGACTTCGGTGACCGAAGAACAGGCCAAACAGAAATATCCCATGGGATGGAAGACGCTTAAATCTTATCTGCGGGTTGTGGCTCAGCCGAAGTAAGGCAACCGACGGCTGCCAGCAATCTTCAGGATGGGCGCCAGAAAAGGCTCGCCCATTCAGCAGTTCCCGAAAATCACGCGGCATCGGCTTTCAAGGTGTCGCCGCGGGCTGGACCGCTCATCAAGCCAGCGGTCGAAGGGATGTTTTCGGGAGAGCGAATCTCGAACAGAGAACGCAGTTTGGTCAGATCAAGCAATTCCCGCACTGACTTTGAGGGAATCAGTTCCATTCTTACGCCGGCGCCGCTAGCCCATTGATTGAGAAACACCAACACTCCCAAGCCGCGCGCATCAACCCGGTTCACACCAGTCATGTCGAGCACAACAGCTCGCTCATTCTGCTGAGAAATGACTGTGTTATACAGAGTCCAGGCTCCTTCTCCCGCAACCAGCCTGCCTGAGCAATGCAAAATCAAAACGTCGTGAGACTTCTCGGCTATTACGTTCAACATGCAATCTCCCCGGCACGACCCGTTCACGACCCGTTGTTGCCACGTTGAAGCTTTTAGTTCTCTTGGATGATCTGCTCTATCTGATGTGATCAGGAGATTGGGGACGCAAAGAGTTTTTCCGCTCCCGAGTTTGGTCCTGCGGCGCGCCCTTGGTCTGAGCGTGTAACAAAAAAGTAATGTGATATTCACACCGCGCTTACATCTTTCAGCATCTACTCCGCTACTTTTTTGGTTGAGCAGATCAAATCAATCTCAGGAGGTGCACCGTGGCTCGAACATTTTGGGCAGCATTCCTCGGGACTCTCGCAACCTGCCTATTCACCCCTCAAACCACCTTCGCAGACGGCAATCTGCGGCATGTGAATCACATAATTATTGTCATGCAGGAAAACCATTCCTTCGACAACTACTTCGGAGCGCTTCCCTATGCTCCGGGCAGCCCTTATCACGCGCCGCAGGGGGCCTGCCTGTCCGCCGACCACCGGTGTGTCGATGGGCTGTCCTGTACATTCGATGCTTCGGGAAACCTAACCTGCACCAACCGCAACCTGGACGACAACGGTTCCAGGGTCTTTGCTTTCCACGCTGTGAGGCGGTGTGTTGTACCGGATCTCGACCATTCCTGGTTCGGGACCCACCGGGAGATGAACTTCCTGAATCCCAATAACGTGCTGTCGCAGGCTCTGAGCGACGGGTTTGTACCTGTAAATGACTTAACAGAACAGGTCGACAATGGGGAGAGCGCGACAGAAGACCAGACAATCTCTTTCTACAACCAGGGCGACTTGCCGTTCTATTACAATCTCGCCGAGAAATTCGCCATCAGCGACCGGCATTTCGCCTCCGTTCTCGGGCCAACTTTCCCCAACCGCTCCTACCTGATGGCGGCGACCTCATTTGGTCATTTGACTACCGATGACACGTTTCCTCCCCCTGGAGGCTACAAGCCAATTACAGGAACTATCTTTGATCTGCTGGACCAGAACGGCGTCTCCTGGGCCGATTATTTCCAGGATGCGCCTCAGAGTGGCAGCTTTCGCCCCGCCGATGTTCACAATCTTCCGCTGTCTGTCTTTCTTGCGCAGGCGGCCGGAATAGGTTCGCTGCCGCAGGTTGCCTTCGTCGACCCTAATTTCGGTTTAAACCGGGCACGCCCTGGAGAACGACGAACATCCACCCATAGACATTCAGAGGGGTCAAGCTTACGTTTCGCAGGTGGTTAACGCCGTTCGCAACGGGCCATTCTGGAGGGATTCGATCATCTTCATTACGTTCGACGAACACGGTGGCTTCTACGATCATGCCAAACCGCCCCGGGCTCCGCAAACCGGCGCATTGAATCCTGATGGGATCAACCCCGGCCAATGCGAAGACCTTTCCAATCCTCCCGCCAGCGAACAGCCCGGTGGAGGAGCCGAGTGTGCCCTTAATCCGATCAGCACTACCGATACCAGCGTGAAGGACGCCGAGCAGCTTTGTCCCGCGCTCGCCGCCGATCCGACCGGTCCCTATCCCGCGGCTTGCGCCAACTTCAACCAGCTGGGAGTAAGGGTTCCGTTCATCGTCGTATCACCGTTTTCCAAGCCGCATTACGTTTCCCATACCGTCGGCGATCACACTTCCCTGCTGGCACTGATCGAAGAGCGCTTTCTGAATGCAGGAGGGCAACGCCTGCACCTCACATTGCGCGATCAGTATGCCAATACACTCGAAGACATGTTTGATTTCGACCTGTCACCATCGTTGAATACCAGTGTAGGTCAAGCAGCCCCGCCTATTAACGACTGCACTCCGCTCCCATAGCCACCGATTGCTTTGCTGCGGCTGGCAAGTGCTCTTAACTCTTGCCAGCCCTTTGAATCGGCAGGAAACAGATCAGCAGCGATGATGGGAGTTCCAAAGGATCGAAATGGGTGAAATTGGTGGGCTAGGAACCGGTGCACGTACCGACAATCAACGTAATGTCGTCATACTGCTCATGCGGGCTGAACCGTGTGACCTCGTCAACAATCGCCGCCAGCATCGCCTGCGGCGGCAGCTTCCGGCATCCTTTCAGCCGTTCCATCAAACGCTGTTCGCCGAACTCTTCCTGGGCGGCATTGCAAGACTCGGTGACTCCATCGGTGTAGAGCACGAGCGTGTCTCCACTCGAGAGCTGGATTTCGCGGATTGAGCAATCCCACTCTTTAAACAGTCCCAACACAGTGCAAGTGGAACGAAGCTGTTCAATTCCGTCATCGCCCCGCAGGACGAGAGCCGAAAGGTGCCCGCAGTTGGCATAGCGCAAGCGCCGTGTTCGGTCGTCATATTCGGCAAAGAAGAGACTGGCGTAAATGGCTTCGACGGTGTTGTTGTAGAAGAGATCATTCACCGATCTCAGCATTTTTTCCGGATGCTCCAATGCAATCGCACACTGGCTGCGCAGATTAGCTTGCAGATTCGCCATCACGAGAGCGGCAGGCATTCCTTTCCCGGCGACGTCGGCGACCACCAGGCCAAGCCGATCCTGCCCCAAATCCAGGAAATCATAGTAGTCGCCGCCGACCGAACGAGCCTGGACGCATGTTCCCGCATAGTCGAGTGTCTGGAGGCGAGGCAGTGCCTGTGGAAACAACCTTGCCTGAAACTCAGTCGCAATCTCCAGTTCCTGTGCCGCGCGGCGCTCAGCATCCTGCCTGGCTGCGGCGGAACGCCTTTGTTCTTCGACCGCGCGGCTCACCTCGTCGAAGCTCACCAGCGCAAAAGAGTTTCGATCGATATCCTCAAAGCGGGTGAACACTCCGCCCCAGACCGGATCCTGCTTGGGGACTGATTCAGCGCTCGACCTAACGCCCGGATTCTGTTGCTCAAATTTCACACGCCGCAAACGCGGTGCAAAGCGGAAGCGAACCCCGCGGCTTCTCCACTCCAGGTAGGTTGCCGTCACATCCTCAGTGACAAACACGACCTCCGAGGGCCGGCCGATGAGCTTGGACTCTTCCGAATCTGGTTCGGGCGCGATGAGTGTGAGCACGGCCGAGCCATCGGGCGGGGAGACCGCCACCCAGCGCTGACCGGATTGCAGGCGAGCGTCAAACGCCAGGCTGAATCCAAGTTGATCCAGGTAAAAGCGCAGGCTTCGGTCCTGGTCTTTAACAAAAACATTCACTGCGTGAATGCGGAGGTAACGTGTCTTTGGATCCGGCCGAATCGCGGATCGATCCGTGGCGGTGACCGAAGGAGAGCTCCGCGCTGCTAGAGTCATGACGTCCAATTCCTCTTACCTGTCTTCATTGGTAGGCCCGACACAGGAGATCTCGAATTTTCTGTCTTCCGCAAACGATGCATATACTGGCGCGGCGATCACCCGCAGTAGCGACACACGAAGACATCAAGATGTTCGATCGTTTCCTCGCTGGCCACACCGAAGCTGGCAGGCGCGGCAGTGCTGAATTCAATGGGCTGCGCACAGACATAGATTCGCGATATGAGCCGGGATTCTCTTTAGAAGCCAAGCCTAAGCCAGCTGCAGAACCTGGAGCGAAACTTGACGAGACGGGTCTTATTTTACCTTCAACTCCTTCACAAACTGGGGCTTGGGATAGCGCATTTTCAACCCCTGTAGCGTCTCGACCAGGATCTTGGAAATGAGCACATTTCGGAACCACTTCTTGTTCGCGGGAATGACGTACCAGGGCGCATGCCTGGCGCTCGACTGATAGAAGACATCTTCGTACGCCTTCCGGTAATCATCCCAGTACTTTCGCTCAGTGATATCGCTGGGGCTGACCTTCCAGTACTTTCTGGGATGGTCAAGGCGAGCCTGGAGGCGCTCACGCTGCTCTTCCTTGCTGATGTGCAAAAAGAACTTGAGCAGCGTGGTGCCGTTTTCGGCCAACATGCGTTCGAAAGCATTGATCTGCTGGAACCGTTGAGTCAACACACGTTGAGAAATCTGGCGGTGAACGCGTACAACTAAAACCTCCTCGTAATGGGAGCGGTTGAAGACGCCGATCATGCCCCGTTTGGGTGTCGCTTGGTGCACCCGCCACAGATGATCGTGCTGCGTTTCTTCGCCTGCTGGTTCCTTGAAGGAGTGGACTTGGCAACCTTGGGGGTTTACCCCGGCAAAAATGTGTCGAATCGTGCCGTCTTTCCCGCCCGCATCCACACCTTGAAGCACAACCAGAAGAGCGTGCTTGTCCTCGGCATAGAGTAGTTCCTGCAGCTCGAACAATCGCTTGCGGTAGTCCTCAAGCGCCGCGTCCGCAGCATCGCGGTTCTTGAATTCACCGGTGTCATCAGGATCGCACTCCGTCAATCGCAGCCGGGTGTTCGCAGGGACCAAGTATTTTGAGACTTTCATTGCATTTGGTGGTTGATCTTACCACCCACACTTTTAACCAAAGTTTCATTTTTGGCCGCCCGAGGCGGCTCTACCATGCGGATCGACCTGTACAAGGTCCTCCAACGTGGGGAGGGCTCCAGGCCGAAAGAGGTTGAGCCCTCCCCACAACACTCCTTGGTTAGCTGAGCAACGCGGACAAACTGGGCTGGCCTCCAACCGTCGCACCTATCGTAATTACCGGCTTTTTTTCGCATGATATATTTCTTCGCTCGGAGTACGATTTCCCGCATGTCACTCTCTCGCCGCTCATTCCTTGCACTAAGCGCGATGCTTCCCTGGGCGCTCAAGGGCGGAGCGTCTCGCTCCATTGCCATTGGCCTGGAACTCTATTCCGTTCGTGATGCCCTCAAACAAGACCCTGAAGGTACCGTGCGCTCGGTCGCCAAGATGGGATACGAATGCGTAGAATTTTACGCTCCTTATTTTGAATGGAACGAAGCCCAAGCCAAACAGATGCGCCAGCTTCTTGATGAGCTGGGCATCCGCTGTTTCTCGACTCACAACGATGAACATTACTTCGACGCCGATAAGATTAATCGCGCCCGCGACCTGAATTTGATCCTGGGCAGCAAGAACCTTGTGATGGCAAGCGCGGACTTGAAAAAGGGTTCCGAGGCCTGGAAGGCGGTCGCCGACAAGCTGAACTCCGCAGCGGAACAACTGGAAGGCTCGGGCCTCAAAACTGGCTACCACAACCATAAACCCGAGTTCACGCCGGTTCATGGCGTGCGCCCGATCGAAGTGATCGCCAAGGACACCAAGCCCTCGGTCATGCTTCAGCTTGACGTCGGCACATGCCTCGAGGCCGGCTCTGACCCGGTCGCTTGGATTCGCGATAATCCCGGACGAATCCGGTCTCTTCATCTGAAGGACTGGTCTTCCGATCCGGCCAAAGGTTATAAAGTCCTGTTCGGTGAAGGCAGTGCCGACTGGAAGAATATCTTTGCCGCCGCCGAGAGTGTTGGTGGTGTCGAATACTATCTCCTGGAGCAGGAAGGCAGCCGCTTCTCCGAACTCGAAACCGCTAATCGATGTCTGCAGTCGTTCCGTACCACCCACGCGTAACCGGTATATGCAATAATTCCCAGCGCAAAAAAACCCGGTCGCGTCGCGGCGGGGTTCGGCCCAAGGCGCAAGCTGCCAATCTTTGAAGTAGGAAACGGAGAACTTCATGAACCATCGTTCGTGGACTCGTCGTGACTTCATCCGTATTGGGACAGGAGCTATGGCCACCGGGGCAACTGCAAAATTTACTTTGCTGCAGCCGAAATCGCTATGGGGATCGGCTCGGCCGGTTCCGCCCAGCGACACCGTGCGGTTTGCCTCCATCGGCACGGGCGTGCGGGGATGTGAGTTGCTGGAGGCGTCGTTGCGCGTGCCGGGGATTGAATGTGTCGCCGTATGCGATCTTTATGACTCGCGACATACCGCCGCTCAGGAAGCGGTAAAAAAGAACGTGCCGGCGACGCGCAATTACAAAGAGATTCTCGACCGCAAAGATGTAGATGCCGTGATCATTGCGGTCACGGACCATCAGCATCGAAAGGTGTTCATGGATGCGTGCACCGCTGGCAAGGATGTCTATTGCGAAAAACCGATGTCCCATACGGTCGAAGACGGTTTCGCGATGGTCGAGGCGGCGCAGAAGGCTAACCGCATCGTGCAAGTCGGAAGCCAGCGCGTGTCCTCGATCCTCTATGCTCATGCTAAGGAAATTTATGATTCCGGCAAGCTCGGAGACGTGTGTTCCATCGAGGCCTATTGGGACCGCAATTCGGCCAGCGGCGCCTGGGTCTATCCCATTCCTCCCAATGCCAGTGAGCAGACGATCGACTGGAATGCATTCCTTGACGGCGCGCCCAAGCGCCCGTTCAGCCCTGAACGTTTCTTCCGCTGGCGGTGTTTCACCGATTACGGCGAGGGCCTGGCCGGAGACCTCTTCGTACATCTGATATCGGGAATTCATTTCATCACCGGTACCAATACCGTGGCACAGCGGGCGCGCTCCGCCGGCGGACTCTTCCGCTGGAAAGATGGACGAGACTTCCCCGACCTCATCGAAACCCTGTATGACTATCCGAATTTCCGCGTCTACTTGCGTTGCAACTTGAATAACGACCAGGGCGAGTTCATCGGGTTTTTTGGAACCAAAGGCACGCTGATCATCAAGGGTTCGACTTTGACCTACACGGCGCAGAAGACACGTCCGCAGCCGGAGAGCTACTCGATTTACGGATGGCCCGCGCAATTGCGCAACCAGTATCTGGCGCAATGGGAAGCCGACCATCCCCTGCCCAATCCGCTGAATTTCAAGGTGGAGGACGAAGTTGAGACCTTCGGCGTGCCATCCGGCTACAGCGACCTGGCCGACCATGAAGCAAATTTCTTCAACTCCGTTCGCACCCGCAAGAAAGTGGTCGAGAACGAAGAATTCGGCAACAACGCTGCAATCGGCTGCCACCTATCCAATTATTCCTATTTCAAAGATACGGTGGCGGTGTGGGATGGAGGCGGCAGAAAGATCAAGGGATAGGGCTTATAACTTCTTAGCCTCCAGCGGTCGCGCCCGGGCCAAAGGTAAGACAAACATCCGACGTGTGTTGAAGTCAAGTAGCACGCTTGAAACCGGAGCACGGTTTCTGCTAGAAATTACGGCTGGGTTGTTGCCACTGGTCGAATCAGCCAAGACTTTGTAACCGGACCAAGGCTGCTTCGTTCAGGCAGGAAGCATCGAAACAGAATTCGCTGCAAAACCCGGCGCTAGTGGAACTCCATCCCAGCAGTTCTACCAGTGTAAGACTTCGAACCTCCTAGCCCAGTTTTGGAGTTCGGATGCCGTTTTTTAGTAGGCCTGAAGCAGTCGGGAGTTCCTCCCATGTCTCCTGCCTTCTAGCTCTGCGCAATGGCAGACGTGCCTCTATCAAAAACCTAGCCAGCTGAGTTCATCCCGCCGGAGGAAGACATGGCGACGAATTTTGTCCACATTGAGAATGACTCTGACATCAAGAAACGCTTAGAAGCAGAGCGGGCCCGCCTGCGCAAGATTGCCGGACTCGATCAGCCCCAGCACTTTCATCGTCCGGTGGAACGGGCTTTTACAGCCGACGAGCGCGACCGTGTCACGATTTTGTTTGGCGGCTTTACCTGGAAGCATGAGGATCTGATTCGCGCCGTCTTCCAGGGCTGCGGCTATCGTTGCGAGAAGCTGCCAGTACCGAATGTTGCCGCCTTCCAGACCGGGAAAGAATTCGGCAATAACGGCCAGTGCAATCCGACGTATTTCACGGTCGGCAACCTCGTGCAGTATCTCCAGTTCCTCGAAAAAGAGGGCCTCTCGCGGCAACAGATTCTGGACAACTATGTGTTCTTTACCGCCGGATCGTGTGGACCTTGCCGCTTTGGCATGTACGAGGCCGAGTACCGTTTCGCGCTGAAAAATGCCGGCTTTGACGGCTTCCGCGTCCTGCTGTTCAAGGACAGCGATGGAATCAAGGCCGCCTCGGGAGAGCCCGGACTGAAGTTCACCGTCGATTTCGGCTTCGGCATGCTCAATGCCATGCATCTGGGCGATGTGATCAACGATCTGATCTATCAAGTCCGCCCCTATGAAGCGAACAGCGGCGAGACTGCCCGCGTTTTCCGCGAGGCCGTGGATGGACTCTGCGAGGATTTACGAAACCGCAAGTCATTTGAAATCGAAGAGCGCTCGCCCGGCTGGGCGAAGCCGAAGTTCAAGAACAATAAGATACTCCGGAACACCTTTAACGTGTTCGGCAAATGGCACGAGCACATGTGGGGTAAGGATTATCTCAATGCTCTTCACTCCGCCCGCGAAAAGCTGAATTCCATCGAGGTGGACCGCACGCGAGTCAAGCCGCTCGTCAAAATCACTGGCGAGTTCTGGGCACAGATCACCGAAGGCGACGGGAACTTCCACATGTTCGACTTCCTGGAACGGGAAGGGGCGCAGGTGCTGGTGGAGCCGATCGCCACCTGGGTGGCTTATCTGATGTACCAGGCCAAAGCCCATGCCAAGGCGAAATGGCCAGTGAATCGCCCGTACCGGAATCCAGAGTGGTATGAGTTCAAGAAGCAGTTCGCCAACTACATCGGCCTACGCAAGAAGTTGTGGGGGATTGGAGCGGGTGAACGAATGTGGAACTACTTCTACCACCGCACGATCAAGCATCTTGGCGGCATTACCCATCACCTGGCCCCACAAACCGAACTGGCGGAAATGGCGCATCCTTTCTACAACCAGTTCGCACGCGGTGGCGAAGGTCACCTCGAGGTCGGCAAGAACGTGTATTACACCGTCCACAAACTGTGCCACATGGTACTGGCGCTGAAGCCCTTTGGCTGCATGCCTTCTTCGCAGTCCGACGGCGTGCAATCGGCTGTGATCAACAAATTCAAGGACATGATCTTCCTTCCCATCGAGACGTCCGGTGAAGGAGAGGTCAACGCACACAGCCGCGTGCAAATGGCTTTGGGCGAGGCCAAGGTCAAGGCCAAAACCGAGTTCGAGCAATGCCTGAAATCCACGGGCAAGAGCCTGCAGGAAATCCGCGGGTACATCGAGGAGCATCCGGAGCTGAAACGGCCGTTCTACCACGTACCGCATCGGGAAGGAGTTGCCGGAACGGCGGCGCAGTTCATCCTGCACGTGAGCGATCGCATCGACAGAGACACCCGCTTGTGGAAACGAGCACGGGTGACCGGTTCGGCCATTCCGGCGACGTCAGGTGACTAAATACTTCGCCCCGAGGCCGCCGAGCCGAGAGATTCTCTGCGTGCTCGGCGTTCTCGGCGGTGAATGCTTTTTCTTAGGGGCTCGATAACTACACGGAGAGAGATAGTAAATGCACGATCATCAAGGTCCACGGCTAATTCAGATTGCTCCCCTTGAAGGCCAGCATCCGCCCATCGCGCAAGCGAAACCTGCACCGAAGCCCCGCGATCACAGTACCAAGTTCCTGGTAGGACTTGACGTGGGTTCGACCACGGTCAAGGCCGTCGTGGTCGAGGCGTCGTCCGACAAGGTGCTCTGGCAGGACTATCAGCGGCATGAAACCAAGCAGCCGGAGAAGACCCTGGAATTCCTGAAGCGGATGGAAGCGGAAGCGGACATCAACCGCCATAACACGCGCATGTTTATGACCGGCTCGGGTGGCGGCGCGATTGCGGACCAGATCGGCGCGAAATTTGTTCAGGAGGTAACAGCCGTCTCCTTGGCGGTGGAAAAACTGCACCCTGAGGTGTATTCCGTTATTGAGCTCGGTGGCCAGGATGCCAAGATCATTGTCTTCAAAGATGACCAAGAGACTGGGCGCAAGCAAAAGATTCCCTCGATGAATGACAAGTGCGCCGGCGGCACGGGCGCCGTCATCGACAAGATCAATGCCAAGCTGAAAATTCCTGCCCTCGAACTGGGCAATCAGGGCTATCACGGAATCAAGCTGCACAAGGTTGCAGGCAAATGCGGCGTGTTCGCGGAAACCGACATCAATAGTCTGCAAAAAGTGGGAACTCCGCCGGACGAGCTGATGGCTTCCCTTTTTGAAGCCATCGTTCTGCAAAACTTGAGCGTTCTTACCCGCGGACATACTTTGCGGCCGCATGTGTTGTTGCTCGGAGGTCCAAATAGCTTCATACGCGGTATGCGCGAGGCCTGGCAGGCAAACATCCCGCGCATGTGGCAGGAGCGTAAGGTCGCAATCCCAGATGGCGCCAAACCCGAAGATTTGATCAAAGTCCCTCACAATGCACAGTATTTCGCCGCCATGGGGGCAATCGAGTTCGGCCGCGGCGAGGACGACTGCATCGGCTGCTATCGAGGCCATGACGGCCTGCTCCGTTACATCGAATACGGCCGGCAGGAGGAGAAAGCGAAATCCGGCAGGAAGGGACTGGTTGAGCGTCCCGCAGAACTCGACGGCTTCAAAGAAGCGTACCGCCGCAAGAAATTCACTCCCGCAGTTTTTCAGAGCGGAACCACGATTGGCGGTTTCATCGGGATTGACGGCGGCTCGACTTCTACCAAAGCTGTCCTGCTGAACGAGAATGGAGACATTCTCTGTAAGTCGTACCAGCTCTCCAACGGCAACCCGATCCAGGACACCATCGAAATGTTCGAGAGCCTGCGTGGGCAGGTAGAAGCGCAGAAGGCAAAGTTGGAAGTTCTCGGGGTGGCGACGACCGGGTACGCCAAGGACATCCTGAAAGATGTGCTCAAGGCCGATGTGGCACTGGTCGAGACCGTAGCGCACACGGAATCAGCCCTGAAGTTCTATGAAGATCCGCATGTGATCGTGGATGTTGGCGGGCAGGACATCAAAATTATCATCCTGCACAACGGCCGGGTGAAGGATTTCAAGCTCAACACCCAATGCTCCGCGGGGAATGGGTATTTCCTGCAGTCCACGGCGGAAGGCTTCGGCTTCGATGTGAATCAGTACGCCGACCTGGCTTTTGCCGCGCAGGCCATGCCGGTTTTTGGCTACGGCTGCGCGGTATTCATGCAGTCGGACATCGTGAATTTCCAGCGCCAGGGGTGGCGCGCGGAGGAAATCCTCGCCGGTTTGGCAGCGGTGTTGCCAAAGAATGTATTTCTCTACGTCGCCAGCATTCCCAACCTTGCAGCTTTGGGTACGCGGTTCGTGTTGCAGGGCGGCACGCAGAATAACCTCGCTGTCGTCAAAGCGGAAGTGGATTTCATCCGCAACAGTTTCCGTGCTGCCGGAAAGCAGCCGGAAATCATCGTGCACGAGCACTGCGGAGAATCCGGCGCGATCGGCGCCGCCCAGGAATCGCTACGGCTCTGGCGGAACCGCCAGCAAACCAGCTTCGTTGGCCTTGATGCGGTGCGGAAAATCGAGTACCGCTCCACGCGCAACGAAGCTACCCGCTGCAATTTCTGCAAGAACAATTGCTTGCGAACTTTCATTGACATCCGAACCGAGCCTGCAAAAGATTTCGTTCCCATCCAGCGCGTCACCAAAGTCCCACTGATGCAGGGCGAGCAGAGGCTGATCATTGCGACTTGTGAAAAGGGCACAGTGGAAGACGTCAACGAGATGAAGGACATCAAGGCCGGCCTTGATTCCATTCGCGATCAGCATCCAAATTTCGTGGACATAGCGTCGAAAGAGGTCTTTCGTCCTACCAACGCCAGGAACGTTGCCGACTCGATTCCCGTGCGCGCCTGGTCTAAGGCGGTCAAAGAGCGCATTGCGTTGATGCAAAACCGCAAGCAACTGCGCATCGGGATTCCGCGCCTGTTGAACATCTATACCTATGCGCCGCTGTTCAATGCGTATTTCGAAAGCCTCGGTGTTCAGCCCGAGAATATCGTCTATTCCGATTACACCAGCCAGGAGCTCTATCGGGCAGGCGCTGGCCGCGGAGCGATTGATCCCTGTTTCCCGGCCAAGATCGGGATTTCCCACGTCTACAATCTCGTCCAGGAGAAGCACCGGAAGAAACCGTTGCACGTGATTTTCTTCCCCATGTACGACGTCCTGCATACACCCTTGGTCAAGCTGCAGGGTTCGAACGCATGTCCCACCGTGACTGCGACTCCAGAGACGGTGAAGGCCGCGTTCACCAAGGAAAATGATGTCTTCGCCGAGCACAATGTAAAGTATCTCGACCCGGTGCTGAATTTTGCGGATCGCAAGCTGCTCGCTTATCAAATGCTGCAGGCTTGGCAGCCGGTTCTCGGTCTCTCCGAAGAAGAGAATGACCGTGCCATAGAGGCAGGATTCAAGGCCTTAAAGGAATATGAAACGAACTTACGCCGGCGTGCCCGCCAGGTGCTAGATCAGCTTGAGCGTGAAGACCGCATCGGCATCGTGATGCTGGGCCGACCCTATCACCATGATCCCGGACTGAATCACGAGATCATGGACGAGTTCCAGAAGCTCGGTTATCCGATTTTCTCTCAAAACACGCTGCCGCTCGATGAAGACTTGCTGGAACGCCTCTTCGGTGATGAAGTACGGGCGGGGGTGATCAGCAATCCGCTCGATATCAGTGACGCCTGGAAGAATTCCTACTCCTGCAGCACCAATCACAAAGTCTGGGCGGCAAAGTTCACGGCGCGGCATCCCAATCTCGTGGCGCTGGAAGTTTCCAGCTTCAAGTGCGGACACGATGCTCCCATCTATGGGGTGATCGAGGGCATCATCGAGCAGTCCGGCACGCCGTACTTCTGCTTCAAGGATCTAGACGAGAACAAACCCACCGGCTCAATCAAGATTCGAGTCGAAACGATCGACTATTTTCTGCGGCGCTATCGCGAGGAAGTCATCCGTAAGCGCAAAGCTGAGCAACAGATCGAAGCGCAGCTGGCGGCCCTGGAAGCCGAGTTGCATCGAAGGTCACGGGAATCCGCCGTTCTGCAGTTTGATAAGGCAGGCATGGAGCAGGACCTCCAGCCAATGGCCGGGGATTAGAGTCGGATTACTCAGCTCGCCAGAGCAACATCCTCCTCATATCCGGCGTCGAAGCTGCACGTTGTGCCCATGGATGCCTCGGATGGACCTGAACCGGCGTGAACTGGTGAAGCACGCGTGGGCAATATCACGGTTCTCGGCGTCAGATGTTTCCGACGCGCCTACGACGGTTCCAGCCTGCAACGCGCACTAGGTGTCTCCAGGGCCAATGTTTCGCAGTACCTTGCCATTCTAAAGGCGGCCGGCGTCATCAGCCATGGAACGCAGGGGACGCCGTGTGTTTTACCCTGCTCGCGAAGCCCGGAAGTGAAGCAGGCGTGCGAGTTGATTCGTGGCGTCCTAGGAGCCCAGATTCAAGAACGGCCGGCGATTGGCGGTCTGAGATCTACATCCCCTGCGGGAAGCAATTCGTTTCATCATCAGAGGCCTTCGGTGCTGGGCAAGTGCCCTTCCAAATGCACCTTCGAAACAGGTCGCATCCACAGCTTTCTGGGGTATACTTCGCCCACAAGGGTCTAAATTTCTCGGGAAACGAGTGAGCTCATGTCTGTAAAAGCGGTCGAAGAGGTATCTACGCAGGTTCCTGGCGACGAATTTCAGTCACTGGAAGAGAAGATTTATCGCACCATCGAGCTGTACAAGACTGCGCGCGCCGGCCGCATGGGCGCAGAGCGCGACGCCCAACGGTTACGTGAACAGATCGAGGAACGCGAAGAGGAACTGGAAGGCTTGCGCAAGGAAGTCATCGCGCTGCGCAAGGAGCGGGAAGAGGTGCGCGGTCGCGTGGAGAAGATGCTGCGTCAGATCGAAGCCATCAGCGAAGAAGCAATCGCCGGATAAGGCGCGAACTTGCGTAAAGGAGTCCAAACAGCATGGCATCGCTACCCAAAGAGCATCCTACCCGCGACCCGCAGAACAGCAGCGTGCGGGTCGAAATCTTTGACCAAGCCTACAATCTGCGCGGATCCGATCCCGAGTATGTGATGAAACTGGCGGAGTATGTAGACGGCAAAATGCGCGCGGTGGCTGAGGCAACTGCTACGGTCGACTCGCTGCGCCTGGCGGTTTTAGCGGCGCTCAATATTGCCGACGAATACCACATTCTGAAACGCCAGCACGAGAATGGTTCTGGAGATTACATCAAACGCGCCCACCGCCTGGTGCATGCGTTAGATGAGGTCCTGAATGAAGACCGGCGCGCCTGAACGGCCGTTGGTCGTTGACCGCCCGGCGCAAGCACGCTAACTGCCATCTTTTTACCTCCTGCCTCTTGCGAATCGGCGCAGCTTTCCCTAGCATCGAATTGAAAGTCGGCCTGTAGGGTTGGTGATGGTGGTAACCGATTTTTGAACCAACACCGAATGAACGGGGACTCGACTCGAAAGAACGATCCGGTGTGCGATGCTCCGCCACGCGGAGATGCCTAAAGGGTCGCGGCGGGTTCCCACCGTCTATGACGGGTTCATTCTCGGCCTACCACACGGCTCCCGCGGGTCGGCTTGATTTTTGTTTCTGGCCTCTTAGACAGAGAGTTAGCGAGAAAGCAATTCTGATCTGCGGCCTGACTGCTCCCGTTTCCGCCAGTTCCCATCTTCCTGCTCGCCTTCTGCTAAACTGGACCAGTATCAATTTCCCTTCTTACGCATCTAAATTAATCAGTGCTTCCGCGACTCTTTCATATCGGCCACTTCAGCCTGCCCACCTATGGTTTTCTGGTTGCCCTGGGTGTGCTGGTTGGACTCTGGATCAGCGTGCACAACTCTCGCCGCGAAGAAATTGACCCGGAAAAGGCCTGGAATTTCGGCATTCTCGTGGTCTTGTGCGGAATTCTGGGCTCGAAGATTCTCTATATCCTGGTTGACCTCAGCTATTACACAAGCCATCCTCGCGAAATTCTTAGCTTTGGTACTTTGCAAGCCGGAGGCGTGTTCTCGGGCGGCCTGATCGCCGCGCTGATTGCTGCCGCATGGTACATCCGGAAGAATCACCTGCCGGCGCTGGCGACCTGCGATGCGTTTGCGCCCGGATTAGCTTTGGGTCATGCGATTGGACGGGTGGGGTGCTTTTCTGCGGGATGCTGTTGGGGAAAGCCCACCAATCATTTTTGGGGCGTCACGTTCACCAGTCCTCTGGCACAGCAGTGGGTCGGGACTCCTCTAGGTCAAGCTCTAGAGCCGACGCAACTGTTCGAAGCCGCAGTCGAGTTGGCGAACTTCTTCATCCTGATGTGGCTTTTCAAGCGGAAGAAGTTCGATGGCCAGGTCTTCGGAGCCTATCTTTTCCTGTATGGTTTCGCGCGCTACTTCCTGGAATTCTTGCGTGACGATCCGGGACGCGGCGAGGTATTCGGCGGAATGATGACCGGGACCCAGTTGATCGCTATCCTGCTGGTGATCGCCGGTGGTGTCCTCTGGCTGCGGCGCGCTCCCAAGACCGCTCCGGCTACCGCGACGCGCTAAGAAGAACCATTCTCGACTCGTCCACGTTATCCTTGTGCTCGGAAGTTTGTGGAGGCAGGTCTTCGACCTGCCTGTCCGGGTCAGAGACCCGGGCCCACACTGGTTATGCACTGAGCACTAATGTCTGACCAATTTCCAATTTCTTTAACTTCCTCTGGCGAAGATGCCGGCAAGCGCCTCGACCAATATCTGGTTTCACAGCTAGGTGACGTCAGCCGCGCTCGGGTCCAGCACCTGGTTGAGGACGGCAAAGTACTGGTTAATGACCAACCCGCCAAACCATCTTTGAGATTGCGCGGAGGGGAGCGCATTCAAGTGCTGGGTTCGGCGCACGCTCCGCCTTTGCGAGCGATGCCGGAACAGATACCCCTGGAAATTGTGTACGAAGATGACGACTTGGCGGTCATCAACAAGCCGGCAGGAATGATGGTTCACGCGGGCGCAGGATCGACCGACGATGCGCGGAACCGGGGAACCCTGGTGAATGCTTTGTTGCACCGCTTCGGCAGCCTCTCCCAAGTGGGAGAGAAAGTGCGGCCGGGCCTGGTGCACCGCCTGGACAAGGACACCAGCGGGCTCATTGTGGTGGCCAAGAATGATGAGGCTCACCGCAAGCTGGCTCTGGAGTTTTCGCAACGGCGCGCGAAGAAGACATACATTGCCCTAGCCCATGGATGGTTAAAGCAAGACCGCGGAACCGTTCAGGCCAGTATTAGCCGCGATCCGGTTCGCCGCACTCGCATGACGACTCGGCGGATGGGCGGACGGGAAGCGGTGACCCACTACCAAGCGCGCCGCAAGCTCGACACTGTCTTTGGAAAATTTACATTGCTGGAATTGAAGATTGATACTGGGCGCACTCATCAGATTCGTGTGCACTTGGCATCACTCGGACATCCTGTGGTGGGTGACACTCTCTACGGAGCGCCGCGTGCAATCAAGGCACGCAATGCTAAGCATCCAGCGGAAAAGGAACTCTCTTTATCCCGTAACTTCCTTCACGCCACCAGCTTGGAACTGGCGCACCCCGGTACTGGAAAAGCTCTCTCCTTCTCCCAGCCGCTGCCTCTGGACCTCCTCGAGTTCCTCGAACGCCTTGAGCAGCACTAACTCCAGGTTGGTTATAATGAGTGCATAGTTCACATGAAATTAGTTTGGGTCACATGGCTGGCAGCCTTGATAATGCTGGCCTTCAGCGCTGTCGCGCAGAACGATAATCAGCCGGAACTGCCTTCCGCTCCCTCGGCAGTGCAAGAGCAAAAGGAGCCGCCGAAGTCTGCTCCTAGTCAAGCGCAGAAGTCTGCTCCGACTCGACCGCAATCGTCACGGCCTTCCGACATTCAAGAGTTAAAGCCGATCGGGCAGGAAGCTCCGCCAACGGCACCGGCAGTGCCAGATACGACGGCTTCGAAGCCTGATCCGCAAGAACCGACGGCCGCACCCGCTTCACCGTCCAGTGAGGCCAAGCCGAGTCCCTCCGGCGACGCCGATTCCGCGGAGAACGACAAGTCACTCACGACCATTCGCAAGACAGTCAACGAGGTGAATGTCGTTTTCGTGGTGACTGATAAGCATGGTCACTACGTAAAGGACCTGAAGAAAGATAATTTCAGAGTTCTGGATGACAACAAGCCGGCCAAAGAAATCCGCAGTTTTCGCAATGAGACTGACCTGCCCTTGCAGGTAGGTCTCCTGGTAGATGCCAGCAACTCGGTGCGCGATCGCTTCAAATTCGAGCAGGAAGCGGCTATCGAGTTTCTGAACCAGATCATCCGTCCCGGCTACGACAAGGCGTTTGTTATCGGTTTTGACACCACGCCAGAGCTTACTCAGGATTTCACGGACAGCACTGAACTGCTTTCCCGCGGGGTGCGCGCGCTTCGCGCGGGTGGCGGGACCGCGATGTACGATGCCCTCTATTTCGCCTGCCGCGACAAGTTAAAGAACGCTCCCCGCAAAAGCCCGGTGCGCCGCGCCATCATTCTGCTGAGTGACGGCGAAGATAATCAGAGCCGCGTGACCAGGGAAGAATCCATTGAAATGGCCCAGCGTGCGGAAGTGATTGTCTATACCATCAGCACGAACGTCTCGGGCGTCAAGAGACAAGGCGACAAGATACTGGAGCGCATCGCAGATGCCACTGGAGGACGCGCCTTTTTCCCCTTTCAGCTACGCGACGTGTCCAACGATTTTGCCGAGATTCAGAATGAATTGCGCAGTCAATATGCGCTGGCCTACATACCCGAGGATTTCCGCATGGACGGCCGCTTCCGCAGTATCCAGATCACGGCAGATCAGAAAAGTTTCCATGTCCGCTCCCGTCGCGGTTATTACGCCCCGGCGCAATAGGCGAGCGCATGGTCGGATACTCCCTCACTCCCCTCCCCAAGAAGCTGGGTATTAAAGAGCGCACTCGGATTGCTCTGCCGGGCATTCCTCCCGACG
>Ga0209804_1000216_pt1 | contig 50288 bp, 53 predicted proteins | sample GraSoiAngelo_139_FD_185896 | JGI IMG/M metagenome (GOLD analysis project Ga0209804, IMG submission 185896) | Grasslands soil microbial communities from the Angelo Coastal Reserve, California, USA - 14_0929_12_20cm (SPAdes) (version 2) | ecosystem: Environmental > Terrestrial > Soil > Grasslands ... | reverse complement strand
TATGATGGTGTAGGCCGGGAACCAGTAGTACTCGTTGAATATCCTCGTTCCATTGTAGATGACGTCCTGCCACTCGTCGGGGCTGAAAGGCTTCACCTTCAACGGCATGTACTTCTTGATCAGCTCACTCGAACCCGTCTCCAAGCCCGACTGGATTCCAATGTGCCTCTTTGATCCCTTCAGAACAGTCTCAGAAATGTCCCGGATAAGATCCGGATCAGCCCATGCAGGGGCCGCCGTCCCATGAGTCGGATTAGCATACCCTATGCCCTTCTGGGACATTACAGTGTTGAATAGATCAACCACCGCATCATGGTTGGGCATGAAGCCCTTCTTGTCCTCCAGCTTGTAGAGGAAAATGTCTTCACTGTGGACCCAGACGTTAGGGTTGCCGATCTTCCGGTTGACCGCTATCTCACGCTCAACCTTGTCTTTGGGATAATATTTCGCTATCCTGAGATTAGGCTCGCAGAACTGGCAGTTGCGGCCGCAGCCCCGCATCACCTCGACAAGCCCATGAGTCGAAGGAGCCTGAATATCCGGAATATCCTCCAGCTTCGGACCGCGAGGAACATGAATGAACTCTGGGCTGTTGTTAGACTCGATGTCGTTGTAAATGTCTCCAATAACATGGTCGCACTCGCCAATGACCACATGGTCTACGCCTAGCGCTTTGGTGTCCCGGTCGCGCACCTCCATCTGCCAGCCCCCAGATCCACCCAACACCAGTTTGGCCTTGGGGTATTTTTTCCGGGTCCTGTTGATCTCTCCAACAAGCTCCAGGAACTTCCTCTTCGTATACGCCGTAAGCTTTCCGCCATCGGTGAACATCATACTCACCGGTCCCAGACCCATCGGATCCATGGTCGATATTCCGATAATGCTAGTCTTGTCGTCTACGAACTTGGAGACATGGTCTGGGTGAGCAACCACAACCTCGTCCGCCCCGTACTTTCTTAGAAGGGACGACTCTAGCTTCCGCAGCCCATAAGGCGCCTTCTCGGCCACACCGTCAAAGTGTCGGACTGATGGAGCAAGAAAGTCGAAGACGAACCGTGGAACTTTCTCAGCCGGAGCACAGCTGAAGAAGGGAAGAAGAGGTATCCCCCAGTACTCACTCATCTGGGTGGAATCAGCAGTAAGAACAATCCTAGTCAATCACGTAAACTCCCATCATCCGGCAAGATTTTTCGATGTCTTGCTCCTAAAACAAGCTATTCTCGGGTCGCTCCGTATTTTAAGCTAGTGGAGGTTTTTCTCCAAAAAACGATTCCCGTTGTTCTGAGAACCCCTATTTGACAGTCAACCATTCACTTAAATTTCGCTACTACCCGACTCTTTCCTCTCAATCGTTCCGCAGAAGCAGGACTATTACCGTATTACCTCAGAAAAGTTAGAGGGATTCTCTCGATCCAGGAACCACGTGATCAAACGAAGGTGTGGATATTCGAAAAAATGGTTCGGTTGTGATTTCGTGTGAGCAATCGTACACGTACAGAATAAAGCCTCAGACGCCTCCGGGACGCGGTGGAAATGCAATTTGACTGAAACAGAGAAAATCGCAACACCTCTTCGACACTTCTCAATCACAGCCAGTCTCGCACTGATGATAGTTATTGCAATCTCGCCAATCGTCCTGGTCAGGGCTCCAACATCCGGAACCATCGCATTCGCAACCAGTGGACTTGCAGGAGCCGCAGGAATCACGTGTCCAAACTCCAACGGCAACTGTTACAACAACGCCGCCGAACCAGCAATCCGAGCTGATGGGGCAGGCAACTTCTACGGATCCTCTGAGAATGGACTTACAGGCGGAACCGACGCCTGGAGATCTACAGACGGCGGCTTGCACTACCTTACTCTAGTCTCACCGAACAGCGCCTCCGCAGCTAGCAACCAGTTCTCGCCAGCAGGAGGAGACACTGACCTCGCAGTCGCTTCTCAACCCAATCTCAACGGAATCTACAACGTATACGTCGCAAGCCTCGCCCTGACAAACGTCTACGTCAGCACTAGCAGTGATGGAGGAAGCACATGGCTTCTAAACCCAACAGGAGCCTCGGTGCCCGGCGATGATAGACCCTGGATTGCCGCTGAAGGAACAAGCAAGGTCTGCGTATCCTACCACAGCATAACCGCCACTAACGATATCTTCGTCACATGTAGCAGCGACGCTGGATTAACATTTGCGCAGACAGGAAACGCGTTCGACGCGAATCATGTCTGGCTCGCAGGTTTCCAGAACGCAATCGGCAATCTCGCGATCGACCCCGCCAACCATTACATCTATCAGTCCTTGAGCGGCGTCGCCGCTGCCGCTGAGACCACGTGCACCAATTGTGGGCTACACGCGGTCTGGCTGGCCGTCTCCGCTGATGGAGGCCTGACTTTCACAGACCACGCTGTCTATGTCAATCCGAGCACCGGCATCTCCTACGGTCACCAGTTCGTTAACGTCAGTGTGGACAAGGCAACATCTACGTAATTTTCACTGACGACCATAACCTCTACTACAGTTTCTCCACAGACCATGGAACCACCTGGTCGTCCCCAGTACAGGTTAACAAGACCCCGTCCAACACTGCCATAATGCCATGGAGCACCGCCGGAGGAGCGGGTAAACTGGACGTCGTATGGTACGGCACCTCATACTACGACGGGACAAATCCACCTGACAACTATCCCAAGCAAGCAGCATGGTACGTCTACTTCGCCCAGAACCTCCAATCCACAACAAACCCCGGCAACTTCACTCAAGTCGCCGCCACACCAATCATCCATTACGGAGGAGTATGCGAAGGCGGAATCAGCTGCACAGGTAATCGTGACCTGTACGACGATTTCGGAGTAGCTGCAAGTCCAACGACGGGGCTCGCATCGATCATTTACAGCAATGACCAGTACGTCAACACGTCGAACGAGCCAGCAGCCCCCGGCTGCACATCCAGCACGTCAAACACTGGCAACTGCGACCATACCGATATCGCGACACAGACCTCAGGGCCTGGCATCTTCCCATAGGGAGGAAGACCCAGGCCTCTTCTTTTTTTCCTGAGCGTGGCGTGTGATAGAAGCCTATCCAAGAGATAGGGCGAAAGTACTCTGCGACTCGTGAGACCGTCCACTGACCTGGTCTCAGGCGATTCTTCTCAAGACCGTCAGAATCCAGATCTGCCACCTATCTCTCTCCCTGACTCTTCGAACATCGACTGACATAGGTAGACTATGACTCAGTTATTCTACAAGACTCCAAGAGCTGGACGAAAATCGGCGTAACTGTCGCATATCTCTCTGAGAGCGATGTGCATAAATCAGCCAAGCAATCTCAACACTATCAGAATGCAGTCGATAACCAATCCCCAAGAGGGAACCGCAGCCCCCGACTTTACCACGCAGAACACAATAGGCAAGACAGTTCATCTCAAGGATTTTCGGGGCAAGAAGCTCGTCCTCTACTTCTACCCCAAGGATGATACTCCAGGCTGCACGGTCGAATCCTGCGGGCTCCGTGACCAATACCAGAAAATCCGTGAGCTTGGCGCTGAGGTGTTAGGAGTAAGTGTGGACAGTGTCGAGTCGCATCAAAAGTTCACTGAGAAATTTCACTTGCCATTCCAATTACTAGCCGACACGGACAAGAACATCGCGAAAGCCTACGGTGTTCTCAACGATAAGTCGAACATGGCCCGGCGAGTCACATTTCTGATCGACGAACATGGCAAGATTCTCAAAACATTCCAGACAGTAAAGCCCGACCAGCACCCGCAAGAGATCTTGGACGCGCTGAAAGACAAACCCTGAATATTCCGCGTGTTGTATTACTCGATTGGAAATCTCATAAATTCCACTTCATTAAGATAGTCGAAAGAGAAGATTGAGGATGGAGTTCTTCAGACACTGCCCAGGGTGCGGACGCAGATTCCACATCAAACTCGAGACTAAGAAACTGGTTACCGAGCACAGAGAGTCGATGCCGCGAAGTGCACCCAGAGCGGTAGTTGTTCGGAGCGGCAGCATGGGCTCACGCGGTTTTGCGCCTCCCTCTTTTAACCCCATAGCCGTTGAGGAGGGAAAACCGATAATCGTTGACATCGAAGAGTTCCAGTACGCATACAAGTGTCAACACTGTGGACACGAATGGTCCGAGACCCGTCTCAAGTCCCGTCGAGAAGAATAACAGTAGCTTCATCCCTTCTCCTAACTCCAGAGCATCGCTCAGCGAAAGCCAAGGCTATCTACCAGACGAGAACGCCAACCCTACCAGTGAGACTTTACGGTTAGAGTTGGGGTCCACGTCTCCATCGCAAAATCCTTCGACAACGCAGTAGACATAGCGGTTGCGGAGAAGTGTGATACTTTCCAAGTCTTCACAAGGAATCCTCGGGGCTGGAAGTTCAGCAGCCTAGACCCTGAAGAAGTCAGGAGCTTCCGAGAGAAACTCGAGAAGAGCGGTCTCGGACCAGTAGTCGACCACATGCCTTACCTTCCCAACCTTTCCTGTCCCGAGGACGAGCTCTACAAGAAGTCAGTCGACACTCTCGTCGCTGAGGTAGACCGTTGCGTAGAACTGGGAATCCAGTACCTGGTCACGCATCTGGGCAGCCATCTTGGAATGGGAAGAGAGATCGGATTGAAGAGGATCAGCAACGCCCTCAACCAGGCCACGAAACATGCCAAGGGCGATTTCCGGATCTGCCTAGAGAACATGGCAGGCACCAGCAACAGCATGGGTTCAAAGTTCGAAGAAGTCCGAGAGATATTTGACAGCGTCAAGCAGAAAAACCATGTCGCCGTCTGTCTGGACACCTGCCTTCCGGCGGGTTCTTTGGTTTTCACCAACGATGTGCCAAGACCAGTAGAACTCGTGAAACCGAACGACTCCGTGGTAGGTTCCGATGGCGAAACAGACAGAGTTGTGAAAGTGTTCAGACGACCGTACGCAGGAAGCATGGTATCAATCAAGCCGGAAGGACTGCCCTGGACGAGGATGACTGCGGAGCACCCGGTTCTTTGCCTTCGACCCGACGGCTGGAAATTCCTAGATTCGAAACCTTGGAGAATCAGACTCATGGGCGATCCTACCTGGATAAATGCCGGAGCAATCAAGCCCGGATACTTCGTAGTTATGCCGAAGCTTTCAGCAACAAGCCAAGACAGGGTGGACCTTCGTCCTTACATCGGATCAGCTACGCGACGCTTCCCATTTCCAACCATTTTACCCCTCACGGAAAAGCTGGCCGAACTTCTCGGGTTATACCTTGCTGAAGGCTTTACTTTCATGGGGAAAGGCGAGAGAGGAGAAAATGGGAAATTGTACTTTGCATTCGGACGACACGAGAAATCTCTTATCGAGCGTGCCAGAGAACTCATAGAAGAACTGTTTTCTCTGAAGACTTGGATCGACGAAACTCGAACTTCGGCGAAGGTAGCCGTTGGATCAAACATTCTAGTCCGGTTTTTCAAAGAGAACTTTGGGCCTAACGCCGGAAACAAACAGATCCCGTCATTCATCCTCCGGGCATCGCCTAAGCTTGTTAAGGCATTCCTGCGCGGTTATCTCTCTGGGGACGGATGCGTAGATAATCGCGGATTAAGATACATAACCGTCTCAAAGACCGTTGCTTACCAGTTAATCCATCTGTTAGCGAGAATTGACATTCGTGGAACGATCTCAAAACATCGTCCTACACGCACCTCGATAGAGGGCAGGAGCGTTGTCAGCCTTGGCTGGTATGTTATTCACGTTGCGAGCCACGAAGCGCGCAAACTGGGATTTCCATATGAATTTCCCGCCGCCGCACCGCGCCGGATCCTTCGGGACCAGAGGCACTTCTATGTGCCCGTAAGAGAGATTGCGGTCGAGCAGTTTCGGGGCACCGTCTACAATCTAGAGGCTGAAAACAGCACATTTGCGGCGCCTTTCATTGTCACCCACAATTGTCACGCGTACGCTGCAGGCTACGATCTCCATGTGGAGAAGGCGGTCGACAAGACCCTCGCCAAGTTCGACGAGACGATCGGTTTCGAGAATCTCAAGGTCGTCCATCTGAACGATTCCGAGGACGGCCTCGGCTCCGGCCACGACCGACACCAGCACATCGGATTAGGCTACATCGGAACAACAGGCTTCAAAGCAATCCTCCACCATCGGTCCATCAAAGACCAGCCGCTCATACTTGAGACACCGATCGACGAGAGACGAGGCAACGCGGGCAATCTAGAAACAGTCCGGAAGCTGGCAAAATAATTGCAAATAAGCGTCAACACACACTCGCCCCGCGAGCTGCACAAGATAATTCAAGATGCAGCCCACGCGATTGAGAAAGCAAGGCACGAAGACCCTACGGCTCTACAAGAGATCAGCGACTCGACTGACGGCGATCCCTTCCGCGTCCTAATAGCCACCATACTATCACACCGGACGAAGGATCCCGTCACCGCACTGGCATCCTCACGACTCTTCGCCAAGTATCCCCGACCGACGCAACTTGCCAGAGCAGATCCAAGGACCATTGCTCGACTCATCAAGCCCGTAGGCTTCTACAAGACCAAGGCTAGGACCGTTAAGCGGGTCGCTCAGATCATCCTGAAGGAATACAAAGGCAAAGTCCCGGATGAGATAGAAGAGCTGCTCAAGCTTCCGTCTGTGGGCCGAAAAACAGCAAACTGCGTGTTGGTCTACGGCTTCAAAAGGCCCGCGATTCCTGTCGACACTCACGTGCACAGGATCTTCAACCGTCTGGGAGTGGTCAAGACAAAGACTCCTGAAGAGACCGAAGAAGAACTAACCAAGATAGTGGACCGCAGAGACTGGCTTCCACTGAACGAGGTCTTCGTCAAGTTCGGCCAACTAATCTGCAGACCCATCGGACCAAAATGTTCGGTCTGCCCACTTAATGATAGGTGCGAGTGGTATCGAGAGAACTACAGAAACAAGAACTAGACATGTCTCGACGTTTCAATAGCTGTCTTGATCTTCCTACCTATCTCATCTAGCTCCGCGCGATGGGTCTGTTTACGATTCGGGAATCCGCTCATCATTTCATGGTTGAATCTCGGTATGATGTGGACGTGCATGTGAAACACTTCTTGGGAAGCAGCTCGACCGTTTGACTGTCCAACACTGATTCCGTCCGCGCCAGATGCTTTCTGGACTCCCTTCATGACCTTGTTGACTGAGGCGAAGACACGTCCGGCTTCATCACTGGGCATTTCTAACATGTTGGCATAGTGTTTTTTCGGAATAACGAGTGTATGTCCAGGGTTCAGCGGATGAATGTCTAGAAACGCAAGGGTATGAGGGTCCTCATAGACGACCGTCGCATCCGCCTCCTTGACCCCAATCTTGCAGAAGATACAATCCTCCTTCATTCGGATCGTTTCCATCACTTGTCTCTGACGAATTCCTCTTCAGGGACACGTTGCATCTTGTTCACTGCCCTTGCAAGAACGAACAGGAAGCTGGACAACCTGTTGATGTAAGGGAGCACCTCAGGATTAATCGACTCTACCTTTGAGAGAGCGACGATCCTCCTCTCGGCCCTTCTGCACACTGCCCTAGCCACGTGAAGTTCGGCCCCGGCAATACTGCCTCCAGGAAGTATGAACCTGCGGAGAACTGGCAGCCGAGAATTCAGCTCGTCAGTAACGCTTTCCAATCTATTAAGCTGTTCTTTGCTGATTCTAGGAACGTTTGCGCTCACAAGCTCGCTTGCCAAGTCTCCCCCTAGAATCCAGAGATCCCTCTGAACGGTCTTCAGAATCTGATCCAACTTCTTCGTTTTGATGTGTGCTCTGGCAACACCTATCTGAGAGTTAAGTTCGTCAACAGCACCATAAGCCTCGACTCTCGGGTCCGCCTTCTCAACACGGGTCCCTCCGTAGAGACTCGTCTCGCCTTTATCCCCTGTTCCAGAATATGCCTTCATCCCATCAACTCACGTTACTGGCCAGGAGGTAAGGAAAAGGATTTCAATCTGATTGACCTAGGATCGCATGGGCCGTCGTGTTTGAAAAGTTGTGGAAGGCCCAGCGGAATAGCGTGACATGATAAGAGAAGCACAGCTGTACCAGCCACTCGCGGACGCGAGAGTCCGATGCACAGCCTGCGCTCGCTACTGTAACATTCCCGAAGGAAAAGTTGGGCTATGCGGGGTCAGACAGAACATTGGTGGCAAACTCCACCTCTTGGTCTACGGGAAAGTGATTACTGGACACATTGATCCGATAGAGAAGAAACCGGTCACACATTACATGCCCGGTTCGAAGATATTCTCTATAGCAACGACAGGTTGCAACTGGCTCTGCCATCCTGCTGGAGCGGAAATCTTGCTGTCAACTGGGGAAAGGAAGTCGGTGGAAGAGTTGCTTCCGGGAGACTCTCTCTGGTCATACGATATCAACAATGGAATGAACATTCATCCTAACATTGTCACCCACACAGGGTCTCGTCTCGCCAGGGTCTGGGACGTAAAATATGGTAGCAGAGGCCAGGGGCATCTTACCCTGACCGCCGAACACCCGGTCATGACGGTTTCAGGGTGGAAGCGGGTAGATGAACTTGGACTAGGAGAGAGGATTCTGAAGGTTTGGTATCAGAATACTCTCGACTGGAAGCGCAAGAGGCCGAGTTCGATTCATCGCGCTGTGTTCAACTGCACAAAATGCCAAGAATCAGTTAGGGGCATTGATAACTGGAACCGCCACCGAGGAAAATGTTACACTGAAGGATTGGAGAAACCGCCAGAGGTCATAGAGCGCTATCGGCAGAGGATGAGAGCCAATAACCCGATGAAGGACCCGGAGGTTGCGAGACGCGCTATGGGAGCGAGCAAAGAAAGATTCCTTCGGGACCCAACTCATGGGTGGCACAGGAATACTCTAAGGCTTAGAACCTGGCTCCACCGCCATCCTTCTGACGGCCAAAAGAAACTCTACGAACTTCTGGATGGAATGGGCTTGAAGTACGAAAAGGAGTACAGAATTCACCCCGAGCATCCTACGCCACGATCTAAGGCTACGTACATTGGGGACGCCGCATTTCCAGACGCGATGTTGGATATCGAAGTGGACGGCTGGTGGCACTACAATGACGAAGGGACCCAACAAGCGGACATTGTAAGGGACGAGACGCTCCGTGCGGACGGATGGCAAGTACTCAGAATATCAGGACGACACTTGTTCAGTCACCCAGAAGAGGCAAAGACCCTCATTGTTCAGCACATCGCGCAACCAGTGATGACGAACAAGCGAGCCTGGGTTGACGTCAAAGCGGTCGGACCCACCGACAGATTCGAACCGGTATACAGCTTCGAGTGTATCCCAGACCATAACTACGTTGGAGACGGCGTAATCCTGCATAACTGCTCCTACTGCCAGAACTTCGACATAAGCCAGCGGCGTAAGGTTGAGGGGACGGACATGATGCCGCCGGAGGTTGCGAGCTTGGCTGTGGGTCATGGTTGTCAGGGTCTTGCGTATACGTATAATCAGCCGACGATATTCATGGAGTTCGCGCACGATGTGGGTGTTGAGGCGCGGAGGAATGGCTTGATCAACATCTTCGTCTCGAACGGGTACGATACTCCCGACACGGTCGGGATGATGAACGATTTCTTAGACTGTATTACGATTGATTTCAAGGGGAACGCTGAGACAGGTTTTGTCAGGAAATATATCGGGATTGCGAACGCCGATCCGATCTTCCAGACTATTTTGGAGATCAAGAACAAGACCAAGGTCCACATGGAATTCACAGACCTAGTAATCCCAGAAGTCGGAGACAAGCTAGAGGACGCAAGAAAGCTCAGCCGCTGGTTGTATGATAGTCTGGGTCCTGACTATCCAATCCACTTCCTACGCTTCCACCCGGACTACAAAATGATGAACATTCCACACACACCCGTCAAAACGTTAGAGGAGCATTGCAAAGTCGCCAGAGAAGAAGGATTACGATACGTCTACGTAGGAAATGTTCCTGGCCATCCCTGGGAACACACTTACTGCCCCGAATGCAACTCGATAGCCATCAAACGCTACGGATTCGACATTACCGGATGGAATCTAGATAAGCAGAATAAATGTAATAGTTGCGGCTATCAACTACCGATCATAGGCGGACTCAGCTCTGCTTTCTCTGAAGAAAGATTCCTACCAGTAATCAACTAACCCGAGTCTTGACAAGCAGACACCGAACTCACATCGCTCAACCCGAATATTTCCCCGGTTTACGATGAGCTATCCCTTCAGAGCGGGCAGGCGAAACGGTCCAAAAGTCGGATTCGAAGTCCATGTGGACGGCCATATGTCCGTAGAGTTAGCCGTTTCTCAAGGACTTGAGTGACGCAGCAGGGGAAGTTCAGAACGCTGCCTCGGCAGAGGCACCTGAATAGGACTTCTCTCTGCCCGAGACTTCGGGATACTGCGTTCACGGAACCGGTCTGGAAATGATCACCCCCCTAATCAGTTCCTGTATGGTTATCCCTCTGTCTCCAGCCTCAATGCTCAGCAACTGAAAATTTCCGTCCCCAATGACAACCATTATTTTAGCCTTTTTTTCGGTCCTCGTCGGTGTCACTAGGTATACCCGGTCATGGAGACAAGTTCGCGCCCATTGAAATAGGCTCGAAGATCACAGTTCTGACACCAAACACCAAGCTTCTCATCAGCGTCGGTTGAATAGTAGATGTTCATCTCCGTTTTACCACACCGTGGGCACGCCTGGTTTGGGATGTTCTCCACGCTACGTTACTCTCCGAACGCTTTCAATTCACAGAATCTTATCGAAACATCTCTAGGTCGAATTATGCCGGCCGGGTTCGTTTCCTTTCTTGACCTAGAATTCGATTCTAGTGCCTCTCGCTTCTCAAGGATCATTTTCACGGGAAACTGTTCATTTGCCATGAAATCTACGGTCTCGGGATCGAGAAATCCCGAATAACTAGATAATCGACCGAGTGTATGGTCGAGCTATGTTTGGACGTTGATCACAGTAGTAATCCGTATCTTACTTTCTCGCTGCCCGCTCTCCCGATACGATGTATGGTACCGTCTCGCCGACATAGGTTGCGTGGTCGGCTATTCTCTCCAAGTATCGGAGAATCAGGGTCCCTGATACAATGCATTTCAGGTTCCCTTCGCGTTCCAGAGCGGACTTTTTGACGAAATCGAGATAGATGTTATCGACAACATCGTCCATCTTCTTCAACCTACCGGCCAGTTCAACGTCTCGTTCAGTAAACGCTTTGATGCTCACTCGGATCATGTCCTTGGCTTGAGACCCAGCCTCCTGAATTGTCTGCCTATCACAGTTTGACAGATCTCCGAAGATTCCGACTACGTCAGATATATCGTGGGCGTATCTTCCAAATCTTGAAAAGCCATAAGCGACTTCCATGCATGATTTGATGAATCTGAGGTCCGACGCTACGGGCTGGTATCGGGCGATCAGTTCAACCGCTAACTCGCTCACCTCGTCTTGCAACATGCGAAGCTCTTCGGACCAGCTGTAGATTCGATCTCTGAGGTCCCTTCCTTGGACGAAAGCGTCTATTGATGTGGATACAGTGTTCTGAGAAAGGTCTGCCATGTCGAGGACCATGTTTCGGAGCTTTTCCAGACCAATGTCCATCAGTCTTGGCATTCGTTTTCTTCGTCCTAACCAAACTTTCCTGTAAGATATCTCTCTGTTAATTCCTCCGCTGGGTTCTCAAAGAGACTCGTCGTTTCGCCGTACTCGATGAGCTGGCCCAAGTAGAGGAATGCCGTGAAGTCCGATACTCTCGCGGCTTGTTGCATGTTGTGGGTAACAATCACGACCGTGTAATTCTCTTTGATGCTTGCAATCAATTCTTCTATCTTTGCCGTGGCTATAGGATCAAGTGCTGAACAAGGTTCGTCCATCAAGATGACTTCCGGTTCAACAGCTAGTGCGCGTGCGATACAAAGTCGTTGTTGCTGACCTCCAGAGAGACTCGCTCCCGACTTATCCAAGTCCCCCTTGACCTCGTCCCATAGGAAGGCCGACTCGAGGCTACGTTGAACAGCTCTGTCAAGTACTGCATGATTTCTCTCTCCGTTCAGTTTGAGACCTGCGGCGACATTATCATAGACTGACATGGTTGGAAACGGATTAGGTTTCTGGAAGACCATTCCGACCCGCCTTCTGATGGTGACAGGGTCGACTCCCTTGGCGTAGATGTCTGAGCCGTCAAGAATTACTCGGCCCGACGTCTTCGCTTTAGGTACTAGCTCATGCATCCGATTAAGACATCGAATGAATGTGGACTTTCCGCACCCTGAGGGGCCGATTATTGCGGTGACTGAATGCTCACGGGCCTCGATATTGAGCTTTTTCAAGACTTGGTTGTTCCCGTACCATGCGTTCAAGTCCTCGGTGCGGACCTTACTGTTCTCCAAAGTCTTGAGAGGCTGAACAACCCCCTCGCTACTTAGGGATTGTTTCTTTTCCGTTTGCACTAGCGTCAAGGTCGCGACCTCCTTGAGTATAACCGGCCCCTAGTTGCCCATCTCACTCCAATGTTAACGACCAAGACCATGAGTATTAGGACCAATGCTGCCCCCCACCCTTGCGCCTGTGCATACGGATAGGGCAGCAAAGCCAACCTGTAGATTCTCAGCGGAAGAGCGTCCATAGGACTGCTCAGGGCTGAGAAGAAATACTGGCTTCCCAAAATGGTGAAGACCAGCGGGGCACTTTCGCCAGCTACCCTAGCGATCGCCAGCAATATTCCTGTAACGACGCCGCTCCTGGCTGTCGTAAGTACGACGCTCAGGGTTGTTCTCCATCTTCTTATTCCGAGAGCCATGGAGGCGTCACGAATTGAATTTGGAACGAGCTTCAGAGATTCCTCCGTGGAGCGGGTTATTATTGGAAGCATGATTATGGACAGCGCAAGAGCACCCGCAATTACCGAGAAACTCCTGAAGGTTAGCACTATCAGAGTAAAGATTACGACGCCGATCACGACTGAAGGAAACTCTGCTAGAACATCGTTCAAGAACCTGATTACCCGGCCGACGGGATTGTCTCCAAATTCAGAAAGGTAGATTCCCGAAAGAACTCCCAAAGGCACACCAATGATAATCGTAAGCCCCACCAGAATAAGCGTCCCCTGAATTGCTGGCCCAATTCCTCCGCCAGCCTGTCCTATTACGCCCGGCGCAGCAGTGAGAAAGTCTACATTGATGGTTGAAGCACCGTTTTTCACCACTTCATACAGTATGCTGATTAGCGGTATCATCGCGAGCACCGCACACAGTGCTCCTATCCAGAGAGCGAGTCTGTCCTTGAATCGTCGCATTGAATAGTTTGACATCTGTTACTCGACAGCGCCTCCTTGAACTTTGAGCACTCTCCAGACAAGTACCTGGGCAACGACGTTTATGGCGAATGCGATAGCGAAGAGAACTAGACCTACGCCTAGCAGCGCAGATAGTTGGAGCGAGCCAGATTCGGCTTCGCTAAGTTGGTTGACCAGAATCGTGGCCATCGTTTGGCCGGGTTTGAACAGTGAAGTCGGCAGGGCAAATGCTCCAGTGGCTCCCCCTATGACCAGAGTCACAGCCATCGTCTCTCCAATAGCTCTTCCAAGACCCAGAATCGCAGCGCCGAATATTCCGGATCGCGAATAGCTGAGCACTGACATTCGGACAACTTCCCAGCGAGTTGCGCCCACACTATAGGCTGCTTCCCGCTGCGAAGTTGGAACGGAGACCATAACCTCTCTGGAGATCGAAGCAATCGTCGGAATGATCATTATTGCCAGAATTAGCCCAGCAGTCAGAAAGTTTAGGCCGTAAGATGTGCCACTGAAAATGGGCAGAAATCCAAAACTACCTTGGATGGGAGCTTGAACGTAATTGGCAACCCAGATTCGGAGAACGTAGAGCCCCCATAGACCATAGATGATGCTTGGAACGGCTGCAAGTAACTCAACGATATTGGACACAACGACTCTTATCACGTCGGGCGCCATCTCGGCTAAGAAAATCGCGATTCCGACGCTTATGGGAACCCCGATTGCGATGGCTATTAGAGCGGTCAGAAGGGTTCCCAAAACATAGGGAAGCGCGCCAAAACCGGTTGCAGCGTCCCAGTTGGTTCCGGTAAGAAAGCTGACACCGAACTTCGTCAATGCAGGAAAAGCTCCCTGAACCAGGACCACCAATGAGAGAACGATTATCGCGACAACTGACCCGGCGAAAGCCAGCGAGCCGTACCTGAAAAACCCGTCAGAGGAAGGGTGTTTCAAACCCTGTAGCAACTTTTGGAGGCTCAGACGGTTTGACATTTGTCGTTGGCTCCCGAAAACCTAAGTTTCAGATGAAAATGACGGAAAGCCTCACGGGGCGAAGTGCCTCCCGAGCTTTAGGTCGGAAGGCTTTGTCCGTTGTAAGTTATTGACCTGATCGATGTCTCATCGATCGTTACTATTGAAGCGGGAAGAGTCGCGTAATTCAGACTGGCCCCGGCAGACTGCCCTTCGTGAACCATATACCAGATGAAATCCACCAAGGCCTTAGCCTTGTCCAATGTCATCAATGGCCGAACATTCAACTGTTGATAGACTATGATGTAGGTGAAGCTTACAATTGGATACGAGTTCGCCCCCGGTTGAAGAATAAGGCTGACGGCACTCCAGTCTTGAAGACCCGTTGGCAAACTGCTCACGTCGGCGCTGCTCACTGCCGCCGTGATGTTAGCAAGCGTGGGCTTAATGTAAGAAGAACGAGCCTGGTTCTGCACATAGGCAACGTTCATGTTGTTTTGAAGCGCATACGCAACTTCCACGTATCCTATGCTGTTTGGAGTAGTCAAGACATCGGTGGCTACTCCATTATTTTGGGCGCCAGCGAGCGAAGCTCCACGTGCACCGCTTGGCCACGACTTGCTTTGAGGAGTGAAGGGCCAGAATGACGACTTGAGGAGGTATCCCTCGAAAATGAAAGTTGTTCCTGACGAGTCACTCCTGTGAACGGTCGTAATGAGATTATGAGGAAGACTTAGTCCGTTGTTAATTCCCGTTATCGACGCGTTATCCCAGTACGTTATGGCTCCGTTGAATATCCCTGCCGTTAGATTCTCGTTCAGATGCAATCCAGTTGGGACCCCTGGGATGTTGTAGGCTAGAGTAACAGCTCCAATCGTCTCCGGAATAGTTAGAGTCGTGTTTGGCAACGAAGAAGGAACAGGTGCAGCATCCGTGCCAGCGAAGTCAACAACTTTGTTCGTGAAATCAGTCACTCCGGTTCCACTACCCACAGATTGATAGTTGATTTGAACGTTGGAGTGTAATCCATGGTAGTTTGACGTCCACTGGGAGAGAATGGGATATACCAAGCTCGAACCGTCCCCGGTCAATTCAATAGTTGGCGTGCCCGGATTCAAAAACGCGTTTGTGAAATATCCCCCTAGGCCCGCTGCGACTGCTACTATTACAAGACTGATGATGAATACCGTTCTACTTATTCCACCGCGTCTCACTATCTGTCCCGGAACGCTCGTCATTTCTGACCAGTGTCAGAAGCCGGAATACTGTGTAATTAATCGTCCCACTGATTATACGGAGCGTCTACGTAGGGACATAGATCACAATAGTGAGACGCACTGTTAGGTTGACGTAAGGCTGATTCTCGCTTTCCCGTAACTCAACTGCTCGACATCGTAAGTTTCTCCACTTTCACCGGTATCTGGATATGATTCCTGACCAGTGCTGATGGAAGCGAGGAGCTCACCGCTCATGCTCTTCTGGGTCTTTCTGAGGAACGACATGTCGTGTAATGCCCCTATAGTTGGGAGTTTGTGGAGATTTGGCTTTGCTCTCGAAGCAGATCAAATATCGCGATGCGCAATTAGTCTCCGCCGGGCAGAGGATTTGTCCGTATATGTAGATGATGAATCGAGTATATAGTGGCCATAAATATATCCATATGCGTCAGTAGAGCTTGCGAAAAATTGAATTCTGTTGAGTTGCGAAAGTTGCAGATGACTGGAGGAGCGAGCTACACGGTTTCTCTTCCGAAAGACTGGGTAAAGGAGCAGGGTCTAAAGGTTGGCGACGTGGTAGCCGTGATGCCCCGTTCGGACTCGTCTCTAACACTCATTCCCCATGACAAGATGCCTACAGGTAAGAACAGAGGTGCGGAGGTCACGGTTTCTCCGCCAAAGGAGCAAGACAAGGAACAAATTCTTCGAACTATTTTAGCCCAATATCTTGCAGGATACGACATAATACGAGTAAGATTTCCCGCAACAGCAAGGCCTGACCTCAGAACCTATTTGAGGGAAGCTGCGAGAAAGATGTTCGTAGGCTCGGAGATCATCGAAGAGTCAAAAGACGAGCTGATAATGCAATGCCTCTCCAGCTATGGCGATCTTCCTGCACCGAAGGTCATCTCGCGCATGAGCCTTATCGCGAAACTAATGTTGAGAGATGCTGTAGATTCTCTGAAGGGGCGGGACCCGGCCTTATCAGAGGAAATCATCCGCAGAGATGAGGAGGTTGACCGATTCTACTTGTTCATCATTCGGCAGCTAACAATGGCTGTTCTCAATCGAAGCCTCATCCTGGAGATTGGTTTGGCTGATCCGAGGGATTGCCTAGTCTACCGTGTGGTGTCGAAGAGCTTGGAACGGATCGCGGATCATGCGACTGTCATTGCCAAGATGTCTGCCAGCATCGAAAGTCCATTGCCGCCACGCCTCATAGACGAGATATCCAAGGCTAGCAACATTACGATCAACGTTTTAGAGGACGCGCTGAAGGCGCTCGCCAAGAGCGACGGGACCCTTGCCAACAATTCAATAGTCTCTGCTGAAGGCGTTGAGAGAGAAGCCGAGAATGTGATGGACAAGCTTTTCACATTCAAGCTCAGCCAAAAGTCCATCGTCGCGGTCCGTCTTGCCCTAGAGAGTCTCAAACGCATATCGGAGTATTCCGAGGATGTCGCGGAAATGGCCATAAATCTGACGGCCCGAAGAACGGAACTCTACTGACAATTTCTGGGATTTGTGTCCTTAAAGTCGTCTCTCTTTTTTTTCGCCGTCCTTTCGGAACCTAAAGAGTTCAAGATCCACTGTGTAGGCTGTTGAGTTCAAGAAGATCCTGGAGGGACGAGTTCGCCGTTTCTCAATAGGTCGAGACTCTAGGATCCGGATTGCTCGTAGGGATCCTTGGGGAGTTCTTGTTCTTCTTGGTTTCCTGTCTTTGGTTCTGTGGGGGCGGCTTGAGACCGCTCGACTCCTTCCGGAATATTTTCGTACGCTTCTATTTCTCGGAGTCTTTTCTCCCAGTCTCGCATCTGCCGGTCTTTCAGGATCTGGTTGAGCACCTGTGAAGTGTTGTTGTAGAGCTGGGTCCAGCGCTCTCTCGTCTTCAGATCCATCCTCTCGTCAAATATCACTCTCCGGCATCTAGCCAGGTTCTGGCGGAGCTGTCTGACCATGCCATCACGCACCCTCTCCTCCAGCCCGTTGGAAGCAATAGCGCTCATCGATCCTTACCCTCCTGCTTAACCCCTCCAGGAGCAGACAGCACTCCTTCGATCCTACCAAGGTCTTCAGCCACTCTCTGGGCTCCGCCCTCGCGCAGAGCAGCACGCCACAGCCTCAGCAACCGGGCCCCCGTACTGCACAACAGCCGCTTCTGCCCATGATCAAGCGTCCTATCCCTTGACCCCGCCTCAAGATTATCCAGGACCATAACGGTCAACCGGCGAATATTCGCCAGAAGCTCGTCGTAGCCATCCTGCAGATTCTGTAAACTCAAAGTTTCCATCGTATTACTCTCAGCGATCTCAGGGAGACGTCCCGTCCCGTACATCGATCCAGTTCTCGGAAAAACCGGAATCTCCCTACAGGGTCCCCAACGAGACCGCAGTAGAGCATTGCTCATATCCTCGAAATAAACGATCTCTAACCAACTGACCCAGTCAGTCAAAGATAGTATTCACTCAGAAAATCCGGACAACGACCACAAACGTCCAACCACGTCCCGGCAAGACGGAAAAGTACGTTTTCCAATTCTAGAAAAAGCATGCTTAACACAGACCCCGGGGGGTCGCAAAAACTCCCGGAAAAAGCATCCCAAGTTCGTAACAGAGTTATTTACAACTTGAACGCGAGACTCCTCGAACGCCGGGATCGCCTAGCCAGGTATGGCGTCGGATTGCTAAACCTGCGTTGGTGCGGAGATCCGATGGGCCTTAGGCCCTCGTGGGTTCAAATCCCACTCCCGGCGCCACCCCTGTCCGAAACCGACCCGTTATTCAACAAGCGACACGACCACCTGTAGCGAACAACTGCTAATATCTTGCCTTACTGATCAACAGGACAGAGTTGACGATCAAGGCCGACGAGCGGCCAGTACTACTGAGCCTCGACGGTCGAGGATTCTACGTACTCCACTACTCTGCCGTACCCGAAGAAGACCTAACGAGAATCAACTTCGACCTAGTCGATCCGAACACGGGGGAAGGCGGTTCAGCCGAGGCCCTGGTCGACCCTAAACTTCTCAAAGACCTAAACTCTTACAACACCGGAACAGCCAAAGGCCAGGCTTTTCTGATATGGATCGATACTAGCGGCAACGAAGTGCGATGGCAACTTCGCAAAACCGTGAAGACAGAAATTCCAGGTTTCAGCCCACCTTAAATATCCGTTTTTCAAGAAACCCCAGTCTAGGGGAATCACCATCCTGAATTGTCCGAGATGCGGAAGCCCCATATCTACAGCACCTGAACGAGAGTGGACTTTCCAGAAGTACCGTGTCTCTCGATTCCGATGCGACAATGGCGACAAGTTCAACCTCTACGCTGGAGCGACAAGGACCTTTACGATACCGAGACCTTCGAACTTCAAAGGTTTCTGCGGGAGTTGTAAGACTCAGAATCCGGACCATGCGGTATTTTGCAAGAATTGTGGCACAAAACTAGCCTCGTGACTTTGCGGAGTCCTGAGTTCCCTGAGTGCGGTGGCTATTCAGAAATAGACCACTATTTCGCTCTCTGACCACAAAGATATTAACACCCGAAGAGAAGTGCCGCTCATCTTAGTAGCCCGATACAATTAGGGGACCAAGCTTCAAGATGACCATTGAGCCTGAGGGAATCCTCACAGGCATCAGGGGAGGGCTCAGCCGAGAAAACATCTCAGCGCGGTTTAGAGCAATCAGAAAGACCCTGGGTGGAATTCCTCGAGCTACCGTCCTGCACTATTCGATACTTAGCCTCACTCTGGCACTGGCGGCCATGATTCGTCTCTTACCTCTGAGGTGGGGCGCTTACATCAGCGAGTTCGACCCTTATTTCAACTTCAACGATATGCGTCAGCTAACAGCCAACGGATGGCAGAGCTGGTATTCCTACACTAACTTCGCAGCGTGGTATCCCTTCGGGAGACCACCCGTCTCCACTAGTTACCCCGGTACCAGCTTCACCGGCACTCTCATCTACCAGTTTCTCCAGGCCATTGGCATTAACATCAGTCTCTATGATGCGGCAGTCTATTCCCCAGTCATTCTGGGAATTTTCGGCGTGCTTGTAATCTACTTCTTTGCTCGAGACATCTGGGGCAAGAGCGCCGGGCTATTAGCGGGGCTCTTCACCGCCTTCAGTTCGAGCTTGATCAGCCGGACAAACCTAGGTTTCTTCCGAAACGAAGCAGTCGGAATTCCCACAATGGTCATGGCCTTCCTGTTTTTCATGCGAGCGATAAACCCAAGCCGATCATTGAAGGGTACCATCATCTACAGCATGCTCTCCAGCGTCAGCCTCATCTACATGACCTTCGCATGGGGGAGCTTCAGATACGCAGCCGAAGTACTCGGACTATTTGCCCTTGCATTGATCGTGCTTGGACGCTATTCTCCACGTCTCTTGCTCTCGTACGGAATCACAATAGGATTCTTCCTTTTCACCGGAACCCAGCTACCCCTGCTAGGACATTCATACCTTACGGAAAGCACAACGATTGCCCTGCTGGGGGTGATGGGCCTTCTCGCTGTAATGGAACTCTCTCGGCTGGCTCCGACCTCAAGGGGAAGACTGACTGTCCTCGGCCTAGCAGTCGCAGGTGTTGCCGCAATCGCAGTTCTCGGAGTTGGAACAGGACTGATCTCCGCAGGCTTGCGAGGAAAATTCCTCGCAACAATCGACCCCTTCGTCAGGAACAACATTCCGCTCGTAGCCTCTGTCGCAGAGAATAGACCCTCCACCTGGTCAAGCCTCTATCTGGAGATAGGGAGTGTAATACTCCTAGCCGTCTTCGGGTTCTTCTTTGCCTTCCAGCGTTTGCGAGACAGCGATGTTCTACTCATAGTCTTCGGCGTAACCGGCTTTTACTTTGCAGCCAGCCTTGTCAGGCTGACACTGATTCTAGCTCCAGCCATGGCAACACTGGCCGCCATAACGGTGGTGGAACTTGGTAAACCAGCGATGGACATCATCCAACAGGCGGTCATATTTCCACGTCGCAAGCTAAGGTTCACCAGCAGGGTGAGTAGAGAATTCAGTCTCGGAATCCTTCTCATAATCCTAATTCTGGTCGTACCCACATTCATCAACGCCGTGCAGTCTGCATACACTCCTACAACCATAGCTTCGGCGAGTCTTCCTGTACGAGGAAACTTTCCTGACTGGCTGCAAGCCCTCACCTGGATGAACAATAATCTGCCTTCTACCAGCGTAGTCTTCGCCTGGTGGGATTACGGCTACTGGATCTCAGTGAACACGGGACTGCACACTCTCGCTGATAACGGGACAGGAAACTCGACTCAGATACAGATCATAGCTACAGGCTTGATGCTGAACGAGTCGATGGCGGTAAACCTACTTCACCAGTACGGTGTCACGGACGTCGCGCTCTTCATCAGCTACAATTATCAATCTGGGAACTCGCCTCTCTGCAGCTCGACCGCTGGAACTCCACCCGTCTGTGGCTATGGAGACGACAGTAAGTGGTATTGGATGGTCCGGATTGGGAATGGCACTCAGATCAACACACCCGCGGGCACTGCGACTGTCACATACCAACAGACCACTACGACCACACCAAGTGGCTCGTCTCAGACCGACTACATCCGTTACATCACAGTGAATGGCCAAAAAGACAACGGCACTCGTATCACCAGCAACTATCAGAATGTGCTTTGGCCGACCAGTAACACCCTCCTCGGATTACTTATGCGAAATAGCTACCCTGCGGGAATCAATAACCAACCAAGCCAAGATTCAGGAAACAGAGGAGATACAACACCGCACTTCTTCACAAGGCTCTTCGCATCCACGAACAACTACGTGCTAGTCTACAAGATCAATTATCCCCAGACACCCTCTCTTACAGCGATACTGAGCAACCCCTATGTCCCAAAGAGCGGGAGCAACAATAACACTATTACGGGAACATTGACGTACCCTAACGGCCTCCCCGTTTCTAGTAGCAAGCCGGTAATCCTACAGTACGCAACTTCAGGCGGCAACTGGAAACTGATAGGAAGTGTGCCATTGACACCTACAGGAACGTATGAGATCAACTGGAAGCCATCCGATCGGACAAGCCCAACTTATGTCAGGGCGTGGTGGAATGGGGACCCGGCTCTCAATCTAAACATAGCGTTGAGTGCTAACCAGACCCTGATTCAACTATAGCCTCAGTCGTCGAAGCCGATTCCGACCCTCTCGCTCTATACTTCGCGTACTTATCGTCTGGCGAAAACTTCGCCGGATGCGGGATTCTAGTCGAGGATCCACAGTAGGGACAGATGTCTTTCAGGGTATACCGTGTGCACTGCGTGCATTTCCGCATCAGCCATTTCATCCAATCTTTCTTCCTTCTCCCCCCGCCTTTTTGATGGAGTCGAGAATTTCTTCAGTCACGAGGTTCAGTGTCTTCTCGGCCGATTCGAAACTTCCGGCTTCAACCTCTATCCGATACTTGGGTGCTCCGATCGTGTAGATGTTGATCTCGCTCCCTCTCGGCCGCCGTACCTTCTTCGCGCTTAGCAACGTTTGTCGGATAATCTCTAATGCTCCTGGTTTGTGGCAGGTAACAGCAACGGTTCCTCGAACCTTGGACCTCTCGAGTCGTATTTTCGTCTTGGAGACCTCTGCGATAGCCTGGGCCCATTCTTCTGAGAGTCCTGCTTTGATCAGCGCCTCTGGACCCTCATCCAGTGCCTCTTCGAGTGGATCATACAGACCTCCGAATTTTTCTAGAATCGTGTTCTTGACGGCCTCGGCGTCCTCCTCTGGTTTGTTCATTTTTTCGGCCGCGCTCTTTAGGATGGCTTCTGCCTTCCTCTCCTTCTTCCACTCTAGCATCTTCTCGGACTTTTCCCTTCCAGTGACTCGTCGGAGTGAGAGGTCTATCTGGTTCCGTTGAGGATTCACTCTCAGAACCTTAAGGACAAGTTTCTGGCCTTCCCGCGCATGGTCCCGTATGTTCCGTACCCATGTGGTAGCCATCTCTGAGATATGGACGAGGCCTTCAATCCCTGCGAACTCGTCGAGTTTTACGTAGGCCCCATAATCCTCGACCCTTTTGACTGTAGCTACAACGAGGTCGCCGACTTCAGGGAAGATGATCTGAGAAGTCTGGGTGGACATTCGCCTGCGCTCTGTCTAGCTCAACGACTGTAGGACTTCTCCACGAATCTTGGCCTTTCCACCTGCAGGTTGGGCCAGCAGTTCGTCGCAGACCGTGCATTTCACGTAACTGCTGGTTCTCTCGAAAACAATCTGCTCGTTGGAGCATTTCAAGCATTTTACCCGGAGGAATATGCTACGAGGTTTTGGAATTAGTTCCCATCTCACTTATGCTCCAACCTCCAATTTTCTCAACCTGATGCCCAATCGCATGAGTGTATAGTTACAGGTCCGACATTTCAATCTCACGAGAGATTTTTTCGTTGTCTTGGCGGTGCGCTTAAGTTCTGGGAACTTTTGGCCTCCGTATCCGTGCTTGCGTCTCTCCTGGCGACGACTTCCCCAGGCCATGGTGCGAGCTTTGCCAGCCTTGTAAACGGTGACGGAGTGAGCAGTATGATGTCCGCATTTGGGACAAAAAGTGTTGACCTCCTTTGGAAACTTCAATTGCAGCACCGGTGAAAGGCTTCGAGGGAATGCCCATTCGCCCTTTTATTCATTATCTTGGGCTGAGCTTCGTATTTCAACGGCGGCGCCCTGTCGAATCAGGCTTTCTGCGTTTTCAAATGGTAACTTGGCGGTGTCCTCCTTGAGAAAGGGTCCGTGAGTCTTAAGGTCTACTCCGATTATGGACGGAACATCCTTGACAAAGCGCACCAAAAGACTTGTCTTGTCTCTGTTCATCCGACTAGATGGCTCTCGACCTTGCAAGAGTTCTTCCTTGAACTTCTCGTAGTGTCTAGAAACTCCGGAGAGGTCTTGGTAGACTTGCTTCTCAGAGGATTCAAGATTAGTTGACTGATCCTTGTTTGCATAAGCCCAGAGCTTTTCCAACCTCCGATCGACGAGTTGGGTGAGTAGCTGCTCCAACCTTTTCGTCTCTTCGTCCATTACGATAGCTTTGAGCGATTTTGGGTCGAGGTTTCTCTGCGCTTCTTTCAGTCTCTTGAAGTAGGATGCGAGGTCTTTGAAGAATCCCTGTCTTAAGGGTTGAAGCTCCGGATTTTGGAGTTCTCGTTTCCAAGCTTGCTGTATCTCATCGTATGTCACCGTCACAGACCGCCCACTTCCGCCGATTCCATGGTTCGCCTGGTTCCGTATCTATTATTCGTTGGCTGCGCCTAACCCACTGGTTCTGCTCTACGTTTGCACAGAAGAAGCATCGCCGCATAAGAGGGCAACTCAACCTCTTCGTTCAAGTAGGGTCCGAACTGTCTCTCCGCAAGCTGAAATCGGGGCGAGTCCTTGACTCGGATCCTCATTTCTCCCTGAAACGCGAGGGAGTCTCCGAAGGGGTCAAACTCGTCAAGCCTCTCTCTTGGCACCTCCATAGTCAGCAGCCCTGTATGCCCATTTAGCGTCCCGGGAAGCCGAATGAGTCTATGCACATCCGTCGTCACTACAGTATCGATCTTGGCCGATCCTCTGTCGACCGCCTTCAATGAAAGACTCTTCCAAGTCGAGAGTCCGAATCCTTTCACTGAGCTCCAGAAGGGTCTCTTGAAAAATTCGTCTTGATCTTGAGTCTTGATTGTTTTGACTTGGGCCGGGGACAATCCTAGCCGTTCTCCTTCCTCGCCCAAGACATCGTAGATTCCCGCAGCAATTCTTCCCCTCCAGCCAGGCTGACCTAGCTGAGGTCCCTCGATAACCCTCACCCCTCCCACGTTCACCTCATCCAACTCGTGTAATTGAGGGTCCAAGGCTTGACCTAGAACGTAGCTCGCTATCTCTCTCCGCTCTTCCTCGCCCAACACTTGAAGCTGAGTCGAGTAAACGTGAATATGGTATCCTCGGTGACCCGAGAAGAATACTCGGAGGTTCGAAGGCTCGACTCCGAGATCAGAATACAATATTTCTAGAAGCTTGTTAGTCTCTTCTTTCGCCTGTTGCAGACACTGCTCGCATAGCCAAGTCCGCTCTTCCATCCGGTCGTTCTTGCATTTGGGACAAATATTTGGCGCTCCACCTTTTCCCATAGTCCCGCATCCTTTACATTTCCAGCTATCGTGACTCGGTTTACAGGGTGTATCGAGGTGATCTGCGTCGATGTCGAAGACTAGATCAGCTCCTTTCCAGCCTTTCTCTTCCATGACCGCAGTCGGTTCTTGATAGTAGGCTGTTGAGAAGTAGACGTGGGCTGGAACTAGATCGCGGATGGCTCCTAAGAGAACGCTTGGTTCTCGGAAGGCTCGGTGCCTCACCATGAATTTTTCCTTGAAGAGGAGGAACCCGTACTCTCTCTGCTCGGGATGCGGCGGTATGTAGAATTCTCTGTTGAGGCTCAGATAATATTCTTGAAATTTCCGGCGGATCAGTTGTTCAGTTGAGTTGGCGTTTTGGACCTTTGTTGGTGAGGGTTCGTGATTTTGATTTGTAGTAGCTGAGGGGGTTCCGGATTGTTTCACAGATCTCATCTGGCTTGTAGCAGACTCCATGGGTCTTGAGTGTGGTGCACATGGGACATGTATATTTGGTCCGGCCTCCCCTTTTTCCCCCGATGTGTTCGACCTGGTAGCGGGTCATTCTCTCTGAAAAGTCTGTTGCGGGTTTGAATAGTTTCACGACGTCTTCCTCTCCCGTTCCGACGTTGAGAAGGAAGGAGGCTAGTGTGAACCTGCCCATGTGCTGAACATTCTTTCCCTCGTCAAGACTATCGATTAGGTGGCGGACGCAGGGCGGCATCGCCTCGGACATTGGTACCTTTGGGAGCTCAAACTTCGTTGGGACCCCTAACCATTTGACGACTAGGCCTCTTGCCCTCTCGACCCTTGACCCCAAGAGTTTTGGCACCTCGTTGGGCGTCCGGCTTGACCTTTCTAGTATCTTCGTCCTCACCTCTTCCTCCATTAAACGGGCTGCCTCATCACGTGTAATGTAGACAAACCCGTGGTCTAGGACTCTGTTGGGTAGGTTCCAGCGCGGTTCTCTGAGGTGGACTGAGTTGTGAAGGAAGTCCGGTAGGCTGAGGGCGAAGTCGTAGAGTCTCTTGCCCAGCTTGACGTCCAGCCGCTTGACCTTCCACATGAAAGTTGTGGATGCAATGTACTCTAGTTTGTCTGGGTCTTCTTGTCTGAGTAGTTCGTAGGCTCTCTTCGATTCGGCGAGGGCGAATCTTCTACTGGCTCTCTCTTCTCCGACGAGACTCAGGATTAGATTTGAGACTGGAAAGGAGAGTATTTCGGCGCTCTCGTTCGTGATGTCTCCCGAGACTCTGCCTTTTGAGAGTGCTTCCTCTAGTCGTCGCTCGGCTCTATCGAGTACCGGGCTGAATTCTGGTGCTGATAGTTCCTCTATGGAAAGTCCTAGCTCTCGCACGTAGTCGGAGGCTTCTGAGAGGAAGGGATATTTTGCTAGGTCAGCCCTGGTTAGCATGCGGTCGTCTTATTCTTGCTCTATTCTGGGGGCGAGATAATAAAGAAGTCTGCCTTGCTGGGGCATTTCAAACTCTACTTTGATGGGCATGTTGGTTGAAAATTCTAGGGTGGTAACTTCGGAGGCGCCTGAGCCGGCCCTTATGATTTCTCCTAGATAGTTCAGGTTGTATGTGGCTCTACACGCCTCTTTCGCGTCTAGCTCTAAGATCGCGTCGCTTCCCTTGTCCATCTCAATGATGGCGCTACTTAGCTCACCGGTCGCTCTGACGATGAACTTCTCGGGACTTACCTCGAGCTTCACGTTGTCGCTTATCGATTGGGCATCGTCGATAATGTCCCGGAGACTGACCGCGGTGATCTTCACTCTCGCATTGAATGGAACTTTCGGGGTTGGCACTTCTTCTGTTGAGGGGTCGAGAGTTGGTGTGATGAACTTTCGGACAATCTTGCCCTTTAGGGTTATGTTGAGTTTCTTGTTTGCGTCATCGTATACAATCTCCACGGACTCATCGCTCCGAGTTCTTTTGAGGAGCTTGAGAAGGTTCGATACGCTCAGGCGTAGTTTTGTCGGACTGGTGCACTCGTAACTGTCGAAGGCGGTTTTAGGCCATTCAAAGTCGACCATGGCGATGTGGGATGGGTCCATAGAGCGGAGTTTGATGCCTTCCGAGTTCGCGTTGAAATCGGCCTCTTCGATCAGGCTCGAGATGGCGCCTATGAGGTTCCGAAATAATCGGGCGTCGTTCATAGTCGCCTTGAACAATGGGGCTTTTACCGTTGCTTCCTTTTTGTCGGTTGTTTCCGCTAAAGAGCTTTCTAACATTTCGATTAGCTATTCTCCCGCCAGGTTGCCCCGCAGTTGGTGCATCGGAAGAACTGCGTGGACGACTCGTCTGCGCCCCTCGTCTGGACCAGCCAATAAAAGGCTTCGCGATTACTGCACTTTGGACAATCGGCCTTTGTCTTGGGAAGGGTCCGGATCTTCTGCTCTTCCCGGCTTAGAACGATGATACTTTCCCTTTCGTGAGAGAGCCGGCTGACCACCTTGTCGCCTCGACTGCTCGTGTAGCCGCACTTTACGCAGGCCATGAAGACTTTCTTCTCCTGCTTAGAGGGAAGAAGGGTCGTGCCGCACTTTGGACAAAACTGCAAAAACTTGTCAGCCCACAGCGGAGGCTGCTTCGCGAATTTATCCTTTACCTCATATGAATTCCCTTTTGCACTTTTAGCTTAGCTAAGAAGTGAGCAACTCTGAGGGGTTCTGGAAGCTTGCCGGTTGTCCAGGAAACGGAAAGTATCTTCTTCAGGGTGGCCGATTCAAGCCGCGTCTTGACCCATAATCGACCCAGATCGCCTTGGAAGCGTTGGTATCCTCTCCCATCATTAGGTTTGTCGTTAGAAATCACGATCGTTGGCAGTTTGGTAATTCTTTCCACCACTGTAGAGTCTAGTTGGTCGTCTGGATCGTATTGCATTATGGCTCTGAGCTCGGGAAAATATTCTGACTCGATAATTCGCTCGGCGAGCGTTCTTGACGCATCGTTTCGGGAAGAGGGGAATGAAACTACACCGTCGAGATAGGTCCCGCCGCGTACTATTACGCCGATGGTCAACCTAGGATTACATGTATCAAGTCCGAGTGACCGAATCTCCTTCTTTACAGTGCCTATAGATCGAATCATTTCTCCAGCCGTGAAAGCGCCAATTCTGCAAGCTTCGCGAAGTTGTTGGCCGGTGTGAGGCTTTCAACTTTCAGGCAAGTCAACATGTCGTCAAGCGTCAAATGCTTCTGTAGCCATGAATGGCCTATCAAAGCTTCAAGCCCGTTTGCTACCTCTCCTCGGCCAACACGTCTGGGTAGATGCTTTCTCAGCCCAGCTTTCACTGCGGCTTCTGCAAGCACTTTGTCTGGAACTCTTGTCCCTCTTGGTCTGCCAATCGTTTCTGTTAGAGCTAGAGAGTATGCGAAGTTCAATAGAGCATCACCGAATTGGGCGAGGCCTTTGCTCGTCAAAATTCTTGTGAGATTCTCTTCTTTTCCCGGACCGATCACCAGCATACATCCCTTGCCATTACGGCGCGAAGAGACTGGCTATTTGTAGACCATGATTGGCAGTAGCTCTAGTGAGTCGAGTATTCGATCTGCTCCTGCTTTTTCCAGTTCCTGTCCTGTGAAGAATCCTTGGGGGAGGCCAATTGTCTTTGCTCCAGCCTTTTTTCCACCTATCATGTCAACTGGCTCGTCTCCTACGACGAAGCATTCTTCGGGTTGAACGTGCAGCTCCTCCATTGCCTTGAGGAATGGTCGAGGTGATGGTTTGACTTCGGTTAAGTCGTCGGGTGTTATCACGGATGGGAAATAATCCTTCAGCTTCCAGACGTCGAGCCGCCGTTGAATTCGCGGTTTCCTCACAAAAGTGACTATTCCCATCCTGAGTCCGTGGCGTGTGAACTCTCTCAACAATTTGACTGTTTTTTCGTCAGGTCCTGTCTGGTCCATATGAGCATCCAGTCCTTCGAAGAACTTTGTTCTAACCTCCTCCTCCGGGAGGTTGACTCCTTGATCTCTCGCTAGCGCTGCTGCGATGCTGCTGATTCTTATGGTGGTGTTCGGATTCTCTCCGTTCTCGATCATTCTGCGGGCCATTTCTAGGGCATCATGCGAGGTGATTGTGATCTGAAAGGAAGAGAGTGTTTCTTCTATGATCGCTATCCAGAGCCTCCAGTCGCCGTATAGTGTGCCGTCGAAGTCGAAGAGGAGCCCTGTGGGCAGTTGGGCCTGTTCCTTCTAGTTCTCGTTCTTGATTGCCGAGCTGAACTTTTCGACGAATTCTTCCGTGTCAGCTCGAATCTTCTTTGAAGCCCGTTCTAGAGCCTTCTCGGGCTGGGCTTCGCCTTTGACCCTTACCGTGATAATTGATTGTCTGAATAGTGGGTGGGGCTGGTCGTAGCCTGCCCAGTCCACGGTCTTATCTTCGAGCAGGGTTTCCTGCATAAGATTTCCAAAGGTATGGCCCTCGCCTTCGACCTCTACCTTCAACAGGCCCTTTGTTCTCTTCAGAACGTTGATTTTCAACTGACAGCACTCGCTTCTGAATGGAAATCCTCCGCCAGACGCCGTCTTTCAACGTTTCTGCAGACGCTACATCGCAGTATGTGGCTTGAGAGGACAAGTTCGTTTCCGCATTTTGAGCAGTAGGCTTTGGTGACCCCTAGGTCTCGTCCGACTGTGGTCAGCTTCGGGATACGCTGGCTGGTGTCTATGACTTTTGCTCTTATGATGTCGTTGGGTTTGGTGACGTCCCACATTGATCTTTCGAAGCGTGGGCTGGAGTTTGAGACGTGGAGCATACCGGTGAATGGTAGTGGCATCTTCTTCCCGTCAACGACGATGAGTTGGACTATGGCCATCTTCTCCTGTACTTTCTCCACTATTCCGATAACTGTCGAGCCTTCCTCCGGGACGACAACGGGAACAGTAGCGGTCTTTACGCTTACCACGTGTCTCTTAGAATCCATAGAGGCGACGCCTGTCTGGGATGAGTAGACTATGCCGCCTACCTCTACCGTTCCCCGTCCCGGGTCGAATTCTTCTACAACGCCCAGCCTTTCGCCGGGGACAACGAAGGCGCCGTCGAGCTTGTTGATCATATTTTCTGTCCACACTCGGGACAGAACTTGGCTCCCACTGTGACAGGTTTGCCGCAGTTGGGGCATGGGGAGGTTGCTGCTTGGGGCGGCGTCATTGTGTTGCCGCAGTTCGGGCAGAATCTTGCGCCTTGTTGAACCTGGTTTCCGCATTTTGGACAGGCGACGAAGGCGACTTGCGCTTGTGGTTGCATCATGGGCTGTTGCATCTGCGCACCCATTACTTGGGGGATGAGGACCATTCCTGAGCCGAAGCCTGCTCCTCCTTGTGAGGCGCCTAGGCTAGCCCCGATGTCCTTGGCTGTTTCCATGCGCAGCACGTCTGAGGTTGCGGCTCTCTGTTTGATCCAGAACAGTCGGTCTCGGAACTGGTCTGATGTGTCGATTCCTTCGAACTTGAAGTCCACAAGGTCTGTTCCAAGCCGGTTCAGAGCGTCGTTGATGTTGACCTTGACATCGGTCGACGCCTTGTCTAGCTGTGTGAATGCGGTGGCGAGATCGTATTTCGATATTACGTCGATGACCCGCTCGTTGATGAAGCCTCTAATGAAATCGTCAACCTGTCCGGTATTGTAGGCACCCTGGCCCCCTACGACCTCGTTTACGAAGAGGTTGGGATCCTTGATTCTGAACCAGGCGGTCCCGTGAACCATCAGTGGTGCAAGCTCGGTGGTCTGGGCCTTTGCGCCCCATTTTCCTGCGAACTGTTTGGTTGAGACGTAGATGACGATGGCTGTGAACGGGTTCTTCCCTCCGAAGAATATGCCGTAGGCTTTGGAGATGAGTGGGAGATTGAGGGTTGTGAGGGTGTGTCGTCCGGGTGGAAAGACATCGTAGGCTTTTCCGTCACGGAGGAAGACGGCGGCCTCGTACTCGTGGACTACGAGTTGGGCTCCGGTTATTATCTGCTCAACTGGGTATCGCCAGACAACATCGTCGGGACCGGCGTTAGTCCATTCTATTACTTGCGGCATTTTTTACTGTACTCCTGCTATGATCTGTTTCCGGCCATTATACGCATTCTCTAGGGCGTCAACCGCCTTCATGGCGTCCCCGACTTTGCCTTTGGCTTCTGGGAGCCTGTTGTTGTCCACTGAGTCTTTGAGCGCTTGTATGGCGGTGTCGACGTTGTCTGCCATCTGTATGAGTTGCATGTCGTAGTTCATCATCCGGTCCAGGTCGGGTTCTTTGACTTTGGTTACGTCGAAGAAGCCAGCGTAGCCGTATTCTGAGTGGTTGATCCGTTCCATTACTCTGTCGAGGCGGGCGAGTAAGTGGTCGGTGTCGTCCCAGGAGTCGTTTGCTCCCTGGTTGACTAGGGAGCGGTAGGTGTCTTTGGCCTGGGATTCGGCGTCGGAGAGTTTCTGGTAGATCTGGTTCCTGATGAGCTTGTCGGATTCTCGTCTCAGCTCTTTCTCCTTGTATCCGTGGAATCCCGGGATGGCCAGTTCAATCTTTTCCTGTAGGCTGGTCTGGGATTTTGCACGGTCAAAATATGGATTTGTTGTCGAACTCAAACTTTCGACCCTGTCTTGTTCTCTAAAAGCGGATTCTCCTCTGACTCCCTATTAAGGGTGTCAAAACCCGTGTGTTAGAAAAATCGTAACTAGATCATCCTTCTCAATGATCCTGTCGCGATCGGGAGGAAGGTGGGCTGTGGATATCTTGCCTTCTAAGTATTCGTGGTTCGTCTCAACGGAGAGGATTTTTGTTGGAGAGACTCGAAGTGATCCGAGGTCAGAGTATTCTCCTAGGTCTAGCTTGTTGGAAGAACGGTTACAGAACGACTATGTTGACTGATCATTTAGACACGTCAAAGACAGATGAAGACTATCAAACAAGACGAGTCTATTTCCAGAAGCCGGTTCGTTAACTGTCCAGTCTGCAAGAATCACACGATGAAACTGAAACGTACAGTCCAGGTTGGCCGGTGCAAGACGTGCAGCGAGTCATACAAGATCATTGTCCTGTATGTGAAGACGGGAAGAAAGACCAAGTCTGCAACCGTTCTAACCGCTCAGAGCGAGACGAAGCCTCAGCCTACTCCAGAACCAGCGCTACCATCTTGGCAGTTGCCGTCAGACAGTTCTCTATTCAGCGCGTCCACTGAGAGCGCTTCAGGTGTATCCGACATTGGCTTCGAGTATAGTCACTCTGAGCATTCGGGCGAGTCTGAGTCGACTAGCGGGCAATAGATCAGCTCGAAGGTCGGGAGGAATGGCTACCGATCCCGAAGGGGACGCGGAGCTAAGGGTGCTAGTCTACTTCGTGTCTTTCTTCTTGAAGTCTAGCGATAGACTGTTTACGCAGTAGCGCATACCGGTCGGCTGTGGCCCGTCGTCGAAGACGTGTCCGAGGTGGCTACCGCAGTTCTTGCATAGAATCTCGACCCGTTCCATTCCGATTGTCCGGTCCGGCACCTCTACGATATTGTCCTTGGCGAGTGCGGTCCAGAAGCTGGGCCAGCCGGAGCCGGAGTCGTATTTTGTGTCCGATGAGAAGAGTTCAGATCCGCAAGCCGCGCAGACGTATACTCCCTTGTCCTTGTTGTGAAGATATTTTCCTGTGAAGGCCGGCTCGGTAGCCTTCTTTCTCAAGACTCTGTACTGTTGAGGGTCCAGCTGCTTCTTCCACTCCTCATCCGTCTTGTTCATGACCATAAGATCATGATCGCTCTGCCGGTATTTGAACGCCTCAGGTGGTCACGATGGTTGAAGCTGTCCAAAAGCTCAAGTTGAAGGCTGGCTGCAACAGCTGTCTCGCGTCACAAGAAAATATTGTCTACCCCCCTTTTTCGGAGGGTGGTCCCGCCAGTTGAAACTGATCCGGGCGAACCTCGCGTTTCAGGGCGCGGAATAAGCCGGCCGGCTGTTTTCGACATGGTGTAGCTCAACGTGCAGGTCAACGCGCAAACCGCGTGATCTCAAATCGCCTGCCCCGACTCCGGATCAGGGGCTGATTCTGGACGATTTCCCGGTCCAGATATTTCTTCGGGGCTATTTTGCCTTCCAGGTAAACGCTTTCACCGGCTGGAATTCGGCTAGCGCGTCTGTGACCCAGCCGTACTTCTTCTTCAGAGCCTCCAAAACCCGCTTGGCGGTTCCAGAATTCATGTCGAGAAATTTGGCGTTTCCTTCAAGTATGGCCTGGCGCTTTCGGTCATCGGCCAGCATTACAGTTACTGCAGGATTCTGTTTGAGGTTACGATAGCGGGCTGTCGCTTCGTCTACTCCGAGGTAGAAGATCCCGTCAACAGCCAGAAAGTCCGTAGGGGCGAGGTGAGGTCGGCCGTCCGGTCTCACCGTAGCTGCGAGAGTTAGGACCCGACTGATCGCCATTTCGATCACTTCGCTCGCTGTAAGGGGATTCTGGCTGTACACTTCTTTGGTGTGCGTGCTGGCTTTGCTTAGAGAGTTCTTGATAATCGAGTCTAGGGTGGACAATGACGTTTCGGTTTCGAGAGACATGGTCGGGTCAGATAAGGCGATCACCCTATCTGCAACCTTGCAGCCTTTCCTACAAACGGATTTGCCAGCTTCTCGTCACCAATCGTGGTCTCAGGTCCGTGGCCGGGATAGACAATTGTATCATCATCCAGTTTGAAGAGTCGCTCCCTGATCGAGCGAATAAGGATCTCAAGGTCTCCCCCAGGAAGATCGGTTCGACCGATGGACTGGTTGAAGAGAGCATCGCCAGTCAAGACGTAACCGTCGCCGGACAGGCTGATGCTGCCGGGAGAGTGACCGGGAGTGTGGAGAATCCGAATCGTCTCGTCTCCTAAGTTTAGGAATTCTCCGTGTTTGAGGTAGCCGTCAACCTTGGGCGGTGGCGGAACCTCGAACCCCATAAACTGGCGTACCCGCGACTGCATCGACTCTAACATCGGCAGGTCATCTCGATGGATCAGAAATGGAGCCTTCGTCGCCTTTCGGATTCCGTCGACACCCAGCACATGGTCAAAGTGAGTATGCGTCGCGACAATACGCCTTTGTGTGGCGCTGATACCTTTGATGAACTTCAGGATTCTTTCTGGCTCGTCGCCTGGGTCAACTATGATGGCTTCATTACCCGATTTGAGGATGTAGCAGTTGGTCTGTAGCTGTCCAACCACCAGCGTATGCACCTCGGCCATTCATTACACCTGCTCGACTATTCGCTCTACTCACGATAAGAACTTGAACCCTCTCGGCTCATCCCACCCAGAGACCCGTTCGAGAACTTAATCGTCCAGGCAAATCTCAAAAACCGAGGACTAGGCTGGGAGAACGAGAAAGAAAAAGGGAGGAGAATGCTGGAGTCTTATACCGGTATCATGCCATGTTGCGCGGATGGGTTCGGTGGATCAGCCCTGACCCAGTACGGAACGCTCAACGGGACCGTTCCGCCAGCCAGCTGTATGTCTCCGAAGTAGTCGCCGTTGGGCAAGCTCGGTGAAAGGGTGAGGGATAGTGTGACCGTCCCTGTCCCGCCGGCAACGACCGTTAGAGAAGTGATTGACGGGGTGATGGTTGGACCAGCCGACGCGGCTAGCACTGAGATGGAATACGTCACTGTGGACGTTGAGACGGATGTGACAGTAATGTCAAAGCTTCGAGTAATGCCTGACGAGGGTAGGACGCCGAAGCTGAAGCTAGCCTGACCATCGCCAGTACCTACAGTGGAAGGACTTGCCTCTAGAGTGGCTGTGACCTGAGAAGCAGCTGCAAGATCGATTCTGCCGCTGCCTCTGACCATCGGGTTGTTGAGTGAAGCACCGCTACTGAAACTTTTCACAGGTCGATGGGCCGTGTTGACGAGGGCTGACTTGATCTGTTCTGGAGACCAGTCTGGATGTAGCTGTACCAGCAAGGCGGCCGAGCCAGCAACGTGGGGCGTCGCCATGCTTGTTCCCTGGAAGAATGCAAAGCAGGGTGGATTCGCGCAGCCGAAGCTTGGAATTGAAGAGTATACGTTCACACCTGGAGCAACGACATCTGGCTTGATCTTATCTTGCGGCTGTCCAGCACCTACGCCTGGTCCCTGCAGAAGAGGTGGCCCGATCGAGGAGAACGATGCAAGAATGTCCGCGCTAGGACCGTCAGTGAAGAATTCTTGCGGAGTAGTTCCGTCAACGGTCACCGAAGACGGAGCGACAGCGGCCATGGATAGCCCGTTCGGCCGCGAGACCATGACTGCTGGAATGGTGGGCTGACTCGGAGTCCCATCCTGAGCCATTGCGATTGGATCGCCCTGTTGGCTGTTATAGACGATTACGCCCATTGCTCCAGCGCTCTGCGCGTTTCGTATCTTGGTACTAAAGCTGCAAGTCCCTCTAGCGATGAGGGCAATCTCACCGGCAAGGCTTCCGCTTATCGCGGTGCATCCGTTGGTGGGACTAGTCTTCACATAAGTGGCTGTCACGGCTGGAACAAAGTTGGCGAACTGGCCTATTGCAGCTCCGAATGTGCCGATGCTGGTTACTGTGACGGGGATGCCGATGAAGTGTGGATTGGTAGAGGCACCTACGGTTATGACCTTGTCAGCTAGTCCAGGCGACTCGACTGTTCCGGCTCCCGGACCAGCGTTGCCTGCAGCGATGGCGACGACGACTCCTGCATCGACTGCAGAGTTCACCGCGTTGACCAATACGTCGCTGGGTTTCGCTGTTCCACCGAGGCTTAGATTCAGTACATCCATTCCGTCAGAGACAGCGGCTTCGACTGCCTTGGCAATGTCATGGCTGGAGGCGCTGAGAACGTTGCCGGGGAAGACATTGTAGTTGCCGAGATATGCCTTGGGCGCGATGCCGCTGAGGTTACAAGCGGGTACGAACGGGGCGCATGTATTTGCTACCCCTGCGGCTATTCCGGATACATGGGTGCCGTGTTCTTGGGCTGCGTGACCGTCGAAGTTGGTTCGGGTCTCGAAAACCTTTGCAACTATGACTTTGTTGCTCACAAAGTTGCACGAAGTGTCGGCGATGCCTACTGCAGAGTCGATAGCGTCACACTTTGGAAATCCCGCAAGAGCTGGTAACGTGTTGTCCGTTAGGAATGGGTGTGTCTGGTCGATACCGGTATCAATAATTCCTATCTTGATCCCGGCTCCAGCGTTGCTCTGTCCTCCAACCGCGTTCCAGAGGACAGGTGCGCCGATCAGTGTGGGGGATCTGTTCATCTCCAAGTGGAAGAGGTAGTCGGGGACGACCCAGTTGGCTCCAGGAGCATTGAGCAGATGAGTCATGCTATGACCATTCAGTTGTAAAGCGATAGCGTTTAGAATGACTGAGTATTCGTCGATGACCTGGACCTCGGGAGCGTTGTTCTTTAGCCAGCCTTTCGCAAGTCCACGCCCGTTCGCAAGGTATGCAGAGTATGACCGGACGGCTTGAGAGCTCATATCGAGCTTATGGCCAGGGGTTGGCATCGTTCTAGCGTAGCCTTGAATGTGGCCATCGTAGCTGGCCAATGGTTGATCTTTGAGTAAGATGATGGCATTGTTAGTCAAGACACCATCGGGGGATGGAGTTGCATCTGAGCCGGTGTAAATAGCTCCGGTGAAGATTGGGGCAAGTGATAGCACTGAAACGAGAATGACCGAGAGAAGAATCTGTGTCTTCATGGATTATTTCCGAAACCGTCTATCAGCGTAGCGGTTTTAACCCTTGTGGTAACGTCCACTCTGAGACAGCAAGAGCAACACCACGATACCACGAGATTTATCCAGATATTCTTGATTCGAGCTCCTCAGTCGAGTCTGCTTGTTCCATGCTTCTAAAACACTAGGATCCCATTAGAGACTCCAAAAACGCATATAGTCATGCGTCCACGCTATGCCTCCGGTCTTCGGTCTAGCTTACGGGAGAGACTAGCCATTGTCAGAAGTTGACATATGTCCTGTCTGCGGAGAACCTGTCAAAAGGAAGAATCTCGTACGCCACTACGGGAAGGTTCATCCGAAGCGCACCTCAACCCTTCTCCAGCCAAAGCCCGAGACCCAAGCGCGAAAGAGCTCTAGAATTCGTCGGCCAAGAAGAATCCTGTTCTACGCTCTAATCGGTATCTCCATCATACTCGTTTCAGTTGCGGCAGCCGAAGTCGTAAGCGTGAACACGATTCGAATGCATATCCATCCACAGCTCTCAATATCGATACGCGGCTCAACAGGAACCCTTCCGGCCAACATAGGAATCGACCATGATTTATGGAGAGACCGCTCCCTCGAACGGTACGGCGTGAACGGAGCGTCCCCACTTCTCACAAGGGACAGCTCGGGCACTATTCATGTGGAATCAAATACCGTTCGAGATTTTACGTTGCAAGAGTTCCTCGCCGTTTGGGGAGAATCGATCGACTACAGCCAGGTAGTTGGCAATCCGACCCAGCCCGGCGAATCAGCATGCATTTTTGTCGATGGACAATCGATGTCGCTATCCAATGATGTAGTATTTGCTAATCTGCAAAAGATCGTTCTTGAGATTCCTCCCAATTACCAGCCTTGCTCCGCGGTAAGCTAGACACGCTTGAACTAAGATCTCGGACAATAAGCGATCTTCCTCTCTAAGGGATCCATGGCAGGACCGATTGTCCAAGAATAGACATGGCAAGGACCCCGGAATCGGGGGAGGGGATTTGCGACGAACCTGTGTCGGACTGCACGGAGGCAAGCGGTGATTCCAAGAATCCTTAAACTCGATTCCAGAATCTGTTTTTGGGAGCGCGTAGAGGAAAAATGGGTACCGTACACCGCGTCGTCTTCGGAAACTGCAGAACGATGAAGGAGATCGGTAACGAGTCAGTCCAGCTGATGGTGACGAGCCCCCCCTATTACAACGCGCCTTTCGACTACCCGAATCTGTTCAAAGACTATGACGAGTTTCTTGGATTGATTGATAATCTGTCCCGCGACCTCTTCCGAGTCCTCGCCCCCGGCCGAGTGGCCTGTTTTGTGACGGATGATATGCTCGTGAAGGGAGAGAAGTATCCCGTCGTTGCTGACATCACTAGGCTCATGCTGGACGCTGGGTTTCGATATCGTGATCGCATAGTGTGGGTCAAACCAAAAGGGTACGTACGAATAAGTCGAAGAAGCGGCGTCGTAATTCAGCACCCATATCCGATGTACTACTATCCTGACAACATCCAAGAGAGCATTCTGATCTTCCAGAAGGGCAGATTCGACTACTCGTATGTCCGAGAACTGTCTTCAAAGATCCTGAAAAAATCGAAGATTTCTCTACATGACTATAACGATCACGAATGGCACCTGACAGTATGGAACATCACCAACGTTCTCCCGCTTGGGACCAGACTGGAGAAGGGGATTGCAGCGTTCCCAGAAGAGATTCCCAGACGTCTGATCAAACTCTTCAGCTTTTACGGTGAGACCGTTTTGGATCCTTTCCTGGGATCGGGCACGACTATGAAAGTTGCGCAAGAATTGGGGCGAAATAGTTGGGGTTATGAGATTGACCGAGGACTGAAGAAAGTCATCAGGCAAAAGTTGGAGAATAACCATCAATCAGACTCGAAGGTCGAATTCCGGTTTAGACAAGAATCGAAAAAGTCTCGCCTATCCGCCTCACGGAGACAAACCGCCCGGTCAGTTGTTGCGACCTAGTATGACAGACAGTCCTCAGTTATTCCAGTAGGGTCTGGTCGTTATGAATTGCAGCTTGGCCTCTAAGAGATCCTTGTAGAACTCATTATCACTCTCATGCATTTTTGACAAGACCCTGCTGGCGGTCTGAGGACCAATCCCATAGACAGACTGAGCGATGACAGCTCTCCTACCATAAGCAATCACGAGGTCGGCTGAACGGCGCGCTCTCGTCAAAGCCTTCTGCTCACTCTCGTCCAGTGACTGCTTTGTCCGTTTCTTTCGAAGAAGGCTCGTCACATAAGCGGTTGACCAGAAGACGGGAGCCAAGAGAGCAGAGCCACAATTCTGACAAGAAGGATGTTCCGGAAGACTCGCGATAGTAGTTTCAGTTGCGAGGTTGGCGCAGTCGAAGCAGAGTAGGTCGATGGCTCGGCCTTCAATCGAAATACGCAACCTGGCCATATTGTCGGCTGCAACATTCTCTGGAGCGATAAGCTCTGGAATGTCCACGTGACGATACAGGAGATGATAGGCCAGTGGTGTAGGCTTCTCTTTGGATCGGAAGAACCTAACCTCCATGTTTCGTTCTCTTATCTGCTTGAAGATCTTTTTGACTCCCTCAAAATCTGCCCGTTCGACTTGAGCCTCGCGAATGGTCTCGTCGTAGATCGGAGTTAGCCGGAACCGGACCTGTAGCTCTTTCATCGCACCGCCATACATGAGACGACCTCTACTCAACGCCCCAAACCTCTCAGCAATCTGCTTCATCTGCAGCTCCCATGGAAAGTGTCGGTGCAGCACTCCGTGACAAGCCCCTCCGAGTACCGGCTCGTCGACGCCGAATACTTGGTTGAGGAAGAGATCCTCGAGATCCAGGTCGGCAGTGTCCGCCGTCATTTCATAGAGTATCCGATAGGAGTCCCACCACCACATTCGCACTAGTCCTTGGCGTCGGAAGAGCTCCTCGATCACCTCGCCCAAGGTGAAATTGAGAACGTCTCCGAAGTGGGTATGAATTATGATGTAACGATCAAACCCTTCGACCAGAACCCTCTCATTGGTCGGGACGGGTGCGCCAGTCGCCCTGTGAGTCTCTATCTCTTCGACGACCCTTCGTACTCCGTACGGGTCCGCTGGCCATATTCGTGAGAACTTTTCGACAACCGGGGCGCGAGTCTTGTGCTCGTCCAACAATTTATCGATCTGTTTCCGGTATTCTCCCACTCGCACAGCGAGTTCGCCTGGAACCGGAAGTATCTGTCCGTCCCATCCTGGAATGGCTGCGGTGGGATCGTTGACCGGGAGAACGTACACCTTCCCATCGTCGGTGATCTGTTTCATCTGCCAGACACGTCCCTTGACGATAAAGTTCAAGCCAACATGGGCCATTGTGAGCATGAACTCTTCGCCGAGAATTCCAACCGACTGCTGGCTGGTCAGATCAACCACATGATATCGTCGCTCGTCCGGAATCATGCTCAAGTTCTCGTAGTAGTACATCCTAGTCCGAGATGTCCGGTAGAGCGTCTCTTCGTCTCGTCTGAGATGCCCCATTTTCCGCATGAACTCGATAACCTTCTCCAACTCAGCCTCCTCGAGCTCAGAATAGGGAAACGCTCTCTTCAGAACTTGTTTGACGTGGCCGAGAGTGACGCTGCCTTCGGAGTCCATCAATAGGCCGCCGATCTGATGTGCCAAGACATCCAGGGCCCTATGGTGAATGATCGTTGGTTCGAGCCGGCCTTCCTTGGCAAGTTCGATGACTCCTATCGACTCCAAGAGATCCTCCGTTGAAACAGACACTAGAACTCCCTGAGAAGTTCTGGTCAGACTATGCCCGGACCTTCCTACACGCTGAACAAGACTGTTGACCTGACGAGGGGACATGTACTGAACCACAAGATCTACAGACCCGATATCGATGCCCAACTCTAGGGTGCTGGTGCAGACGAGTCCCTTGACCTGGCGGGCCTTGAATGCTTCCTCCGCTCGGACCCGTTCTTCTTTCGGAAGCGACCCGTGGTGGACCATTATGTTCTGGCCCATCAAATTGAACTTCGAACCCAACATCTCCGCGTTGACCCGGCTATTGACAAAGATCAGAGTCGAATCATGTGCATCAACAAGATCAGACACCAGCGCTAGTCGTGCGGCCGCCTCTGGGGCGGTATACAGGCGTCGTGCGAGTTCTTGATCCTCCTCGCCGGGAGCAGGATACTCAATCTTGTACCTAGTATCCTTACTGAGAGGAATCTGAACAATCCTGACAGGTTCAGAGCCCCCAAGAAATCGAGAAATCTCTTCGGGATTCCCAACGGTTGCGGAGAGACCTATCCGTTGGAAACCGTCGGGCCGAACTTCTCTCAGTCTCTCTAGCCCAACTGTCAGCTGGACGCCCCGACGATTTCCCGCTAGTTCGTGAACCTCATCGACCACCACGGCCTTGACGTGCCGAAGATGCTGTCTCATTCTCTTTCCAGGAAGGACCGCTTGCAACGTTTCTGGAGTGGTTATCAGGAGGTCGGGCGGTCGCGCCGCCATTCTCCTTCGATCAGCAGCAGACGTGTCGCCATGTCTGACCTCTACCGTGAAACCTAGTTTGGCTGACCAGATTTGCAGTCGCTTGAGCAGGTCCCGGTTCAGAGCTCTTAGAGGGGTGATGTAGAGGAGCGAGATTCCTTGGCGATTCTGGTCTTGGACCATCTTGTCTATGAGAGGTAGGAGAGCGGCCTCTGTCTTGCCCGATCCCGTGGGGGCAATGACCAAGACGTTCTCGCCTCGCATGATGAAGGGAATCGCTTCTGCTTGAGGCGGAGTGGGGGCGCGGATCCCGGTCTCTTGCAGTAGACCCTTCAAGGGTGGTGAGAGGAGGGTGAATGCTTCTTGCACTATTCGATTCCCGATGGGAGAGGAGGAATCAGACTAGGCTTCTGAGAGATAAACCCCCTAGGTGAGGAAAAGTGTGTCCAAACTAGGGAAGCGTATGAGCGGCAGAACCTAAAGACACAACAGCCGGCATATGCTCTACGATGAGCTACTTTTTCTCAGTAATCGTTTTCACGAAGTCCCTGTAGGCCTCGGGCTTCATCAGTGAGGGAAGGTCCTTCTTCAGATCGTCTGGCCTGATCAGCGTAATCCATCCCTTCTCGTACGGGCTCTTGTTAACCAGCTCAGGGGCATCAGAGAGTTCGCTGTTGACCTGAACCACGACACCTGAAATGGGGGAATACACGTCGGCCACTGCCTTCACAGATTCCACAGTGCCAAGACTCTGCATCTGCACCACCTTTGCTCCCACCTTTGGAAGATCGACGTACACGATTTCGTGCAGCGAATTTTGCGCATAATCGGTGACGCCTATTCGACAATCAGCGCCTTCAACGTGGACCCATTCGTGCTCTTTAGTGTAGTAGAACTCCGCAGGAATCTGGAAGTTTCCTTTCAAAGTCTACACACCGAATTTCTAGGCAGGAAGCGTCCCGTATAATAGTCTGGTCTCCAAGATCCTTTCAGTCTAACTCTTACTAGCCTGAACCCTCTTCAAGAGTGCGGGCACTTGCCGCCAGCTCTTAGCCTTCAGAACTTTCGGCATATCTCCCACGGTCCGGTTCCAAGGCCTCTCGTAGAGGACTCCCCATGCAGTTGGGCTACGTGAGATCAGAGGCATGAGGTCAGGAGCATCGTCAATGTAGACGTCATAGTCTAGGAGAACTTTGTCCCTCCAACCTAGGACCCTTACGAAACGGCGATATCGAACCTTCTGACTGTCGACCCAGCTTCTGGCGGCCTCTACAGTCCTCTTGCTACGACCAGTGACGATGTCAAGGTCGCCAAACTTCTCGATCCGCGCAACCTTCGCAGCGATTTCTGGCTCTGTTGGAGGAATCTCCTTCCAATCGTCCCACGACTCGTCCAGTATCCGGTAGAAATCGTCTTTCGAGATTGGAAATCTTTTCCACCAAGACCAACTGTCAAGATCCTCCATGTTCAGATGTGTGCCGAACTCTTTGTTGGCTCGGTCACACCATACAAGCATAGACTCGGCCAAGACCCCGTCCAAGTCCACTGCGATCTTCATCTTGCCCGAGGACACTTTCGGCAACTGCATTGAATTCTTGATCAGAATCGGGGCTTTAACCTTGAAACTACAACACGATGGAACAGTCGTGTTGTAAGGAAAGAAAGTCTAAAGACATCCACTTTTGAGTCGAGCCAACAGCCCCCGATGGGACTAAGATCGAGACAAGAATGACTGATCCGACAGTCGTCATAATTGGATCCTTCCTCCTCGCTTTCAAAGCTATTCTGATCGAAGGAAGCGAGGTCGCTATTCTCTCGCTTGCCACTATAAAGCAACTGGGTAGGAATAACATCCTATTCGGAGTCATCGCTGGAGGACTAGGCTCTATCATCACCTTCCTTGTCGTATGGCGGATCTTCCTCCTTCTCCCCGCGATCGTTATTGATTTTGCAACCGCAATAGTCCTGTTCTATTTCTCAAGCAGGTTCCTGCGCGGATTCGTCAAATACAGAATCAGACACAAGTCATTCAGAGAAAAAATGGCTCGGATAGGAAAGGAAGTCATTGACAAAGACCTGAAGCGCGAAGGGACAACTGACCCAGCTCAACCAATCCGGTTCTCCGTTCCCAACTCACTGCCTGTCCTCACTATTACTCTCACTGAAGGCTTCGAAGCGAGCCTCGTTCTAGCTGCGGCAGGCGCGTTCAACATCCAGTGGACACTCATCGGCGCAGCTGTAAGCATCATTGTCCTGATCGCTGTCTCAGCAGTCTCCTATGACTATCTAATGCGAGTACCCAGATGGCTACTCGACGTTATCGCCGGAGTTGTCCTCCTAACGTTCGGGCTCATCTTCTTCACGAGCGGAATCTTTGCGATCCTAACAGGCGCAACCTAGCGTTTTACAAGCAAACGGAATCGACTAACGAGATATTCTCCATGGCGAGTGCTGACAGTAGCGGCCAAATACTCTAGGGAAAACTTGTGGACAAAATCTTCGGACTTGCCTGGATTATTTTGTCACTACCACCGTGATAGTGACCGTGTGAGTTATCGAGCCGCTTGTCGCTGTCACTGTTATCGTGTATGTTCCGATAGTTGTTGAGTGAGCCGTAGCCACCGTGAGAGTCGAGTTCGAATAGGGACCTACAGCGGATGGTAGAGATACCGCGGGACCGTTACGGATGATCGGCGAAATGGTTGTTGTAAGGCTGACTGCGCCATTGAACCCATTAGTTCCCTTGATGGTTATAGTGAAGATCGCAGAGGAGCCTTTTCTGATATTCTGGCCGGTTGGTGTCGCGGTGATGGTAAAGTTGGGAGCCGCAGTGACAGTCATTGCCACGGTTGTTGAGTGGGATATAGATCCGCTTGTCGCTGTAACTGTGGCCGTATAGAATCTTGACGGCGTAGAGGTGGTCGTGCAGACGGTTAGAGCCGCCGTTGCCGAGCCTCCCGAGGTGATGGAAACACTAGTAATGCTGAGGGTTGCTGTGGGGCCAGTCGGCGAGACCGAAGTGGTCATGATGATGGTTCCGCTGAAGCCGTTGATGCTCCCTAAGGTGACGGTTGACGTTACACATGAGCCCGGGGAAGTTGTGAGGCTTGTAGGACTGGCGTTGATGGAAAAGTCTGGGGAGGGCGCGCTATTACTGAAGGTGGCTGTCTGGACCGTCTCGGGAACTGGTATCGGCGTACCGTTCGCTACTGTCACACATATCCCGCCGCTTACACTCGTGTTGATGCAACCCGTTTGGAATCCGAGAGTAATTCCAGAAGTGGCGCCTGTGACATTGTATATGGCAGTAAACAGTAGACCGGTTGTCGGTGTGGCGGTTATCCCCGAGCCAAGAGCCGACGTCGCTACGAGATGAAGGGTGTCGATCGTATCTACGGTTGAACAAACTGAGCCACTTACCAGGATGCCTTGCAGACATTCATCAATAATCGTCGGCGTCCCAATCAAGACAGTCCCAGCGAGGTCAACGCCGACCGGACGAAGAATCGTATGGTCCGCCAAGACTATCACATCGAAGCCGTTCAGCCCGCCAGAGCCTTGAATGAAGATTGAGACCCGAACCTGGGACCCAACAACTCCAGTCAGAGAAGCTGAACTGATAGGACAAGAAGTGTTGCCGGACGGAATCACGCAAACAACCCCAATGCTGGCTACAGTGACGGAGACGCTGACCGAGTGGGACAGTGTTCCACTGGACCCCGTTACCTGTACAGAGAAAGTCCCGGTCATGTTAGCACCGATGGTAAGAGTCGCTGTCCCTGAGCCTGTAATGCTGGTCGGACTTATGACAGCTCCTATGCCGCTAGAGTGAGTGACGGTCAGCGAGATTATTCCGGAGAATCCGTTGATCGATGATAGTGTAATTGTTGATGTACCGGAGGCGCCGGGCGTGATCGTCAGGCTAGTGGGAGCGGCCGAGATCGAGAAGTCAGGCACTCCAGTGCCTGAAACGGTTACTGTAATATTTGAGGAGTGAACGTCCTTGCCGTTGAAGTAGCAGTCGCTACAGACGAAAGTTCCTGTTATCGTGGCACCGTACATGCCCGGAGTCGTTGAAGAGAAGGTACAGGATGCCGTTGATGTTCCCCCTGATGATAGCGTGACGCTTGAGGGGCATGTACCTGAGAGGCCCGAAGGTGTTGAAACACTCAGACTTATGGGCCCTGACAGACCAAACAAGCTCGTTAAGATCACAGTGCTGATTGCTGAGGAACCCGCGGTGAACGAGACCGACGACGCAGACATACTGTAGTCCGTGACGGTGACGCCGAGAATTATAGCGTGACTCAACGAGCCGATGGTGCCTGATATCGTTGCGCTGTATGCGCCTGCAGGCGTGCCAGCACCACACGTCGGGAACTGGTTAGCAAAGCCACCGGCGGGGACGAAGACAGTGGCCGTGTTCGTAAGTGTCGTAAACCAGCACGCGAAGGCCGCTGAAGATGGAGTGATGACTAGGTTGACATTGCCGGAAAATCCGTTCACACTGGTGACAGTCACGGTCGTCTGTCGCTCGGAAGCGACCGGAATCGAGATGAAAGTAGCACTGTCCGCGAGCGTAAAGTCTCCCGAAGAGGTAGAACTCGTAACTGTCACCGTGATGGTGACCGTGTGCGAAATTGAGCCTGCAGAACCGGCCACCGTTACCGAGTATGATCCAACTGGTGTAGTTGACAAGGTTGCCACTGACAGCTCCGAGGTTTCGGTTGCTCCGGATGAGAGCACGACGTTGGTCTGAGTCAGACTCAGGACGAGAGCAGTAGGTGAGCTGGAAGCGGCAAGGGTCACTGTTCCGCTGAATCCTTGAATGCTTCCGAGGGTGAACAGTGAGGACCCGGTGAAGCCTTGGGAAACACTTAGGATAGTTGGACTTGCTTGGATGGTAAAGTCAGGAACGGGAGGAGCTACCGTTGTAAAGACTACGCTGATAGAGTGGGACAAACCATTGATGGTTCCGTTAATCGGAAGGCTCAACGAATTTCCGGGACCTGGAAAGGCTGTTCCGGCGAAAATCGAAAGCGTGGCTGTGCCCACTCCGCCCGCACTGAGGATCACGCTTGTCGGGCTGAGTGTCCAGCTACTGCATCCAGGCTGAGCGCAGAGGGGAGGGCTGAGAGTAGACAGCGATGCTGTCCCATTCAGTCCGTTAATACTCGTTAATGTGATAGTTGATGCCGCGGACGAGCCTTCAACAATTGTGAGACTGCTAGGATTTGCAGAGAGCAGAAAGTTTGGCGCAGCGCTCGTGGAGACGAAGGCTGTCTCAATCGTCTCCGGTACCGGAGTCGGGGTGCCGTTAGCGAGGGTAACGCAGACGTTGGGGCCTACGCTCGTGCTTGAGCAGCCGGCCTGGAAGCCGAGACTGGTTCCGATAGTTTTCTGAGTCACGTTGTATAGTGCGGTGAACAAGAGGCCAGTGGTTGGGGTCGAAGTTATGCCTGATCCGAGAGCTGAAGTTGCAGCGAGTTCAATGGTGTCAATCGTATCAGTGTTAGCGCAAGTCGAGCCACTTACTAAGATCCCTGACAAACACTCCACAATAACAGTAGGGATCCCTTGGAGGACACTACCTGTGAGGTCAATGGCTTCGGGACGAAGAATCGTATGGTCTGCAAGAATTGTGACGTCGAACCCGTTAATGCCGCTGGAGTTTTGCAGGAATACTGAAACTCGGAGTTGCGATCCAACGGTTCCAGTGATTGATGCAGGAGATGACGGACAGCTTGAAGTGCCGTTGGGAATTATACAGACAACTCCCGCGGGTGCCGCATAGGCGGGAACGGAAAAAAGCGCGGCTGCGAATACGGTCCCAAGTATGATTAGAATAGATGTAAAGACGATTGGTAATTTGTTCAAGATTTTCCCTTCGGATGGGGACTCTTCCGCCAAAACCGGTTGCTTAAGCTTTGCGGATGACAGTATCCATTCGACCGCCGCGGCTTACCATATCTCGCCACGGCAAGCCAGAGTTCGCCAGCAATTCCAAGCTCTTCGAGTTCTCAGGCTTACAGTTGCAAGTAGAGACGAGGAGGGCTTCGTCGAGTCATTGCTTCTTTCCGTAGACCGCGGAAACAATTCCTGCAGTCAAGGGTATGGATACCGCGTCGGCAAGACCCTCCTCTTTCAGAAGGTTCGCGATCTGTTCACCGGTTCTGGCTTTCAAGATAGATCTACCCAAGTAGGACAAAGTCCTACCCCACGCCTCGGAAACCATGCGGCCGAAGAGTGGGAAGAGACCGAGCAGATAGTCGTAATAGAAGATCTGGAAGAGCAGGTTGCGCGGACGCGTGAAGTCCAGAGATATGACTACGCCACCTGGGACTATTGCCCGGGACATCTCCCGAAAGGTCAACTGCGCGTCAGAAACGTTCCTGAGAGCGAGGCTGATGGAAGCGGATCTGAAGCAATCGTCCCGAAACGGGAGATTCTCTGCTCGAGACAACACCCAGTCCACTTTGTCTGCTAGGCCCTTTGATTGCAGCCTCAAGCGAGCAGTTCTCAGCATGGAGATGGTAAGGTCGACGCCGACGACAAACCCGCTATGCGAGACCGTCCTCGCGAAATCAGCTGCCAATAGTCCAGTTCCTGTGGCAACGTCGAGTATCTTATCATCGTTCAATGGTCTGGCTCTGCTGACAACATAGGCACGCCATCGTCGATCCTGCGCGAAGGTAAGTAGGCCTAGGAGAATGTCGTATTCTGAAGGTACCTTTGAGAAGAGGCTTCGGACGTACCGCGCTTTAGGGTCAGACACGGTCTAGGACGTGGAAGTCTTCGGGGTACTCGGAGTCGCTCGCATGAAACTATAGCCGACTGCACCTATCCCTGCTATGACGACTAGCAGGGCAAGCGCGATGGGCAACAACTCCGCATTAGTCGCTCCTACAAACCATAGGACACCAAGACCGCCGATGAGTGCTCCCCAGCCAACCACCATTATTCTGGGAGGAGCGTAAGCATTGGCGGGAGGAATGACGAAGGCTTCAACGACCAACCATGCTCCGAAGAATGTGAAGATAAGAGGAAACGCAGTTCCGAGATTAAGGATCCCAAGATTGAAGAAAGAGAGGAGGATTACTCCCCCGAAGATTATCAGGAAGACTCCCGCGTTTAGAGGCGCCCAAGGAAGACGATTCATGATGAGTCAGCGTACCTGAATGTTTTGCCTGTTTATAGTTCTGTTGTGCTATATTGGAATAGCGAAGGATTTGTCAGACATGATTGTAGATCGTTGACTCTACAAAGGTTCCGGTGTTCATCTCCTGTTCGATCTCTCGCAACATGAGAATCCGTTTGTAAGTCGGGGGATGGGTCATGAAGAGCTGAGCTGCCTTTCGCCAGTTCGACTTTGATTCAGCCTCCATAGCCATCTCCAACTCCCGCTCGCTCAGGACACCATCGTGGTCCAGATCGTACTTTGACTTTTGATCCATGATCTGTGCCACATCCTGTTTTGCCTGCGCCGGATCCTCAATGAAGAACGCCCTCGCACCGTGCGGCTCGCCGGGGGCCATAGACAAGCCGTAGGCGATCTTGGTCAAAGCACTCTCAAGCTCTCTAGGCTGTCTGGTCAGGTAGGCAGAGTAGGCGTCAGCATAGCTCTCCCTCAGGCGCGTCAGCCTCAAAGCCAGCAGAGTAGTTAGGATGTAGACCACGTACGCTACAGCGGCGATGGCGATCAACGCACCAGCACTGTTATTCCGGTTGGATCCGCGACCACTGCTAACGTACCCTCCCCAGAGCACAGAGCGCGCGATCAAATACGCGACTAGCGGTATGGCAGAAATCATTGTTACGACGATAAAATCGCGATGCTTTACATGACCGAGCTCGTGCGCTATGACTCCCTCGATCTCATCTTCGTTCAACCGTTGGAGCAGTCCCTGATGAACCGCGAGAGTGGCACTCTTCTGGGTCCTGCCGAATACAAACGCGTTCGGAGTGGGGTCCGGAGAGATTGCCAATCGCGGCATGGGAATACCGGATGTTGAGGCCATCTGTGAAACCTTGGTCTCCAGCCAGCGGTTCTCTCCAGGAGAGAGGTAGTGGAGTCGGCTGGTAGCCCTAACGATGACGGGGCCGATCAGGTACTGTAACAGAACTATGAAGAACGCTCCCACAAGACCGAGGACGAGGCCTGTAGTAGGGTCAATGAAGAAGACGGAGACAAGTGTCAGAAGGCCGAGAAAGATTGCGAAGACTAGTATGATCGTGAAGCCCATCGTCCGCTTCAACGCCCCTAGTCCCGACATGATCCATTCCCGATCCTAGAGAACTTAATCCGGTCCTTCTTTAATTCTATCCTAGAACGAGAGGAACATCAGGCCCATGTCTCAGATCGTCTCAGAGATCAAGTGCCCGAACTGTGGAGCCCAACTTAACCTCTCCCCAGGAGAACTAGTGGCTACCTGCAGATACTGCGGCTACACCTCCGTGGTGGGCACTAACACACCGTTTCAGCTGCAACACAGCCTCATAATCAACAACCTCAACAACGCCAGAATTACTCAGGATCTGCAAGATTGGATGAGGTCAGGATTCATGAAGCCAGGAGACCTCGCCAAAAAGAGCAGACTCACGACGTTAGAGCTTAGGTATCTGCCCTTCTGGGTGGTACCTCTCACTGCTACTAGCGCGTACGAGGGAATACTCGAAAGAATCTCGCCCCCAACACCACGAAAAGGGACAGTCCAGAATGAGTACGATTGGCTCGTGTTAGGAAGGAAAGGGGCTGAATTCCCAACTCGAGACTACAAAGTTCCGGTTGAAGGAAAGATACCCTTCGACTTCACCAAGATAGAACCTCAGGCCAAGTTTCTGAACAGCGAACTAGACAGCGATGAGGCAGTCATCCGAGCGAAGGATGAAGTTGAAGATAACCAGCGATTCCTACTGAAACAAGAAGTGGATCAGGTAACCCAGTTCAATACTAGTTTCAGTGTTGACAAGCCTACCTATCTACACGCACCTCTCTGGTTCATCCAATATGAGTACAAAGGAAAGAGCTACAATGCAATCATCGACGGCAGCAGCGGAAACGTGATTCGAGCGGATATTCCGCAAGTCGACTTCAAGATGATCTAGAACTCAACCAGGGCCTGTAAGTCCTCGGGAATCTGAACAGATGGTTCGGAAAAGTAGCCTTCGGTGACTTGCAGAACCCGGAGAATTCTGATATTAAGCGTCACGAAAATGGTTTCCGTTATAATGCTTCAACATGAACGAGCGTGTTTTCGGCTCCGCTTATACGCGATAAAGAGGTACAAGTCCACTTTTATCCGTCTCAGGCTTCGCGATTAGCCTCGACCGGGCTATGAATGCCATTCGGACACGAGCTGTAGGTAGGGCTTTCTGTTCTACGGCGAACCTTGGAGCGGGCTTCGATGTGTTCGGCCTAGCCTTGAACAAATACTCTGACACTGTCAATGTCCGAATAACTTCAGGAAAGAAGATCAGAATAATCGTCCGCGGCCCCGAAGG
>Ga0209804_1000214_pt1 | contig 50476 bp, 39 predicted proteins | sample GraSoiAngelo_139_FD_185896 | JGI IMG/M metagenome (GOLD analysis project Ga0209804, IMG submission 185896) | Grasslands soil microbial communities from the Angelo Coastal Reserve, California, USA - 14_0929_12_20cm (SPAdes) (version 2) | ecosystem: Environmental > Terrestrial > Soil > Grasslands ... | reverse complement strand
ACGCCTGATGCGCCAAGTCAATGGACAAGAGCCGGTGCCGGTAGCCGACAACATCATCGACCTGCAGTTTACCTATGACGTGTGCGACTCGGTCACCGCCGGACCCACCTGCGCCAACGTCAAGGACCCCATCGCAGCCGGTTTTACCCCTAGCCAGATTCACAAGGTGAACATTACGTTGATGGGACAGAGCCTGTTGTCAGGGAACAAGGCCCAGAACATGGCTCTGGTCAGCTCAGTCAGTACGCGGAATCTCAATTTCCGCGACCGCTACCGGTAATGGCTTAAGAGTTCGGGGAGACGAGTCTATGGGTAAGGCCACAAGTCGCGCGCGAGGATTCACACTGATCGCTGCTCTACTTCTCCTGGTGCTGATGTCGGGTATCGCTGTGGGTGTGATCATGCTGGTCACCAGCGAGACTCGGATGGGCGGCAACAGCAAAGAGAGCAACGTGGCGTACTATGGTGCAGAAGCCGGCATGGAAAAACTCACAGCCGACCTGGCCCAACTCTATCAGGTAAGTCTTGCTCCCAGTCCGGCCGCGATTGCCAACCTGGCCAACAACCCGCCTACTCCAGCGATGGTTCCAAACGTGAATTACGTGGAGAGTATCAAGCCGACCGTGGTTGATGCGGCCGGGAACCCAGTGGCAACTTGGGGCACGATCAGCGCCGGACCGAACGCCGGGTTGACGGCAGAAAAGGTTCTTTACACCTTGCAAGTGAACGCCACCCGCCCAGGCGGTGCGAACGTCAACATGCTCCGCAACGTGGAAGTGGCACTGATCCCGGTATTCCAATTCGGCGTTTTTTCCGATAGCGACCTGAGTTATTTTGCCGGCCCGAGGTTTGATTTTCGCGGACGGGTGCACAGCAACGGCAACCTCTACGTCGCCAGCGGCTCGACGCTGGTCTTTTATTCGAAAGTCACGGCCGCCGGGCAGATTATTCGCGACCGTCTGGCCAACGACTGGCCCACCTCCAGCGGTTACGGCGGGATGGTATATGCCCCCAATGCGAGTGGCGGCTGCAACACGGCTCAGCCCGCTACCAATTGTCTGAGCTTCACGGTGCCGCAGGCGAGTTGGAGTGGCGGCATTCCATCCGCCGGTGCACAGGACCCGGGATGGTTCAATACTTCCACCAACACCTACAACGGATTTCTCGCCAACAATGCTACGGGCGTGACTCCGCTGACACTTCCGTTCGTAGGCGGCGCCAGCATGAATGCCAGCGCGACGCAGATCCAGATCGTCCGCAAACCGCCGGCCGGAGAATCGGCAACTTCGCCGCTGGGCGCTTCCCGCGAGTACAACAAAGCTGCGATCAGGGTAATCCTGGCTGATACTTTGGCCAACCTCCACACCGACGGAAGCGCAAATCCGAATCCCGACGGACAGGACTTTCACTTGGACGCCAATTCCGTCGTTAACGTCCCGGGAACACCGGCCGGATCCACCAGCTACTTCGCTCAAGCCCAGGGCGGCTATGATCCATCCTGGTTCCCGAGTACTGGTAATTGGAATCTGGTTGACGGTTATCTGCGGGTGGAGTATCTAAACGGAAATACCGGCAATTGGGTCGGAGTCACGAACGAGTGGCTGGGCCTGGGATTTGGCCGCGGCCTTCTTCCGCGAACCGCTCCCGGCAGCGATGTTACGGGACACCCGAATGCCGTCCTGATTTTCCAAAAGCTGGCAGACCGCAATGCTGACGGTGCAATCAATGGTTCTGATACACCGGCTCCGAATCGCACTGGAGCCAACTCGCAGTTCAGCTGGTATCCGATCAATTTCTACGACGCACGGGAAGGCTTTCCACGCGATTCGACCGCTCTGACCGGCACGTTTTGCTATGCGAACGGGGTCATGAACGCAGTTGAGGTCGATGTGGGCAACCTGCGGCAGTGGCTCCTTGGGACTATTGGAGCCAATGGTCCCAATGTCAATTTCTCAAATCAGAACGGCTACATCCTGTACTTTTCCGATCGCCGCGGTATGGTGGCCGATCCGAATGTCACGCCGGTTGCCCTCAACGGCGCCTCGGGATTGGAGGACGTCATCAATTCCGGCTCCGCGAACGGCTCGCCCGATGGCGCGCTTGATCCCGTTTACTCCAATGGCTACTCGCCCGAAGACGTCGATGAGAACAACCTGCTCGACAATTGGGGAGCCGCCAGTGTCGGTGGCGGCTTTAAGAACCTCGGCGCAGGCCTCGCTGCCCCGTTCTTAAGACTCGATTGCCTCAGCGGCAACGGCAATGCCTATGCCAACAAAGTTTCGGGCGCTCGCCACGTGTTGAAGTTAGTGGACGCCGGGCTGGGTAATCTGCCCACCATTCCACCCGCACAGGGCGGTGGTGGCGGATTTACCGTGGTTTCCGAGAACCCCGTCTACGTGCAAGGGGATTACAATAGCTCCGCCGCCGACCCCTTCTGGTCAAATCCGGACACCACCAGCGACGTTCCCCACGCCGCCGCCGCAGTCATCGCCGACGCAGTCACTTTCCTTTCCACCAGCTGGAGTGACTTCGAGAGCATGAAATATCCCAGTTCTCTGGGATCCCGGCCCGCAGCCAATACCTATTACCGTATGGCAATCGCTGCCGGCAAAGGAGTGAACTTCCAACATATCGGCGGGACCGGCCAGGACTTCGGGACCGACGGCGGAATGCACAACTTCCTCCGCTACATCGAAAACTGGGGCGGCCGGACACTTGGTTATCGCGGTTCCCTGGTGAGCCTCTATTACTCCCAGTATGCGACCGGTACCTTCAAGTGCTGCTCGCTCGTCTACAGCCCGCCCGCTCGTAACTACCAGTTCGACACGTTGTTCCTAAATCCGGCGAACCTGCCACCAGGTACGCCCATGTTCCAGGACATCGTGAACCTGAGCTACCGGCAGGATTTCACTCCGTACTAAGCGATTTGTATCAGGGCACGGCTGAAGCCGTGCCCTGATACGAGTCTTGGTATTTGAGGATCTTCCCCATGTCTCCCAAAAGTAGGGACACATGCGGGCACCCCGTCAATTACAAATGCTTTAGTCCGGTTTAGCGACGCGTGCGGCGACGAGCTGATAGTTAGTCCCGTCGAAGAACAACAAACCACGCACGCGGAGCTTCGTGCCCGGCGCAACGGGGCTCATCTCTTGCGTCCCGGGCCCCTGGTACACATTCACGCTGGACACACCCGTGAGTTTCACGAATGCCGAGTCGGCATCCAGCAGTAGCGAGAAGCTGGTATTGGAACCCATGGGCGCTGCGCCAACCGTTCCCGACAACGCCTGCTTCTGCAGCTTAACCTGGCTTGCTGAGAAGCTGCTTTGCATCTGGCTGGCTACAGGGGCGTTCACCTGTACGCGCTGCCCGACTGCCACCGTCGTATTGTCGAACTTCGGTGTGAACGGCAGATTTCGCAGCAGCCTGGAGAAATTCGAATTGCTTAGCGGACTCTTGAACACGGCATTGGAAACATCCACGGTCAGAGTCGCGCCAACCATGTCCTTGGTCATGTTGCCGCTCTCATGCTGTACCAGCAGAGTCACGGAAGTGACGGGAGCGCCGGAAGTCGCAGTAACCAGGCCATCGGCTTCCATTCCCTCGCTGGCTTCCATCAATTCGACTTTGGTAGCCAGCAGGGAACCGTCGGTTTGGGTAAGGGCGTCCACCTCTACTAGCATGCCGGTCTTCAGATCAGCAAACTGGGAGATGCCGTCTTCGAATTTGGTGTTCGCGTCCACGGTGAAAGCCTGGGCTGAACTGCCAGACTCCGGCGTGAGGTCAAAAGACGCGGCCATAGTGCCACTGGCGGGCGTGACCGCGCTGATGGTGCCGGCCATGTCTTCGATTTCGCCGTGCTCCTCGTCATCTTCCTGTTCGCCGGAGACCACCTGCACGGAAACCGTAATCACAGGATTGATACCGGTCACGTTGCCGGCAGAATCAAACGTGAGGGACTGAGCGGCGTTGAAGTCGAAGCTCAGGACGCTGGGTTCTTTGCCGATGGTAACGGCAGGGCTGAACATGACGGTGACAGTCGTGTTCAGCGTAAACGTCTTCTCGACGGGCGTAGTGCTGTTTGGCGGAATATAGGTGACGTCCACGGTTGAAATCGAGACCTTGGCAGATTGGTAGGTTCCGGGCGGCACGTTCGCCGCCCCGAAGGACTCCACTGTGCCTGCGAGATGGGTCAACTCGATCTTCTTGGGCGAATCCAGAACCGTGACCGTTCCTCCGCCTTGCTGCATCAGGTCAACCCGAGTTAGGGTCACTACTAACGACAACACGGAGTCGGCGGGTGCATCCCCGATCTTAAACTGCGCGTTGGCAGCCGTCATCGTAGTTGGCTTGGCCGTGTTACTGCAGCCCAGTGCAGCCAACAACAGGCCGATAGCCAGGGCTAAGGTGGTGAATCGCAAAAATCGAAGGTTTAACATGTTGCTCCTCCTGCTCTTCCGACCGGACCTGAAAATCACGATCGAGACCAAACGTTATGCCGATTGCTTAGCACAGATTTGAACGAGAATCAGCGCTCCGAGGTAGTCGCCTTGGTCAGCTCAGAACGCTCTCACCCAAAAGCTGACAGGCCCCATGCAAGTCCTAGTGCATTTTTGTGGCGCGCTTGCAGCAATTTGAGTCGCACGTCTCGTGCCTAATCTGCACGCGCATAAGCATTCTATTTTCACGCGTATACCACTGCAGAATCGAAAGTACCTGAGTCAACCCGACCCAGTCATATGGCGAGAGAAGACACTCCTTCGCTTCTACAGAAATCCGTATAAGAGCGCTCCATGAAACGGGAGGGGGTTCCCGTTTTTCACAGAGCGGCGGGAAGTCGGGTATCGGCGCGGACTCTTACGCCGGCTAGTGTTTGGCGTTCTCGGATTCAGTTAGCTGCTCGGCCATTTTTAGTTCGCGCGCGGCCTCGTCAGCCCTGCCGAGCTGACGATAGGCTTCGCCCAGCAAGTGATGTGGGATGGGGTTATTGGGATCCATTGCCAGGGCACGCTGAAGGGCGCGAACCGCCAGCTCCGTCTCTCCCTTTTTTCCCAGGACCTTTCCCATCAGGATATACGGGCCGGTGGAAGTGGCATCCAGCCAAATGGAGCGCTGCAGGAGACGTTCGGCATCGTCAAATTTTTGAACGCGGGCGTAGGCGTCGGCAAGTTTGTAATAAGTGGCCGCATGGCCCGGATTGATGGCGAGTTCCTTCTGAAATTCAGCGATGGCCTCTGGGATGCGCGACTTGTACAAGTAGAGCTCGCCTAGCAGGAAGTGCGCCAAGGGAAGTTTGGGGTCGAGCGCGACCGCCTTCTGCGCGCACTCCTCGGCAACGGGATCGAATTCCTGGCGAAGCAGCATGCGCGCGGTAAAGAGATAAGCGGCGGCGGAGTCTGGCGTCACGTCGAACATGCGGGCGAACGCTGTGCGCGCCTGGGGGTAGTTCTTGGTCTGGATGTAGCAGATGCCCAGGATGTAGGAGGCGTCGACGTTGGCGCGCGGGAACCAGGTTTGAACCTTGTCGAGCAACGGGATGGCTTCAGCCGGACGGCCACTGAGGTAGTACGAGAGGCCGAGCAGTTGCGTGGCTTCGTTGTCAGCGGGAAGTTCTTCGGTCGCCTTCTTCAACGAGTCTATCGCCTTCATGTAATCGCCCTTCTTGTAGTAGGCCATACCCAGTTCACGAGCTAACCCCTTCCGGGCGGGATCCTTTGCCGCCAATTCCTGAAGCTGGGCAATGGCTTCGTCGTATTTGCCCTGGTCCATGAGACGACGGGGTTTATCGAAGTCGGAGGACTGCGCAGCGGCCGCAGGTTTATCAGGCGCAGATGGCGTCGCGGTTTGACCGGCGGAATGACCAAAACCACCCGTGATCAGCGCAAAAAGGAATAGCAGCCTCAGTAGTGACATGGATGGACCAGCGAGTCAGGCGTCTTCAGAATTAGAGCACAAAAGGAAGGTCAGTGGGTCAACGAGGCCTCTGCGGCTCCGACGTACTTATCGGCTGCTCCGTAGTAGACAATTTGTACCCTTGTGGTCATCTGCAGCATGGGAATTGATTGAAACTAGCGATCCGGGGCAAATTCCGAGCAAAAAACAAGGAGGGAGTCGAGACTCCCTCCTGAAGTAGCATCAATCGAGACTAGAAAATGAGTTTAAGCCCAAACTGCAGTTGGCGCATGGTCGTGCCATCCTCGATGTTTCGAATCTGGCCGTTGTTGCCGCCGCAGTCCACGCAGGTTCCGCCGGTCGCGCCGTAATCCTGCGAACTGAAGCCCAGGACTGGGTGGTTGAACACGTTGTAAGCGTCCATCCGGAACTGAACCGTGAACCGTTCAGTGGCCCGGAAGTTCTTGGAGATTCCCATATCATCACTGAAGTGATGAGGGCCTCGGAAGCTGTTCCGACCCACATTGCCATCAGTGCCGCAAGCGGGTAAAGAGAACGCCCCCGATGTAGGCCGCGGCAGACTACAGCTGTCTGTTACGCCTACAGTAGCTCCGGACAGGTCGTACGCCAGACCGGTGACTGGGGTGAAGTACTGAATAAAGGGCTGTCCACTTGCCGGATGTTGCAGACTCCCAGCGCCCACGTGGAATCCGCCGTGGTAGTTCGGCAGGCACGGGCCCGTATCATTAATTTCGCCGCACTCACCCGCGTTAGCCGTCCAGGGCAAACCGCCGCTCCAGTTCAGGCCATTGCTGATTTGCCAGCCGCCTACGACAAGGTCCAGCACTCGACCAGCACTTCCTGCGAACGTCTTCCCCTTTCCGAACGGCAGCTGATAGACCATGTCCACTAGAAAGACGTGGTTACGGTTCATGTCGTCAGGACCGTAACTTTGTCGCGGCGCAACCGAGTACAGGAAGTTATTGTCATTCGTAAAGTTGTTGGCATGGGAGAAGGTGTAGAATGCGCTGAATTGCAGACCTTGGGAGAATCGCTTGTCGACTTTGACCTGCAGCGAGTTGTAATTACTGCTGGCGTCATTGCCAAAGTAGTTGCCCATGATCTGGTCGTTGTTGCAGCAGACTAGGCCCGGGTAATCCGGATAAGTAAAGTGGTTATAGAATGGTCGGCGCTGGTCGCGTGAGGTCGTGGCGACAAACGCGACTGAGCAAGTCACACCCGGTGCTGAACACGAGGTTCCGTTTGCCACTGTATTACCCAGCGCGTCCTTCCCGCTCGCAACGGCAGCTCCAGGTCCGAAAGGCACCTGGTTCGCGTTGTAGGCCGGGCCGTTACCTGCGAACCCATGCGTGCCCTTGTTGGCTACATATCCGACTTCCAGACTCATGGTGTTCGTAAGCTGTCTCTGTACGGTCAGATTCCACGCGTCAAGCGTCGGGAGTCGTTGGAATTTCGGGCGCATCCTTGGTTGGACATCGTTCCCGGGTCCGCCCAGAGGCAGAACGCCGTTAGACGGAATCGTAGGGAAGGTAAATACTGGCGGCCCTTGCGAGAGCGTGAAAGCCGGGAAATAGGCGTCATCAACTCCAGCAGGTAACCCGTTGTTAGCCAGGTTGTTGCTTGCCGTAACGCTCTGGTTCACCAGTACCGGCAGGTTCTGAGTCACAGCGTGACCGAAATTCGAGCCGAACACACCGATGTCATAGCTGCGACCGTACCCCATGCGGATAACCGTCTTGGACGTGAGCTGGTAGGCAACGCCAAGCCGCGGTGCAAACGCCTTCCAGTCATTGTCAATATTGCCGTTTAGTCCGTAAGGACCGTAACCGGCAATGCGGATAATTCCTTCCTGTGGATTGGCAAAACCGCCGTTGCCCTTTCCGTTTACGGATTCAGGCATGTACAGCTCCCAGCGCAGACCGTAATTGAGGGTCAGCTTGGGAGTCATGCGCCAGGTGTCTTGGCCGTAGAAGAAGAAACGATTCTGTCGCTCTGCCGCCGTCAGGCTGCGGCTGATGAAGCGGTTCATGTTGTGAACGTCGCCCAGCAGGAAGCTGCCGATGCCGTTGCCTCCCACACCTTTGTTCGAGGTGGTACCCGAATCAAAGTGCATGACGCCAGCACGGTCGGCGTCACTGGGAACGCGTAGGTTGTAAGCCCGCCGAACGTCAGCACCGAACTTGATCTGATGATTGCCCTTCATCTTTGTCCAGTTGTTCACGAACTGGAGCTGCTGTTCACTTTCAATTAGTGGGCAGTTGCAGCGTCCGACGTTCAAACCATCCCCAAAAGCGCTCAACACGCCAGGTTGAGAGTTCGGCCCGTCACCCTGGAAGCTCGGCCAACCGGATGTAAACAGATCGCCAAAGTTGACGTTCGGGATCCCAACATCCTTGGCTGGAGTCTTGCCTTCGTCCGGCTTGTGCGTAGTTGGGTTGTACTTGAACCAGCCGAAACGAAAGTCAGTCAAGAGTGAAGAACTAAAAGTCTTGGTAAAGCCTGTTGCCAAGCTGTAATTATGGGTTACGGAACTGCCCGCTAAGCCCAACTGCCCCAAGCCGACACCACCCAGCGTGCCTAGGGATCCCCCACCCGACAAACTGAACCTGGCCAAGCTGAACCGACCAAAGACATTTACGGTTGAACTGGCGGTGTAATCGACGCGGGTGTCGAAGCTGTTCTGTGAGAATGGCCCGGAACCGGAGGCAACGAAGTTGTTGGTGACTTGCGTATTGCTCGGGGTCAGTTGTTGGTAAAGCTTGAGGATGCTTTGAGCAACTGGCGATATGCGCGCCAAGGGAATCCAGTTGGGCTGTCCACCTGGCCCGAGGAATTGCGAACGCCCGCTGCCATCGGTCGCTGCGCTAGTAGTGCGATCATATAGGAACGTGGAAGGATCACCTGCCTTGCCGTTCCCGAAGAAGGGCGCATATTGATCGAGCTGGCAGAATCCGCTGCCGTCACCTGGAGCGATACACGTCTGCAGCACCCGCTGGGTTGGAATCGTGAGGGTATTGGTGGTGCCGACGGATTGTCGGGTACCTTGATAGTCACCAAAGAAAAAGAGTTTGTCTTTCAGAATTGGTCCGCCGAAGGTGCCCCCGAATTGCTGCCACCTGGATGATGGAATTAATCGCCCGGTGACCGGATCCGGCTTGAACTGCTGAAAGGGGTTGCGCGCCTGGGTAGCGTCGGTGCGACGGAAGTAGAATCCGTCGCCGTGGAAATCGTTGCTGCCGGATTTCGTTTGCACCGTCATAATGCCCGCTACTGCTTTGCCAAATTCGGCATCATAATTTTGCAGATTGAACTTGGTCTCGGTGACGGCGTCGATGTTGGGGTTCACGACAATGATCCCCAAGATTGGATCTTGGTTGTCAGTACCATCTAGTTCATATGCCGTACCGCTGAAGTGCTGACCGTTTACAAAGATTTGCTGGCTGCCCTGCGGATTCTCCGTCGCGGCGTGACTCCAGCCAACGAGTTTCTGGGTACCGGGAGCCGCCAACTCAAGGCTCTGGAAATTACGGTTGAGCAGCGGCAGTCCTTCCACCATTCTGGAATCAAACGTAGTTGCCACGTCGGCGCGGTCAGTCTTCAGCTGTGGCGCCTCAGCCGTGACTTCGACAGTCTCCTGAGTACCTCCTACCTGGAATTGCGCATCTACGCGAGAGCCGGTGTCGGCAGAAACGACAATGTTCTTCAGCTCTATCGTCTTGAAGCCGGGCGCTTCCGCTCGCACCGTGTAAATATCGGAGATCAGGTGCGTAACGGAATAGTTGCCGTCCTGGTTTGTAGTCGTTTGGTCACTCGCGCCCTTGCGCTGGTTCGTGACTGTCACCTTGGCGTTGGGCACCGCGGCGCCTTGCGGATCGGTCACCGTGCCGATGATGCTGCCATAGACCGCTTGGGCAAAGGCCGAGGTCGAGGCCAGTGTAACTACCAGGAATGCCAGAGTGACTACTGCCAGAATCAATCGCCTTGTCATCGCAAATTCCTCCGCAGGTCTTTCAGGCGTGCATCGCCGGGGCTGCCTGTTTTCCATGGAAGCTACTGTTGTTGGTGTTTGAGGTGGGAGCCTTCGTTTTATGGGCCACGGCTGAAAAAATGAAACCGCCGTCGAAAAAAGATACACAGTTCCCACGACGCGTCGAATTGGAAGTGCGTCTCAAGAGAGTGGACTCTCGACAGTTCCCAGGGGTCACACGAATGTGTGACGCAACTCACGTTCCAATGTGACGGTCACGCTAATCTCCTTGCTTTCACTTGTCAAGAGAAGTTTGCACAACTCGTGGAGATATGAAATCGCGTAGGTTTCGATTTGGTTCTATGAAAAATCATCACCCACCTGCCACGTTGTCGCCGACCGAGGCACGAAAGATGTCTCGCGTCATGGAGAATTGACCAAATCCTATTCCTTGGGCGGCGTGAGGCGAGGATCCAGATCGTTCGCTTTTTTGAACTCCTGCTCCGCTTCTCTTTTGTCTCCCTTGCGCGATAACGCAATCCCCAGTTGGTAGTGCCCAGGAGCATAGGCGGGAACCATGCGGATGGCATTTCGAAATTGTGAGACGGCTCCGTCCAGATCGCCCACCGTCAGTAAACGTTTCCCGGAGTTGGTGGCAAAGGTTGCGGCCTGTAGATTTGTTTTTTCCTTAGCGATCAATTCTCCGGCCCGGGCCTCCGCCACTGCACCGTCACGGTCCCCGAGCTGGCGGAGGACGGCAGCCAACGTGGTGTGTGCGCCGGCAAAGTCGGGCTGGAGATGAATAGCCTCCCGCAACTCGGCAGCCGCGTCCTCGAAATTTCCCTGCTGCTTCAGCACCGTGCCCAAGGTGTAATGCGCTTCCGCATAATCGGGTTTGATCTTCAGTGCGGCGCGGAGTTCTCCGGCAGCGTGTGGGAAATCGCCCTGCTGCCAGTATGTGACGCCCAAGGTGTAGTGGATGTCGGCCTGATTGGGATCGAGTTGCGCCGCTTTCTGAAACTCGGCGGTCGCATCGGCCAGTTGATCCTTGAGCTTAAGCGCAAGGCCGAGATTGTAGTGAACCGTGGCGTCGTCGGGAGCTGTTTCAAGAGCGGAGCGAAACTGTGTGATGGCGCTGTCAAAATCCGCCTTTTGCAAATAAGCGGTCCCCAGGTTCCCCCGGTAGGAAGCGCCCTTCGGCCGCAGGCGCAATGCCGCCTCGAATTCGGGAATGGAGGTGGAGGCCTGGCCTGCCTGGATGAGCGCGAGACCGAGGTTGTTGTGCGCGTCGGGATTCTCGGGCTGAAGCTGTACGACATGCTGAAAAGCGGAGACGGCGCCGTCGGCATCGCCAGCGCGCTGCAGCAACAATCCCAGTTGATTCTGGGCCTCGACGAAGTCGGGCTGCAATTTCACGGCCGCCTGGAGCTCGCGGATGGCATCGTCCCGCTCGCCTCGATCTTCCAAAACGCGGGCCAAATAATAGTGAGGCTGGGCGCTTTTCGGATCGAGTTGCACGGCCTTGCTGAGTAGATCCTGAGCTTCCTCTAAAGATTTTTGCTGCCAGCGGACGACACCGAGATGAAGGTTGGCATGCGCTGAATTTGGCTGCAATCGCAGTGCCTGTGAAAATTCTGCAGCGGCTTCGGCCGGTTGCAATTTTTGCGCCAGGACAGAACCCAGTTCATCGTGCAAATCGGCGCGCTGCGCGTCAAGTTCGGTGGCCCGCCGCAGCTCGGCGATGGCGCCATCGGAATCCCCGGCGAAACTCAGCACACGCCCCAGCGTGCGGTGTGTTTCCGCGTCGTTCGGGGCCAGGCGAACGGCACCGCGGGCTGCAGCAATCGCTTGCTGGATGTCACCTTCTTGAGCCAGCGCACTCGCCAAATTGGTTTCAGCCTGTGGAAAATTTGGCTTCAACTTAAGGGCCGTGCGGAAGTGGGAAATCGCGGGATCAAGTTGGCCTTGGGTAAACAGTACAAACCCCAGCGAATTGTGCGCTTCAGGACTGCGCGGATCGAGCTTGAGTACGCGCTCGAAAGTCGTGCGCGCGGAACTGAGGTCCCCCCGCTTCAGGGCGGCAAGACCTTTTTGATAGAGCGATTCGACCTGCGCCGCACTCTCCCTCTGTGGGGCAGAAGTAGCCAACCCAGTGAGACACACCAGCAAAATACCGACCTGGAGGGGTTTGTAGATCATTGTGCAGCGTGAGAACTCACGATTACAAAATGTGATCTCCAAGAATAGCAATAAACGGCCACCTTGACCCAAGCCGGAGTGCGCCACTAGGATGCTGCGAGGGCCATGGATTCAGGTCGTTGTCTTCGCACGCAGTTTGCCGGAGCGGTTGGGTCCATCGTTCTGTTAATGAGTGTGCTGACGACGGCACAGGGATCAAAACCCGAGCCCTCCAAAGATCCACCCTCTCTCGCTCACTTCACTGATATCGCCGAAAAAGCCGGCCTCGCCGTGACCAACGTGTTTGGCGGGCTTGATAGCAAGAAGTACATCATCGAGACAACCGGCACCGGCGTTGCGATTTTCGATTATGACAACGACGGCTGGCCCGACATCTTCATCGTGAATGGCACCACTCTGGAAGGGTTCCCCACTGGAAAGTCTCCTACCAATCAACTTTATCGCAATAATCATGACGGCACTTTCAGCGACGTAACGCTCAAAGCGGGTCTGGCGGCTTCGGGCTGGGGACAAGGAGTCTGCGTGGGCGACTACGACAATGACGGCTGGGAGGATCTGTACGTCACTTATTACGGCAAGAATCGCCTGTACCACAACGACCAGGGCGTGTTCAAAGAAGTGGGCGAGCCAGCGGGAGCGGCGGGATCAGGAAAGGCCTGGGGCTCGGGATGCGCGTTCGTGGACTACGATCGCGACGGCTTGCTTGATCTGATCGTCGCCAACTACGTCGATTTCGACGTCTCCACTGCACCTGCGCCCGGGGAGCGGACGTCTTGCGTCTGGAAAGGCACTCCTGTGATGTGCGGACCGCGCGGCCTGCCCCGCGCGAAGAACATTCTTTATCACAATCGGGGAAACGGAAATTTTGACGACGTCACCGCCAAGGCGCACATCGATCAGACCGATGGCCACTACTCTCTCGGCGTTACTACGCTCGACTTTGACGATGATGGTTGGCCGGATATCTATGTGGCGTGCGACAGCACCCCCAGCATCCTATACCGCAACAATCACGACGGAACCTTCACCGACGTTGCCGTCACCGCCGGCGCTGCTTTCAACGAAGACGGGCGCGAGCAGGCGGGAATGGGGATCACTGCTGGCGATTTTGACGGCGACGGCCGCATAGACCTTTTCAAAACTAATTTTTCGGACGATACGTCCACCCTGTATCGCAACAACGGCGATGGCACCTTCACGGACGCTACTTTTGCCGTGGGACTGGGCTTGCATACACAGTACCTGGGCTGGGGCACGATGTTCTTTGACTTCGACAATGATGGCTGGCCCGATCTGATCCTGGCCAACGGACACGTGTATCCGGAAGTAGACAAACACCACCTGGGAAGCAGTTTCCAGGAGCCGCGCATCCTTTATCACAACAATGGCAACGGCACGTTTACGGATATATCCGCGACTTCCGGACCGGGGATTACGACCGTGGCGTCCTCTCGCGGATTGGCCGTGGGCGATTTATGGAACGATGGCCGGCTTTCCGTAGTGATTAGCAATATGAGCGCAAAGCCGAGTCTGTTGATGAATGACCTGCGCTCGCCCAATCACTGGATCGCATTCAAGACTGTGGGAACACGCTCCAATCGAGACGGAATCGGGGCCCGCATAACGGTGAAAATCAGCAAGCGGATAATGGTAGACGAGGTTCGCAGTGGGGGAAGCTACATCTCGCAAAGCGATATGCGGGTGCATTTTGGGCTGGGTAGCGTCGAGAAAGTAGACTCGATCCAGGTGCGCTGGCCAAGTGGACTGGTCGAGCAGTTCGATAATGTGCGAGTGGACACGATTAACACTCTGAAGGAAGGTTCTGGCGTGGCGATAAATCCTGGCAGGAAATCGTGACCGCACCAATCCGGGCAAATCTATGTCTACCAAGGACTTCCTCGGCCTCATACACTCTCGCTAAAAGCAAACTCGGTCAGGATCGTGCCGTAAGGCATTTACGCGGGCTTACTACAGGAAAGTCCGTAGTGGCTTGTGAGCGGAAGCAGAGTAGGATTCGCGTGTTTTTTCCCCATGCGCCGAGGAGTGTGGGGACTTCGGGAGGTTCGCTCCGGAGCGGCCGGTTTTTTGATGTGCTTTGAGGACGACCCCGGGTGAGTGGATATCCCCCGTGCACATGTTTGTCTGGCACAACGACTAAGCGCTGAGGCCGCCTGAACCTGGAGGAACTCCCTTAAATTCTTGAGATCGCATCCACATGAGGTGGAACATGATTGCTTTTCTGCATCGGGTTTGGCTGGAGGATGAAGGACAAGATATCGCAGAGTATGCCGTGATGTTGGCAACGATTCTCATTATTGTGATTGGCACCATCCGGCTGATCGGCCAACACGCTAACACTGCGTTCTCCGCCGTCGCGAGTTCGCTTCAGTAGCGTCGCGAAATACAAATCCAGGGAGAAAGAAAACGGCCTGCCGCTTTGGCGATCCTCGTCAAGGCTGAGCTTTGAGCTAAAATGAAGGCTCCGCGTCTTCACCACGCAAATTCTGACTAGGCACGACAAAGTGCGCCAGCGTGCCAATGAGCGCCTATTGTCGCGTTCGAGCGCAAGATGCGCGAACTAGCCCCGTCCGCTCGGGCGCTTGGCAAAAATGACCCGCCCCAGATTTGACCCACCCAAGCCGTAGTGAATCTCACCGACAAGTTGAGGACCAGGTGAGCAGGTTTTTGCCGGCCGGTTCGGTCCCCTGTTAAAGTAGCGGCGTTCCATCCTACACAGAAGACGCGCCGAAGAGGAGGGCAATCCCCTTCGGAGCTTGAGCTTATGGGAGCAAGCACCTCCCATGGGCCCTAGTGAAGATCACGCCTCCACTTCCCGGCTATTCTGAGATGGCGAGCTTGATTTTTCTCGCCAGTTGAATGGAGGGTGAAGGAACCCATTGGCGGGTCAATCTTCACCTCTGTACCCAGAGGTATTTTCTTCAGTGAGCGCTTAAACGCCGTAGCACGCATGCGCGTGGTAAACATCAACTGGTTTTCGAATGGAGAACTGGCAATCGAAAAAGTGCGCGTGTTCCCCTCTGCGTCAGTTTCTGGAGGATTGGCTAGTATCAGGTCGGCGGACTGTCCTGGTTTGAAACCGAATTGCGGTGGTTTCTCGAAATGGAAGGCCATGGTGCCTTCCGCAACCTCGACTCGACCCAACAACCTGGGTCCGTAACCAGCGATCGGAATTTCTTTGGCAGCCATGCGCCCCCTCTTCAGTCCATGCCGACTCTTTTCGTGCTACGGCCAGTCTATAGTTACTGCACCGGGCAGACTGTCACTCGGTCTTCGCCGCGGAGCCTTCCGTATTCAAGGCTTGCTTCAGAATTCTTTCAAAGACATTCTTAACCACGCGATCACACCGGACGGCATGAAAATTGAATGCTTCTTTTCTTTCCATGCCGGCACGCGCGTAGAGACTCTTGCGCAACAACGCCCGCGCTCGATGGAGGCGGACCTTGACATTGTCTTCGGTGATTTCGAGGACATCTGCGGCATCGGTCGTGCTCATGTCCTCGATGTCGAGGAGTATGAAGATGGTCCGGTAAGCGTCCGGCAGCTTTTCAACCGCTTCTTCCAGCAATCTGCGAACCTCCGAGTTTGACGCTTGCTGTTCCGGATCCGGCGCCAAGAGGCAAACCTATCCATGGGGTCTCTCTCCCGTTCTGACATTGGTTCCAACTCCTGATATCGGTTTCCGCGACGCTGCCGCGACAAGGCCTCGTGCACCGCAATACGTGTCAGCCAAGTGGAGAACTTCGCTTTCGCGGCAAACTGGTCGAGATGTTCGTAAGCACGCACGTAGGCGTCCTGCATTACGTCCTCAGCTTCGCCATCATTGCGCAGAATTGCGCGAGCCACGTGGTAGAGGCGCTGGTTGTGACGGCGCATGATGATTTCAAACATCCCGGTCTCGCCCGCCAACACTCGCGTCACAACTTCTTCGTCACTCAAGGGCTCTTGCGAAGTGGCCACTTCCGTTGGGCTGAACATACAAACCCTCCACGTGATGGAGTCACGACCGCCATAAAGGTTACAGATCAGACTGCCGCGGTTCACGAAGAGAAATGGACGCGTTGGCCTGTAACCGATTTGCCCCTGCCAAGTCTATTCTCGTGAAGGGGGTCAACATGCACAAGGGATTTGATTCACGATTGGACCAGGCCTGGTGGACGCTGCGGATGAAAAGGAGGGTGCCCCGTCCTTTGTCTGCGCGCGAGTTTGTGCAGATAGGGTGGGGATTTTGACTTCCCGTTTCACAGCAAGTATCTCCACCGTTGGTTACGAGTGAAGACTCTGCGAGGCAGCGGCTGGGAGCGGTTGCTTCCGCCTGTGCCAGTAACCCAATGCCGCAAAAAGAAGGACGGCAGGCACGCCTGTCAGTCCGCAAGCGATAAAGAAAATGCCGTAGGCATGAATGAGGCCGTGCGTGGTGCTCAGACTTTCGACCTCAGCGCCCGAAAACCCCTTCAAGACCTTTCCCAGCCAGGCATAGGTTGAACTCAAGAGCGCATACTGCGTGGCGGTGTATCCAATGTTGGTGAGACTCGACATGTATGCTACAAGCGCAACGCCTGCAAAGCTGATGCCGAAGTTATCACCTGCCATGACCAGCGCGAAGAGAGGAATGGTCGTGCCCGCGAACGCGAGGGTCGCATAGGTGGCAATCGCAGCAGCCTGCACAATGCCCCCGATGATGAGCGCGCGCATGTAGCCGAGCTTCAGCGAGCAGAATCCGCCCGCTGCGATGCCTGCAAACGTAGCGATGAGTCCGATTGAGCCGCGCACCGCTCCGACTGTTTGCTTCGAAAGACCAATGTCGTGGTAGTAGGGATTCGCCATCGGACCCATGATAAAGTCCGGCAACCGGTACAGGCTGATTGCCGCCAACATCACAAACGCGAGCCAGCCATGTGCGCGGAAAAAAGCGGTGAACGGTCCCACCACAGCGTCAAAGAAACCGCGCCACGTCCAAAGCGGCGCTTCGCGCTCTTTTTTATCCATCACCTCATCCGCGCGCTCCGGTTCCTTTGCAAACCAGGTCGCGATCATTCCAACGACCATACATGCGCCGTAAATACCGTAGGACATGCGCCAGCCTACGGTCGCTGCCACGATAAGGATAACGGAATCCGTCGCCAGGAGCGCAAGGCGGTAGCTGAACTGATAGGCAGACGCGAGGAGGCCTTGTTCTTCTCCGTCGTCTGCCGATTCAATTCGCCAGGCGTCGACTACAATGTCCTGTGTCGATGAGGCAAACGCGACGACGAGCGCAAGAGCGCCGAGCCGGCCGAGCCCGGCTTTCGTGCCGGTTCCGCCCATAGCGAACAGCGCCAGCCCGACGAGAATTTGCGAGAACATCATCCATCCGCGCCGATGTCCAAGCCGCTTAAACAACGGCAAGTCGGCGCGATCCATTAAGGGCGCCCACAAAAACTTCAGCGAATAGGCAATGCCCACCCAGGAAAGAAACCCGATCGCCGTCAGGGAGGTGTGTTCATCGCGCAGCCAGTAGCCAAACGTATTGCCGACCAGGAGAAAGGGAAGGCCTGAAGAAAACCCGAGCAACAACATCGCAAGAGTTTTGGGCCGCAAGTAATCGGCGATCCGGCGCTTGTGCGGACTCACGCGTTCATTGTCTACCGGAGCCTCACGAAACTCAACCATGTGCTCCAGCTACGTGCCTGCTGGCCGCGCCACGCACATCGATCATCGATCCTATGTAAAGCTTGCGGCTCGAATAGCTCCACTCAGCTCTTTCACTCGAACGTGTCCTAGGCCATTGACAGTTCCGGCCTTCGCCAACATATCGCCAAGGGATTCCAAACACTCAACGCACCCTTTTGGCGAAGAAAAGGCGCACACGCACTCTACGCCGTATCACAGGCGAGTCTCACGATGAAGGGCATCAACAAAGCGATTTGACTCAAAGCCACTAGGGCAAGAATTTAAGCGTAAAGCGGGATGTTTCCCCAAGAGTGCCGAGGTGAAAAACAGAGCGGAGTTGCGCCATGTTCAATAGCGACAAACGACTGAGGCCTTAGGGGGTAGTTGCAGTGAGGCGATTCTCAGAGGACACGACCAATGGGAATTTCTCAAGGGAAGACTTTACGGCCCTTCTCAAGAAGCTGAACCAAACACAATTTGACTTCATGATAGTAGACCTTGACGTGGCCCTTACACTGGCGAGGATGGCAGTGACGAATCCGGATGAGCTGGTTGGAGCGCAGATCCCGCTTTCGTATCCCTATTACAAGCGCTATGCGGAAATGCACGAAACGGACGTACCCACGTGGTGTTTCAGCCGAATCAAATGAGCGTGGACGAGCTCCTGGCGGGATTCCGATTCTGCCATGCTTTCACACTGCGCCGCACCGGTGTTGTTAGTCCTGACGGGCGACACGGAAGTTGGGTGCGCTCCCCGGACTCGTACCTTCAGACGCCGCGGCGACGAGTCGACGAGTTGCTGTGGGGTGCACACGAGCAATGTGTCCACAGAGGAGAATCATCGATTGTTGCTATCCAAAATCAGATTAGATCAAGGGGCGTGGGCTGCAACGGCGGCGATGTCTGCAATGTTGTCGCCTTTTTTGAGGGATGGGACCGCGTTGATGTGCAAGATGACACCGGAGACGGGAGCGCGCGCTTCCAGTATGAGTTTGCCGAAGTAGTCGGTGACAAAGCCGATTTTCATGCCCTCTTGAACATAGGTACCACGCTTCACAAGCGGGTACCAAATGCCCGGGCCGTCGGACAAGACATCCACGACTCTGTCGAGCCAGACAGGATTCTCGACGTGCCGAGGGTTTCCTGAAAGCATCTTGAGAGCGCGCATAGTGCTGAATGTCCCGTCGACGAGAAGGGCGACGTCATCCGCATCGACGGTGCCCGCATAGCCAGCTTCGACGACGATGGAAGGTTTTCCCCGAGCACTAGAGGTGTTGTCGAGGTAGCGAGTGGCGGCTAGGTCGGCGGGACGGTCGCGCCAGATAATGATGTGGTCGAGTCCAAATGCGAGGACCATCTCTTTGGATATTTGGTCTTGACTCTCCTTGCCAGTGGGTGCCCAGTACGCGTAAGGGCGGAGGCTCTCGTCGAGATCGCCGCCGTGGTAGTCGATAAGATAATCACATCGATCGACGACTTGTTTGGTGATAAGAAAGGACGCACGTTCAGTTTGCGTCCCATCGGGTTTACCAGGGTAGAAGCGGTTCATGCTCTTGTTATCGATGGGGTTAACATGGGGGACCTTTTGTTCGAAGGATTGAATGTTGACGAGCGGGACAAGGATAACGGTGCCGGTGATTTGAGAGGGATCAAGTACGTTGATGAGTTTTTCAATCGCGATGATGGAGGTGTATTCGGTACCGTGGGCGCCAGAGACAAGAGCCAGGACCGGGCCGCGCTTTTCGCCGTTGATGACGATGACGGGAATATTCGTGGCAGCGTCGACGCCAGCTGGGACCTCCAAATACCCGGTTGATTTTTGCCCCGGTGCGGCAGAGGCAGTGCCGATAGAAAAAGACGAAGCCTGTGCCTGGACGAGCAGCGGAAATAACAGACACATCCCGGAGGAAACAAGGGTACTAGCAAAGGACCTAAGCATAGACCCTCCATGGGGTGGAAGAGGATACCGCGAAGGGAATGACTTGAGCAATGCACACAGCCTCGCTGAATTGGCCAAAACGGCTTTTGTTGAGCGACGCACTCGCCGCTGGGCGCGTGATGAGTGTGCGCGCCAGCGCATTCGGAGCCAACCATCGTCGCAGCGCTTCACCGTCCCATCCGTTGGAGACATTATTCACGACCGAGAGGCACGACTTGCCTTCGCTGCTGAATTTAAAGCGCGCCCTCGCGTTGTTGCCTGCTCCTCCGTCATCCCACGGTGTCAATGCCTGCTCGGTTCGCGATCTACGTGATTGCTGGAATCCTGTGGGTTTTGTAGGGTGACTTGACGTGTAATAGGCAAACTTTCCCTAATTCTGTAATGCAAACTCGTCCAGAATGGCACTAGGTGGACGGGGTAGGCTTCCATAGGACGCTTTTCACGAATTCTCTGGCACCGCGAGGGCCGATCACTCGAACCATCAATGGTCCCTTATTCGGCAGAACTGCCAGCTCGAATGTCAAGAAGGGGCAACATTCGCGCTCTGCCACAATCAACTCCGCTACAAGCATGATCCACTTGCCCTCGCGCGGAAGACGAAAAGTGTAACCTTCCTGAAGTTCCTCAGCTTCGACGACTGCAGACCTGAATTGAGCAAGAAGTTTTGCTTCGCGATCGTGGAATTCTGACCTTGTCAGGGAGCAGGCGATCGCGGGGTTATCGAGATTTTTCATGGACGGCTCGCGGGAGGTACGACTCCGTTCATTCTGAGGTATTCGACCATCTGCCCATAATGGTCATAAGCATGCAGCAGCGTCTCTGTTATGAGCGCTAAGCGAGTCACTTCGCCGCGCTTTAGGGGCGAGATCGGCGAGGCATTCACTGGAATGTTCGTCTGGCCGATGGCTTCGACTGCTTTGTCCAGATGGACGAATGATCCTTTCAAGTACGTAAGAATGTCAGCCTTGGTCCTGACATTTTCTGGCCCGAGTTCGTCACCAGCGTCCGCGGGTGGCTCCTCTCCCAGGGCTGCGGCAGCCAAAATGTGATTGGTGGCGGAGAAGTGCTTCACCATTTGACCAAACGTGCGAACGCCCTTGAATTCGCCATCACTCGGGGCAAACCCGAATTTGTCGGCCGGCATGGCATCCACCGCAGAAAGGATCTCCTTCTCGACGACTCTCAACAGGGACTGCACGGCATGTCTTTCGCGCTGAGCGTCGAGACTCGCATCATTCTTTATAGCAACGACCTGCGGAGCCGCTTGAGCCAAGAGGCTCTCTGCAGTTAACAGCACGATGACCGTCATCCCTTTTATTTTCTTCACGACTCATTTCTCCTTCGGGCGGAAAAGAAGCAGGGTGTTCGGCTCTTGTGTCACCCTACAACTTAGAGTGGACTTTAAGGCAAGGGGATTTTTTGTAAATAATTTGTCCGTGGCAGCCGAGTGAGTGACGAAGAGAGCAAGAGAGCGTTAGAATGACGCATGCCCCAATTGACCATTTCGCAGGTGGCACGGCAAATTCGACTTCGGCCCTCAGCAATTCGCTATTACGAGCGGATTGGCCTGCTTCCCGCTGCGCAGCGGCTCAGCGGGCAGAGAGGTTACGATCCAAGGGTGCTTTACCGCCTGGCAATCATTCAGCGGGCTCGTCAACTCGGTTTCACATTGGCTGAAATTCAAGACTTGTTTTTTGGCTTCCGAATAGAACCTCATAAAACGGCACCGACCTGAAGCATAAAATGGCACTGTCGCACTCCATGCTCCTTTTGAATCAGCGCGACCCTCCAGCAGCTGCATCCCCTTTTGAAAAAGTGGCACTAAGTACAGGACAGAAGAAAAACGTGTCACCAGGTGGAATGGGGTCGCAGCGCGCACTCATAGTTGGTCAGTGTGGTAGCGAACACAATGGTTAGAAGTGCAACTCGGCATACCGTTCGAGGTGACCGATCCGCTTATGGGCCAGCACCTCCATAGAGCTCCTTTGGGCCCAGTGACCAGCAGCCCTCTCTTTAACAATTCCTGCATCAGCTTCGTTCCCGCAGGCGTCACCAACCCGGGCAGCCAGGGATCATCTCGCGATTGGAGTGAACCCCAAGAATGAGAGGAGCAGTCGACCAAGCTATGAATCTTTCGAGGTAAAAGCCCTTTATAATGCGGGGTCCCAATGCGCGAGCCCTGTGCTTGCCGCGCGTGCGCACGCTACGCCATTGCGGTCAAGTTCATCATGAGGCTATCGATGACTTCCCTCACACGTCGTGATCTGCTTCTCTCTGGTCTTGGGCTATCGGTTTCGACACTCATGCCCGATTCGATTCAGCGGGCGCATGCACTTCTGGTGCGATACACGGTATCGGAACCCGCCGGGGCGTTGGCCCCGCGGGAGCGGCTTCTCTTTGACTTCGGCTGGAAGTTCTTCCAGGGACATGGTTCGGATCCGGCGCGGGATCTGGGGTTCGGCATGGGAGAGGGAGACTTCGCCAAGAGCGGCGATTTCTGGTTCTCGACGCAGAAATTCGACGATTCAAAGTGGCGCGACTTGGGTCTGCCGCATGACTGGGCGGTCGAGTTGCCGTTCGTGCGCGATCCCGATCAGGAAAGCCACGGTTTCAAGCCGCTGGGCCGGCGGTATCCCGAGACCAGCATCGGCTGGTATCGTCGCGCCTTCGACATCCCGAAAGGGGATTCCCGCAGGCGGATTGTTGTCGAATTCGACGGCGCCTTCCGCAGCGCGCTGGTGTTTCTGAACGGATATTTCATCGGCCGTAACGACAACGGCTATGCTCCCTTTCGCTTCGATCTGAGTGATTTCCTTCGGTACGGAGAAAAGAACTATCTGGTTGTGCGGATGGACGCCAGCTTCGGGGACGGCTGGTTCTATGAGGGTGCGGGCATCTACCGGCACGTCTGGCTGACCAAGACAGATCCGCTACACCTCGGGCACTGCGAGAGCTACATTCGTTCCACCTTGAAAGGAAATGCAGCGACGCTCAGCCTCGGCACAGTTGTGCAGAACGAAGGCCGGCAGGCTGAGAACTGCCGCGTGCGCTGGCAGATCCTGGACGCGTCCGGTAGGACTGTCGCCACGACGGACTCCGCGCAGCAGTCCGTCGCCGTGGATGGCTCGGCGACCCTTACTGCGAGCGCAAATCTGGCGAATCCAGCACTCTGGTCCCCGGAAACGCCGAATCTTTATTCGGCAGTGGTAACCGTCGAGTCCGGCGGCAAGGTTCGTGATTCGGAGCGCATCAGTTTCGGTGTGCGCGATATCAAGTGGGATCCCGACAAAGGATTTTTCCTCAACGGCAAATCCGTCAAAATTAAAGGCACCTGTAACCATCAGGATCACGCCGGAGTCGGGGCAGCGCTTCCCGATCGTCTCCAGGCGTTTCGTCTCGCCGTTCTGAAAGGTATGGGCGGCAACGCCGTACGTACTTCCCACAACATGCCCACTCCGGAGTGGGTAGAGGCCTGCGATCGCCTGGGCATGATGATGCTGTGCGAAACCCGCCTGATGAGTTCAAGCCCTGAAGGTATGGCGCAACTGGAGACGATGATCAAGCGATACCGCAACTCACCGTCGATCATTCTCTGGTCGATGGGCAACGAAGAAGGGACCATGATGAAGCAGCCGCAGGGCGTGCGCGTCATCGATGACATGATTGACCGTTCTCACGAACTCGACCCCACGCGCATGTGCACCGCCGCGGTAAATACAGCCTTCGATAGTCCGTTTCCCGAGCAGTTGGACGTCATGGGGTTTAACTACAATCTGAAAGTCATCGATCAATGGCACCAGGCGCATTCCAGGGTCCCGAGCGTGGGAACAGAAACGGCGAGCACCGTTTCGACACGCGGCATTTATTCGACTGACAAGCTGCGGAACTGGGTCAGCGCCTACGATCTGAACCATACTTCCTGGTCGGAGCTCGCCGAGGAGTGGTGGAAGTTCTATGCCGGGCGGGAATGGCTTTCGGGCGGCTTCGCGTGGACCGGCTTCGATTATCGCGGCGAGCCGACGCCGTATGGCTGGCCCTCGATTAACTCGCAATTCGGCATCGTCGATATGTGCGGCTTTCCCAAAGACAACTTCTATTACTACAAAGCCTGGTGGGGAGCGGACCCGGTGCTGCATCTGTTTCCCCACTGGAATTGGCAGGGGCGCGAGGGCCAAACGATCTCGGTCTGGGTGCATTCGAACCTGGATTCGGTCGAGCTTTTTCTCAATGGAACGAGCCAAGGGTCGCAGAAAGTTATGCCCTTGACCCACTTGGAATGGAAAGTGAAGTACGAACCCGGCGTGCTCGAAGCGCGTGGCACAAAAAATGGAAAGGTTGTGCTCACCCGGAAACAGGAGACGACTGGCGAGCCGGAATCAATTCGCCTTTCGCCCGACCGCACCGAAATCAATGCCGATGGCGAAGACGTCTGCGTCCTCCGTGTGGAAGTCATCGACAAGGAGGGCCGGTCGATTCCAACTGCAGATGTCGCGATCCTGTTTCAGGTAAGCGGCGACGGTGCTTTGATCGGTGTCGGCAACGGCGATCCGAACTGCCAGGAATCCGACAAAGAGCCAAAACGCACCTTATTCAACGGACTGGCGCAGGTGATTGTGCAATCTACTCGCAGGCCCGGGATGATCACGATTGAGGCGCACACGGGCGATTGGCCTCCGCCCAAACTTCCGCCAACGCAGGTCAGGATTAAGACAAAGAGAGTGGAATTGCGCCCGAGCGCGGATTGAAAACGAAGGCATCGGGCGCCGGGCTTCGGGCGTCAGCCCGCTGTCGTCGGATTAGCTTCACCAAGCCAATCGGGCTATTGAGTAAAGGTCTGAGGTATGAGGTATGAATTCTGAGGCCCGGTTAGCGCTCTCTCCGGCAGAAGTTATCAAGGATCATGGGACAGGTGCGCCGTGCTCGATCCCGATGTCGTGGTCCGTGGGGGAAACTGCCGCACGTCCGGGTGCGCCCAGAAAGATTCGTGGCGCGAGGACGTGGGCGAAGGGAGCCATTGCAATTTCACGACAGCTTGTCAGCGACGCACACGCGATGCCAGTCAATGGAAAGGTGGGACTCGTTGAGCACCGCGCGGACAACTGTCGAGGGTGCTTCGCTGCTCGATCGTGGATCGGAAGATCGCTACGTAGTGTGATTGCCGACGCAACGCGTCTCCGGGAATTCGAGCTTGGGCGTGCTCGAACCGTGACGCTCATGCACGTCGCAGTCGAGTGCCGTGGCGCAAGGCGCTAATATGAATACTGGAGCTGGTCGGGGATCATGATTGGAGCCAAGAAGAATTTGCGCGCCGGCGGGAACGCTAAGCCAGAGCCGTCTGACGATATTCGGTCAATTGGCGTGATCCGCTCAAACCTAAAGGAGCGGAGCAAGGCACCGAAACAGGGTTCCGAAGGAGCTCCCGATGCCTGGCTTGTAGTGCATCCGTTCGCTGCGCCGGGCCTCGATGGCTTGGCGGTCGGTGACCAGGTCATCGTCCTGACTCGGCTGCACCAAGCTCACCGCGAGGTTCTGAAGGTCCATCCACGCTCGGATCCGAACCGGCGACTGACGGGTGTGTTTGCGACACGATCTCCCGATCGGCCCAATCCGATCGGCCTGCATCAAGTCACCGTGCGCAAGAAGGGCAACAAGCGCCTGCGAATCGGTCCAATCGAAGCCCTCGACGGCAGCCCGGTAATTGACATCAAACCGGTGCTTTGCGAAATCCAGAAACATTAGCCCATTTTTGGAGGCGGAAGTCGGATCCTAGTTCTACGTTCTAGTCGCCGGCGATTACCCGTTACTGGCCCCTTGCAGACCAGTTGTCGCATCGGCCGCACGGCACATTCGGCATCGATCGCATGCTTCCGCCCTGCAACGGCCGTCTTTGCCTTGGCTCCATATTGCTCCAACCACTCCGATGCGGACTCCTTAATACATAGGACGGCTAGCCGCCGATGTCCGTTTCAGACATAAGATTGCCTGGGTCGCGTTGGGAGCGCTCGTCGTGTTGGTGACCGGAGTTGTGGCGTTTCGCGAAGGGTTCTCTGCACGCGCGCCAGCCGTGTTCTGTTTCTACAGAGATAGGCTGGGGAAGGGGAACTGCCCCCTTCCCCAGACCCCATCCCCAAAAACAAAACTTGGTCGTTTACACAAAAGTTTTGACACACCTTAGGCAGCCTCAATCGTCGACGTCGCACTATCGTCGTCTCGTTGCGCCGAACTTGCGTCTCGCAAGGCCGGAGTCTAATATGAGAGGATTTTGCCTATCATTACCCACCCCGGCGAGTTCGTTCCGGGCATCCTGATGCCGTGATACCAGCCTCGCGCGACCTCTGGGTCGGCTCGAACGCCCGCAATGTGGACAAGCAGGATTTCGAGACTGTTCTTGAACGCCCAGAGCCTGTCAGCACCCCGGACGTGCAGCGTCAGTTTGCCCTCTGGTATCGACAAATCAACCAAGGAATTGCTCCGGTAATCTCCCGGCTCATTTTGGCCCGTTCCGCAATGTATTGACTCAATTTCAGTCGGTCGTCTTGAGCCATGTCAATAAAATCGATTCCATTACCGACTTGTGGATATTTGGTTGCCACAACAGCCGTGCAACGAATCACTTCGTTGTCCAACGACAGCGTGACCCCAAGTCTGGTTCCCACCTCCATCGTGAACATGGTCTCGATGTAGCACCCGCAAAGGCTGATTTCGTCCGTCGAAGTCCGCATCGGCGCTGCACCGATGCAGGTCAGTCCCAATGGGATTCGAGCCTTCACTCGTGGATAGCGCCTTCGCTCTGGGTCGTGGGTTGCGGAACTACTCACAATCGGCGAATGATACCTAATTAAGGATGCGTGGGACTAAGAATGAGATGTGGGATGGACGCTCGACATTGAATCGGCGCGGAAACTCGCAGGCAGAGAGAATTTGCCGAGAAGGAAAATTGCTATCTGTGGAACGCCGGTCTGTCAACGGCCAGATGGAACAGGAAGGAACGAGAGGGAATCGGAAGGGATCAGACGAATTACTAATGCGGGGCCTAGTTCAGTTGGTTAGAACGCCTGTCACGCAGGAAGCCGCGGGTTCGATTCCCGTCGCTCCCGCCAGAGAATCTACAGTCCATCCAACATGTTAGAAGAGCCTTGGAGCGAAGTCTTTCAGATCGCGGCGCCACGTCTGCCATTCATGGTCTGTACCGGGCGATTCGTAGAAGACGTGCTGAATGTTTGCTTCGAGCAGTGAATTGTGCAGGCGCTGGAGTCCGGCGCGCATTCTCTCCGGCTCTGCGGTTCCGACCCCGAGCCAGAGCAAGTGCACCTTCTTGGCGAATGCCGCCGGATCAGCGAATACTCCGTTGTAGTCGGTCTTGGGATCCAGTTTCCGATCCCCGAGCACGAGCATCCCGCCTGCTCCACTGAACCCGCCAATGTAAGAAAAGAGATCGAGATGATTGAGCGTGATCTGGAACGTCTGCATTCCTCCCATGGACAGGCCAGCCATAGCGCGATGATCGCGATCGGATAGTGTGCGGAAGGTTGAATCAATGTACGGAATCAGGGCCTGCGTCACATCGTCTTCGAATGATGCAGCCATTTCCTGCATCGCCTTCAGCATTTCGGGAGAGCCGAACGGTTTTCCGGTCAGATCGGACAGATTTTGGCCGGCGCGTTTGGCATAGCCGTAGGCCATCACGACGATCATCGGCTTGCAACTCTTTGCTGCTATGAGATTGTCGAGGATGAAATTGGCATTGCCCTGGCGAATCCAGCCGGTCTCATCTTCACCGGCGCCGTGTTGCAAATAGAGCACCGGATAGCGCTCTTTCATCTGTGTATCGTAATTCGGTGGCAGATAGACCAGCGCGTGCCGCCAGCTACCCGTTACCTTCGAGTTGTACCAGACCTCCCGGACTTGGCCGTGGGGCGCATCCTGAATCGAGTAATAGGTCGAACCCGGCTCCGGAACCTCGATCCCACTCGCTTCCTTGGTTCCACCAAAGAACGCATGCGAGTTGAGGTCGCTGACTTCCATGCCATCGATGATCAGCGTGTAGTAGTGAAAGCCGGGAACGAGCGGTGGAGTGGTAACGGTCCAGTATCCGTCCTGCTGTTTCTCCATGTCCACCTTCGGCCCGCTCCAGAAATTCAATCTGACCTTCATGGCGTCGGGAGCCTTCACGCGAATCTGAACCCTCCCGGCGCTGTCAACTCGCGGATACTCCGCTCCCCAGACGTTGGTTGAGAAGGGCCGAAAATCGCCCGCCTGTTGTGCACGGCAAAAACTCGCGAAAAGGATGATTGCTATTCCGATGTGCTTCATCTTTACCAGTCCTCCCTCATGTTTCACTTAGTCATGGGTGAAACCCGTCCTGCTCAACGGCACTCGAAGGAATTCGCGTCTTCGGGATTCCCGTCTCCCTTATATTGCGCGTGCCTCGGATAAGCACACAGCGGCCGGCTACGCCCGGGAAACGCTTTGCCAGTCGCGATCACTGACATCGGCGCCGTTCCCTTCTCGACCCAGTTGACGATCGCACCCAACAAATCAAACTGATCAAGCGCCTGGCCTCCGCCACAGTGGCTCATCCCTGGAACGAAATAGAACTGACTCCAGTTGGACACGGCTTCGAGTCCTCCGTTGGCAGCGGCCACATCCTTGTAATAACCGAAGGTATCGAGCGGCGAGAACCATGGGTCGCTATCGCCGTGGTAGAAGATCAGTTTTCCTCCGTGCGCAGAGAATGTCGTCAAGTTGGTGGACATAGAGTCCACTAGGGGCTGAATGGCCGCCAGAGCTTCCTTATCAACATCCATCGTCATGTCAGTCGTCGCAGGTCCGAAAATACCGGGACCGGGTGAGAGCAATCCGCGGAACGGCGGACCGTTTGTGATGCCTGTGTCGTAAAGGAAGCCAGCATAGACCCGGGTTCCGCTCGAAGTGTTCGGCCCACCGAGGGCCTTCTTGATGGCGGCAGCTTTTTCGGGAGCCAAACAGGAATCGTTCTTTTCGCCCTTGCATGCCAACGTCTCTGGATCGAAATCGCACGCAAGAGGATCGGAGATCAAGCCGTCGGCAAGACCGTCTTTGGCATCGCACTTCTTGATGAGGGCATCTTTGATCAACTTTCGTTCGTTGTCAGTAATAGCTTGCTCGATGATTGGTTTCCCATTCGCGTCTTTCGGCGCAATTTGATTGAAGGCAATAGGAACCCATCTGCCGATGGCGAGATTGGAGAGCCCGGTGCGCATGGCGGGATCGCCGGAGATGATGCCGTTGAAAAGCGTGGGGTAACGCTGGGAAAGAATCATCCCTTCGCGGCCGCCCGTCGAACAGCCCGAGAAATACGAAAAAGCTGCTGGCTTTCCGTAGTGTTGCGTGATGAGTTGTTTGGCGAGCGTAGCGACCTCGGCATTGGCGAGATAAGCAAAATCCAGATACGCCTGCTGATCTCTCATGAAACCGAAATCAAATCCTGGACGGTGGCTCTTATGACCCGTATCCGTACTCGCAACAGCGAATCCGCGCATAAGTCCAGGTGTGTCTCCGGCAGCATTTAATCCAAGCGGAGCAAGCACAATACCGTTGCTGCCCCCTCCACCTTGCATCAGGAAGTCGCCATTCCATTTGTCAGGCATTGCCAATACGAAGTTGATCCCAAACTCCTCGGCGTCAGCGCCACTTCGCCGATTGATGACTCCTTCAATGCGGCAATAGGCAGGAAGAGGGGCGCTACGACTTTGGTTCCAGGGAATGGCCTCGGTGCTTCCGGCCTCGACATGAGTGGCCTTGGTGATCTCCAGGCTTGGAACCTTGACGTTCACCAAAGCGCTGCATGAATCATTCTGTTGGGCGAACGCAGACGCAACAAACGCAGCCATAAGACAGCATATTACCCACAGAGTTTCCGAACGCATTCGTATCTCCTCACTGAATGTCGGCCGCACAGACAATCCCGAGTAAACCGCTAAAGCGGTTTGCTTACCTGCCGATCACGACTACCCTTGCTTTGTCCAGTTCACTCGATCCTGACGCGCCCTCGTGGCTCAGTCGATGTGCGGCATCGTCCCAGGTCAACTTTGTGACTGAGCCGCCACCGTTTTCGTAGGCGTAGGTCTTTCCGTCATCGTTGTAGAGGGTAAAGCTGCTATTCGCTCCCGGATACACGCGCAGGGATCCAATTCTCTGTGTCTCCTGAGTGCTATTCACATCGGACCCGAGCGGCACAATGCTTCCCGCTTTCACGAACAGCGGCAACGTATCGATCGGAGCGTTTACCACAATGGTCTGTCCGCCATGCAGACGCTCATTCGTCCAGTAGCTGTACCAGTCGCAACCGGCCGGCAAATAAACCGTCCGATGCGTTGCGCCTTGCTCGGTCACCGGAGCTACCAGGAACGTCGGTCCATACATATATTCATCGGGAATGTCCGCAACCTTCGGATCAGCGGGAAAGTCCATGAACAGCGCTCGCATATACGGTGCGCCGGTCTGGTAGCTGCGATAGGCTAACGAATAGGTGTAGGGCAAGAGTTGGTAGCGCAGCTTGAGATACTTCGCCAGAATTGGTTCCGCCTGCTTGCCATACGACCATACTTCGTTGTGAGTTCTCTCGCCATGCGCGCGCATGATCGGCTGAAAAGCGCCCCATTCGAACCACCGCACAAACAGCTCGGGATAGTCCTCATAGTTCGCAATCGTTTCGCGCGCGTCCGATCCATCAATCAGCGGCTTGTGTTCCGCATGGTAGTCTGCCGGAATTGTCGGCGAAAAGAACCCTGCAATATCCGTGTCCCAGTACGGCAGTCCGGTCGCCGCAAAATTCAGCCCCGCCGGAACCGAGCGCTTCAGCATGTCCCACGTCGAAACAATGTCGCTCGACCAGAACACCGTGCCGTTGCGCTGCGCCCCGAGGTACGCTGCCCGCGCCAGGATCATTACCCTCCGGCTGTCTCCAAAATCCCGGCGGAACCCTTCGTACACCGACGATGTGTGAAACAGCGGATAAACGTTGTAGTAGCGTATGCCCGAACCTACCGAGAACATGTCGCCCGCTGGATCGATATCCGGCTCGGTCTCATCCAGCCACAGGTAGTCGAATCCATAAGGTCTTACATAATGGTCGCGAATCTTCTCCCACCACCACTTCGCCGCCTCAGGGTTCGTGGTATCGAGATTCGGCCCGATAGTCTCCTTCGTCCATCCCGAATCGGGCGTTCCGTCTGGCTTATGGATCAGCCATCCATTCTTCTGCAGCATGTCGTAGAACTGACTGGCACGCGAAAAATGCGGCCACACGCTCAACAACGTATTCACCCCCATCGCATGCAGTTCACGATTCATTCCTGCCGGATCCGGCCAGCGCGCCGGATCGAGATCCAGTTCCCCCTGCTTCGTCATGTTGAGGAAGTCCACGACGATTCCATCCAGCGGCAGTCTCTTCTCGCGATACTTCTTCACCACATCCAGAATCTGTTCCTGCGTTGGATAAATCGCCTTGCTCTGGATGTATCCGTACGCTGCCTTCGGCAGCATGTGCGTTACGCCGGTCAGATGGCGATAGCCCTCGTAAACTTGGTCACTCGTATCCCCAGCAATCACGAAGTAGGAAACACGATCCCCCACCTCCGAGGACCACGTGTTCCGTTGATTGAAGCCCAGCGCCACGGTCGTTTTCGAAGGGTTATCCCATACCAACCCGTAGCCGCGACTCGATACCATAAACGGCACGCAAACGTCCTCGCCCCCAATCGTCCCGTAGTCATGCCAGCACCGGATCTCGTGATCCCGGAGGTCCATCCAGCCCTTTTGCTGCTGGCCCAGCCCGTAGTAGTGCTCGTCCGAGGGCGAGTCGAATGTAGCCGCTACCGAGTAGCCCTTCGCGCCGATGTCCTGCTGAGCAACGTCCGCGCGTTCCGGTGCCATGGACCAGTTGCGCATGTGCACTAGCATCTTGCCGTCGGCCGTCGTAAACAGAAGCGCATCGTTGTATGGACCTTGCCCGCCGCCTCCGCCAAAGTAGGGTTCGCGCAGTTGACGATTCAGCGCATCCAGCGGCATCGGCTGTGGCAGTTTCTCAGCCGGAAGATTTTCTGGCGTTACTCGGACAACCATCTTGCTCGAGCGAAAGACCTCACCGCCTTCTGCATTGCGCTCGTGCGTCCACCCCTCGGCCGACGGCGTTGCCACAAAACCATAGCCCGGAGCGCCGGTCGCCTCAGCCTTGTCAGTGCTCATCGTTACCCGCAGAACGTTGGCAGCATAAGGCTCCAGCGAAATCACCCTTCCATCTCGCTGCAACACAAGTGGGGCACTCTGCGCGACCGTCACGCCCCTCAACGACACTGCCAGCACGACACAGCCGAGTCTGCGAGCCAGTGAATTCCACGCGAAGCGACGACCTATTAGAAAATCACAATCCCCACTACTCCATTCGCCCATGAGGCCCGAAAGTTCCATTCATATCCTCCCCCGCCAGGCCGCGTAGAAAACGTTTCCTCTTGCTAGCCTTGAAAGGCAGCGTAATCCTGTAAGAGGCCCGCCTTCGGAGTCCACGTGCGTTCATCGCGGCGCGAATGCGCGGATCCAGGGTCGACGCCACCTGCGTAATCTCGGTCATCGATGCTGAGTCAAAATCAAACCAGTGCCGTTTTGCTCCGGGCTCTTCCGCGGCAGGCTCTCCACCGGCGCCCTCTACCAGAGGCAGGCGTCCGTCGTCACAGAAAGGGTTTTGCGTGCGTCTTGATAATGGATTGTGTTGATCTCTCATGGACAAGGATGGAATTGCGATCGATCTCAACAGCGGCAACGCCCTCGAAGTTTTCCGAAACCTGCAACATCAGGATCATGTACCGCGTTTTCTTCCGGCTCTTTGCCGGTAGCCAGACGTAGGTGGATTCACCAAACAGCCTGCCGTTCGAAACGGTATCGCGCCGAGGAATGGGAAATGGCGTGGTGCTGAACTCAAAGCCCCGGCATAACTCGCGGCCTTTCCAGGGCGCATGAACGCGACTGTAGGATTCTTCCCAATTGCCAACCCATGGATAATCCTTTCGATTAAAAACGTACAGGACTAACAGTCTGAGTCGTGGATTGCTCACCGCGATGAAGCTGTGCTCAATCTGCGGATTTAGCAGGTGCGCCGTATAGTGACCATACTGTCCCTTTGCGCTTCTGCGCAGGTCGACTGTTCCTCTTTGTTTCATCGGAGCCTCGGGCCACTGAAAAATCGAATCGGGCTGGAGCCACATCTCCTTGCTGAAGGTTGCGGGACAAACCTGGCTGTGCGTTGCAGGCATGTCGAAGAGTGTGACGTCGGCTTCTAGGAATGGTGGCCCGAACGTGACGTGATGATTCCAGGATATCGGCCGATCGAAAGTGGCCAGATTCGACGCGGTCTCTTCGCAATACACAACGGGATTTTTGCGATCGAGAGTGATCATGCGCTCTAAGCCCATCCGCGCCTGGGGCAAGTCAGCCATATAAGCCAAGGTCTGCGGTGCGTCAGGTCGCGAATGTCTGCGCCACCTAACAACCGGAGCTTCGCCATGTGTACTATGGCCGGCCGCGATCTCCTCCTCCGAAGGCGGCCCAAAGAAGTCAAAACTGATACTGTGGCCGGCGATTCCAGCCAACAATCGGCCTTCGGGTGGTGGACCGTAAATCTTATGGTGCTTCTTAGGGCTATATGCTGGAGGATCAATTGTCTTCCATGTTGGGCTCCACAACGGATTGACGCTGCCGACAGAATTCAACATCAACTCGCAGATGTGCCCACCACCTTCAAGAACCGATACATGCCCCCAACTACTCTCAAGTTGAAAGCCGGATCTCCCGTCCAGAAGGTTCGAACAATGGGCTACGGATAAGGCAATCTTAGGCTTTTTGTGCATAATGCGTGAGCCGCTGATACCGCGAAGTTTCATGTTGTGGAAATCATAAACCGCCTAGCTTCGCTTTTGCGCGCCGACGGTCTGCGTCTCAGCTGATTCGTATTCGCTATGGTCCAGCCCTTGAAGACGATTGCGAGCCGGATCAAAGATGCGGTTGAGTAAGAGACCGCCGAAAAGCATGGCTGCAAATACAGTGGCCAGCACGAAGCCATATTTCGGATTACCAAATCGGTCGCTAATCGCACCCATGGCCAATGGACCTAGAACGGCCGCAACACACGTGAAAAACAGAATCACTCCGGAGACCGCGCCATGTTCCGGCTTTCGAAAACAGCTGATGCCTTTCGAGTTCAGGGTGGGATAAAGCACCGACATGAACAGGCCCGACAGCGGCAAAAGAAAAATAGCGATGCCCACTCCGCCAAGCATGGATATACCAAAGCAAACCAGTATGGCCAAGCTGAATACTGTAACGACCGTCGCCCAGTTCAAGCGGGCGAGCACCCAGGACCCAACGAATCGGCCCGCTGCGCGGAGGACAAAGAAGATCGAGATCGCATAGGTCGCTATCCAGAGCAGCCGTCCGTGGTAACTGGCAAGCAGCGTCGGCATCCATACATAAGCTGCGCTTTCGACAGTGACATAGAGGAATATCGCGCCCGAAAACCCCAAAGCATACGGGTTCTTCATCATTTGAAGGGTACGTTTCAGATCAACGGACTCGGAACTTCCCGCGGTCTGTGGATATTTCACGGACGACGCCGTGATGATCAGCAATAGGCAAATAGTTCCGGCGATCACGTACAACCACTTCCACGAAGTACCCCCAGCCAAGAGATGCGCCACAATCGCAGGCCCAATGATGGCTCCGACAGCGAAGAACCCTTCAACGGTATTCATGGTCGCAGTATGCTCAACTGTCGATTGGGTGATATCACCGATCAACGCGAGCGCGCCGGTCTTAAAAATGCCGATTGCCACGCCGGAAATCACAAGGAGAACTACAAAGAACGCAAACGATCGACCTACTGAAAACAGATATGAGTTCAACGCGAACAACACAAGTCCTAAGATGATGCTTTTCTTTCTTCCTATCTTGTCTGCAAGATAGCCGAGGAAGAAGCCAGCAAATGCGATCCCGGACATGGCGGCGTAATGGAAGGCACCCCCCACTGTCATGCTGAGGTGAAATTCTTTGATGACTTCTGGAATGATGACGCCCACGGAATCTGTAGTCATAGCAAACATCATGAACATAAAGAATGTCAGCCACTTGATTATGGAAAGATTCCGCTGCGCGCTCGGCGCACTGTTCATGGAATTACCTCCGAAGCAGCGACTCGTGCCGTGAATCCCACGTGCCTATGTTTGTGCCCTGTTCGGCAGCCAGATTGGAATGGGTCAGCAAAGCTCTCGGTTCACTAAGATCGACAAACAGCCTTGCCCAGTGTTCAGCGTTATTCCACGTGATCACGAGTGTTTGGTCCGACTGAGTGTTAACGTCTGCGTGTCCAGCGAAAGCTGGATGAGTATTACGCAGCCGAATGAGTTCCAACAGTTTCTGCACAACCAGCTTTTGTAGCGAGCTTCCGATTTCTGCAGGAGTGTAGTAGTGCCGGTTGATGTCGCGGCCCACTCTGGATCGGGCGAGCAAATCCATGTCGTTAACACCTGCCAGCAGACCCACGTAATACACCTGCGGGATACCGGGCGCGAAGAATTGAATTGCGCGCGCAATTAGATAATCGTTGTCGCGACGCCCCAGTGCGTCATAGAAGGTGCAGTTGACCTGGTACAGGTCAAGATTGTTTGCCGCCGCTCCCGTTGCCATTCGGCTCTGGTCCTTGCTTCGGGCGTGCATCGTCTCGACAAGGTGGTCAATGTCGCTGGGCGCAAGCAGGCCTGGTTCGCCGTTACTGCCAGCGCCTACATCGATTACACCAATGCCGTCGTGCGTGTCGAGCACGGTGATGCAGTTCTGCGGTCGTGTCGAAAGCCACTGTCCGAGTGCCCGCGCATTCCGCGTGAAAAGAGTGTGAAGGATGAGTGGAGGAAGCGCGAAATCGTATACCCAATCCACCTGACGTGCGATTTCCAGTTGTTGCCGGTAGTGACTGTGAATTTCAACGAGTACTTCCATGCCCGAGGCATGTGCTTGCGAAGTGAGCTCCGCGATGAAGTGAAAAGTCTCCGGGATCATGAAACAACTTGTTCCGGGCTTCTTGATCGCATAGCCGACCGCATCGAGCCGAATCATCTTTATCCCAGCCGCTTGAAAGCGTTTGAGGATCGTTTTCAGATAGGCTTGCCCTTCCGGATGCTTCACATCGATGTCGATCTGCTGCGAGGTAAATGTTGTCCACAAAAGGCGGTTTTCGCCGTATTTCAGCGTTACGTTGGTAAACGGCAGCCCGGGACGAGGACGATAGATGCGCAGAAGTTCCTCCTCGCGCGCACCCGAAGGAAAGACACGGTCGTACGTCAGAAACATCCCGGCGAAAGGTGACGCGGCACCGTGCTCACAGAAATCCTTGAACTGCGGGGAGTCGCTGGATATGTGGTTGACAATAAGATCGGCGACGAGCTCCAGGTGTTCGCCTAAGGCGCGTACGTCTTTCCAGTCGCCGAGTCGGCAGTCAACCTCAGTGTGATCGACGGGATCGAAACCTGCATCAGCTCCGTCGATTGGCGTGAAGAAAGGAAGCAGATGTACACCCCCAAAAAGCCCTGACCATTCTCGGTCCAGTCGCTCCTTGAGTTGCTTGAGATCGCCGGTCAGGCGATCGACGTACGTGATGAGTTGGACTTGGTTTCTCAATGATTGACCGGTGGCATGAAAGCGAGAGGTATTTCGCGGCACCCCACCACGATAGAAATCTTCCTGGATCGGGTACGAAGCGAAAGACACTTTTAAAACCAGAGCACAGAGGTGTCAAGACAATTGCCCCCCATTCGTCCTTAAGTTGTATATGGCACTCTCTTGCGCGAAAGCGTATGCTGGTTCGCTGATTGTCGCGAGGTGTACGACCGACAGCGAAGAACCGGGACCATGGCAACTCATAAATATCGGCAGATATTGGAAAAGCTTCAGAACGAGATTTCTTCGGGTCGTTATAAACCCGGAAAGCGCTTGCCAAGCGAAGCGGAACTGGTTCGGCGCTTTGGTGCCTCACGGATGACGGTATTTCGTGCGATGCACGAGTTGCAGTCGCTAGGGCTCGTTACCCGGCGCGTTGGATCCGGTACCTATGTGTCTTCGAATTCCCATAAGGGCTCTCATGTTTTCGGATTACTGATCCCCGAGTTGGGACAAACCGAAATCTTTGAAGCTATCTGTAAAGGGATGATGGAAGCGCAAGAGGCGATGCATCATTCGTTGTTGTGGGGTAATACTGTGTCCCAGGAGCAGGAGAAGGAGCAAGCGGCAGAACAACTGTGCGAACAATACATTTCGCAGAAGGTTTCGGGGGTTTTCTTTGCTCCAGTAGAATTCAGCGTCAATCGGTTTCAATCAAATCACAAGATTGTCGCTGCTTTCGATCGCGCTGGCATTCCCGTGGTGCTGTTGGATCGGGATCTCGAACCGTATCCGCAGCGCAGCAAGTACGACCTGGTCGGCATAGATAACCGCCGCACCGGATTTCTTGCCACGGAATACCTGATAAAAGCGGGAGCAAACCGCATTGCCTTCTTTGCACGCCCGAACTCTGCGCCGACTGTCGATGCACGCATGGCTGGATATCGTGAAGCGCTCTTGTCCCAAGGCGAGAGGCCTAGGCGCGACTTGGTTAGTATCGGAGATGCCAGCGATACGAAGTTCATTAAGTCGGTACTGAAGAAGGATCGTCCAGATGCCTTCGTTTGCGCGAATGATCTGACGGCTGGAAATCTGATGCACACCTTGATATCGCTCGGTCAGCGAATACCCGAGGACATCTCGATCGTAGGAATCGATGACGTAAAGTACGCGCGCCTGTTGCCTGTGCCTCTGACCACGCTGCACCAGCCGTGCCGGGATATCGGAAGAATGGCTATCGCTGTCATGCTGGACCGAATCGCCAATCCCGATTTGCCGCCGCGCGACGTGTTGCTCAGATGCGAGTTGGTTATACGCAAATCGTGTAGTGCGCCGGCACCGAATCGCAACGGTCACAAGCGACTCTGAACATTACTCCCATCCATCGTGCCGCGTCTGACGGGCCACAATTCAGATCGAACTGCCACGGCGTTCTTCGGTGCCGTCGAGTGATTGATTCACTTTGAGAAGGCGTGCGATTCGACCTGGGAACAGTGATTCTTCAAAGACCGTATAGACAACTTTGTGATAGTTGTCTGCAAAAGATCTTGACAGCTTGCGAATGCAGGCGATAAAAGTTCATCCAGTTCAGTTCATGTTCTCGTTGTTGGCTGGCGGATGTTGCGTTGGCTTGGAGCGCGATGATGAGCAGTAAAATCGCGTCCTCGGGTGAGGATCAGCCTACAAAGTTCGGTGTGTCGTCTTTTCCACGTTGAAAGAGGTGACAAAATGCTCGACCTTCTAGCCAGCCTCCATTCATCGCTCCACAGTCAACGCACTCGAATCTCCTATCAGAACAATTCACGGTGTACGCGAGCTGACGGGAACTCGCTGAGTCGGCGTCTGCGTGCATCGCTATTGCCGATACTCGTGGCGCTTTTTGCCGCCGCCGTTCTGTGCACAAATGCAGGAGCTCAAGTCAGATTCGGCAGTGTTGTCGGAAGCGTCGCGGACGCGAGCGGAGCCACCGTGTCTGGAGCAACCATAAAGTTGACCAATCTGGGTACGAACGAGACTCGTACGATGCAGAGTAGCAGTGCGGGAACGTATTCCTTTCCGAATCTCATCGCCGGGATGTATCGCGTTGAAGTACAGACGCAAGGATTCAAACAATTCATCCAGGACAATGTAGAAGTCCAAGTTGACGTTGCGACCCGTGTTGACGCGAAGCTGCAGGTGGGCAATGTGACGGAGAGCGTGCTGGTAACGACTGAGGCGCCTCCTCTGCAAACTGACAGTGCTTCTCTAGGAACCACCATCTCTCAGACGGAGGTCGAGAGCATTCCACTCAGCGGGAGAAACGTGAATAACATGCTGACTTTGGTGCCAGGCGTCGTTGCTCAGGGGGGTACCTATGGCAACGCTGTCTCCAACCAGGCTGGTGGCGCGAGGACCAATGCCATTGGGTTTGGCAACTACGCGATCGGTGGCGGGTTCGGCAACCAGAGTTCGTTCTACATCGATGGCGTTGCATCCAATGCGCCTGCCGGCAATCTTAATTCGCTTATTCCCACTCAGGACATGGTGCAAGAGTTTCGCGTCGTCACCAATAATGTGGGCGCCGAGTATGGTAGCTACGCGGGAGGAATCATTAACCTCACGACCAAGTCGGGAACCAACAAATTCCATGGAACAGCATACGAGTACTTGCGCAATAAGGTTCTGAACGCGAACGATTACTTCTCGAATCAGGCTGGGCTTGCTCGCGTGCCACTGATCCAAAACCAGTTTGGTGGAACATTCGGTGGACCCATCGTCAAAGACAAGACGTTCTTCTTCTTCGGATTCGAACGTGAAGTGCTGAAGACGGGAACGCTAGTGACGAACACCGTTCCCACACCCGCCGAGCTGGCAGGTGACTTTACGGCACCCGGACTCCCAGCTATTTATGATCACAGTCAACCCGGAGACCCTCAATTCCAATGTAATGGCGTACTGAATTTAATCTGCCCCAACAGGCTGGATTCGTCTGCTCTGGCACTGTTTGCGAAATCTTATCCGGGTCCTAAGCAGTCGGGCATCACGAACAACTACATCACCCAGATGGCCACTGGAGGAATCAACGCTCAATACAACGCTCGTGTGGACCATCGTTTTTCCGACAAAAACGCCTTGTTTGCCCGGTACGCGTATTGGAAGGCAGATAGCAACGCCTATGATGCGTGGGGGACCCACACATCGGGTCAGGGCCATACTGGTATCTACACTCATTCCGCAATACTTGGAGACACTCACGCCTTCAATCCTTCGACGATTCTGGATCTGCGGCTCTCCTATCTGCGTGTCTTCCAACACGAGTTCCCGGACAGCCAAGGCGTTGACCTCTCTCAATTCGGTTCCGGTTGGGCAGGCCTTGCAGGCCAGCTTGTGGCGCCAGCGAATTTTCCGGCAATGAGCTTCAACGATAACTCTGGCGTCACCGGAAGCAATGGGATTGGTTCCCAGCTATTCTGGCACCAAAACGTGTATGGACTCTCGGGAAGCCTGACGAAAATTCTGGGTCGGCACCAGCTTAAGTTTGGGGGCTTCCTACGCCACGTGCAGTGGATTTCCGATCCGGAAAATGGAGTACTCACGCTGAACTTCGACCAAGGAGCTACCGCGGACACGTCTGGTGCAGGCGGCTCCGCTGTCGCCTCGGCACTGCTTGGCGTCATCGGCGCACAAGGCACGCAGGTAGCGCCGGGAATGATTGGCGGCTCCAGGGCGTACTTCACATCCTACGCTTTCTTTGTCGACGATACCTTCCAGGCGACCAGAAAGCTCACCATTACAGCCGGTCTCCGCTGGGACCAGCCCAGTGTTTTCTCAGAAGCAAACAACAATGACACTGTGTTTTTGCCGAAGCAGGCCAGCCCTCTGGGATCCTTCCTGAATCCAGTCACTGGGCAGACACAACAGCTTATCGGGAATGTGGCCCTCGTCAATAGCCCGTCATGGCATTCGCAGAGAGAAGACTATCTGCACTGGAAGCTTTTCTCGCCGCGTCTTGGGTTAGCCTACCGCTTGACCGATAAAACCGTATTGCGCGGGGCGTATGGTATTTCCTATCCTCCCAGCACGCTCAGCCAAGACGGACCGAACCTCTCGCCTGTGAATCTAGCTCCAGCTTCGGGTGGTCCCACCGCCACGGTGGCGAACCCGTTTCCTAACGGTCTCCCCACGCCACTGCGGCGAAATGCAACCCCCGGTGACTTCTACGGACAGGGTATCTTTGCCATGCGCACTCCTGGCGACAAAATGCCGTATGTGCAGCAATGGAACGCAGCAGTCGAACGGCAGATCGGCAAGGATGCCTCCCTTACGGTGGCGTACGCGGGATCGAGGGGAACCCACCTTCTTTTGCAGGGGTGGGCGACCGTTTCGAATTTCAACCAGAACCAGTTGCCCGATCAGTATTTTTCAATGGGACCAGCTGCGTTGTTGGCTCAGGTTCCGAATCCGTTCTTCGGAATCATTACGACCCCGGGACCCCTATCGGGACCAACGGTTGCTACTGGCCAGCTTTTGCTGCCCTTCCCGCAATACCAGCGCGTTCTATTCCTGGATCCGCACAGGGGTACCTCAAACTACCGGTCACTCCAGACGTCGTTCATGAAGCGGTTTGGTTCCAAAGGCATCCTGAGTGTGGCCTATACCTGGTCCCGGCTGATGTCCAACACGGACAGCTCGAGCGCCTTTTTGGACGAAGGCTTCATTTTTGGAGGATCGACTCAGGACAACAACCATCTCGATCACGAATATTCACTGAGTTCTTACGACATTCCTCAGAACCTTTCCATCGGGTACGGTGTTGATTTGCCCTTCGGTCGCAACAAGCACTTCTTGTCGGATGCCAAGGGAGCACTCAACGCGGTAGTTGGTGGATGGCGGGTCAACGGCATCACGGCCATACGGAGTGGTGTTCCCATAAGTTCGTACCAATTCTTCCCCGGGTCAGCTCTTAGCCAACTAGGCGGTGGCCAGGGATACTTCGGAGCTCAAGGCTTATGGATGCGGCCCGATCTTGTTGCAGGGTGCGATCTAAAAGTGTCGGGCTCGCGTCAACATAGGGCAGCCGATGGCTGGTTTAACACGGCCTGCTTCCAGCCTGTGGACACCGGCAGCGAGGTGAGGTTCGGCAACGCGCCTCGAAACATTGACACGGTCCGCATGGATCACATGAACAACTGGGATTTCTCGATCTCAAAACGCAATGACATAACAGAGAGTGTGTATCTGCAATTCACAGCGGAGTTCTTCAATGCGTTCAATCATGTACGATTCGGTGCGCCAAACGAGCAGGTAGGAACTCCAAACTTCGGCATTGTGACTTCACAGGTGAACCCGCCTCGCGCAATTCAATTCGGTCTGCGAGTTGGTTTCTAGCCGCTCCCTTAACGGCACCGCCCAGCAATGGGCGGTGCTTACCCTTCTATGGAACGCGATCATCCTCGACGTTAAGAGGCTCGCCATCATGTCGAAGCATCCTTCGCTTATTGCGCTGTTGCCAATCGCTTGCTTCCTCCTCGGGCACGCAATTTCTGCACAAGATACTACTCCCCCGGAGCAGAAAAAAATCGTGGTTCAAGCCGACGGCACTGTCGAGATACCAGCGCAGACGGCACCCGTCTCCTCATTTCTGAGTCCCGAAGCGAAGGCGTACCTGACACAACACTTAAAAGACATGCAGGACCCGGAAATCCTGAAACAAGATGCCGGGGTGCCGCGATTCATGAAGCCGTACATCGCACGTGACCGCGAACTGTTTGCTGTCGACCGGAAAGACGAGAGAGTTGGCGGCGTGCACGTGTACGACTACACGCCAAAAAGTGGAGTCTCGGCGAAGAACAAAGACCGAGTATTGATCAATCTTCACGGCGGCGGGTTCATGGGCTGCTGGCCTGGTTGCGCAGAACTTGAATCTATTCCCGTATCTGCTTTGGGCCAGATTGAAGTAGTGAGTGTCGACTACCGTGAAGGTCCCGACTATAAGTTCCCGGCGGCCAGCGAAGACGTTGCTAGCGTTTACCAACAGCTACTGAAAAGCCATAAGCCAGAGAACATTGGCATCTACGGTTGCTCGGCTGGCGGGATGCAGACCGCGATGTCGATCGCCTGGTTTCAAAAGCACTCACTGCCTTTACCCGGAGCGATTGGCATTTTCTGCGCGTCCGCAGGAGGTGTATTCGGCGGTGATGCCCTTTATACGGCGATGCCACTCGGCGAGGCTCGATTGGCACCGCCAATTACACAAGGAGCAAGGCCTCCGCTAAGTTATTTCGCTGACACGGATCCGAAGGATCCTTTGGTTTCGCCTATCAGCTCGCCAGAGATTCTTTCGAAGTTTCCCCCGACGCTAATCATCACGGGCACTCGCGGTTTTGAACTAAGTTCCGCGCTTTACACGCATGAGCAGTTGGTGAAACTTGGCGTCGAGGCTGAACTCCACGTATGGGAAGGTTTATTCCACGGGTTCTTCTACAACGCGGATGTTCCGGAGTCGAAGGACGCATTCAACGTGATGATCAAGTTCTTTGATCGGCATTTGGGTGCTGCGCTGAATTCGCAAAGAGCCTCGGACGTGGCTGCAGATGGAACGCGGTGACACTGATGATCAGTAGTCAGCAGTTGATCGAGCAGATACAAAAAAACGTCGAAGTTCCGTGGCAGAGTCAGCGCTCCGACGGCTTTTCTGACGGTATTCTTTTCGGCAGTGGCGAAACCACAGTCACAGGGATCGTAACCACATTCACTCCAACCCTGGAGGTCCTTCGCAAAGCTGTCAGTTCAGGTAAAAACGTTGTCATCTGCCGCGAGGCTCCTAGTTACAGCCGGGGCGAACGCGCTCCAGCATTCTGGAGGAATGGTCCCGCGCCTTCGAAAGACCTCCTGGACAACGACGCTGTCTGGCGCGCCAAGCAGGAGTTTATTTCCAGGAACAATCTCGTCATTATCCGTTTCTTTGATAACTGGGACGCGCGAAAGACAGACGGCCAATTGCGCGGACTTTCGTGCGCACTTGGGTGGAACAGTTTTCACGTGGCACCGGGCAGCGGCGAAGATGCTTATGACCCTCGCAACGTTTACTTCCGGTTACCCACGACTTCACTGAGCAGTTTCGCTGAGGGTATCAAGAGGAAGCTGAACGTTCATGGTGTGAGGGTCATTGGAAAGCCGGAAGCAAAGGTGAGCAAAGTCGCCTTGACGCATGGACTGCTCCTGGTAGCTGATGCGGAGAGGATCCTTCGTGAGCTTGGCCTCGACGTAGTCATTACAGGCGACGCGGTTGAGTGGGAAGCGGGTCCCTATTTTCAGGATCTTGTGACCGCGGGGAGAGCAAAAGGGCTAGTTCTGCTGGGTGACGAAGCATCCGAAGAACCCGGCAGCGGAGAGATGGCGGAATGGCTGAAGGGCTTCGTTAGTGAGGTTCCCATCGAATGGATGCCGGCGGGCGAGCCATTCTGGACACTCCCACAGGCGGGTTGAGCAATGGAAGAAATGAAACTATCCCGTAGAAGATTCTGCCAAGTCACCGGAAGCGGGATTGTTATGGCTCCGCTATTGATGCGGGCGCAGAATCATTCGAGCTCGTCACTCACGGCTCGCGGAGTGGTAGCGCGAATCAAGGAGAAGGTGGGAGTGCCATGGCGCACTCCCACGGCTGATGAATTCAAGATCGGCGACCCGGATGCTCCTATCACCGGGATTACAACAACGTTCATGTCCACGCTTGATCTACTCCAACGTTCCATCGCGGCCGGCAATAACTTTGTGATCACGCATGAGCCAAAGTTTTGGAGTGCAGCCGACGTTGTCTCCGATGTACGGTACGATCCCCTTTACAACCACAAAGTCAATTTCGTCGAAAAGAACAAAATGGTGGTTTGGCGGTTTCACGATCACTGGCACGCACACCGTCCGGATGGGATCTTCGCTGGCTGGAACAAAATCATGGGGTGGGAGAACTATGCGTCGCCAGCCGTAAATCCCTTTTCGCATGAATATGTGATCCCGGAAACGAGCCTCGAGGAACTAGCAAGGGACATGCAGACCAAGCTGAAGACGCGCAGCATGCGGCTGGTCGGTGATCCCAAACTGAGAGTGACGAAACTTGTCCATGCCGGGCATTACATTCAGCAGTGTATGCAGGCGCTGCCGAATGTTGACGTCCTTATCGTTTTTGAATGCCGCGAGTGGGAAGCCGCGGAGTACATGCGGGATGCGATTGCCTCGGGCCAGAAGAAGGCTCTGATCCAGCTTCCCCATGAGGGCGGCGAAGAGGCCGGCATGGAAGAGTGTGCCCGCTGGCTTCGGACATTTGTGACTGAAGTGCCGATCGGATTCATTCCATCGGGTGATCCGTTCTGGATGCCGGCATAGAGGAAAGTGCTGGATTGGAGAGGAACCATAGTGCTGAGTAAAACGATTCTGCGGATCATTGGGGCGTTCTGCCTGGCAATGCTTCTGTTTGTTGAAGTCTGGGCTGAGGATTCCTCCAATAGCGGACATTGGGTCAGTGCCTGGAGCACCGCCGTACACGCCCCACTGCCATTTCCAGGGCTTCCACCGTCCCCCGTGTTCGAGAACCAGACCATCCGCATGATTGTGAGGCCGACGATTGGTGGAGAACGCCTGCGCATCAGGTTCTCGAATGCGTTCGGGACCACCTCGCTAAAAATCGGGTCCGCGCATGTCGCGCTTTCATCGAAAGCGTCGGCGATCGTGCCCGAGTCTGACCACGCCTTGACCTTCGGCGGCAAAGCATCGGTCACCGTTCCGCCAGGAGCGCCCATACTCAGCGATCCGATTAAGTTGAAGGTGCTTCCTTTGAGCGAAGTTGCCGTGAGTGTTTACCTGCCGGAAAAGACAGCGTCTTCTAGTGTTCATTTCTGGGCCCAGCACGAAACGTACATTTCGGAGCCAGGTGATCTCACCGCGCGGCAAGACATACCAAACCCCACTACTAAAAGCTCGTGGTACTGGCTGGCAGACGTTGAGGTGTGGGCTGCCAATCAAACCTCGGCTACGGTTACCTTCGGCGATTCGATTACGGATGGGGTTGGGGCGAAACAAGGCGAGTATTCGGACTGGCCGGATCTATTGGCAAATCGCCTCGCCGCTGGGCAAAACTCGGCGACTCTGGCCGTTGTCAACGAAGGAATCGGTGGTAACCGAATCTTGCACGATGGCGCCGGAGTGAGTGCGCTAACAAGACTCGATCGCGATGTGTTGGCGCAACCCGGCGTTTCGACCCTGATCGTCCTCGAAGGAATCAACGATATCGGCTGGCCGCACATGAACCCACGATTACCGAATGGCACCATAGTGAAGGAGACTCCGTTCACCCACGAGGTGGTCAGCGCGGAAGACCTCATCACGGGTCTACAACAAATCATCGAACGCGCTCATCAACATGGAATCAAGGTGTTCGGCGCTACATTGACCCCTTACGAGGGCGCTGACTACTACAGCGAGGATGGCGAAGCGATGCGTCTGGCGGTGAATCAATGGATTCGTACCGGCGGCGCTTTCGACGGAGTTCTCGATTTCGACGCGGCTGTGCGTGATCCAAGCCATCCAAGTCAGTTTCGCGAAGGCTATCACTCAGGTGACCACCTTCACCCCAGTGCCACGGGTTACAAGGCGATGGCGAACGCAATCGATCTCACGATGTTGAGGGGCACGTTGAGTTCTAGCATCAAGAAATAGGCTCTCGGCGGCGCCTGTGTCGCATGAGTGGAGATGGCAGGGCAGAGTGACAATCAAGCAAATCGCGCTCGTTGGCATGTTGCTCTGCGGTGTGTGCTCGGGGCAGAGCGGATCGGTACGGCCAACCACGAACATTCCTGATGCTGAATTCCCCCGAATCAACAGGGACCTGAGCGCAACATTCCGTGTACAAGCGGACCAGGCACACAAGGTGCAGGTCCTGATGGAATTTGGCCAGTCGATATTTGACATGGTCAAAAGCGAGGACGGGTATTGGAGCGTGACGACTACGCCACTGTTGCCGGGATTCCACTACTACGCGATTTCAGTTGACGGGTTTCCCGCGAACGATCCGGGAAGCAGAGCTTTTTTCGCCGCGCGGAGAGAAGTCAGCGGGCTGGAAGTTCCCGGAGCAGATTCCGATTTCTTTGCCATCACGGATGCGCCGCACGGCACACTGCGTAGAGAGTGGTATGTCTCGAAAACGACAGGCGAGACGCGAAGGATTTTCGTTTATACGCCGCCGGGATACGATCAGAGTGGGTTACGCTACCCGGTCCTTTATCTTCAGCACGGGTATGGAGAAGACGAAGCCGGTTGGGCGGACCAGGGCCATGAGAACTTCATTCTGGACAATTTGATCGCTGCTCACAAAGCCAAGCCGATGATCATCGTGAATGAGAATGGTCAGCCTGGGCCAGGTTTTCAGCCGCCTCCGCCTCCACAGGCTGGTTCGAAGCCGCCACCGGTCGGGCAGGTGGCGCGCTACTTCATGAACGAACGTTACGAGACCTTCGACCGCGTCATTTCCGGAGACTTGATTTCATTTATTGACACAAACTTTCGCACGGTGGCTGACCGCGAGCACAGGGCGATTGCCGGCCTTTCCATGGGTGGGGCTCAAGCGCTCCGCATCGGACTACATCATTTGGATCAGTTTGCCTACATCGGAGCATTCAGTCCTGCGATTGACATAACCGATGCCACGAAAGACTACGACGGGGGTTTGGCGAATCCGACAAGTCTCAACCAGCAACTGCGGTTGTTATGGATCGGAATCGGCAGTGACGATTTTCTCTTTGCACCCGTGAAGGAATCTCACGCGACATTGGATAAGGCAGGGATCAGGCACGTGTGGGTCGAGAGTTCTGGCGCGCATGTGTGGACAGTCTGGCGCAGGTATCTGGCCGATTTTGCGCCCAGACTGTTTCAGTGACGCGCACGTACAGTCGATATAGAGAATGAATTCATGATTAGGCCAGCACTCATGATTGGGCTAGGCGAAGTTCTCTGGGACATTCTGCCCACCGGAAGGGTATTGGGTGGCGCTCCCGCAAACTTCGCTTACATGACAAACGTACTTGGAGATCAGGGGATTGTCGCCAGTAGTGTCGGAAATGACGAATTGGGTCGTGAAGCTTGCCAGCTCCTGCAAGAACTGAGCTTGAACACCGCATACCTGCAGCGGGACGATCTTCACGAAACAGGCATCGCAACCGTAACGATTGATGGAACAGGTCAACCGAACTTCACCATCAAGGAATCCGTAGCATGGGATTTTCTGGAATGGACGGCAGATTGGGGGGAGTTGTCAGCGAGGGCTGACGTCATCTGTTTCGGGACGCTGGCGCAACGCTCGTTGACCTCTGCGGACACGATCGATCGTTTTCTGCGCAATGCTTCAGCAAAGACGCTTCGCATATGTGACGTGAACCTCCGTCAGTCGTTCTACAACGAAGAGGTGTTGCGCAAGTCGTTTCAATATGCCGACATCGTCAAGCTGAACGAGCACGAACTGATTCAGGTTTCATTACTTTTCCATTTGGGTGCGGGAACTGCGGAAGTTATTGCCCGACGATTGCTCCAGAACTGTGACTTGAAGCTTGTCTGTATAACGCGCGCTGATCGGGGCAGCCTGCTAGTGTCACGAGAGCAAGCGGTTGAGCACGGCGGGTTCCAGGTCAAGGTGGCTGACGCTGTTGGTGCTGGGGACGCATTCACGGCGTGTCTTGCGCATCACTACGTTCGCGGAAATCCATTGCAGCGGATCAGTGAAGCGGCAAATCGCTTTGCTTCCTGGGTGGCGACTCAGAGAGGTGCTACTCCGCCGATTACATCAAGCCAGTTGCAGGAGATTTTGAACGGGGGGGCTGCTCTTCAGTAAGGAAGGCCGTCGGGTGCAGGACCGATGTATGAAATTCCGGTTGCACAGGCTATGCCCGTACTGCGTGGATTCGAAAACGGCCAAGTCGAAGGTGTTCCCAGAAGTGGCCAAGTTCCGCGGACGGCGATCCTTACTTCGTTATGTCCTCGTCGAAAATTGGAGTCAGAGGAAGTGAGTAGGATTGACCGCGGAACACTATTTTGTCCTGAAGCGAGGCCGGGGCGGCTATCTCGCGAGTGCCCTGCCATCATGGATTTGGACGACTTTCAGATTGGGGTAAAAGACCCAGACGGCCTTCGCGCCAGCATCAAGATATTGATGGACTCTTGTGAGCATGTCCTGCGCCAAGTTGCTCTCCGACACGACCTCGATAGCGAGGTCAGGCACTCCCTCGATGGGTGACCTGTCTACATTCATCCGTCTCAACGGTTCGGTTGCGACGAAGGCGCCGTCAGGGTTGCGGACAATATCGGGGCCAAGCCGAAAATCGTTCTCGACGGTCACGTGGCCGAGCTGGTGGGCGCGAACAAAGTCCTGCAAATGACGGGCGATGCGAAAGCGGATCGCGTTATGACGAAAAGTGGGCGAAGGTTCCACGATTAGCTCCCCCCTGTCTAGTTCAAAGCGCTTTCCAGGTTCTTCCGGGAGTTGGAGAAATTCTTCCAAAGTCAGCTTGGTTGTTGCGCCCATCGAGCGGTCCTCCAGTTTGTCATCATGTCTGTCCTCTATTGTAATGAAGGGAGCAAGAACAGGTATTGTAATGAAGGGAGCAAGAACGGGCTGTCGTTAACGACAACGCGCGGGACCGGGACCAGGCGCCGAAGAGGCGGAATCACCGGACGGCTCGGCGTGCACTGGCACTTCCTGTTATTCGAGCGATAGTTAGGCTGCAGCAGATGAGAAATGACGGCAGCCAACATAACACACCGCTGCCGAGATTCGCATCACCGCGCCCTGGCATTCCTCCGGCACCGGAAGCGGCTCAACGCTGCGGCTGAAAAATGCTGGACACACTGCGCCACTAAACGCGCCTTCTTTCCCCCACAGCTCCATCTCTAACGTGCCTCGTCGACCATAACCAATCCGGCATATAGCGACCGATGAATTCGATGGGCGCCATCCGGCGGATTCTGTCGGTGTCGGCCTGCCACAGGGCACTGTGCAGGCGGCGGCAGGACGCCTTGCCCCGGGCGTCGATGGTCTCGGAGATCTTGACTCTTTCGAAGTCGGCCACGGTCAAGCGCGATTCATCAACGATCACCGGCTTGCCTGTATCTGCATTCACGACGCAACCGAGATACGAGCCGGAACGTGGCACCACGTAAGCATGGCGCCAGAAGTACCCGAGCTTCGCCCGTTCGCGTCCGACAATGAACAAGGCCGGTCCGCTGCATAGCGCCATCCAGCGCTGGCGCGAACTGGAATACTGCTTTCTTAGCCGCATCTCGCTGAGCGTGCTGCGCAAGCCTTCGCGAACGATTCGGCCCTGCTTCATCCGGACTTCGTTGACACCATGCGGCGTGTTCCGGTCGCCCCCGTTCCGCAAATCGTCGATCAGGAACACGCGAATTCCAGGGATGGTCAGGAACGCTTCACGTGCCCACTTCTCGACCAGGTGCGGAGGAACCATTGCCAGGGCCGTGAAAGGACTCCCTTCGCTGTGGACATCGACGGCCGCGAGAGAGATGAGTGTCTTGCCCGTACCGCATTCGGCCACCACCATGGCGGTTCTGGCCCGCTGCCAGCGTTTCACCAGGCTCATGATGGCAATCGTTTGAGAAGGAAACGGTTTGCGCAGCAACCTGTCAATCCTCGGCGAGACTGGATCGTCGAACCGGTGAAGGGCCGGATATTCCTCGAGTATGCGCTCTCCCAGCAGGTTTGCGTTTGCGCGCATATAGTCGTAGCCATGGGAAACCTCAAACGTGCGGGGCAGGAAAATCGTGGAGGAGTCTGCGGCTGTAGAACAGGAGAGGGTAAACGGACCAGGCGGTGCTGGCCGCGAACACTTGCTACCGGTCAAAGCCCAGCCCGAGTGTAGTTCGTGCGGCCAAGCGTACCGTAAGACACCTTAGACGTAGCGAGCCAAGTAGGTTCTGAGCGCTATCTCGATTCTGCGAATCGCGGTACCGAACCAGCCCGGCATGCCGGACGAGGAATCGGAGCGATGCCGCGCGGCCGTGTGGATAGGGGTTGTTTCCGTAGCCAATTGTATAAAGCCGAAATGGCTAGTCCAAATTCCGTAACGGGGACGAGA
>Ga0209804_1000212_pt1 | contig 50631 bp, 44 predicted proteins | sample GraSoiAngelo_139_FD_185896 | JGI IMG/M metagenome (GOLD analysis project Ga0209804, IMG submission 185896) | Grasslands soil microbial communities from the Angelo Coastal Reserve, California, USA - 14_0929_12_20cm (SPAdes) (version 2) | ecosystem: Environmental > Terrestrial > Soil > Grasslands ... | reverse complement strand
GAACGACTGGAAGGCGCGTTAGTAACTACGCCGGCCGGCGCTTCCGATAGTTCTCATAGCCGCACCAAGCTTGATGTTTTCTGCTCTTGCTGGGCCTCGAGCGGCGATAACCCGGAAACTCGGGCTAAGACCAGAAAGACGAAACGGTTCCTCCTACGCGATCGCGACTTGCCAGCGATTGCGAGGAGCGCTCCCAGGTATGGAGGCTCTTCAGCAACGCTCCGGAGGCCTCGAACAAATCTCCCACCTTATTCGTTTCCCATCGCCAACAGAATTCGACTCGCGCACCTGTTCCCGGCTCAGCATGTTGATCTTCATTTCGGCTAAGCGGCGCTCGGCCAGCGTGACAACGTACAAGTCAGTGTTGTCCTTCCCTTGGTCCTTTCAACGTCGGGGATTTCAGCCGGCGGTTTCTCGCCTTGTGAGGTCAGGGCAATGGGATAGGGTTCTCGGGCTTTTCATTTACGCTGGCTTTTGACCATGACCACGATCAGAAAGCAGTAGGATGACAGACGATTCACGCCTTTCTAATTCGATTTCTTGTGCGAACATGGCAGCCCTCCCGGCGGAATTTCGGAACCCCGTGGCTGAGAATCCACCGTAAGAGAATTCTGTACCAACTGCTCATAGTGCAATGTGATCTGACCCACAAGGTAAAGTTCACAGTCACAGTAAAGTTCACAGCTCACGATTTGGCTGGCAGCGGGCCTGAACCACCTGATTGCTGCCACATAGCGCCTTCCTGTATGCAGTGAAGCTGCAAGAGATTTCACACTCGCCAAGCATCCTGAGCGGTTTTGGCTGCTAAATCAATGTCATAGCGTGCTGCCGCTGGCATGCCGATTGCGGTTTGGCAGCGATAGACGCGGGCGCTCTTGGGCCCGGTAACCGCGCCACCCCGTTGTAAGAGGGAATCAAATGAACGCTCCTAAGCTCTGGCCAATCCTGCTGTTGCTGCTGGGTGCGATCTCGGCAGCGTCCACCCCTCAGACGAAGGTCACGCCCGATGCCATTAAGGCCTTGTCCACGAGGGAAGAGCGCATCTTCAGACCAGCTGCGCACGATGAAAAATTCACGGATATTCCGCATTCCATGGCGCGTAGCCGCTGTGAAGACACTCGGCCTCCGCAGGCATTAGCCACACCAGATCCGCCGTTGCTTCTCGACGACAGCGACGAGGCACTGACCGTGAGCCTTATTGTCGGAGCCGACGGCAACGTACACAGTCCGCTGATCCTCCGGGGTGGCGATGTGCGACAACAGCAGGCCGTGCTCAATGCGGTGCGTCATTGGCGTTATCGGCCCGCGACTTGTAATGGCGTGCCCACCGAAGCCGAGGCCAAGATTGAGTTTTCGCGTCGCTGAGCGCCGGTTGTCGACTAAAATGGCCTCTGGCGGGTGATGTGGACGACGAAGAACAGCCCAGAGGTAACCTCTCCAGGAACCGCTCCCCCGAGCTCGAGCGAAGTCCCGAGGTTGAGGAATTCTTCAAGCGGCTGCTGGACAAACAAGATCCGCACCGTTCCGGCCCGGGTGACGAAGCCATTGCCGCGGCACTCCAGGCCATCCAGGGATTGGTTTCGAATCCGGAGCCGCACAAGGAAAAACCGGCAGAGCGATCAATCGATGAGCTCTCTCCGGATAGGCTGGCAGCCTGTAGCGCCTGCGGCCATCACAATCCATCCGGAAACCAGTTCTGCGGGCTGTGCGGGGCCCCGTTGGGGCAGGCCGCGGAAGCAAGTTCGTGGAAGGTTCCCAAGACCGAGAGCCAGCATCATTACCATCATCATTATCACCACCACTACTTCGAAGGAGGGGGACCGGGAGCCGAATTGGTGGCGGGTGCTTTTGGGCAAAAGCCGGCAGCTTCGAGCCCGGCGAAGGAACCCGAGAGAGTGCGCGCTCCACTAGTTGGAACGGGCCTCAGTCGAGCGGAAACCGCTCTGCGCCGCATGACCCAGGATTGGGCTCTCGCCTGCAACAACAAGCAACTGGACGATCTGCTCGCGTTTTATGCCACCGATGCTCTGGTGCTCCGTCCCAATTTGCCGGCCATTCGCGGGACGCCGGCGATCCGCGAATTCTTCTTCTCCGCCCTGGATTCGGGGCTGGGAGATGTCGAGATGGAGCCGTTTCGGGTGGAATTGCTAGGCGACCTTGCCTACGAAGCGGGACGCTGCAAGATGCTGGTGCCGATTGCGGTGGGCAAACGGCGCGAAGAACGAGGCAAGTACGTCGTAGTCTTTGCCCGGCAGAAGACTGGAGACTGGAAAGCGGTCGTCGATTCCTGGTCGAGCGACCTGAGTTTAAACGTACCCACCGAGAGTTCACCCGCCAAGGCTGGCCCAATAGCACCGAGTGCTGCTCCGAAGGGTCGTCGCTAACCGCTACTCATTGTCGGTGAAGCCTTCTAAAACAACCGGAAACCAAGGTAGGCGCGCCGATCAACGGCAAAGGCGGGTGACCTGCCAACCGCGCAGGTCGCCGCCTCTAGTTACCCGAAAAGCTCAGATCCACTACTCAGTCTTCCGTCACTATTACAGGCCTTGTGGCACCGCGAAGTCGGAGTCGAACACATAGTTTCGGCTCGGGGGTCTGTCCACCGAATAGGTGCAGCACTTGAAGGTTCCGGCGATGTAAGTGGAATAGTAGAGACTCACCAGTGATCCCTTGTAGTTCAAGGTTGCACCGGTCCAGTCTTCCAGGAAACGGAGCAAGTTTGCCTAGACCTCCGTGGTGGAGTAAGGGTATTGTAGGCATCGCGCGGTTTGCCACCGGTTCAGTGGGCTGAGCGATCATGCGCTTTCGCTCGTTCCAGTTATTGGAGAGCCGCGTCACCGCGTCGGCTATGATGCCCGCATTGGCATGTGGGCGCGAGTCATCCGCGCCAGTCGTCCAGATCGTATCGTTGGGATGTGGTGTTGTAATGGCACGCCTTCTCGGGGATGCACGCCGGTCGGTCGAGTACTGGGTGGGTGGCTCTGAACGAGACGGTCTGGCGGGATTGTTGGAGGAGGGACGTCCGGGTCGACCTCGGCGCCTGAATAGCAAGCAGCTGGAAGCCCATAGATCGAGTCTTGCGGTGCCCACTGCGGGAAGCCGGCCGGAGCGGGAATATTTGGGATAGAAAAACGCTCGGTACTTGGATTGAGCAGAAGTATGACATCACGGTGGGCGTAGGGCAGTGCCAACGTCTGTTTCGTCAGCCCGGCTTTCGTCTGCGCAAACCACGGCCCGCCCTGGCTCAGGCTAGTTCCGAACTTCGGAGGCTGCATGAGGAAGGGCGACGTCGACCTCTGGGCGAGGGACGAAGTCCACTTTCAGCAGCATGGCTCCCGCTGCCGGATGTGTGGATTCCGCCGAAGTCAAGGGTCCGGTTCTCTGGCATGCTCCGACGCGCAAAAGTGTAGGGTATTTCGGAGCCGTGCGCCGGCGGGATGGGCGTTTTGTGTTTCGCGCGGAGACCGGCAAATTCAATGGGCTTAGCTCTTTTTCAATTTCTCCGCCAACTCCGCCAGGCCAGCCGTCGCAGCGGGAGACGAGTGGTGATTACCAGTGACAGTGCCCCTTGTCACCAGTCGCGATTCCACAGGCCTTGGCGGGAGAACCAGATATTTTGCTTTGGATTTCCGTCCCGCGTATAGTCCCGAACTTAATTCCCCCATCGAGCGAGTGTGGGAGCTCGCACGTCGTCGCCCTGCACACGCGTTATGTCGAAAATCTCAGAGACGTCATCAACGCAGTCGAGGCCGAATTCGCAACTTGCACAACCCGCAACGAGGTCTTACCACGACTATGCGCAATTACTTAAGACGCAATGTTTTTAATACGGGGTGAAATCCTGTCGATAGCCGAGGTTCACCATGTCGCGAAATCGTGGCGTGCCTGGAGGCATTTTCTCAGGATCAAGGAAATCCGTATCGAACGAATAGTTTCGATTGGGGGGACTGTAGACGGTTCCCGTCAGTCCCATGCCGGGACCACAACATTTGAATACTCCAACGCTGTACTGAGAATAGAAAAAGCTGACCATCGACCCCATGTAGTTCGAGGTTTGGTTCGTCCACTCTTCCAGGTAGCGCAAGAAGTTATGTATGCCACCGTCGGTACCGAAATCTTGTGCCGTAGACCAGCTGGGATGAGGAAAAGTCATGTTCCTTCCGCCGGCTATCGCCACGCGATAGAAGGTGGTGGTAGCGCCCCGATGACCTTGAGCTATATTGGGCTGAGTTGGATACAGGAAGCTCTGATAGTCGTTCCAATTGTTAGACAAAAGCGTTACGGCATCGGCGACCACTGCCGCGGCCGCATGAGGTGAGCCGAAGCCCGCATTATTCGCATTGTAGTTCCCTTGGATATATAAGGGCTGTTCGCTTACAACCGTGAAGCCACCGGAACCATTTGGATTTAAGGGCAAATTCCCCAAAGCACCGTTAACCAGCCTTAGAGCGTGACGGGCGCCTGTGACTCTATTCTTGCGTCCAGTTGTCATGCAGTCCGTCAAGCGGACGGTTGGGTCACCGTTGGCTTTTCCGAAGCCATCCCCGATATTGGCGGCGCCGTAGGTTTCGAGGGTTCCAGTGGCATTCGCATCTTCACCGGGATCAAGTATGGTATTAGGCGTTCCTGCTGAACTCGCAGGATTTACAACATCTTCGAAACCATAATCCCCGGTTTTCACTCCGCTAAGATTGGGGAGCATACCGCGTCGATCGGAAAAATAAAGGATATACCCGTTCTGCGATTGAGAATCCGTTTGAGGGCCACTTGCACCAATCTGGCCAGCCAGCCATGCGCGCAGGTTATTTACGTCTATCTCGACGACATTCATAACACCACCGATCGCGCAGCTTCGGTTACCCACCGGCTGTTCGGTATCCCGTACTTCTCCCTCGCGCGTATCGTAGATATTGATTGGATACCAGTTGTTGACCACTGCGGCGCCGCTTACCGCTGTGGTCTCACCAGCGTCAGTCAGAGTACCGTTGCCGTTGCGGTCGGCCTGCATTTGCAGTATCAGAATGGCTTTAGAATGGACATTATTCGGAGGCACCAGTGCGCGCGCGAATCCGAGCTCTAGCCATTCTTTTGTGACGGGAAGATAACTTCCATCGGCACGCCGGATTTCCACACGCAAATAGCCGCCTAGCAAGGGCCAACTGGAACCAGCCGGCACGCCCGGCGGGCGGACCCAGTCTGCATCAGCCGCCTGAAGGCCGCGGCCGAAATAGGTTGGGTTTGCCCCGGTCACGGGAACTCCAGCAGCATAGGGTCCGACATTATCGAGTTGAATGTTCTGAGCGTCACCAGCTCCGCCGGGGAGTTCTGCGGGAGTGTCCGAAAACAGTACACGGATTTGAGCATTGTTATAAAGCCTTGACTGGCCGACCGCGCTGCTTGGGCTCTCCCCCGCACGGGGCCGTCTCACGATTTCGATGGGACCGACTCCCGGTCCCACGAAGGGCAGAGTTAGCTTAGTCGCGCCGGTTGCCCCGTTGAGTACCATGCCGTTGTACGTGCTGGTGGAGAGGCTGGCCCAGTTAGGATTAACCGCGCTGCCCGGACCGCCAGTCACACTGCCCTCGGTTGATGCAAGATTCCGGCATGCCGGCTTGGCGCCATCACATCCTGCAGGGGCTTGGGGAATCTGGACGGCGCCATTAAACTCCGTCGAGGTACTCACCCCATTGGACAATTGCGCACGAATGACGTCTCCGCCGGCGGTAAGCTTGCTATGGAACGTCAGTCCGTAAACAGAAGACAGGAATAAATTATTGTTGGCGTGCACCCGACCGTTAAAATCAAATTGCGGGCCAGGAGCATAAGTCAGGTCACCATCGGAGAAGGCGCCGAACTGAAAAACAGGAATCAGCGCCACCTCGATGTTTCGAGTCATGCTGGCTTGAGCCGCGGCGTTCCTCTGCGCGGTAACCTGCAGCGCCATATCAATGATTTGCGCATTTAAGCCGGCATTCGAGCCGGAGGTGATGGTGTGGGTAGTCGCGAGGGGATGGATGCCATCAGCAGCTACAGCCATGTTATAGAGGTATTGAGGGTAGCTGATTCCCGGTAAACCAGGTTGAGAGTTCTGCAGGTTCTGAATGTCCTGCACCGTGGGGGCTTGCTTGACGGCGTACAAAGAGTCGAGATCCGCCATCATTTTTTCCATGGCGGCCTGAGCCGCATAATAGGCCTCGGTGTTCTCGCGATCGGAGCCATTCATCTTCTGCTCACCGGTCGTTACCAGGATCATGGCAATGGCGAGTCCCGAAATCAAGATGAGCAATAACAATGCCGAAAACAAGGCGAATCCGCCCTGCTGGTTACGTTTTGTAGTTCGCACTTTTCCCCCCACGAGCACACCCTTCATTGGTATCGGTCACGGAAGCTGAGATTCGGCGGACTAACTGAGGTGGCAAGCGTAGTCCGCTGAAAGTCGCGTCCGGGAGCCAATTGCTGCGTCGCGGTGCGCGCCGTTACTGCTATGTCTATCTTGCGGATCTGGTTGGGGAGGTTATTGGCATTGGGGAGGTTAGAAGTCGCAGTACCATTGGCATCGTTGAAGATGTCATAGAACACTTGCAGACCTTCTATATTGTCGGCGACGGGCACGGGGGATTGGGCATTCACCTGTCGCATCATACGAGGTGCGCCGCCTGAGATCTGGATGAAATAGGTGATCAGCAGCACGCGGATCGCGGTCGTACCTTGGGGTGGGTACGTACCGGGCGCGCCCGGATTCGAGAGAGACTTAGTTATGCTGCCGGCAGCCGCGGCGGATTGGTTAATGTTGAGCCAATCCCCGTTGGCGAAGCTGATATTCCCATTGGGCTGGATCAAGGTCACTGTGCCAACGGCGGCACCGTTCGCATTTTGCAACATGACGAGATCGCCAACCTTGACTCCTACGGCCGGGTCGTTAAAGCCGGGGGTTCCCGGAGCAGGGTTGGTCATGCAGGCACCTACGGTTATTTGGTCCCCAGCCGGGGTGATCGCGGCGAGCGCGCAGCTATTCAAAGGAAGACTGGTATCCGTATATGCCAGAGTGACCACGTCCGTGCTACGCCCAGTCACCATCGGGCCGAATGCCGGCCCGGGTATAGCGGCATAGAAGCGCTGGGTGGGAAAGATATTGTTGGGCGCCGTGTAGCAAGTGCCGGTTTGGTCACAGGCGAATTTAGAGGCGCTCGAACCGTTGCCGCTGGGCAAGGCAATACCCCCAAGCGGCAAACCGGTGCCGGCCAGGCTCAAATCTCGGACCATGCTGTTGATCACCGCGCGCGCATTCTGTTGCATCTCCCCCCGCTGTGCGACGATGTAACTTGCCTGACTAGCGTCGCTAAAGAGGCGAGTGGCGCCGGCCAGAACAAGGAGGCCAAGAGACATCGCAACAATCATCTCCAGCAGCGTGAAACCACCACTACGACGTTCGGTGACTAAGGTTCTGGTTTTCATCGGAACCTCGAGATGTAAGACGTAATTGTATAAGTCCGTGCGGCACCGCCCATGAATCCGCCCGCGGTGTACTGGACGCTAACTGCAACCTGTCGCATATCGGGATTAACGCCGCCAGGTATAGGTATATTGGTGATCTGGATCTGTCGCTGAAAGTTCGAGAGGGGCGTGTAAACGTCGTCGGCGGTACCATAGACAGCGTCCGGTCCCGGCAAATGGAGTGTCTCAACCGCGCCATCATCGGCGGTGCCGATGATCCCATCATTGCCTGCCACCCGCAGCGTCTGCCAGCCATCGAGAAAGACACCGCCACCAGAAACGTTCTGAATGAGGTCGTACGAGATCTGAGAAGTATTCCGGGCGCCGTAAATACTCTCCAATGCCTCTCGTGCCTTTTGCTTGGCGATGATGTCCTCCTGAGCAAACTGCACGGCTTGGATACCATAGGTGAACACGCTCAGCGTACCGACCAAGCCAATCACCAGCACCACCACGGCAATCATTACTTCCAGGAGGGTGAATCCTTGTTGCGTGCGATGGCCCCGAAGTTTTATCTCACCTGACTGCGTAGTCACTGCCATTGCTTGGTTCCGTTTGCGTTGACTTGGAGTTGCCAACCCTTAATGCGTCCGGTCGTCCCCAGGAGCGACACCGCGCGCGAACTTGTGAGCTGGCCGGTACGCGCCATATAGACCAAACCATTATTGACCCGGCAAAGATTGTCCTGAGCCGAGCCGTCGGGCTGGAAATAGATCTGCGTCGCACCCCCGCCGAAACCGATATCGAAGTCGATTGCATTTCCTCCCGTGCCTAAGCTGTCGGGAGTCTGCCCCGGAGAGGTGGGAATACCTGGCTCGGCGCGAAACTGAATGTCAAAAGGCAAAGTCTCGATTCGCTTGGGCACAGCAGGGTTGTAAGCACAAGCACCATTTCCTCGGGGAAGCAGTTCGGTGATGATCGTCCTGGGGGCTTGGAAGGTGATCCGATATACGCGGCGTTCGTCCACTGCCGCCTGTCTCGCCTGGCGCACCTCCTCGAGAACGGTCTTATAGGCGGACTCCACGCGAGAACTCGCTTGGATAGTGGTACCGTTTAATAGAAAGAACGCACTCACGATCATCATAATGCCCATTACCGCCATGAGTTCTACCAGTGAAAATCCGCCGCTTCTGTTCTGATGGTTCATCGCTGTTAAGCCCCAATCGAGCAAGACTGCTGACCGCCCTCTACGTAACTTTAGTGTGTGGCAAGACTAGGACGAATGGACAGGTGAGGCAAATGACAGAGGTAACGCAAGCCAGATGACTCGCGAAGCGTCGCAACCGACGGCAATGCTATAGTCCCGTGCCGCAAGGAGTTGGGAACCAGCGATGACGGTAATTTCCTGCCACCGCCTCTGACGTTCTCATGCCCAAACACGGCATTAGTTGGGGTGTCATGCCGTGGAGATCTGATCCTCAAGTTAGCAAACGCCCAAGGCTGAAATTACTTTGGTTACTGGCGGTCGTTGAAAACCGTTACTACCTCATGCTGATCAGATCGCGGGGGTGCTTTCCTGCTACCACAGCATCCTGATATTTGGAACCTTGCCCCATATCTGTTTCGCCGAGGGGATGACGCACGCCGGAGTTCTGGTCGCCATTCCCGCGCTGGTAGCCGGTGGCCTGCTCTCTACCGTCGAGAAGATTTACGGCAGCCTCGGCCCTGCCTTCTACGGACTGCGCACCACTCTGGTGGCCTGCGTTTCTGTTGGCCCTGCTGAGGATTCCTCGTCCCGAGGTGCTCAAAGAATATTCGCCCGGGGAACTGGGTCGTCAAAATCCCGAAGCCGGTGTCCACCCGGGCATGTATTTAACTTTAAGTAAGTAATGAGCGGCGAATGATGAGCGGCGAATGACCTTGGTCATGAGAGTAGCGGTAGTGGATTGCAACCGCTTTAGACGCGCGCGGCAGAGGCGCCCTTCGCTACTCTCCCCGCGCTCTTGCGAATGGCAGGCACGTAGACGCAGGCGCGCGAGTCGTAGTGTTGACTCAAACAGTTGGAACACAAACTCATCTTGTGCATGGTGCACTGTATCACGGGCGCGGCTTGGTGACAGGAATCGCAAGTAATCCGGCGGCGTTTGCCGTTCAGTAAGGCGGCCCGGTTCGGCTCGCTGCCGATCTCTCCCCGCAAGGCCTTAGTCTTGAAGTAGAAGGCAACAGCGATCATCAGAGCGCCCAGCGAAAAAATGGCCAGGCCCGCGCCCAACATGCTTTCATCCCGATTCTGTGAATTGAGAGCGGAAGGAAGGAAGAGCAATCCAACGAAGGAGACAAGCGCGCCTGCGGCAATAAACCAATTCCACATCTGTTTCGACATCGGATAATCCTTCGTTCGGCTGGGCCTGGCCGGACCGGCCCTATTTTTGGGCCGGCAACCAAGTTTGAAGATACCTTCTTACGGTTGGCCTCTCTAGATGACTGAAGTAACAAGCTGAGCCCTCGGGCCCGGTGCCTCGTTTCCCCCTTGCATTCAGACGAGGAAGCTCATTATCTGATGCCGAATTCCAGATCGGTCCTGGGGAATGACCTGGCGTTTCGCGTTACAGCGGTAACTTGTTCACCATCGGTCGAACCCCTAGGATTGCCCATAGTTATGAGCTCTCGCGCGCTCCTGATATCTGCCGACGCGCATACCGCTGGTGTGCTCGGCGAGGCTTTGGCGGAAATGGGAATCCTCGTGGAAGCGTGCCAGGATTTTGCCGCGGCAGGCCATAGACTCACGACCGAGCCTTATCATCTTGTCATTGTGGACGGCCCCGACGAGAAGACAGCGAATCTTCTGCTGAGCCAGGCGCGGTCCTCGCCGGTCAACCAGAGTGCACTGGTAATCAGTGTGGTGAACGCAGGAAGCAGCGTCCGGAATATCTTCGCCATGGGCGCGAATTTCGTGCTTTATCGTCCGGTATCTCCGGAGCGGGCCCGGGCGAGCTTGCGAGCCGCCAGCCCTTTGGTAAGACGGGAAAAAAGACTGCACCGTCGGGCCTCGTTGCGGGCCGAAGCCAGTCTCAGTTACGCCAGCGTGGAGAGCACGCCCGCGACCCTGGTGGATCTCAGCGCGGAAGGCTTGGCCCTTCAGGGTGTGCGCGAGTTACCCATGAAAGGCAAAATTTATTTCCGCTTCACCCTGCCGGGCCAGACGAAATGGGTACAGATCTCCGGCGAGACAGTCTGGCAGGATGCCACCGGTCGGGCCGGCATTCGTTTTCTGGATGTCCCGCAGTCGGCGCGACGCCTTCTCAAGGAATGGCTGAGCGCGAGAATCGCCACCCTACAATCAAGCCTTACATTAGAGTTGCCCACCGGGCAGCCGGGACCGCTTGCCACCTCCCCTTCCGACCGCCGAATCGAATCGCGACATGCCTGTCAGTTGGGAGCAACGGTCTTCCGCACCGGGACAGACATTCCACACCGTTGTAATCTGACTGACATCAGCGTGGGTGGCTGCTACGTGGAAATGCCATCACCCTTTTCGACCGGTACCAAAGTGGAAATGGTGGTGCGCGCGCCAGAAATCAAGTTCCGTTCTCAGGGCGTAGTGCAAGTTGTGCACACAGGCTTTGGCATGGGAGTGGCTTTTAGCGAGCATAGCGACGAGCAGCGCCAGCAGGTCGAGCGATTGATCAAATTGGTCTTCAAGAACCGGGAAGCCCAGGCTGATCCCATCACGCGCTTCTGAGAGCTTTTTATTCCAGCTCGGGTAAGCGCCGTGATGGGGATCAGTGATTCAGCAAAGCCCGCCGGAAATAATCAAGTGACAGCTTCAACCCGTCTTCCAGCTTGATCTTTGGTTCCCACCCGAGGACCTGCCGGGCCTTAGTGATGTCGGGGCAACGCTGTTTCGGGTCGTCCTGGGGCAGAGGTTCGTAGCGGATCCGGCTCTTCGCTGCGGTCACCGCCAGCACCTTATTTGCACACTCCAAAATAGTAAATTCGGCTGGGTTGCCAATGTTGACGGGACCGAGTTCGGAGGATTTCGCCAGTCGCAGGATTCCCTCGATCTGGTCGCTGACGTAGCAGAAACTGCGGGTCTGGCTGCCATCGCCGTAAACCGTCAGATCTTCCCCCCGCAAGGCCTGCTTCATGAAGTTAGGAATGACGCGGCCATCATTCAACTGCATGCGCGGTCCGTAGGTGTTGAAGATGCGAACGATACGCGTGTCCACCTTGTGATATCGCCGGTAGGCCACCGTGACTGCTTCGGAGAACCGTTTGGCCTCGTCGTACACCGAGCGCGGCCCAACCGGATTCACATTCCCCCAGTAAGTCTCTTTCTGCGGATGCTGCAGCGGGTCGCCGTAACACTCCGATGTCGATGCCATCAGGTATTTCGCGTCATATTTCTTTGCTAGCTCAAGGCTATTGAACGTTCCAAGTGATCCTACCTTCAAAGTGGGGATTCCGTGGTTGGAGTAATCCACCGGACTGGCGGGGGAAGCGAATTGAAAAACGTACTCCACCTTGCCGCAGTCGAACGTCTCGCAAATGTCGAGTTGTCGCAGCTCGAACCGCGGCTCATGGGAGAGGTGATCGAGATTGGAAGAACTCCCGGTCAGGAGGTTGTCTACCGCGATGACTAAGTGTCCTTGTGCCAGCAGGGCATCGCAAAGGTGTGAACCCAGAAAGCCGGCTCCGCCGGTTACCAGAACGCGAGCGTTAGTCATCGGTTTTTGGGCTTACTCTTCCTGCCCGCAGCAGCAGCCGCGACGACCTGGCTCTCCGGAGGGATGGTTTGACGGCCCACGCTGTAATACGTGAACCCATGAGCTGTCATGATTTGCGGGTCGTAGAGATTCCGCCCGTCCACCACGATGGGATACTGCAATTTGCTATATAGGCGATGAAGATCAAGTGTGGCGAATTCGTCCCACTCCGTCAAAATCAACAAGGCATCCGCTCCGGCGGCCGCCTCGTAAGGGCTGGATGCGAACTCGACCTTAGAACTCAGCACTTCGCGCGCACGTTCCGTGGCGGCAGGATCGTAGGCAGCCACTGAGCAGCCTTCCTGAAGCAGGGTCTGAATCAGCAGAATGGCGGGAGATTCGCGAATATCGTCGGTGCCCCCCTTGAATGCGAGGCCGAGCACGCCCAAGTGCTTTCCCTTCAAGGTCCACAAGGCGGACCGCACTTTTCTCAGGAAAAGGTGCCGCTGCTCTTCGTTGATGCGGATGACTTCGTCCAGCAGCCGGAAATCATAACCGCACTCGCGTGCCACCGCGCGGAAGGCAGCCAAGTCTTTCGGAAAACAGGAGCCGCCATAGCCAATTCCGGGGTTGAGAAAACGTGGACCAATGCGTGAATCCGAGCCAATGCCCTGGCGTACTTGCTCGACGTCAGCTCCCACCGATTCGCAGATGGAGGCCACGGCATTGATAAAGGAAACCTTCATTGCAAGAAATGCGTTGGAGGCATGCTTGATCAGCTCGGCGCTCTTGGCGCTGGTCACAAGCAGCGTAGGAGGAATGTGAGCACGATCAGGTTTCGGGATCGCATGCTGGCGCCGGTAATAATCTCCGCTGGTGAGCGGCTGGTAAATCTCGCGAAGCAGAGAGGCGCAGCGCTCATGATCAGCGCCCAGCACGATGCGGTCCGGATACAAGAAATCGGTGACCGCGGTGCCTTCGCGCAGGAACTCGGGATTGGAAGCGACATCGAACGAATCGGGCGCGGCGCCGTTGCGCGACATCACGGTGCGGATCCAATTGCTCGTGTAGACCGGCACCGTACTCTTCTCGACCACGACTTTGTAGCCGTTAATTGCCCCGGCGACTTCGCGAGCTACGGATTCGACGTAGGAAAGATCGGCATCTCCCTGATCGGTGGCAGGAGTGCCAACCGCGATGAAAATCGCCGAGCTCGCGCGCACGGCTTCGGAGAGATCGCCGGAGAAATTCAGCCTTTTTCCACGATGCCGGGCCACCAGTTCCGGAAGGAAATTCTCATGGATGGGAACGGCGCCGCTCTTGAGGGCAGAGAGTTTAAGCTGGTCGTTATCCACCAGGATAATTTCGTGGCCCAGGTCGGCGAAGCAGGCGCCGGCTACCAGCCCAACGTACCCCGAGCCAACCACGCTGATGTGCATGCGGAAAAGTCCTCTCTTTGAAAATCGAAGGCAGCGCCCTCGCCCCAGTCAATACTTTATCAGCTTTCCGCCGGCCTCCGGAAAGGGACAACGAACATGACGAAAGGCCTTCCATCACCACTTACGGTGATTATGGTCACCGTAGCCACGGCCAAAATGGGGAAGAATTGCCGCGGGAGTATGCCAATCCTCATGGTGGCCGCAGTGGCGCTTGCGGCATTTGGGGCAATCGGAATTCTGTTGGCCGCAGCCGTAATTGTTGAGCAGCGCAGCAAGCAGAAGCAGGCGCGTGGAATCTAAGCCGGCCCGTACCTGGCCACAAGCGGTCCGCGTAGAGGTTCCCCGCAGCGAAGGCCAGCTTAATAGGCGGTACGCCCTAAGTTGTCACTGCATTTCTAGTCGTTGCCCTCTGCCCAATCGCCTACTCACCAGGTCCGGTGACAGCGCTCACGGCAGAGCTTCCGAAGTAGCCAGACCCTGACATCACGGTGAAGAGTTTTCGAGCCCTTCGGAGCGCTCTGCTTTCACCGTCCCCTACATGCACGATGGCAGCCTGAAAACTCTGAAGGATGTCATTGAACTGTAGGAGGTGTGGCGGAACATGGCCCAGTCGTCGTACAATACTGATCCAAGAGCCTGTTTCTCCTTAATATTGACAACGGGCCTGTTTGGAGTAAAACTCCGAGCAGTCAGGATCAGCCCAGCCGCGCCCTGTGTCCCCAGGATGGCTGTGGGTGATGAGCCTTAATTCTTTTTCTTAAATCGTGATCCATGCTTTATTCCCAGCCGTTGCGACCCAAGCCATTGGACGATGTATCACTGCTGCCCGTCGAATCATCGGAGCATAGGAAGAAAGTGCAAATTGAATCGCATCTCGGGGAGGTAGCCTCGACGCTCGCGGCCCAGGGTCTGGAGTCCACAGAGTTGGCGCTGGACCTAATTCTTCACGATCTGGCGGAACGCGCGCGCTTAGGTACGGATGCGTCGGGAGCAGCTATCGCCTTAGAGCGAGGGAACGTGATGGTGTGCCGCGCTGCGGCCGGCGCAACCGCCCCAGACCTGGGGGTCGAGATCAATACCGAGTCGGGACTGACCGGCGCCTGCATTCGAGAGCGGAAGCGGCAGTGGTGCAGCGATACCGAAGCCGATCCGCGGGTCAACGCCGAGGCCTGTCGGCAATTGGGGGTGCGCTCCATCGTTGTCGTCCCTCTGTTTGCAGGCCATAAGTTGGTTGGGGTTTTTGAGATATTTTCGGCGCAGGCGGACGCTTTCGGAGAGCAGGACCTCACGACGCTTCAAGAACTGGCACAATGGGTGAGCGACGCGATACAAAGCGCACAGAGTGCGCAAAACGCCGCCAAACCCGTTGCCCCGCGGCCAAGCCCCTCTGCTGCTTACGTTCCACCATCGCCGGCTGCCCTGGCTGCGGCTATGGATTTTCCCGAGCCGGCAACCATTGCTCCCGCAGGGCAGGAAGACACCGGGCTGGCTGCCGCGGAAAACTCGACTCGAATCCTGCGAGCCACTGTCCTGGCTCTGGCTATTTTGTTGTGTCTGATGTTGGGTTTCCGATGGGGCTGGCAGAGAGCCCATGCTAACCGGTCCGCTCAAGCCGCTTCCCCCGTGGCCGAGCCAGGGACCCCTGTCGCGGAGGCGCAGCCGGAAGAAGCCACACTGGACATGACTGCGGAGAATTCCAGGTCCCGGCCGCCGAAGCCCTCTGCCAACAAGCAGAAGCCAGAGACGAAGGCACAGACCAAGAGGGATCAGGGAGAGCTGGTAGTTCTCCAGGACGGCAAGGTTGTGTTTGAGCAGAAAGCCCCAAACCCAAAAGACGGGAAAGCGGACAACCCGGCCGGTGACACTTCAACAGCGGAAAGCGCAAGAACGGATTCGAAGTCCAGCCCGGAGAAAGAAAAAGCTGGTGCTGCACCCAAGGCGGCTCCAGCACAGGAACTGGTAGCGTCCGTCCCTCGTTCTTCACTGTCGACGATCAGTCTGGAAACGACTCTTTCAGCGGAAAGTCTCGCGGCGGCGGCTCCGGCGATGCGAGTCTCCCAGGGCATCACCGGCGGAAAACTGATTCGCCGCGTCGAGCCGCAGTATCCCTATCAGGCCAAACAGCAGCGAATCGCGGGTGACGTCGTAGTCGCGGCCTTGATTGGCAAAGACGGCAGGGTGCGCGAGGTGAAGAGCGTTCGCGGTAATGCGATGCTCTCCTCAGCGGCCATTGCTGCGGTTCGCCAGTGGCGTTACGAGCCCTACAAGCTGAATGGCGATCCGGTAGATATGCAAACCGAGATCGTTATCAAGTTCGCTCTGCCCTGAGATCGATTCTCTAGCCGATTTTTTTCAGCTTACGAACGCCAGTTCTTTGGCGCGCTGTGCCGCCTTTACCACCGCTTTGATCAGGGTTACGCGCAGCTTGCCTTCCTCGAGTTCCAAAATGCCGTCAATCGTGCAGCCGGCGGGGGTCGTGACCGCGTCCTTGAGCAGAGCAGGATGATCACCGGTTTCGAGCACGACCTTAGCGGCTCCCATGACGGTCTGCGCCGCCAGGAGCGTGGCTACATCTCGCGGCAGGCCGACCTTCACGCCGGCTTCCGCCAACGATTCCAGAATGATGTAGATGTAAGCGGGCCCGCTCGCTGATAAGCCGGTAACCGCGTCCATGTGCTTCTCGTCTACGACGACCGTGCGGCCAAAGACGTTGAACAGCGACGTGGCAAGCTGGATATGTTTTTCGTCCGCAAACTTGCCCTTCGACAGCGCCGTCATCCCGGCCTCTACCACGCAGGGGGTGTTGGGCATAGCGCGAATGACCGGGATGTTGCCACGTAGTCCGCCTTCGATCAGATTAGTAGGGACCGATGCGGCCACCGAGATGACTAGTTGTTTGGGCGTAACCGCTGCCCGAATTTCCTTTACGACGTCAAGCACCACCGGAGGTTTCACACAAACGAAGATGATGTCGGCCTTGCGCACGGCAGCGACGTTATTGGTACCCACGGGAATCTTCAGCTTATCCGTCAGAACCCGAGCCCGCTCCGTATGCTGAACCGTCGCCGTCGTGGTGGCAGCCGAGAGCAGACGTTCCTTCAACAAGGCCTGCAGCAGTATGCCGCCCATTTTCCCGGCGCCCAAAACCGCGACGCGTTTGCCGGATACACTGGTACCCATTTGGCCTCCATGGCTAGATGCGTTTGCGCGAAGCCTACATCCTAGCAGAGACCGGACGCCCGGCCCTCAAATGCATCTACTCGTACCGCAGGGCGTCGATAGGATCCAAGCGGGCTGCTTTCCGGGCGGGATAGAAGCCGAAGAAAATTCCCACAGCCATCGAGAAGACCACGGCGGTAACGATTGCCGTGGGCGAGATCAACACCGCCCACCCCAGAGTCTCGGTGATGAGATAGGATGCGCCCGTGCCAAAAATAATTCCGATTGCGCCGCCGATCAGGCTGAGCACAACGGCTTCAATCAGGAATTGACGCTGCACATCGCCTTCGGTAGCACCGATGGCCATGCGGACTCCAATTTCCCGCGTGCGTTCAGTGACCGAGACCAGCATGATGTTCATGATGCCGATCCCGCCCACAATCAACGACACGCTAGCAATCGAGGCCAGCAGCAAAGTCATGACTCTGCCGGCCTGGTCGGCCAGATCGGCCATGTCAGCCAGATTGCGAACAAAGAAGTCGTCGTCTTGACCGGTGCGGATGCGGTGGCGGTCGCGAAGCAATGATGTTATCTGCTGTTGCGCCGCGTAGCTGGACTGGCGCGATGCGGCCGAGACCATGATCCAGCGCAGCCAGTTTTGGCCGCTGATTTTCTTCTGCAGCGTGGTGATTGGGATCAGAATGATGTCATCCTGATCATCGCCCATTGCCGCCGAAGTGCCTTTTGGCGAGAGCACGCCAACAACTTTGAAAGGGAGATTGTTGACCCGGATGGTTTCGCCCAGCGGGTCAGTGGCACCAAATAGATTCTTGCGCACGGTTTCGCCGATTACCGCAACATTAGCCCCGGTCTCTACATCGCCCTGGGTGAAGGAAGTGCCTTCCTGAAAGGGCCAGGTGCGGATGTCGAAGTACTCGGGTTCGGTGCCATTGAGACGGGTGGCCCAGTTGTCGTTGCCAAAAACCACCTGCGCGCTGGAGGTGCTGCCGGGAGCCGCGGCTTTAACGGCTGGGCACTCGCGCAGGATGGCCTGCATGTCGTCATAGACCAGCGATTTGGTTGCACCCCAGCCCATGTGCATGCCGCCGCGCGTGACCGTGCCCGCGCCGACAAAAAGCAGGTTGGAACCCATAGCCGCGATCTGTTGCTGGACTTGCTGTTGTGCGCCTTGACCCACACCCACCATCGCGATCACTGCGCCGACACCGATGATGATGCCCAGCATGGTGAGGCTAGAACGCAGCTTGTTGCGGGCCAGGGCTCGCATCGCTATTCGCACAATGGCCAGTAAATCCATAGTCCCAGGTTCAATCCTCTAAGGTCGGCATATTCTTCAGCACTTCGGCCGCCAACGGACGGGCGCCAACCGGTTCATCTCGGCGTATCTTGCCGTCGCGGAACAGAATGGTACGCTTGGCGAACTGGGAAATGTCGTGCTCGTGCGTAACCAAAACGATCGTGAGACCGCCGTCGTTCAGCTTCTGAAAAACTTCCATGATCTCGACGGAAGTGCGGCTGTCGAGATTGCCTGTGGGTTCATCAGCCAACAGGATCGAGGGTTTGTTCACCAGGGCGCGAGCAATGGCCACACGCTGCTGTTGTCCGCCAGAGAGCTGGGAAGGGAAGTGCGCGACACGATCTGCGAGTCCTACCAACTCGAGCGCTTCACGTGCTCTGGTCTCGCCCTCCGTCTTCGTGATCTGAGCGTACAAGGTGGGGAGCTCCACGTTCTCCAGAGCGGTGGTTCGCGAAAGCAGATTAAATCCCTGGAAGACGAATCCGATCTTACGATTGCGAATGCTGGCCAGCTCTTTCTTGGTGAGCCGCGAGACCTCTGTGCCTTCCAGCAGGTAGCGTCCGGAGTTGGGCTTATCCAGGCAGCCCAGAATGTTCATGAAGGTGGACTTGCCGCTGCCGCTCGCCCCCATAATGGCGACGAACTCGCCCGCGCCGATCTCGGCGCTGACGCCGCGCAAAGCGTGCACGCGGGTCTCCCCCAGGTCGTAATATTTGTGGATGTCCTCGACGTGGATGACTGCGCGATTGCCCGTACTGATCGCAAGCTTGGCTTCGGGTTGTGTGACGGTGGCCATGTTGTAATGAGTCGCGGCGCTACCTTTACCGTCTTACCGCGCCGCCCATCCCTGGTCCGGCAGCAGGCTTCGCCGTCATCGAGCCGGTTACCAGCTCCTCACCTTCCTTCAGTTCGCCCTTCAGGATCTCGGCAATCTCCGTTACCGTGTGATCGGTGATACCTGTGCGGACCCGCACTGGTTCCAGAGTCTTATCAGCATGGAGTTTCCAGAGCACGGCGACATCGAGCCGCGGCGGCCGCGGAGCCGCATCACTGCCACCACCCTGTCGCCCTTCGGCGTGAGCACGATACTCGTTCGCGCTGGCCCCTCCTCCGCCCGGCCCTTCAGCGGCGGCCGGAACATTTCTTGCGGAATCGAGGCCATACTTTTGATAAAGGGCGCGGATTTCGTCAGCTTTCAAGTCCGGTTTGTAACGGAGCGCGCCGTTGGGAACGCGCAGAACGTCTTTGGCCGAGGCTACCGGAATCGTGATGTACGCCGTCATGCCGGGAAACAACTTCAATTCCGGGTTGTCAAAATCGATGATGGTGTTATAGGTAACGACGTTCTGGACGGTCGTGGCATTCATGCGAATCTGGGAAACGCGCCCGGTGAACGTGTCTTTTGGGTAGGCATCCACCTTGAAAGTAACCACCTGGCCATTCTTGATCATGCCCACGTCGGACTCATCGGTGCTGGCGTAAACCTGCATCTTGGTCAGGTCCTGCGCGATTGTGAACAGCGTAGGGGCCTGCAGGGATGCGGCCACGGTTTGGCCAACGTCGACGTTGCGTGCTATCACCGTGCCGTCGATTGGGGCGTGAATCGTTGTGTAATTCAGATTCGTTTGCGCCACCGTCACCGCCGCTTGCTTCTGCTGAACTTGGGCCTCCGCCTGTGTGACCTGCGCCTGCGCCGCAGAAACCGCAGCCACCGCCGAGTCGTAGTTGGCTTTAGCCATATCGAGTTGCTGCTGGCTCATGACGCCATCCTGGGTGAGTCCCACGGTACGTTCGTAATCCGCTTTGGTCTGCACCTGGGCGGCCTTGGCTCTCTCCAGGTTGGCTCTTGCGGAGGCCAGGTTGGCTTCAGCGTTGGCATAATCGGCGTTCGCCTGGAGCAGAGTGCCTTCAAAAAGGGACGGATCGATCTGGGCGACGACTTGTCCCTTCTTCACCCGCGAATTGAAATCTGCGTACAGGCGAGAAATAGTGCCAGACACCTGCGAGCCAACTTGAACCGTGGTTACCGCATTGATAGTGCCCGTAGCCTCCACCACGGCACGGATATCACCGCGATCGGCCTTGGCGGTGAAATATTGAGCCTTGTCGTTACTTTTAAATTGAAACGCTGCCAACACGGCAACCGCGGCCATGATTACAATCGCGATTAACCAATGACGCTTAAGTAGCCTCACCGGAAGCTCCCTTATGAAGGACCACGCCAAGCCTAAGACTTGCTAGTCTGACATGAAGCATGGCACCAATAAAATCGTACGACTCACAAACATTACGGATAAAATCGCTCGGTTCCGCGGGGGATTGCGCCCACACATAACGGCTGACTTGAGTTCAGCCCTAGTCTATTTGACGTTTGCTGTTCCATGTAGGAAGCGCGGAAATTGCTGATTTTACAAATCTTTACGTTGTTCATGAAAGGTCAGTCAAAGGTGGATTTCAGGCTGTGACAGCCAAGACACGGGCGCTCGTCCTACTCGGCGCGGCGGCTCTTTCGGCGACCTCCGTGGCCCAGGAGCTAACCGTCGCGGCGGCAGCCGACCTCAGTTCTGCGCTTACGGAGCTGGCGGCCAATTACCAAAAACAGACCGGTACGAGGGTACGCCTTGCGTTTGGTTCCTCGGGCAACTTGACCCAGCAAATCAAGAACGGCGCTCCCTTTGACTTGTTTTTTTCCGCCGACGAGGATTATCCAAAACAATTGATGGAAGAGCGACTTGCCGAGCAGGACTCATTCTATCGTTACGCCGTGGGCAGGTTGATATTGTGGGTTTTGAAATCGTCTTCGCTGGACATAGAACATCGCGGGCTCAAGGTCCTGCTCGATGCCTCCGTGAAGAAAATCGCAATCGCAAATCCCCAGCACGCGCCGTACGGGCGAGCGGCTGTGGCTGCGCTTCGGCACTTTCAGTTGTTCGACAAAGTCGCCGACCGGCTCGTGCTGGGGGAAAACGTTTCGCAGGCGGCGCAATTTGTAGAATCAGGAAACGCGCAGGTTGGTTTGATCGCCCTCTCTCCTGCGCTAGAGCCGTCGATGAGAGGTAGCGGGCGTTACTGGGAAGTTCCAAGCGATGCCTATCCCGAGCTGGACCAGGCAGCGGTCCTGATCTCCCGGTCCCAGCATAAAGGAGAAGCGGCTGCATTTCTCGGTTACATGAAAATGCCTGAGGCGCAGGCTATTTTGCGGGGCTACGGTTTCTGGTTGCCGGAGGAGAAGCACTGATGGATTGGCAGGCGTTTTGGCTGACAATCCGCCTGGCCGTGCTGGTCGCTGCCGTGCTGGTGGTGATCGGATTGCCGATCGCGTATTGGATTACGTACTCACGCTGGCGCTGGAAATTCTTGGCCGAGGCGGTGGTCGCGCTGCCGATTGTCATCCCGCCCACGGTGCTGGGTTTCTACGTGCTGCTGGCCCTCGGACCCCGCAGTCCGCTGGGGCGCTGGTGGGAAGCGCTGACCGGCCACAGCCTGGCTTTCACCTTCGAAGGCCTGGTGATAGGTTCAATCCTGTACAGCCTGCCATTTGCGGTGCAGCCCTTTGCCGCATCTTTCTCCGCGGTGGATAGCAAGCTCATCGCGGCTTCCGCAACGCTGGGAGCCTCTCGCACAAAAACCTTCTTCCGGGTAATTCTTCCGCTCTCGATTTCGGGACTGGTGACCGGGGTGGCGCTGAGCTTTGCCCATACCATGGGTGAGTTTGGCGTGGTGCTGATGGTCGGGGGGAACATCCCGGGCGTGACTCGCACAGTGTCCATCGACATCTACGACCAGGTACAAATGTCGAACTATGGCGGTGCGAATCAAACTGCCTTGGTGCTGGTGTGGATCGCCTTCGTGGTGCTCTCGCTGGTTTATGCTTTGAACCGGAGGATCTGGGCGATATGGCCCTGGAAGTAGAGCGCGCGCAATCTGCTCCCGCCGAAAAGCCGCGAAGGGAGGATGTGGAGGGGAGAGCCTTGTCTGCGCGCATCCGGAAAACCCTGCCCGGCGCCGGGCACGATTTTGTGCTTGATGCTGAATTCTCGGCAGCGCCAGGCATCGCGATTTTGTTTGGTCCATCCGGGGCGGGAAAGACCACGCTCCTCAACTGTCTGGCCGGATTGAACACGCCGGACACGGGCAGAGTTGCTGTGTCTGGGCATGTCTGGTTTGACAGCAGCACCCGGCAGAACGTTCCTGTATCCGAACGGCACATTGGGTATGTCTTCCAGGATCTAGCGCTCTTTCCGCACCTGAGCGTCAAGGAAAACGTTGAATACGGCCTTTCCCGCGTCGGAGCGCGCGAACGGGCCGAGCGAAGTGGGAGCATACTCGACTCATTCCGAGTGGCACATTTGCGGGACAGGCGGCCCAGCCAGATCTCGGGCGGGGAACGCCAGCGCGTGGCCCTTGCTCGAACGCTGGTCACCGATCCCTGCCTGCTGCTGCTCGACGAACCATTGGTGGCGCTCGACGCCCAGACCAAGGGGAAAATTGTGGACGATCTGCGGCTCTGGAATCAGTCCCACCGCATCCCAATTCTGTACGTCACGCACAGCCGCGAAGAGGTGTTTGCCTTAGGCGAACGGGTGCTGGTCTTGGACGAAGGCAAGATCATCGCCCAGGGCACGCCGCACCAGGTGATGCGTGCTCCCCGTCATGAGACGGTTGCTCAACTGGCCGGATTCGAAAACATCTTCACTGCCACAGTTCACGCTGCCCACGAAGATCGCGGCACGATGACCTGCCAGTTGACCGGGTCCTCCGTGCAACTGGAAACGCCGCTGGTCAGAGCCGAGGTCGGCTCTGTCATTCGAGTGGCAATCAGCGCGGGCGACATTTTGCTCGCGGCCGAATCACCTGTCGGCCTGAGCGCTCGCAATGTGATTCCGGGTAAGGTGGTCTCGCTGACGCAACGTGATGTGATGGTCGCGGCGGAGGTGAATTGTGGAGTAAGAATGGAAGTGCATCTCACGCTCGCAGCTCGCGATTCTCTTCACCTCGATCCCGGGCGAAGCGTGTGGCTCATCATCAAGACCCACTCGTGCCACCTGATGGCAGTTTAGCGCGAAGGCGCATTCAGCACTCGTTCCATCTCAATCACTCCGATCCATTGTCCGTCGCGGGTTGCGGTGTACACGAGATTTCCGCCAAGAACCTGCGCGGCTACAGGGGGCGGGAGGTCTCGATGAAAGCCGAAGAAGCGAGTCTCGACTTGCTCCCATTGAGGCCAGCGGGCCAGCAGAGAGTGAGGGGGGAGGTACTTGGTAGAGAAGACCAGGGCGACATCGAAATCGGAGCCGAGTTCGGCGGCAGAACTCACTTCCGCGAAAGCGAAGTTCTCGATGCGCCGTACGCGCATGGGATAGCTGATGTAGCCAAGGTAGGGTCTGGTTAATTCATCGGAGGCGGGCCAAGCGGTCAGAACTCGCGCCCTTGGATAACGCATCGCGAGGAACTCCGCTGCATTTCTGTGCAGCAGCACATAATTGCGGTAGGCAAGATTATCTTCGAAGGGGAAGCCGTAGGGCGGATTCACCAGCAGGGCTGCGACGAATGCCAGCGCCACCAGCGCAGTTACCGCGGTCCAGTACCGTACTCTTCGCCACAGTGTGGAGACCGAGAGGATGACTAAGAGCGGAACTACCGGCAGCATGTAACGCGCCAGCTCGGCCCCACCTACTACCGACATCGCCAGGACATAAGTAATGATCAGTACCAAAAAGACCCATTGCACGGGCACAGCAATGCGCGGGCGTTCTACGCCTTGCTCGCTTCGCGGCGGCCGGAGCATTGCCAGTAGAGTAGCCGCGGTCAGGAAATAGAGGTTCATATATCCAAAAAGTTGCCAAACGCGCATGCCGGCCGCGAGAACGATGCGCACCAGGTCGAGAGTCGCGGAAACGTTATAGCGAAAGAACTCCGGATTGCCGAAAACATATCCGGTGCGCAGGTAGTGGTAACGAAACCAGATGCTCAGCGGCAGCAGGGGAACTAAGAGCCAGACCGACTTCGGGCTGAACCGGAACAGACACCACTCGCTCGACCTGCGTTCAGGAGCCAGTGAGCAAATCAATTCCCAGATCAACAACGCGAGGGGTGCCAGAATCGCGGTTTCTTTCGCCAGAGCCGCCAGAGAGAACCACACCGCAGTACGGATCCTGCGTTGCTCGATGTAATCGCGTAAGCCCCAGAGGGTAAAACCAGCGGCGGCCATGTCCAGATGCACCAGAGCGCTTTGCGTAAAGAAGACAGAGTAGAGGGCGGTCGAGATCGTCGCGGCAATCGCCACGTGAATATTAGCCACACGTTCGGCCAGTCGAAGGATTCCCAGCAGCGTGAAGGACGCGATCAGCAGCATGGCAAGGTGCGCCACTAGCGGCGTGAAGCCGAACAGCTTCCAGCCCAGGGCCACCCAGGCCATCACCAATGGCGGGTGCGCGTTCGTGACCGTGGAGCGTGGGATCAGGCTGCCGCTGAGGAGCAAATCGCGCGCGGCAGGCACGTAATAACCTGCTTCATCCCAAAGGTAGGGCAGGCGCAGCAAGGAAGCGTGCAAAAGGGCGATCGAAACAAAGATTAGAGCGAAAACTAGAAACGAAGGGAAAATCCGCGCCTCGCCCCCGGGTGACAATTCGCTTCCCGCGTTCGACACATCAATGGACAGGCCCGGTGGCCGCCATTCGCGGATCGAGCTTAATCTCGCCAAATGCGTTCTCGTACTGTACGACGTTCTGCTGCAGGATTGAGAGCAGGGCTTTGGCCTGTTGCGGGCTGACGTAGATGCCCTGGAAATTCGTGATGTCCACCTGGACTTCGCTTTGCTGCTGTAAGGTTCCGAAGACAAGAAAGAAATCCCATACCGTAACGCGCACTTGCACGCTGTTGGCATAGTTCTCGCGATAGTCGGGGGCGTTGGCTAGCTTGATATTGGGCTGCGTCGGAATGGCCATGGCTGCCACAGTGTACCGGGTTTCGTGGCTGCAAAAAAGGCGGATACTGAAGCCGAGGGTGCCCAGTTACACCGTCTGGTGACCCAGGTCACAGCGGATATGTACTCGGGAACGCGCGATTATGAGTGTGGGCGCCAGGTGGCCATTTTGCACCTAGAGCAGCCCGTAAGGTTTACCTGGCTTCGCGAGAGGGAGATTAGGCGAGAATTGGAAGGATAAATCAGGCGGCAAAGAGAAAGCAGGGAACTCGGATGGACCGAGTTCCCCTTATTTGTATGGCAGATTTATGCGCGCCGGCGCGGAGCTTCGGATTCGCGTTCCTCTTCGATCTCACTTTGTTCCAGCTCGCCCTCTTCGTCTGTCCGTCGCGGTCTCCTCAGGGCATCTTTGACCTTGCCGGCGATGTTCTGCACCTTGCCTTCAGCCTGTTTGCCAGTTTCCTTGATCTGGGTCTGTTCGTCCCCGGTCCACTCGCCGGCCTGACGTTGAATTCGCCTCGCGATGTCCTTAGCCTTGCCTTCCACCCGGTCCTTGTCCATATGTCGTACCTCCTCAATCGACTTCGCCAGGCAGAACAGCAGCCTTGGCGTGAAGATTTAAAGAAAAGCTAATTGGTCGCCGAGACCGAAACCCATAAGCAAGAGTTTGTAGGCGCGAGCAAAACGCAAGGTATGGCCAGCTCTGGGTTAAAAGGCTAGCCTCGAAACAACTTCCAGACCCTTCGCGGCCGAAGCGCGGATTAGTTGAACAGTCTCCCGTGGTTTCGAGATTTGCCCATTCGGTACTGCAACGAACAGGACTAGCTTGAACTCCGCGTAGGCAGAGTGGCAGGATGGACGTGACCGCGGTCGAAACCACCAAGGTCCTGGAAGGACACTCAATGAGAGCTGCTCTTGGCGGGGGGGGCCGATTCGAACTTCTCACACTGATCTTTTCGATTCTGCTGTTTGCTTCAACTCTCCTGGCGCAGGCTTCTGAGCTGGCTGCAAATAAAAATCCAATCCCTGTGATTAATGGAGAACTGGGTTCCTGCTCAGTCGAGTTCACAGTAACCGATGCCTCAGGCCAGCCCGTATCCGATGCCAAGATTCGTGTACACATCGCCTATGGCTTCCTGAGTATCCGCAAGCTGGACTTGGAAGTCGGAAGCAACAACGAGGGTAAAGCGCGCTTCGAAGGACTGCCGGAAAAGGTGAAACGGCCACTCGAATTCCGCGCCTCACAGGGAAAGCGCGAGGGTGCGGCTGTCGTCGATCCGGCAAAGCGCTGCAAGGCAGAACACACCATTCTCCTAACCCAGCCTTCTCCTTAAAACGCCGGACAGCAACTCCTGCTCAACCGGCACGAGGCCTCGCGGCAATTGGCCGCCGTTGTAAGCAGCCATTCGGTTTTTCCATTTGAGAAACTCAGTAATGGTCTGCGGCTCGATCCTGACTTCCACCCGCCGCAGACTCGCTAGCAGAAGCTCCATCTCGGCCCGGAGTCCATCGAGGGTGCATAGGCTGCGGCGACTCGATCTCACTCGCATCACGACCTCGCGCTTATCGATCTCCAGCAGACCCCAGCCCTGCGGCAGGTCGGAATCTCTTAGCAGATCTTTGGGTGTGAGATAAAAACGCTCGCAGCCCATGCCACGTTCCGGCTTCTGGCGAACTGATTTTTTCTGATCGACGAAAAAATCCGCGCGCGACACTTTGCATTCGATCACGATGGAATGACAATTGCCTCGCCAGCCGATGACATCCGGCACCTCACCCGAATCTGCCGTTTGCTCACTCAGCACGATGTGACAGCGATGGCTCCTGAGCCAGCGTTCCGCCGCCCTGATCAGTTGCGCGTGAGTCACATACTGCTTCTACTCCGCGAATGCCACCTCAGGAAGTGACTGCCAAGCTTCCGGGAAGCCGCGTTCTCGGGCTGCTTGAGAAGGGCGCATCGTATAAGGTTCGAGACGTGTACCGCGACGCCAAAGTGGGGAATTGGCAGATGCACCAAACTTAGGATTAGGAGTTGAGGGATGGGTACTGCAAAGGGGTGCCAAACCGCCCAACTTGTTGATTCTGATAGAAACGTCTTTAGAACTTCCGAAACGTCTAAACAGTAGCCGCAACAGTGACTTACGCCCCATAGCTAAAGCTAAGGGCTTCAAGGGCCACGCCAGCTAGCGCAGGCGTTTCGGTCCTTAGGGGTACTTGCTTGAATAGACCACGTTGTGGTTTGATTTGTACCCTTCCAGGGCCATACTGATGCTTATACCTAATGAAGCAATCTAAGACAAGGCAAAATCACGCCTTATATCCCCAGCCCTAAAGGGCGGGGCTTTACGGCGCTTCTCGGTAAAAGCAGCTTTCTGGTGCCGGGAACAGGACTTGAACCTGCACGGCCTTGCGGCCACTGGCTCCTAAGGCCAGCGCGTCTGCCAGTTCCGCCATCCCGGCACGATTCCGGATTTTACACCAAAAGAATAGGTGTCCTTACCCTCAGAACCCTCAGACCATTGGGACGGGCGCAACCAATGAAACGACCGCTCACACTGACGAATGGTCGGTAGTGGGGTTGTCAAACTAAAGCAGACTGACCCGCACGGGCAAACGTGCGAATCGGTCATAACCAAAGTCGCGGGAACGAGGCCCGCAAGCATAGCCCGCAAGCATAGCTAAGAGAAATTTTAGTCAATTCCGGGAATACCGCCGAACAACCCACGACGGTCGCCAGTGCCGGGGCAAGGTCTGCTACACCAGCGAGACCGAGGCTCAGGCCAAGCTATACGACCTGCCGAGTCGGGCAGACGCTGACGTAAGTCTGCCGACATTGTGGCTCCATCCGTTTGGGTCACGATCCCAGGCCCCGGGCAGTCGCAATCACACCGCCCGTCACCCTGCCACAGGTCATGACGTTGCAAGATGTGGTTATATCGAATGGTCGAAGCTATCGCGGATGTGAAAGCCGAATTGCTCTTCGGCAGATCGGAAACATGGACCGACGCGGAAAGCGAGATTATTTTTCTCGACGGTCTGAAGAGCAACTAGCGGCACTGGCAGCCTTGCGAAGTTCCCCGTCGGCAGCATAGGCTTGTTCTCGCTCCCGCCCTGTGGAAGGGGTTAGGCCCGAGACGGTCCACTTGACTGTTTCGGGCCATGGTATTTACCGGCCGTTATTCGATATGCAGCGCAGGGCTGTTGACGTGTATGATGCAGATAGGCTGGAAATCGATATCTGCCGCATTGCGCCTACCTGCAAATTGGCCGCGCGCTAGGCACCGCCGACCAAATACTTAAGCTGGCTTTCACAAGGCTGGGTTGACAGCCACAATAGGGCCCTACCACATTATGTTCCGACCAGCTCCAGTTGGTTAAATCTGGTGGAGCGGTGGTTTAGCGAACTGACGAGCAAGCGCCTACGACGTGGAACGTTTCTCAGTGTGCCTGAACTCATCACGGCTATTGAAGAGTTTATGGACACCTGGAATCGGAATCCAAAACCATTTGTCTGGACAGCTACCGTGGATTCGATCGTGGAGAAACTGCGACGGTGCCGGCAAACCCTCGAAAACATCCAGCCGGGGTGCACCCTGCCGCGTTCACGAAAAAGGAGGAAACAATAACTCCAGTCGTTTAGGCGACACTACACTAGCCACGCTCGTATCTCAAATCATTTAAAATGGCAGCTAAAGCAGCGCCTACGGGCTCCCAAAGTCTTCGTTGCTGCCAAGATCATGCTGTTCACGGCAGCGAGGGCACATCCGGGGAAGGAATACTTTGTCATTTCGGACCAGAACTTTTCCTCGCTGGGCCGTCGTTATCGCCCTGGTCCTCGCAACCGGACTAGGACTTGCTCTCTCCCAGAGTTCCCCCGTCAATACTCCTGATCCACAGGATGTAATTCAATTCCTGAACCAGACCATCAACTGGTATCGACAACTGGCGGTCGAGAGTCAAATTCCTAAAGAGCCAAGTGATCTCCTCATGGTCAACGACAATCGCCAGGTTGCCAGTCAGGTTGTGCGTCTGGCGTTCGACTATGCCCGGGCGCAAGCGGACTCTTTGGCAAGACAAGTGAGCCCGGGGCAAGCTCAGAATCCTGACACGGCCCGGTACCAGTCTCTGCTGCAGTTGTCGGCCAAGCTGGACAGTCAGATTCGCGAGTCGCAAGCCGAACTGGAAAAGCTTCGGCAGAAGCTGGAAACTGCGAGCGGCCGCAACCGCAAGGCCCTGCAATCGGCCATCGCCGAGACCCAAAGCGAACTGGACTTGGCTAACGCGCGACGCGACGCGATCCGCAACATGGCCGAGTTTGTCAGCGGAGCCAGCACGAGCGGACTGGGGACGGCGGGGCTACGGGCACAAATCGAGGCATTGGCACGCTCTGTTCCGCCCGAACTGGTACAGGCCCCGGCCAGTGGAGAAAACAACTCCGCCATTCACCAGCAGGGTGCGGCGGCTTACGGCACTAGCCAGCCCGCAGCATCCGGAATCTGGGGCCTGACGGGCAGGCTCTTTGAACTTTCCGGCAAAATCCGCACCATCGATCAGACCGCACGGACGACCGATGCGCTGACAGAAATGTCGAAGCAGCTGCGTACGCCCTTGGTCAACCAGCTCAAGGACCTGTCGAAGCAGGGTGACCAACTTGCGAATCAGCCAGACTCCCATGATCCTGCGGTGCTGGCCCAGCAGAAAAAGCAGCTCGACGCACTCACTACGCAATTCAAGCAGGCCTCGACCGCGGTTCTTCCCTTGAGCAAGCAGGGAATCCTGCTGGGACTCTACAAGAGGAGCCTCACGAGTTGGAAGAGTGGGATCGAGACGGAATACAAGAGCGTGTTGAGAAGTCTCCTGCTCCGGTTGGCCGTTCTGGCAGGAGTTCTCCTGGCGGTAGCCGCCGTGGCAGAACTGTGGCGCAAGACCATCCTTCGCTACGTGCACGATCCGCGCCGCCGTTACCAATTCCTTCTGCTACGAAAAGTCGTTCTCTGGTTCCTGATCTGCCTGGTGATTGCGTTTGCCTTTGCCAGCCAATTGGGTTCGGTAGCCACCTTTGCCGGCCTGCTTACCGCGGGGGTAGCAGTCGCGCTGCAGAATGTCATTCTCTCGATTGCCGGCTACTTTTTCCTGATCGGCAGGTTCGGCGTCAGGGTTGGCGATCGAGTGCAGATAGCGGGAGTGACAGGCGAGGTGGTCGAGATCGGCTTAGTCCGCCTGCACCTGATGGAACTCAGCAGCATTGGCGCGGAGATTCCAACTGGCCGTGTAGTCGCTTTTTCCAACTCCATTGTCTTCCAGCCGGCCTCTGGCCTGTTCAAGCAGATTCCGGGTACCAACTTTGTGTGGCACGAAATCACTCTGACGCTGTCTCCGGACAGCGATTATCGGGCGGTGGAAGAACGCCTGCTCGGTGCCGTGGAAACCGTCTTCGCTGATTATCGGGAAGAAATTGAGCGGCAGCGTCGGCAGATGGAGAGAACGCTCAGCAGCACGCCGATCAACGAATTGTGCCCGAAGAGCCGGTTGCGCCTCACCCAGGCCGGCCTGGAAGCGGTGATCGGTTTTCCGGTCGACTTACAGCGTGCCGCTGAAATCGATGACCGGGTCACACGCGAGGTGCTGAAGGCGATCGAGCGTGAGCCGAGGCTGAAATTGGTTGGGACAGGAACCCCTAGCATAAGGCTGCGAACAGATCTCACTCCTGAGAATGTAACGTCCCGCTAGGCTCTGTGTCGGCCTCGCCGACGGCTGAGCTTGGCTGTTTTTTCGGTGAGGAACAGAGCGCTATCCGCCGCTGTCCGCAGCAGGTGAAGAAACGCTTGCGCCTCTCGGGAGAGAGGCCGGTGACGAGGGTGGATGGCATCCAGATTGCGCCGCAGCGGTTCGGCGTTGACGATCTCAATCGCGACGAGTTTGCCTTGCCGAAGTTCGTGCGTGACGGCGATCTGCGGGAGGAACCCCACCCCGAGCTTCCGTTCGATCATTCGCTTCGAAGCTTCGATGGTTTCGACCTCAAGCACCACGTTCGGCAGCAGACCGGCGCGCCGGAATAGCCCCTGGCTCAGCGTCCAGTCACTCGAGCCGCGATCGTAAAAAATCAGCGGCCAGGATTCCACTTCTTCCAAACGAACCCGCCGCTTGCGAACTGCGGGATGCAGGGGATGCCCGACGAGGATAAGCGGATCATCACGCAAGGTCATGGTCTCGACTTGGGGATGATTGAGCGAGCGTGCCAATCCGATATCCACGTCACCGTCTACCACCATCTTGAGCACCTGCAGCGAATTGCCGGAACGAACGGTAACCATCACTTTCGGGTTGGCTGTCTGATACTCCTTGATCACGTCGGGCAGCAAGTAGGTGCAGATGGAAAGCGCGGCCGCAATCCGCAAGGCGCCGGCAGCGGAAGGCTGCAGTTCATGCACAGCCTGCCGCGCAAGCGCCACCGTGCGGAGCAGTTGTTCGGCGTGAGGCCGCAGAGCCTTACCGGCGGGGGACAACGACAGATTGGCGGGACCTCGGGTAAAAAGGGTAACTCCCAAAGAATTTTCCAGGGCGCGGATGCGGGCGCTCACGGCCGGCTGGCTAACCCGCAGGGCTTCCGCCGCACGGTGAAATCCGCCGTAAGTCGCTACCGCTAAGAAAGTTTCGACCTGGTCGATTTCCATGTCGTCTTCCGGCGCGCAGGGTAAAAAGCTGTATGATAACAGTTTTCTATCAAGGTGATAATGACAATCAGTTTGACTGACTAGAAGGTTCCCTTCAGAATCGAGTCAACCTTTGCCGCCCCGCATGGCGTGGCGGCGAAAGATGTGGAGGGGCAAGCTCGCTGGCCCGGGGCTGCCCATTTCACAAATTCCGACCGAACGAGGATGTTATGGCAAGTAACGGCAAGTCCACAAACCTGGAAATGGAATGGAAAACCAACCCACGCTGGAAGGGCATCACTCGCCCGTACAACCAGCAGGATGTGGAGCGCCTGCGCGGCTCCGTACACATTGAGCACACTTTGGCTGGCATCGGCGCCGAGCGCCTCTGGGATCTGTTGCGCAGCGAATCTTACATTGCGGCTCTGGGCGCCATGACCGGCAATCAGGCTGTTCAACAGGTGCGGGCGGGGCTACAGGCGATTTATGTCAGCGGCTGGCAAGTGGCGGCCGACGCCAACGATGCTGGGCAGATGTATCCCGATCAGAGCCTGTATCCCGCCAACAGCGTTCCCAATCTCGTGCGCCGCATCAATCAGGCGCTGATGCGCGCTGATCAGATTCATCATGCGGAAGGGAAGAGCGGAATCCACTGGTTCGCGCCGCTGGTTGCCGACGCCGAGGCTGGTTTCGGTGGGAATCTGAACGCTTTTGAGCTGATGGGGGCCATGATTGAAGCCGGCGCGGCTTGTGTGCACTTCGAGGATCAGCTCTCCTCCGTCAAAAAGTGCGGACATCTGGGCGGCAAAGTGCTTGTGCCTACCACCGAGTTCATTCAGAAGCTTGTCGCGGCGCGCTTGTCCGCTGACGTCATGGGGGTGTCCACGCTGGTGATGGCGCGTACCGACGCTGAGGCCGCCAACCTGCTCACCAGCGACGTTGATCCGCGCGATCGGGAATTCGTCTCCGGCGAGCGCACGACAGAAGGCTTCTTCCACATCCGTAGTGGCATAAAATCCGCAATCGCGCGGGGCATCGCGTACGCGCCATACGCCGACTTGGTCTGGTGTGAAACCGCGAAGCCGGATCTGAAGGAAGCACGAGAGTTTGCCGAAGGCGTGTTGGCACAGTATCCGAGCAAGATGCTGGCCTACAACTGCTCGCCATCCTTCAACTGGAAAAAAGCCTTGGACGACGCAACGATTGCACGCTTCCAGCGGGAGCTTGGGGCCATGGGCTACAAGTTTCAGTTCATCACGCTGGCCGGTTTCCACGCGCTGAATCTTTCCATGTTTGAACTGGCGCGCGCCTATAAGCAAACAGGAATGACAGCATATTCACGGCTGCAGGAGAAGGAGTTCAGCCGCGAACACCAATACGGCTACGAGGGCGTGAAGCACCAGCGCTTTGTGGGTACAGGATATTTCGACGCGGTCCAGCAGGTGATCACGAGTGGAACGGCGTCCACGACCGCTCTGGAAGGTTCGACCGAAACTGCGCAGTTCACCGACAGCAAGCCGGCTCCGTACGCGGGACACGGACCAGATGCGGGATGCCAGTTTATCCCGGGCGAATGCCCGTCCGTGGTGGAAATTACACCTCCGGAGAAGCCCGGCGCGACTGCTGACTAGTCTGCAGGAAACTACGACGCATAGAGACGCGGCTTGCCGCGTGCGTAGCTTCCCGTTGTTCTCATGATGGTCGCAATTGGATCCACGTTTTTTTGAACGGATCAATGAGGAAAGTTGCGCTTGACGAATGGCTAACCAGGCCATCATTGAATCTGAAGGGTCGCACCCATTCCGGCTCGCGCCCGTGCTTTCGCTTGTCCCTCGGCGTTCCACCATTGGCGACACGTTGCGGCGTAGAACGCGGGGGCAGACAAGGCAGCCGGTAGGGTTCGTACCGTTGCTCACTCCGTGCCCAAATAGGATATGGCTGATTCCTGCCTCCGCGACTGGTTTCACGCTGGCCCTAAGACCCGCGCCAGAGCCTTCCTCTCTGCACGGCTTCCACCACCCGCAAACCGCGCTGGGCCGCGAACTCCGCCAAACCGGACGTTTCCCAGCAGTTGACGGTACGATTCCGGCCGATTCCCCAGTATCGCCTGGCTCAACAGGTCGGCGGGCCGCAGCGCGTAAGAATCCTTCACCGGTAATGGGGTCAGTGAAACCCGCAGCATCCCCGATCATCGCCCAGCCATCGCCGCTTACCGCCGCTTGGCGCAAAGTCGTCAGGCTGAGCGCCGCAAGGACGTGCGCGTAGACCTTGGCGCTGGTAAACGCCAGTCCGGCAGCAGAAACGCATTCCTCCATCAAACGTCGTAATTCAGCGGTCGTCTTGCCATTCAGCTTGCCGCAAATGCCGGCGGAGAAATGATCGGCGCGGGGAAAGATCCAAATAGCCATGCAGCCCGGCGAGAAACTGTATCTGCATGCAAGAGCCGCTGCCTGCAATGAAGTAGCCGGCGGTGGCCATCAAATCGCTAGCAGCAAATGGCGCGAGAATTGGCCTCGAAACGGGTTGCGAGCGCCGGTGGCCAATATCAGGTACTCGGCTCTCAACTCGCCGGAAGTCGTTTGCAGCAGCCATTCTCCGGACCGGCCTAGGATGCTCGTCACGCGCTTTGTACGACCTGAGCCCCCGCTTTCCGAGCGCGGTCCAGCAGCATTCCATTCCGCACACGGCGGGAAAAATGGCGATTGGCTGATCGAGGTGAAAACGAACGCTCTTGCCCGCCGGACTTACCAGTTCGCACTGCTCCACCCAGTTGCGCTGGGCCTGCGCATCACGCCTTCACCGGGAGATATGCAGGAATTCTAAAAGAACGGCGGCAGGGAACGCATTTCAGGCTCTCGGGCTTTCGGGCAGGCAATTCTCGCGCTATCGAACCTAGCTTATCGGCGCCGAGCAACCCAGACCCTAGAGCCTGCCTTGTCCCGACAGGCTGAAAAACGAAATGCCTCCCTCAAATGGGAGGCCTTAGGGCGCAGGAAAGCAAGAAATATTAGGCGACTTCCAACACCAGTCGCCCTGAGAAAGGTACGCCGCCCACCCCGGTTATTGCACGATCGTCATTTGCTGGTAGATGAAGATGCCAGCAATGACCAGGATCAAGACCCCGGAGGCAGCTCCCAGCCAGCGCACGAACGGATTGAGCCTATTGACCTTGGAGAGAATCTCGGTCTGCTCTTTTTGCATGTGAGATTCAGAGTCGCTCAGGTAGAGCTGATCGTCCTCCTGCATGGTGAGTGTGCTGCGATAAATGAGGAGGATGATCAGGATAGCCGTTAGAACGCCCCACACAATCAGCATTCCGACCAGGGGAAACATAGGCCACCTCGGTTCTGATTTTGGGCCGATCCTTGACCCGCGGCGGGTTGGGCCAGCAGTAGGGGAGGACCCGGGCAGATTATAGCCCGATTTGGCAAGCCGGGAGTGTCTTTTCCGCTTGCGACCCTCCCGCGGCCGCCTTCATCTAATAAACATACCTGGCAGTGTTAGGGTACCCGGTTTTCTGTGATATGCGCGAATCGACCTTTGTTATAATCTAGACGAGTAAACTCAAGGAGATACGAATGTCCACAACAACTACCATCCCGGCCGCGCCGGAAGTGAAGTCCACGCCCATCAGCCTTACCCCCAACGCCATTGCTAAGGTTAAGGAGATCATGGCGCAACAGAATCCTCTCCCGACCGGTTTGCGGGTAGGGGTAGTGGGTGGAGGTTGCTCCGGCTTCTCTTACTCTATGCAGTTCGAGAACAATCCGGGCATGATGGACAAAGTGTTCGACATGGACGGGCTGAAAGTTTATGTGGATGCCACGTCCCTGATGTATTTGAACGGTTGCCGCGTGGATTACCTCGAGACCCTCGACGGCGCTGGTTTCAAGTTCGATAATCCCAACGTGAAGAGCACCTGTGGCTGCGGGTCCTCGTTTAACGTCTGAACCGAAATTTTTGAAGATTACAAAGGCCTCGTCGAAGGACGAGGCCTTTTTTCAGCTAGCTTTCCTCAGGATTCAAGCTACTGCGGGGGCTGTGGCTGCTGCGGCGGCAGCGGGACGCCGGGCGGCGCGGTCGGCCCCGTAGAGCCTTCCCCCGGGTTCACCACGGGACCTTGCCCCTGTCCTATGCCGGGGCCCTGCAGCGCAGGTTGAGCGGGTGTGTTCAACAACCCGCCCCGATCGATACTCGGGTCATAGATGAACTGCCAGTCGTTGTAATGGTTCTTCTTGTTGAATTCGCGAATGGACTCTTTTTCAGACGTGCTGACCACCCCCACAATGGGCCCGCCTCCGAACGTCTGATTATTCGAGCCACCCTTTGACGATGAGCTGCTGTCGGAGGACGTCGAAGAATTCTGATCCGATGAGCTCGACGACTGTGTTCCGGTCTGCCCCTGCGAAGTGCTAGCATTCTTGTCGGTATTAAGTCCGCCCGTCGGGTTCGCACCCGGCGCCACCCCACCCGCGATCCCCCGGCCGAATGTCATTTTAATCTCGCCGAAATGGAGCAGCTTGAAGTCTTCCCCGGTGACCGGGTCCTTATAACGCTTACGCAGGAAACGCATGTTGTTGGCGCTCTCGAGATCGTCCAGGCTCACCGGGTAGCGTCCAAAGCGCTTGAAGTAGCGGCGGATGGCGCGCGAATACTGCACTCCCCGGTGGATCAGTTCCTCTTCGCGATCGCGACGCAGTTCCAGCTTGATTGTGGGAATCGCGGCGGACAGGGCAATCACCACCAGAGCCGCGATCATCATCAGGCTGACAAGAATGTAACCGCTCTGCGAAGAGCCGCTGAGCCGACGACGCCGGAATTTTGAAAGTGAAACCAACTGCTCTGCCTAGCCCTGAGTAAGGGGGATGCTCTGCCGATTGTTGTTGAGCACGTCCTCGATTTCAACCGATGCCGGCCCAATATGTAAGACCTTGTAACGGCGATCCACAATCTCTCCTTCGCCCGCAATAAACACGTCTTCGCCCTTCGAGAGGAAGATCCGCTTGGGTTCTCCTGGCTTGCTCGCAAAGCCAAAAAATTTCAGCGGCAAAGGGGGCGGCGGAGGCGGTGGCGGAGGCGCTTCTGCCACTTGAATTTCTGGCACGGCTGGAGCTACCGGTTTCGGAATCTCAACTTCAGCCTGGAAAATGTTCCGACCGGTACCGGTGTATTTCGTATCTTCACTCGCCCGCAGCAGCCCGAGCTGTATGGTTGGGTCCAGTGAAACCGGGGTTACTCTCGCTTTCTTAGTGCCGGGTGTCTTGCTCGCGGCGCCAGGGGTTGCGCGCCGGAGCGTGGCTTGCGGAGTCGGCGGCGGGTTGTTGGCAGGTTGCGTGTCCATGGCTGCCGGGGGTGGCGGGGCTCCGGCCGGGTTGGCGATGCGGTAGACCACCATGCCGAAAGCCAATACTCCCAGCACCGTCGCCGCGATCGTCTTCTTTCGGTTTTCTGCCCCCAGGTTCACTACGCACCGGTCCTTAGATAAGTTTCCAATTTCAATTGCAGTTTAACGCTGCCGCCCTGAGCGTCTCCCAGAACAACGCTGTTAATAATGAAAAATATTTTGTCGCGCTCCAGACCATTGATGAAGCGCACCAGTTGGAGATAATCGCCCTGGCAGTTGGCCTCAATCAGATAAGGTGTCAATCCGACGTCTTCCTGATCCTTGGCTTCATATTTGGCCTGCGTGATTTTCACTCCGTTTTCCGACGCCACCTTGCGCAGCTCATCTACGATCTCAGAGGCTTTGTCGGGCAGCCGCTGTTTATAAAACTGATCAATCTGCTGGCCGGCGAGCACGATTTTTTTGTCTAGACCGCGCAGCGGTTCCACCTGGCGGGTCTTTTGCCGTTCCTCATCCGACAGTTGTTGCAGCTCCTGCTTACGCGTTGCACTGGAGCCCACCAGAGGAGAGAACATCAAAATCAGGGCGACCGCATCCAGGCCCAGCATGGCGATCATCGCGACTTTCAATTTCCGGCGCGTGGTTTTCAGATCAGCCATTATTTTCTGCTTCCCGGTGCACTCGGCACGTACAGCGCAGTGATGTTGAACTCGACGTTATCGCCGGGAACCTGGGCGTTGGTCTGAGTGTTCTGAGAGGTGACCGCAGGCTGGCGGAAACGCGGTGATTCCTCCATCTTACGGACCAGATCCAAAGCGCGTTCTGGCGATTCTCCAGCCACCACCAGCTTGATTTGAAGCTGATTGTCCTCCGTTACTTCCGGATGAATCGAAACCACATGCAGGCGTGCCGGCATCATCCGTTCCAAGTCGGCAAATACCTGGGTCCAGGAGAACGCCTTGCGCTCAATCAGTTGGTTAAGAAACTGCGAGCGATCGCGGGTGGTGCGGTTCTCGGGACGATTCAGGACCGCTTCGGCGCGCGATCTCTCCTGGTCACGGTTCGCGATCTGCGTCTTGTACTGGCTCATGATGCCGCGATCCTTTTCGGCGAAGCTCCACTCGGTAACGGCGCTGTACAGCAGCGCGCCGGTCAGGATCGCGATCAGCGCGACCGCGCTTCCCCAACGGATCCAGAACTGCCGGGTATCCTCGTATGGGTGAGTGGCAAGATTGACGTCAAGACGCATGTTATGAAATCAAGGCTCCCACTATGCCAGCCATCCGATATCGGGGAACGGAGCCGCCGGCAGAGCTGCCCAATTGGCTCTCGCCGACCAACTCCTCCACTTCCGCTCCGGTCTGGGCGCGCAGCGCCTGCGCTGCTCCGCCCGATTCCGGCAGGCCTGCGACGAAAATTCTCTCGATATTCAAATGGTATGTGTCTTGGAAGAACACCACCGAAGGATAAACCTCTTCCGCCAATTGCTCACCGGTAATTGTGACGCCACGGGTGTTCTCCAGGGTTCGGAAGAGCAACATTTGTCCATTATCGAGGATCGCAATGCTCGTGGTGCGGACATCCACCTTAACCACCAGGCTCGGACGGCCGGCATCGGCTGCGCCCAACGCTGCCAGCATCGAGGGCAGCACCACGCCCGGGCTGTAGCCCGCTTCGCGAAACGCCTCTTCGTAATCTTCGACGACGTTCGAGAGCGCAACCGCGGCGACCACCCGCACACCTTCGCCGGTGGTCTGGCTGTGGTAGGAAACTTTGGCCTTGTCCACATCGAAGGGCAACGATTTCTTCAGACGGAAGCGAACTACGCTTTCCGCTTCCTGGCGATTGGGCGGCAGTGTATCGAAATCAAGCAGGACCACACGCACCGCTGCGTCCGGCAATACCGCGACGACGTCGCGGGCCCGGCCGCCGACCGCCGCCAGCACGTCATGTATGGATTGGGCCACCTCGCGCCGATGCCGGAGGTTAGCTTCCATCAGGTCGGGCAGCACGCTGCCCAGGGCAAGCTCCTGGCCGGCATGCGCTTCCAGAGCACCGCCGCGATCGGAGAGCTTCCCGGCCAGCACCCGATCGGCGGAAATCTCGCAGGCGAGTCTCGGGCGTGCTCCCGGTTTGGATCGCTTGTTCATTGGTTTTATCGCGTGGTCTCGATGAACGTGACTTTATTGATTTCTTTCAAAGTGGTGATTCCTGCGCGCACGCGATCCAGGGCTGACTCGCGCAGGAAACGCATTCCTTCTTCGCGCGCCGCCCGGCGAATCTCCGAACTTGGCCGCTTGGCTAGAATCATCTCTCGGATCCGATCGGTCAATTCCAGCAATTCGTGAATGGCGGTACGCCCCCTATAACCGGTGCCGGCACACTCAATGCAGCCTTGGCCCTCATAGAAGGCAACAGGACTCCACTGCTGCGGGTCCAGTCCGCTCGCCTCCAGCACCTCGGGAGGATAGTGAACGGCGGTGCGGCAGGAATCGCAGATCACGCGCACCAGGCGCTGGGCCAGGATGCAGTTGAGCGCGGAAACGAAATTGTATGCTTCGACACCCATGTTGAGAAATCGACCGAGCACATCCACCACGTTGTTGGCGTGCACCGTGGTGAAGACCAAATGGCCGGTCAGAGCAGAGTTAATCGCAATCTGCGCCGTCTCGGTGTCGCGGATTTCGCCCACCATGATCTTGTCGGGATCGTGTCGCAGGATGGAACGCAGGCCGCGGGCGAACGTCAGCCCTTTCTTCTCGTTGACCGGAATCTGTGTGATACCGCGAATCTGGTATTCGACCGGGTCCTCGATGGTGATGATCTTGTCTTCGTCAGTTTTGATCTCATTTACTGCCGCATACAGGGTCGTGGTTTTGCCGCTGCCGGTGGGTCCTGTGACCAGCACCATGCCGTAGGGCTCCGAGATATAGCGCCGGAACTTGCGCAGGTCCTCCTCGCCGAATCCCACCACGTCGAGCGTCAGCGTGCGGAACTTCTCGCTCATCGATTCCTTGTCCAGCACGCGGAGCACGGCATCTTCGCCGTGAATGGAGGGCATGATAGAGACGCGGAAGTCGATAGCGCGTCCGTTGTACTTCACGCGAAAGCGTCCGTCCTGGGGCACGCGCCGCTCGGCGATGTCAAGTTCGCTCATCACTTTGATACGCGAGATGATCGTCGAGTGGTGCTCGCGGCCGATCGGCGGCATGGCCTGGGTCAGCACGCCATCAATACGAAATTTGATAGATACCGAGTCGTCCCGCGTTTCGACGTGAATATCACTGGCCCGGCGCTGCAGGGCGGTGAAGATGGTCGTGTCTACCAGCCGGATGATGGGGCTGATGTCGCCAGCCGCCGTCAGCTTATCGATCGAGATAGTTTCGTCGCCCGTGGTATCGTCGTCGCGAATCACGTCCAGCGCAAAGCCTTCGCTGGCCTCTTCCAGAACGCGCTGCGATTGTTCTGTCTTCTTGAGGATGTCGTTTATCTGCTTCAGCGTGGAGACCTTGGTGACGATCCGCTTGCCGAGCAGCAGGCTGATTTCGTCGATCATCATCAACTGGCTGGGATCGGCGATGGCGATGGCCAGCTTGCCCTCCCGCGTCTCCTCCAGAGGGACGAAGTTGTACCGGAACATCAGGTCGACCGGTACCTTCTTGAACAGGTCGTGCTGCAGAGAAAAATCGCTCAGGTTCACGAACTCGCAGCGATACCGCCGGGCTACGTCCTTGGCCCGCTCCAGTTCGTCGGAGACGTTCTCCGGAGCCATGCGGGCCGGGTCTGCACCGTTTACGAAAAGTGATTTCTTTTCCGACATTACTTAATTTCCAGTTTAACTTCTAACTTTTAATCCTTAGGTTAACCAACCGTAGACTCGCTTTCCGTCAGTGAATGCCGCTCGAACCCAGGCTAAAGATGGGCAAATACAGGGAAGCCAGCACGCCGCCGACGAATATAGCCATGAAAATAAGAATTGCCGGTTCGATCAGGGCCATCACTGCGCCCAGCGCCGTTTGCACGTCCTCTTCATAGAACTCGGCCACGGATACGAGCATGGCCGGCAAGGCGCCGGTCGATTCACCTACTTCGATCATCTCGACCGCCAAATCCGGAAACATTTCCTCTTCTTCCAGGCTCTTGGATAGCGTCTGCCCCTCACGCACGCTCACCGTCGCGTCAGCAAGGCCGTTTACGATCCTGCGGCTGCTCATCGACGCCCCGGCTGTCTCCATCGAGGGAACCAAAGGCAGGCCGCCCTGCAATAACGTGGACAGAGTCCGCGCGAACGTTGCTACCTGCTGCTTAAGCACAATCTGGCCGAGCAAAGGCAGACTCAGCACAACCCGATCAATCTGCGCAGCGCCACGATCCGTGTTTTTCCACCGCCACATCAGGAAAATAAATACCGCCAACGCAACCACAACCAGGAGAATATATTTCCGCGCAAAGGTTCCGACCGACAGCATCAACACGGTAATCGAGGGCAGTTGTGCGTTCAAACTTGAGAACAACTCCGCGAACTGCGGCACCACGTAGGTGACCAGGAACGTCAGCATGATGACGACGACGACGACCAGCAGCGCGGGATAAACCAGAGAGACGGCCAGCTTCTTTCGGAAGGACGCCGTCATGCGCTGGAAGGCGATGTAGCGTCCCAGCACTTCCTCAATGTTGCCGCTCTTTTCGCCCGCCAGCAGCGTCGTTGTGTACAGCTTGGGGAACGCGCCCTGGGCCGCAAACGCATCGGAGAGCGCTTCGCCGCTTTTGACCCGGTCGCGGACATTGTCCAGCAGCGTCCGCAAAGAGGGGTTCCGCTGCCGCTTGATAAGCAGATCAAGCGAGTTCAGGACTGGAAGTCCAGCATGAATCAGAGTCAGGAATTGCTGGTTAAAGATGATGAAGTCACTTTGCTTGACCTTGCGCCGGCGGCCCAGGGTCATCTCGCCCCCGGCGAACATACCCCGGGGCTTGACCGAATGCACCAGGAATCCCTGTTGTGCGAAGCGGTCGCGCACCTCAGCTTCCGAGTAACCGTGCTCGACCTGCTGCATGGTGCGGCCACGGTCATCGGCCATTTTGATTACAAATTCTGCCATTCCTTCTCGCTTGGACCAACCCTAACCCTAACTCACAGTCTATCATCCTGCTCGCCGCGACGTGAGGCGTAATGTTCGTAGATCCAATGGTTTGCAGTATCTGGAGTGCTACCCCTTCCGGGGCAGCCCAAGTGCAATTTCAGCAAGGGCATAGCGACCGTGCCGTGCCCAGGGCTATTGCCCCAAGTCGCTTTCTATGGTCTCCACTTCTGGGGGAGGGTTGAAATGAAAGCGTACATCTGAAACAGCGACATTCTCCTTCTGCCGGCTGAAGCGGTATTCGGTGACCGACCCGTCTGCCCCTTCTAGCACGATGCGGGCGATCTGGTGGTCAGGCTGGATCTCGAGCAGCACCTGGCTGATCTGATCTTCCATCCCTTTCGGAACCCCGCGCAGTACCAGGTTCCCGGACGTTATCGGCGTGATGTCGGGCGCCAGCGACAATGCTTGCAACTCCTTCTCCAGTTTGGTCTTCCCCAACAGGAATCCCAAGGGCGACCGCAAATCCTCCAACTTACGGAATGGCTCTCTGCGAGCCTGCTGTTCGCCGGGTACATAGAACCAGGCATCCTGCCCATCGGTGAGGAACAGCTTCTCCCTGGGAGAACGGTATTCCCACCGCATCTTGCGGGCTTTTTTAAGCCACAGCGTGCCCGACTCCGTCCTTTCCATACCGTTGCCGCGATAAATCTCGGTGAAGTCGGCCTCTAGCGAGCGGAGATGGTTGTAATGGTTGTCCACGGAGTCGGCAATGGCGTGCACATCGGACTGGGCAGCGGACATTTCCAAGCCGCCACAACACACGATCATCACCAGGAGAAGGAGCTTAGAGAAAGTTGTCACGGTAGTGCTGATCTCACTTTGTAGTATAGATGCAACCCAGGGCGCAGCACGGAATCATGGGCTGGCCACTCCGGCCATTCGGCCATTCCGCGCGAGCTTGACATCTCGTTGCCATTAGAACATCATCCCAACTCCAAAAACAGCGGACGCTCACTTGATTTATTCCGGACTCCTGGATTTATCAGGCTGAATTCATGGGTGAGGAGGCCTTATGCGACTGCTGATGGTTGGTCTTTTAGTCTCGGTTCTCACTCTCTCAGTTTCCGCACAACTTCCTACCTCCACAGTCAACGGTGCCGTCACAGATCCGCAGGGTGCTGCCGTCGTAGGGGCGAATGTGGTGGTTACCAGCAACACAACTGGGCTGAGCCGCGAAACCGCAACCGGAGCCGACGGCCGTTACGCGGTGCCTAGTCTGCTGCCTGGCGACTATACCGTTCGGGTGGCAGCCCAGGGGTTTGCCACCAGCGAATTCAAGGATCTTCATCTGGAAGTCGGCCGCGCCGTCACGCTGGATGTGCCGCTCAAGGTCGCCCAGGTGGGGGAAGTGGTGACAGTTACTTCGGGTGAAGCCGGTGTCAATCTCACGCAGTCCGAAGTCCAGGGGCAGATCGAATCAACCACGGTGGAGAACATTCCCTTGAACGGGCGTAACTTCCTGGAACTGGCGTTTTTGTTGCCTGGCAACCGGCCGGCGGTAAACTACGACCCGACAAAAACCAATACACTAGAGGTGTCCTCTGCGGGCCAGTTCGGGCGGGGTGGAAACATCACCGTGGATGGCGGCGATAATAATGACGAAGTCGTCGGTGGCACACTTTCCAATTTCCCACAAGATGCGGTGCGAGAGTTCCAGATCGCCACTAACCGCTATACGGCCGAAGTAGGCCGGTCTGCTTCCAGTGTCATCAACATCGTTACCAAGTCGGGCACCAACGATTGGCACGGCTCGGCTTTTCTCTTCGAGCGCAACCGCAATCTTCAGGCCCTGCCGGCTCTCAATCGCGGGCAAGCCGCGCCTCCATTCGATCGCCAGCAATACGGCGGCTCAGTCGGGGGACCGATTAAGAAAGACCGGGCATGGTGGTTCTTCTCCTACGAGAGGCGCCACCAGAATGCCAACGAGCAAACCGGAATCCGGGATTTTGCCAGCCACCAAGTGCTTACCTCGTCGGCGGGTGCACCCGTGCGCGATAACCTGCTCGACGGCCGCGGTGATTTTAGAATGAGCAGTAAAGATACGTTCTTTGTCCGCTACGCTTACAACAAATCCACCGAGATTGGCCCGGGCAGTTTGCAGGCGCCTGTCGGGAGCGCCGCAAATTTTCAGAACTCTCTCAACCGCTTCAACTCGGTGGTTGGCAACTGGACTCACATCCTTTCCAACAACCGGGTCAATAATCTCATCTACCACTACGATAGATTTTTGAACACAATTTTTCCGGCCGCTACTGCGCCGCTGGCGACAACTGTCCCCGCCATCCCGGCCGCTCAAAGTCACGAACTGGTATTTCCCAGGCTTGAGGATGGACAGAACTTTCGAGTTCCTCAACGCACACGGCTCGACCGTCACCAAGTTCGTGACGCTTTTTCGTGGATTCTAGGCAAACATAGTGTCCAGTTCGGTGGCGAATGGCAAAACTTCGGTTCCGACATTATGTTCGACCTGTTTGGCAGCGGTTCTATCTTCCTTACCCAAAATTTTGCGACCCAGAACCTGAACCGCGACGGTGCAGTTGACGATCTTGATATTCCCGTCGCAGCCGTGGTTGCCAACAGCGCACCGCCTGGCGTGCTGCCTACCGCGCCCGACGATCGTAACAGCTACTTTGGCTATTACCTGCAAGACGATTGGAAAATGCGTTCCAATCTGACTCTCAACGCGGGCTTACGCTGGGAATTCGATACCGACATCTTCGGTACCGATAATAATCTTCATAAGCCGTGTCCAACGCCACTCTCCACGGCGCCGACCGGTCCCTGCATATGGCTCAGAACCGTGTTGAACTTGACTCATCGTTCTCCCGACTGGAACGATTGGGGGCCTCGCCTGGGCTTTGCTTGGGATCCCTTTAATAAGGGCACTACCGTAATCCGCGGCGGTTTTGGCATTTACTACGACCGGGTAATACTGGAAGCAAAGCTATTGGAAGCCCTGGTTGACGGTCGCCGCCTGGGTATTTCGGGATTGAATGGCTCGACCTGTGGCGGAACGTTGGCTGGCTGTTCAGTTCCCGGTGCCAGCTTCGATCCCGGCACGCCTACCTTAGCCAGTCCTCTCACCGGAGCCGCGGCTGCTCTGGGCATCGGGCTGAACGCGTTCGCCAATAACATAACTCATCCTATGGTTCGACAGTTCACACTGGGTGTTCAACAGCAAATCGGCCGCGACTGGATTGTTTCGGGCGATGGCATCAGCAATCGCGGCACGCGTTTCCTGATCGGCCGGCAACTGCGTGATGCCAACAATGTGGTGACTAGCGTCACTGATCCCCTGACCGGCATTTCCAACACAGTCGAAGTCATTAGCGCGGAGGCTAAAACGTGGTTTGACGGACTACTGGTCAGCCTGCAACGCCGGCCAACCTCGCGAGGGCCCTGGACGTATGGCTTCAACGTCAACTACACCCTCTCCAAGTCCTTTAACGAATCGAACGACGATCAGATCCCATTCGGAGTCAGCAACCAGGCTGACTTGGTTTGGGGAGTCAACAATCTGAGCTTTGAGAAAGGTTATGCCACTACGGATGAGAGGCAGCGGCTTGTTCTCTTTGGTAATTTCACGGTACCGTTCAAAATCAATATCGCGCCGATTTGGACCGTCAGCTCACCCATTCCTGGGAACCCCCTCGTCCCCGGGCTCGGGCGCTTTATCTTGGTGAGGCGTAACGCGCTCGGGCGCGAAATTCAGGACAGCGCGCAATTGAATGCTGCCATCGATGCCTGGAACGCACTGTCGCCTTGTGCTACCCCCGGTCCCGGTGTCACTGTCACCATTCCATGTCAGGTCAATGGAATCACATTGCCGCATGTCGCACCCGGTCTGCACTTTGGTAAGTGGTTTGACACTTTCGACATGCGCTTGAGTCGAAGCTTCACGATTGGCGAGCGACAAAAGATAGACGTGATCGGCGAAGTGTTCAACCTGTTCAACATCACCAACATCCGCGGTTCTAATCGATTGAACTACTTCGGCTTTGCGAACACCATTACAACCCCCGACTTCAACCAGCCGGTGGTTACTGCAGGAGGGTTTTTCGGTTCCGGCGGCCCACGGATCTTCCAGCTTGCGGTACGGTACGCGTTCTAACCTTGAAAGCGGAAGCGAATTTATCGTGCTACCCGTCCTCGTTCGCTTCAACTGGGTCGAGAATCATGCTGCGCTTCTATACACCACGTACTGGGGCGTGCCTCCGATTTTCTTGAGTACAGTGCTTTTTACGAGTATCGGCTCCAACAATGGATTGTGATAAAGCACGTAGACGGATACCGGACCGTCACGTATGGTGTGCTCCAGCTTCACCAACACTTGCTTGAGCAGGGATTCGGGAAACGGATTGAACAGATAAAGTACTATCGGCTCCTGCGGGAGAACAAACTGGCGTGCGTCGGCACAGATCGACTCCAGCGCAAAGCATTTTTGCCGACCGCTCCTGTACTTACGGATATTTTCTTCAGCCACACGGTGCAACTCAGGTAACAGCTCCACCCCTACAATTTTCCGAAAAGGATAATCTGAGGCCATCAGCAGCGTGCGTCCTTTGCCCGAGCCGAGGTCCAGAAAAGTGAACTGCCGATAGTCAATGTTGAGGCTGCTCACCATCTCGTGAAAGAGAGACGGCTCGGTCGCCTGGTAAGGAGAGTGGAAGGTGCCGAGTAACCGGTCGCGGAAGCTGATCGTTGCGCTGGTAGTATCCACTCGGTAGTCCCAGTCATATTCGACGTCGCCATAGCGCCGGCGGCGACGCTCAGGCGTGGATTCGAGTAGAAATCCCCAGACCTCGCGAAGGAACTTCCACAGCGTCCGCCAAAAGCCATGCTGCTCGATGCCGTCCTGCCACCATTGGCGCGCGGCGCCAACCAGGCTGAGATGGAATCGTATTGGGGAAGGCATTGGGCTTCCGATGCTAAGTGATCTTCAGTCCAGACGATGAATGGCCAGAATACCCGCTAGCCTCGTTAGATGAGAAATTAACGCTGTTCAGTAATCTGGACTGAGAATTCCCAGACCGCAGACAAACCCCTGACGAAAGTACCCTTCTAATCATCGCGTGCGTGCGCTAAAAAGATGGGCAGGACTGCGGCGGAAGAGTATGGTGGTTTGCTGGGGCGTGATTCCGCCAGGATCCGAGGAAGGAAGAAAGGAAGCAAGGAAGCAAGGAAGCAAGGAAGAAAGATGCGAAAGCACCAGCGTAGAAGGTCAAGCAGGTTCGCTGCTTCCCACGTTCTTTTGTTTGCCCGCAATTTCCTTAGACATCCGACGATGCTGGGTTCGATCGTCCCCAGCTCGCCTTTTCTGGTCAATGATGTCTTGTCGCAGGTGGATTGGGAGAAGGCGCGCGTCCTGGTCGAGTTCGGGCCGGGTGTGGGCACGATGACGCGCGAAATCCTGAACCGCATGCATCCCGATGCCGTGCTGGTGGCCATTGAACTGAATCCCGACTTTGTCAACTTCTTGCAGGATGAAGTCAGCGATTCGCGATTGCGGGTGGTACACGGCTCCGCTTCAGATGTACGCGCAGTCCTTACCAGCCTTAGCTTGGCTCGAGCCGATTACATCGTCTCCGGTATTCCCTACAGCACCCTGCCCGATCCGATTCGACGCAAAATATTGTTGGAATGTCGAGAAGTCCTGAGCCCACAGGGGGCGCTGCTGGTCTACCAATTCACGGGCACGGTGCTGCCCTACTTGCGGTCCAGTTTCGGAACTGTACAACAGGATTTCCAGTTGCTGAACATTCTGCCGGCTCGGATCTTCTACTGCACACCGTAATTAAAAACGACGGCGTGCGCCGGCTGTGCTGCGGGGAACGAGCGTCTAAGGGGGAAGGTCCATTTTGAGTTTGCCGAAGTCGGGCCTCGGCGCTTGACGCCCAGGTGGCAGGCCCTTGGTGATGAAGGGAAAGTCGTCCGGATTGCGGACCTCGATTGTGCCGTCGGGCATCAACTTGTAGGGACGCCCAGTCGGATCGACGGAAATACCGGGCAACATTCCCGCCGAAACGAAATCGTTCAGGCTCGCGGGCAAACGGCCTGTCCTTTCCCGGTAACGAGCCACTAGCTTCTCGAGGTTGGTTACGTCTTCTTCGACTTTCAATGCACGCAGGTGCGCGAGTGCGTTCGACTTGATTTGCTTGTCGTGCGTGCTTTCAAAGGTGGTGATCCAAAGCATACGTGCGGTCTCAAGTTCGCCGGCATGTTGCGCCATGCTTGCGGCCAGGATCTTCAGGAAAGAGTGTGCTCCCGGACGCGCAGAGCCGCGCGCAAAGGCGTCCGCTGCTTTGGCGTAATCGCTCATTTCCATGTAGTAAATGAAACCCAGATTGTAGTAGAGCCTCCATTCGTCGGGATTGGCGCGAATTCCGTTCTCGATCAGTTGCACGGCGCGTTCAGGTTCGCCTGCACCGTCGGGCAGTGGCGAAGCTAGGAAGTTGGCGCCAAATTCGTAGGCAACCACCAAGTGGGGATCCAGATAAGTTGTGATCTCCAGCAGGGGAGCTAACAATTTGTAATTCTCGGGATTGCTGCGATGTTTATGTCCGAAGTACTGCACGGCACGCGTCCAGTACACATCGGCCAGCAGTCCGTCGTAGCCGAGGCTTAATCGCTTGAGCACCTTCGGGGATGAAATGTAAAGAATTTCTTCGAGACTGGCGCCGGTGCGTAGCCGGTCCACGCGGTCCAGCGTGAACACCGTCCCGCTGAGACACGCGATCAGCAAGATGCTCGCGATAACGGTGGTGCCGCGCGCGGGCTTCATTTCAGATCCCGGCGCTCGAAAATCAGCACCGCTCCGCACAAAGCCAGTGCCGCGTAGAAGAGAGCATAAGCCGAGTTGTAAAACACCAGTTGCCCGGACACCGCTTCGCCGTGGGCCACCGAACTGATCACGTTCAGGGCCGAGAAATTGGGTATGAGGTAGGCGGCGCCAGTGGCCAGCCACCTCGTCACTCCCTTGGTCATGGCCGCAAACCCACGGAGATCTTCCGCGAAGCTGCCGACCACGAACAGCGAGAAGGCGAAAACCGCCGACAGCAAAGGAGATGAGAAAGAGGAGAACAGCAGGGCAATGGCAGTGATCATCAGGAATTGCAGGATGATGAAATACAAGGCAACGAGCAGCCAGGCGTCTGGCTTTTGCAGATGATGAGAGACATAAAGCAGGGCGGCGAAGACGCCTATGGCCATCAAGAACGTGTTCACGACCAAGGTCCCGGCCAACCCGAAAAATTTTCCGACGATAAATTCCCAGCGACGGACAGGCCGGGAAAACATGGTGTAAAGGGTCCGCTTCTCGATTTCTTTGGAGACCAGGCCAATGCCTATGAAAATTGCGATCAGCATGCCAAACAGCGATACCGCCGTGAGACCCAGATTGATCACGACCAGACGTTCGATATCGATCGAGATCTGGCCGACCAAGATGGCGGCGCCCACCAGGAGCAGGGCAAACGCGATCAAGTTGTAGAGGACGCGGTCGCGGACCGCTTCCCGAAAAGTATTGGCCGCAATATAGGAGATGCGCGCCTTCATGCCATTACCTCCGAGGGCGCATTCTCGCTTCTCAAATTCTGCAGGAAATAATCTTCCAAGGTGGCGCGAACCGGAGTGATGGAAACGAGTCGCAGTTTCTCCCGCCGCAAGGCATCGATGGCCGCATCCTGCTTGTCTTCGGCCAGAACAGCGCGCATCGTATCGGCGCTGAGGTGGCACTCTGCTCCCAAGGCTCTTATCGAGGCCGGCACCACGGCCCCTTGCCAGATCAATTCCACTTTGCCATGCATGCTGGAGGTCAAGTCAGCCACCACGCCTACGCTGCGGAGCTCGCCCAGATGGATTATGGCCACACGGTCGCAAAGCGCCTCGGCGTCGGAGAGAATGTGGGTCGAGAAAAAAACTGTCTTTCCTTCCTTCTTCAGTTGCTCGATGAGATCGCGCACCTCCCTGCGGCCCATAGGATCCAATCCCGACATCGGCTCATCCAGGAACACCACTTTGGGGTCGTGCAGAATCGCCTGCGCGATTCCGACCCGTTGCAACATTCCCTTGGAGAACTTTCGCAATTGAATGTCGCCCGCATCCGGCAAGCCGACGCGTTGAAGCATGGCCTCCACTTTCCCCCCGCGATCTTTTGCCGGGATCCCGGAAAGTTGACCGTAGTACTCCAGCAGCTCACGCGCGGTCAGATAATCATAGAAATAGGGTTGTTCCGGCAAAAATCCGATTTGTGCTTTGACTCGGGGATCGTTGGCATCGATGCCCAGAATGCGAGCCGACCCGGCCGTCGGAGACACCAGGCCCATCAGCAATTTCAAGGTTGTCGTCTTGCCGGCACCGTTCGGGCCAAGAAAGCCGAAAATTTCCCCTTCCTCCACGGCGAGGTGGAGAGGCCGCAGAGCGCGCTTGGGACGCTTGCGCCAAAAACCGATGGTATAGGTTTTTTCTAATCCAAGAATTTGAATCGCAGACATAACACGTATCAGGGATAAGA
>Ga0209804_1000211_pt1 | contig 50645 bp, 45 predicted proteins | sample GraSoiAngelo_139_FD_185896 | JGI IMG/M metagenome (GOLD analysis project Ga0209804, IMG submission 185896) | Grasslands soil microbial communities from the Angelo Coastal Reserve, California, USA - 14_0929_12_20cm (SPAdes) (version 2) | ecosystem: Environmental > Terrestrial > Soil > Grasslands ... | reverse complement strand
CTTCATGTCGTTTTAGCATGCCCAACATCCTCCTCCCTCCAGCTCCGGGCACAGCCGGAGCACAGGGAGTTTTCTAACGCTTCTGGAGGTCTTTAGGCGTGCCAGAATTTCCGGAATGAAACGGGCCAGAATTTACGGAACCGACAAATGAGATTAAGAACGAAATTCTCTTCGACCAGACTGATCCATTCCTCTGCCAGGACCCGTCAAAGCTGAGCGGCACATCGCGATCGCGTGGCATTCGAGATGAGGTTCACCGCAAGGACACGTGGAGTCGTGCTCCTCACGACGCGAAAGTCCGGCTAGGAGGCAGTTGCTGCCTTGGCATTCGCGAGTGGCGCCGAAGCCGCGCCGCTTGAAAAGTAGCGTTTGTAGGAATGGTAGACACCCAACATCACGGGAAGAACAAGCAACGGCGCTTGCCAGCCGATCTGCTGCGAAGCAGTCAGAACTAGTCCGGCAATCGCCGCGCTGAGCACGAAGTACGGGAACGAAAGCTGGAAGATATTCCCCCAGATCGTCAACGCATTCTTCGCTTCCGTCAGGGCAATGATGATCGCTACCGGCACGGTGTTAAGCAGACAGAATACAACCGCCGAGACCGACAGTAGAAGGACGTGGGAAACAATCGCACTCGCGCTAATGAGGTGCACGAAAGCGAAGCGAGTAGCCGCGACTACCAGTGCCATGTTGCAGAAGTTAAACGCCGCCTGAATGGGATTGAACTTCTGCGTTGCGCGCGGCAGGGACTGTACGAGAGTCGAGACGCATGCGACTGCGATAGCTTCCGAGGTACTCATTTCAGCCACAGCAACCAGGATGAAAGGCAGATTGACTGACATGTTCCCGGTGAGTCCAGGCAGCTTAACTTTCAAACGGGCTGCCAGGCACGCCACCATGAGGAATGACACAAAGCGGAACTGGCCCGTTGAATTTGCATGCAGGGTAGAACTTGCCAGCACCGCGAGGCCAGACAGTGCTATGACTGCCAAGAATATTTTGGAACTTGAAGAACCATGGTATTGCATTCGTTGGCTCCGATTGCCCGAAATGCTCTTGCGTTCTTCCTATCGTGCGGTCGTTCTGATTATTTCTCGCCAGCACTCAAGATGTTCAGCACACCCGATTGGGAGGAGTTTCCCCATATGACACTCGAACCCCAGATGACGCTGAATCCGTCTTGCGTGCTGTTGCCCCAAATCACCGAGGCACCCCAGATCACGGATTGACCGCCAACGGTCCCGGATAACACGGTATTTCCCCAAATAACCGAATTACCCCAAATCACAGAGCTGTCCCACAGCACCGAACTGTTGGAACTGAGATAGACATTGCCCGTGGTTGAATCGTAGACCGCTGTTGGGGATGCGGCAGTGAGCTTGGGTGGTACCGTATCGAGGTCTGTCAGCGCTCCTTGAATATCCAAATAGCCGGCGCCGACGGTAAAAATATCGTAATAGTCGATGAAAGTCTGGCCGGTCGCGGGATCCGTCGTCGTGCTATCGGTGGGGAAACTCTTGGTGGCGGATTTCATCAGCCGAGCTTTCACCGTATCAGGCGTCAGCGACGGATCAGCCTGAATCATGAGCGCGGCCGCACCGCTGACCACAGGAGTCGCCATACTGGTTCCGCTCAGGCGCAAGTAAGCGGGCGACAGATCGGCACTGGTGTAGTTCATGACGAGTTGCTGAATAGACGAATCAGCGTATTCCGTCATGAGTACGTCGGTCGCCGAATACAGCTGCGGTAGTTGCGAATGTGGAGAAAGCAGCGATATCACCCGATTGCCGGGGGCGACGATGTCGGGCTTTACCACGTGATCAAAAGCGGAAGGACCCTTTGAGCTGTAGCTGGCAACCGTGTCGTCTCCACGGTCCGGGGTATTCGCGGCTTTCATTGCGCCAACCGTAATCACAGACGGGTCGTTGCCGGGCGCGGCGATGGTGCCGTAGCCGTTGGTGCCCGCGCTATCATTGCGGCCCTGATTACCGGCCGCTACCACGACGACAATTCCGGCCCTCCAGGCCTTCTCGACCGCTTGGCATAGCGGATCGAGGGTGTAGCTTTCATAGACTTGACGCCCGACCGAGAGATTGATCACCCGGATGTTGTATTTCGATTTCAGCTTGATCGCCGCGTTAATCGCCGCAATGACACTGCTGTCAGTGCCCACACCGTTTTGGTCGAGCGCCCGCAAGTTGATGATCTTCGCGTTCGGGGCGATCCCCTGAAAGGTATGAGAGAAGTGGCTTCCGAAGGAAAACCATCCGGCACCGGCGATAATGCCAGCGACGTGCGTGCCATGGCCGTAGTAATCGGATGTATCGTTGGTTCCAGGGACAAAGCTCTGGCTATAGACGACACGGGAACCGTAGGCTCCAGTGACCGCGTCGTACCAATAGAGATCGCCAACCGGATATACGCCGCTGTCGATGACCGCTACTCCGACGCCTGTCCCGTCCAGGTTCAATTGCTGCCAGGCCCAGGGCGCATTCACGCTTTCGGGTGTGTAGTCGAAGTCGGATGTACCTTGCAGGGGATGATCCGGGCTTATATAGGCGACCTCCGGATCTTGAGCCAGCCGCGCGAGGGATTCCGCTGGCAGGGACGTGAAGGCCGCTCCATTGACGACGGATAATTTCTGTTTCAGCGCGGCACCCTTGCCGGTAACTTTTCCTATATGGCGTTCCGTGGGGTCGCTCGTGAACTGCACAATCACATCGACTCGCGTGCCCGACTTCGCATGTCGCAGCTCGAGCGACAACTTAGGATCCGCAAACGCTTGCGCCACGGCAAGCAGGAACAGGCACAAGGTAATCACGGCCTTGCACGCGTGGCGACTACGTCCTTCAAGTGACGCCTCATCGGTGCGAATTCCGGCCGCGGCCCCGCTGAAGTAGCGTATCGGATGACCTAATCTGAGCCTTTGCATGTCGCTCCCGAAGACAAATCGTCTTCTCACCTTACGGCGACGGAGGGCGTCGTCTTACCGGAGTTAAGAAGCAGTTCCGGTTCCAAAAGCACCAAGTGGAAGTAAGCTGTTGCGGTTCAGCCGCTTGGCCAAGTTCTCCCAAAACAGAACCAGGGACACTTTGTCACATCCCAAACTGTCCCAGGTCTCAACCGACACCAGAAGGGACAGAAAACGCAGCAACTTACCGGTGCCCCGCGTAAGCGGACATCTTGTCCGTTGCAGACGCCCTCGACCGCCCGGTCGTCATCCCCCTGAGAAAGGATGGTGTTGCGCCGGGCTGCGCACGAACTGCCGTGGGAAGGTAAGTTTGGAGGAAGAAATCGGGTCAACTGCGGTTGAAATCGCGTTGACAAATGCAGTATCCGCGTAACCAGGAATGACAGTCTACTTTTGTGATGCTTCCAGCACAGGCGTTCCCGCTCCGAACAAGACAACTCTCTGAGTGCCAGCCTCGTCTTTGATGATCAGCCTGCCCGCACGAACTCCCTCCGCTCCAGGCTTAAACGACACCCATATCCTGCATTCTTCTCCAGCCGGAAGCAGCCTGGGGCACTCGTGCGTAGCCACAAAGTCGCCCGTGATGGAAATCTGTGAGACCGGCATAGGATCCAATCCGGCATTGGCCAGTATGATCACGCGACTTCGGCTTGTCGTAGCCGAAGCTTGTGGGCCGAAGTCCAGGCGTGTCGGACCCACCGCCGCCACGGTGATGCTCTGGCCGACCGCACCCGAAGAAGAAACGATAGTCGCAAAAATCAGGATCACAAAAGTCGGGAACCATGTTGCTAGACCTAATCGTTGACGCTGAGTAGGCGCAGTTGTATTTTCCATAATGACTCCAAGTACAAAAAACTTAGGGGATGCGGAACGAGAATCGCGTTCTAAGGGGAAAGGGTACTAAATCAACACTCAGTCTCTCTTGCCTTGGTCAGAAAGCGCAAATCACCAAGGCGTAGTTACTCTTGTGCGGTGCCTGCTGTTCAGATGTTGTCGCCCAGTGCAGGGGTAACTTTTTGGGTAAATTAGGCGACGGACCTGGGCGCAGCCCTGGAAAGTGTATGGTGGCCTCAGGTACGACAGGTTCCCCGGCCCAGTGATACTACAATCCCAAGTTGAGGAAGGCTTGCAAAACTGTTGATTTCAGATCCGGACAGAATGATGGCGAGAGACAAGTTGGCGCAACGGCCAGCTGACCGCGACTGCGGCAGGCTCGGCGCAAATAGCGTCATTGGCCAGTTGCGGGACACGACCACCCTGGAGTAATCCAGCCTTCTGTCGCGCCTTTAGTTGTTGTTGGCAGGTTGTCGCGGATCGAGCCAAAAAAATAGGTGCCCTGGAAAACGAATCCCATCTCTTCTCGCAGCGGATCAAGGTCCGCGCGCGTCGGGAACAGAAAAACACAAGAGGGAGGATTACGTTTCCCCAGTTCGTGGTGCGCCTTTGTCACCTTCTGCTTCCCGGTGGTCAGCTATCTTGTACCGCCCCCATATGGTTTTACCGGTTGGGGCAAGCGGCAAACCGGGCATGAGGTAGTGTTGCGCACGCTGACGCTCCGCTTGCCTACGAACATGCCACCGCCTTTGCACTCGGGTCTCATATATATATAGACTTTTCCAGCTTGCGAAAATCGGACCGCGCGAAAGTGCAATGCACCTACCTGACAGCCCTGTGCACTTGGCAGAGCCTATCCGGCAGAATGTTGGTGGCTGACTAGCGTGTCGGGCTGGCGAATGGGAAAGCTTCGGCTGGCGCGACTCGATTTCCTGCGCAACAACTTCCAGTCCACCCTTAGGGACCACGCAAGAACAAGTTTACAGTTGAGGCTTGCGGGTGTAGTTCCATTGGGGGGGCAGAGTTTCATGGCGCTGCAATCGAAGTGAGGCAATTTGATCCGGTGTGGGTTTGAGACCGCACGGATGGATTTTTAAAATTGCCGACCAGTTCGCGTTTCTTGCCACGGTGGCGTAGCTCGGCGAGATATTCGAACTGTAGGTTGCGGTTGGGACTCGAACTGGGGGAGATCTGCTTTTGATTGACCCGCAAAGAATAGCCCATGTCATGAAGCAGGCGGGCGACGGTATTGGAGGAGACGGCAATGCCGAGTTTGGCCAGCTCTTCCGCGATGGTGGCAGTAGTACGGCGAGACCAGCGTAAGCCGGTCATGGGATCGCCCGCGGTATCGTGTTCGAGCAGGCAATGGAGAACCGCGATTAGGTCTGGCGTTTTTTCCCCGCCGGAGTACGACCCCCGCCGGTGCGGCGAGAGCGGCCGCTGACCACATTCTGATCCAGCAGTTGCTGCCGACCGCGGGCGACAGTATGTACGTCCAAGCCCAGGAAATCGCCGAGCAGAGTGTCGCCACCGTGGCCCAGGCGGATGGATTCCAGGCCGGCAAACAATCGGCGCTGTTGTTCGTCGAGCAGGCCATTTACCGCTCGATGGCGTTGGTTGCTGTTCTCTCCGGTATGCGCTCCGGGGAGATCTTCGGCCTGCGCTGGAGGTACGTCGATTTCGAAGAACGTTCCATCCTGCCGGCCGAGACGGTGTACCAGGGGCGTCCTTCGAACCCTAAACCAGGGCTTCCAATCGCAAGGTCTTTATCGATGATCTGGCTTTGGAAGCTCTCAAGCGTTGGAAGGCATGCGGAGGCGGGCCAGACGATTTTGTGTTCTCGACGTCCAAGGGCACGCCTTTCAACCCTAACAACGTCCGGAATCGCGTCCTGATTCCAGCTTGCCGAGCGGGAATCCCGCCCATTGGCTGGCACGATCTGCGGCGCACCTTCGCTACCTGGTCGAATCCTACCGGGGAGAGCCTGAAGGCGCTGCAACCGCAATTAGGACACACCGACTCACGGCTGACGCTGGGCGTCTATACCCAGCCCATGCCGGAAGCGCAACGGCAATTGGCGACGAAAGTGGAAAGGGGTTTTGCTCCCAATTGCTCCCAAATTCGGCACCCGAGGGAATAGTTCGGAGGGCGTAATCCAGTGAAAGGAAAAGGGAAGAACTGGCGCGCCCTAGGAGACGATTTCAGAACTCTGCACATCTTTGACGGAGCCGATTAGAATGTGGCCTTTCCCCCTAGGCAAAGCGCGTCAGGCTCATTTGTGGAGCAGATCACACGCGGGCGAACATTTCGATGAGTGTAGCGGAGGCGGCCTGCCCTGTGCTCGAAGCGACCGCTCCTAGCTTGCGCAGCAGTCGTTGACGGTCTACGGCGCGGAGTTGGTCCAGTACGACCTGTCCGTGTTTCCCCCGAAAGCGTATGGGTATCCTTGTAGGGTAAGGCCGCACAACCGTGGTCATGGGAGCGATAATGACCGTCCGCAGGTGCTCGTTCATTTCATCAGGTGAGACGACGAGGCAAGGACGTGTCTTCTGGATCTCTGCCCCCTGGGTCGGATCCAGACTTACCAGCCAGACCTCATCACGCCGGGGCGGTCGGCTTACCACTGCCATTCCTTGCGATCGAACTCGCTCGGTTCCGCGGTCTCCAGCAGCAGTTCGTCATGGATCGCGGGACCAGCCGCACGGAATGCTTCTTCCCAGCCCTGACGCGGCTTGCGCTCTGAAGAAATGACCAAACAATCATTCTCAACACGCAGTTCGACCGTTTCGCCCAACGCGCATTGCTCGATGAGGGGCTTTGGAATACGGATGCCGCGGGAATTGCCGATCTGAACCAGTTCTGTTTTCATGCCTTGGACCGGTAATTACATTGTAATCACATTGGGCTACTCTTCGCAAGCCAGACCTCCTAGTGCATCCGAGTGCAATTTGTTAAGGTTCCCCGTTTTTGGTCTGGTTTCTTCGCAGTGTGGCGCACGCATGCCCCATGCGCAGGCGAGTAGAAGGCGAAAGTACTACGGTGAATTGGTGATCGTGATGTGGAAAGGAAACCGAGGGGAAATTGGGGGGATTTATTGGGGAATGACCCTGGCCATTCCCCGCAAGTTCTGGCGCGCCCGGAGAGATTCGAACTCCCGACCTATTGCTCCGGAGGCAATCGCTCTATCCAGCTGAGCTACGGGCGCGCTGACGAGTCTTAAGTTTACATCCTGGATACGATGCCAGCAACGCTGCAGCCTGCAAGGGATTGCATAAGTGCCAGCGGAGGGCACACAAATCCTCCCTTGGTTCTTACTAGCTCGATTCTTACGTCAGCTGGACCTGGGTGTTACCAGCGACCGCCGCCACGACCACCCCGATCCCGGCCACGGCCACCGCCGCCACTTCCTGCGCGCTCAGTCTTGGGACGAGCTTCGTTCACGTTCAGGGTACGCCCGCCCACTTGCGTGCCGTTCAGCGCGGCGATAGCCTTCTCGCCGTCTTCGGCGTTTGTCATTTCGACAAAGCCAAAGCCACGAGAACGGCCCGTGTCGCGATCGGTCATGATTGCGACCCGGTCTACTGGTCCGTATTGTTCAAACAACTGGCGCAGTTCGTCTTCCCCCGTATTGAAATCCAGATTCCCAACGAAGATATTCTTCAAGCGATTGCCTCGGTCAGGTGAGCTATTTGAATGCAGCTGTCTTCGGCGGGTACGCGACCGATTGCGAAGCGGGCGGCGTCTCGTGGTCGGACCGGCGAACAGTTCAAACGCGGCTGCAGTATAGCAGGTTTGGCTCTCCCCGCACCCAAAACCGTGCTTCGGGAGGACACTTACATTCCCAATTTGGAAATTGTCTCCTTTAATACATCTGCTGATCGGCGAAGCCTTTCCACTTCTTCGTGATCCAGTTCGATGCGCAGCACTTTCTCTACACCGTTGCGATTCACAACAGTCGGCAGGCTCAGGCATACATTGCTGATTCCATAGTAGTCTTCGATTAGGCTGGAGACCGACAGCACGGTGTTCTGGTTGCGCAGAATGGCTTGCGTGATGCGCATCAGGCCCGCCGCCACCGCATAGTAAGTTGCACCCTTCCTCTCGATGATAAGGTATGCTGCGTCGCGCGTCTGGCGAAAAATCTCGTCCATAATCCTCGGATCGTAGGCCTGGCCTTGTGCCGCGGCGAATTCTTTCAAATGCATGCCGGCGATATTAGCCAATGACCATACCGGAACTTCGCTGTCGCCATGTTCGCCGATGATGTAAGCGTGTACGCTGCGTGCATCCACGCCGAACTGCTGGCTGAGGAGATAGCGGAAGCGGGCCGTATCGAGAGTCGTGCCGGAACCGATCACCTGATGACTCGGCAGACCTGACAACTTCCACGCAGCATAGGTGAGAGCATCCACCGGATTGGTCGCAATCAGCAGGATTGTGCTGCGGTTGTGTTTCACAATCTCCGGGATGACCTGGCGCCAGATCGTGGCGTTCTTGTAGATCAGGTCCAGCCGCGTTTCTCCGGGCTTCTGGTTGGCGCCCGCCGCCATCACCACAACCGCTGCTTGGGCGCAGTCGGGGAAGTCCCCCGCCCAGATTTTGGTGGGATGAGAAAAAGGCACGGCATGGTTGAGGTCCATGGCCTCGCCTTCAGCCTTGGCGCGATTCACGTCAATGAGAGCGATTTCCGCAGCCAGACCGCTCAGCAGCAGAGCATATGCGAAGGTAGCGCCTACATTGCCCACGCCAACCACCGCGACGCGACTGGGGGTAGAAAACGAGGATCTTTCAATGGTTGCCATACATCATTGCATTGTGTGGCGCGGGCGTTCCTGCCCGCGGATCACTTCCTGGACCGCATCAGCACTTGTCTACTTTCCAAGAGCCTTCGCGTTCGTACTCAAGCTGCAGGAGGCGATTCCGCGGATCGTGACGCTTCCCACAACTCGGACAGACGAGAAACGCGCGCAAGTGGGTGCCGTGCTTGTCATACCGCTCTGTAACCGCGAAAGTAGTTCCACAACTGCAGGGGATCAGGAACATCTTCAGATTCTGCTTGGACTTCTCCGTCATTCCCGGCCCTTTTTCGCGCAGTATACAATCTACTCCAGCCATGCCCCCTGACGCAGTGAGAACGGTGCAGGTTGTTTCTTACCTAGCCGGTGCTGTTGCTGCTTTGACGGCCGTGTGGGTGTACAAGAGCAACTCTCGCCGGGAACGTGCCCGCTGGGCAGAAAGTCTTTATTCTCGATTTTATGAGAGAGAAGAGCTGAAGCGTGTTCGCGACCTGCTCGATTGCGACGTGGGTGAGCCGCAGGTCTCGCAACTGGTCACCGCCGAGTCGTCGGCGTGGACAGATTATTTGAACTTCTTCGAATTCGTCGCCTACCTGCAATCATCTAATCAACTGCATAAAGAAGATGTAGCCGCCCTCTTCAGTTATTACCTGGGATGTTTGAAAAAGCATGCGGATGTCGTGGGATATATTAGAAACAAGGAAAAAGGTTACGAGTACCTGCGAAGGACATTGCTGAATGAGTAGCTCGAAACGCCCTGCCGCAAAAGGAACGAAGAGATATCTCTTTTCATACGGCACCCTGCTGCCCAGGCATGCCCCGCCCGAGATTGCCCCCACCGTGCGACGTTTGCGGCGAGTGGGCCGAGGATCTGTGCAGGGCCAGCTCTACGACCTGGGCCAGTATCCCGGGGCTATTCTGAGCCGAGGCGGCCCGATGGTGGTAGGCCAGGTTTTCGAGCTTCCGGATGATCCCGGTGTGCTGACCCAGCTGGACGAATATGAGGGCTTTGATCCCTCACGTCCACGAGGCAGCCTATTTGTGAGAAAGCGATGCCTGGTTCGGCTTAACAACGGGGAAAAGCTTGCCTGCTGGATTTACACCTATAATCGCCCGCTCGGGCAGGCGCGTCCGTTAGCTGGCGGCAACTATTCCACAACGCGGAACTACAAACCGCGTTAGTAGCCTGCTTCTTCTACAACAGCCATGGCGCTTTTCTTTCTTTTATTAGCCTGTAGTGTCTTTTTGCGCAATCGGAGCGACTTGGGCGTGACCTCTACGAATTCGTCGTCCGCGATGAACTCGATAGCCTGTTCCAGATTCAACTGGCGAAAGGGAACCAGACGGATCGCTTCGTCTGCGGTCGAAGCCCGCATGTTGGTGAGTTTTTTCTCCCGAACGACATTTACATCCAGGTCATTGTCCTTGGCATTTTCGCCAATGATCATGCCTTCATAGACGTCGATACCGGGTCCGACGAAGAGCTCTCCCCGTTCTTGCAAATTCCACAACGCATAAGAAGTGGTCACGCCGGGGCGGTCGGCAATCAGCGCCCCGGTCAGCCGATGCGGAATGTCGCCTTGCCACTCGATGTAGCCGTCGAAAAGCGAGTTCATCACGATGGTGCCGCGCGTGTCCGTGAGCAGTTGGCTGCGCAGGCCGATCAGTCCGCGGCTCGGCACACGGAAATCCATGCGCACCCTCCCATAGCCGTGATTATGCAGGTTGACGACCTCGGCTTTGCGCGTGCCAAGCTGCTCCATCACCACGCCCACAAACTCCTCGGGTACATCGGTGGTCAGTTTTTCGACCGGTTCCATGAGTTTGCCGTCGATGCGCTTCGTCACAATCTCCGGCTTGCCCACTGCCAGTTCGTAACCTTCCCGCCGCATCATTTCGATGAGAATGGAAAGCTGCAGTTCGCCGCGTCCCATGACCTTGAGGGAGTCGGTGCTGCCGGTTTCTTCTACACGGATCGAGACATTAGTCAGCAATTCCTTATCGAGCCGTTCCCGCAAGTGTCGAGAAGTGACATAGGTTCCTTCGCGACCCGAAAAAGGCGACGTATTGACGGTAAATAGCATGGCAATGGTGGGCTCATCGATTGCAACGTTGGGCAGCGGCGCCGGGTTCTCGGCGCTCGTGATGGTTTCACCGATGGTGATCCCCTCCACTCCTGCCACGGCTACGATGTCGCCCAGCTCGGTTTCTGTGATGTCGGTGCGCTTGAGTCCGCTGAAGGAAAATAGTTTCGTGATTCTTGTTTTCTGAACCGAACCATCTAGCTTCGCAATTCCCACCTCTTCGCCGGTGCGCAAGGTTCCGTTGAACACCCGCGCAATGGCCAGGCGGCCCAGATAGTCGCTGTAATCCAGGTTAGCCACCAGAATCTGCAAAATTCCGGCGCGATCGCCTTTGGGTAGCGGAATTGTGCTCACGATGGCATCGAAAAGCGGCCGCAAATCCTCGCCGCCACCTTTTATGTTGCTCGACGCCGTTCCCAGCTTGGCATTGGTGTAAAGCACGGGGAAGTCGAGCTGGTCCTCATGCGCGTCAAGGTCAATGAACAGATCGTAGATCTCGTTCAGCACTTCCTGTGACCGGGCGTCGGCGCGGTCGATCTTGTTAATGACCACAATGGGCGGCAGGTTGGCTTCCAGCGCCTTGCTCAGCACGTAACGGGTCTGCGGCAGGGGACCTTCGCTGGCGTCCACCAACAGCATCACTCCATCGACCATCTTGAGGGCACGCTCGACTTCGCCGCCGAAGTCGCTGTGGCCGGGGGTGTCCACGATGTTGATCTTCACGTCGTGATAGAAGATGGCCGTGTTCTTGGCCAGAATGGTAATGCCGCGCTCGCGCTCCAGTTCGTTTGAGTCCATGACACGTTCAACCACCTGTTCGTTGGCGCGGAACGTACCGCTTTGGCGCAGCATGGCGTCCACCAGCGTGGTCTTGCCGTGGTCTACGTGCGCGATGATAGCGATGTTGCGAATACCGGAACTCAAAGTCACTCCTGCTTTGTTGAGCTGGCGCTATTAACACTTTACTATGCGTTGCGGGTTCTGCGGGGATGGACTCGACTTGCCAACGTCATGGTAGAGACGGGGCTTGCCCCGTCCCCGCCCCATCGCAGAGAAGTAGCAAGCCACGCCTCTGCCAGGAGATGCTGCGATACCAGGTCACAGCTGGTATCAGTGAAAAGAAGAAGCTGATGGTCCAAGTGGATTGATCAACCTAAGTAGCCGTCGCATCATTCCACCTTCCCGGCCGCGGCGTTCTTGGCTTCGCCCCAGTGGGGTGACTGATACACAACCTTGCCGCCTACCATAGTCAACATGACTTCGGTCTTGCCGATGTCGCTTGGTTCAATTTTGAAGAGGTCCTGGGAAACGATGATCAGATCGGCGACTTTGCCGGGATCGAGGGAACCTTCGGTTTTCTCGCGCCTTCCGGCGATTGCTGCTCCCAGAGTGTAAGCTTTAATCGCGTCTTCCAGGCTGATGCGTTCTTTCGGAACGAATCCTTCCGGAGGATTGCCGTCGACGGTCTGACGCGTGAGCGCATTCTGCACCCCCGGCCAGGGATTGAGCGTCACAACCGGCCAGTCGCTCCCGAAGGCCAGCACGCCCCCGGCGCTCTCTATGCTGTGCCAGGCCCAGGCACGTTGCGCCCGCTCCGGGCCTACGTTGCGCGCCCAGATGTTGAGCGTGTCATCGTCGGGATACGCATGCAGCGGCTGGAAGCTGGCAATCACACCCACCTTTCCGAACTGCGGAATGTCTTCCCCGGCTATGGTTTCGACATGTTCCACGCGGTGCCGGGCGTCCTTGGTGTGATTGACCTTGGCGGCACTCTCATAGGAATCCAGCGCCAGCCGCACAGCCTTGTCACCGATCGCGTGGGTAAAGACTTGAAATCCGCCGCGATCCAATCGTTCCACGGCTTGCTTGTACTTTGCCGGGTCCCAGAACAGCGCCCCTATCTGCTTCGGATCGTCGGTGTAAGGAGTGAGCATGGCCGCTGTGTGCCCCTCGACCACACCGTCCAGGAAAAATTTGACCGCACCTGCCGCGATCCATTCGTCGTGATATCTGCGGCGTGCCGCTTTGATTTCTGCCAGTTGTTTGTGAGTCAGGGCGGGCGGATCCAAACGGTAGGCAAGATACATTCGTACCGTCAGCTGGCCAGTTTTGCGCAGTTCATCGAGAAGATCAACGTTCTGGAGGTCGCTGCTGCCGATGTTTACGCCGCCCGCGCTGTGAACTCGCACCAGTCCCACACGATTTGCTTCCTGCAGCCCCGCGCGGAGTGCTCGCAATTTTTCTTCACGCGTAGGCAGAGGAATCGCGCGACGGACTACCGCGTCAGCCGCATCTTCTTGGATGGCGCCGGTGGGTTCTCCCGTTGCCGGATCACGAGCAATCCTGCCGTTCGGCGGATCGGATGTCTTGGCCGTTACTCCGGCGAGTTGCAGAGCCTTGCTGTTGGCCCACCAGCTGTGGCCGTCGAAGGCTTCGAGATAAACCGGGCGGTCGGGAATGATCTCGTCGAGATATTTTTTATCCGGCAATCCGGAGGGCGCAAAAACCGGATACTGCCAGCCTCGGCCGAGAACCCAGGGTTCACTGGGGTTTTTGTCTGCGTAATCCCTCACGAGCTTCTGAATCTCGGGGATGGTTTTGGCGTCGCTCAAGTTCACTCGCAGCAGACTCAGCGATCCGTCAAGAAAATGAATATGCGAATCTGTGAAGCCGGGTAGCAGAAGGTAGCCCTTGCCGTCGAGAACCTTGGTCGACGCGGCGCGGTAGACTTCGATCTGCTTAGCACTACCGATCGCCACAATTTTCCCACCACGGATGGCCAGCGCCTGCGCCCAAGGTTGCTTGGAGTTGACGGTATAAATTCGCGCGTCGACCACCACCGTGTCGGCGGATGGACTCTGAGAGAAAGCTACGGGGGCGAGAAGAGCCAAAGCCGCGATGACGGCCAAGAGACAGCCTTTATTCACGGCTTTGTTCAACGTCAAGGCGTTCCTCCCGGCGTGCAGGCTAAAACGTTGGTGGAGTATTCACCCACAGTACCCATGTCTCTTTGCGCCCTGGGTTTTTCCAATGATGCGGCGTGGCGCTCTCGAAATAAAAACTGTCACCTTGCTTCAAGCGGTATTCTTCGCCGTTCAGCCCGATCTGCAATTCACCCTTGAGCACGAAAAGAAATTCTTCCCCCTCGTGAGTGTAAGACTCGCCGCTACCGGCATCCGGCGCAATGCGGAACAGGTGGGGTTCCATGACCGTGTTACCCCACGCTAGCAATTCCATGCGTACGCCGGGTCCCGCTTGCAGTACTTTACGCTTTGCCGGGCCGACCAGAGGTGAATTCGACTCGGAAGGATCAAAGAAATCGAGAATGTTGGTCTTGTAAAAGCGGGTCAGTTTACGAAGGGTTCCGATTGAGGCGGTCATGCGTGAACGTTCCAGCGCGCTCAGAAAACCCACAGAGATGCCGACCGCATTCGCGACCTCTGCCAGTGACAGTCCACGTTTTGTCCGCAACTGTCGCAGGCGTATGCCGACGGCGCGGGCAGTGCCGTCTTGTGTGCCGCGCAGCGCTCCTTCTCTCTTCAATAACTGGACGATGGCCGGCGCGTTGAGCCCTCGCACCCGCCGCAGGTACCGGGCGCGCTTGAGAAGCTTCACGTCTTGCGAAGAATAAAGCCGATACTTGCTTGCGGTGCGCCGCGGCCGGGTCAATCCCAGACTCTCCCAGGAGCGAATGACCGACGGCGACACGCCCACTTTGCGGGCCACGTCTCCGATCTTTAAGTAATCTTTTGGTTCTGCCGGATTGCTTGCCAAAACTGGAACCTCGCAAGTTCGCGGAAGTGGAAGCGGTTATTTTTTCCTTGACAGTGTACGGCGGGTTCTCTAACCTTACGCGATTATAGCAAGGTTTGTTTTGCACGCAAGCGGTCATTATTGGCAATTTCCCCGAACATTCCGGAGGCTCCATGTACCCCTCGACTTCCTCTTGGGCGAATCGTTGCCTGATGGTCCTGCTCTGCCTCGCGTGTTGCACTTCGGCCCTCGCTCAAAGCACCGGCGGCAGAATCCTTGGCCGCGTCGCCGATCCGACCGGCGCCGTGCTGGCTGGCGTCAACATCGCACTTGTCAACGAGGCGACCGGAGTCAGCCGGACCACACAGACAAACTCCAGCGGCGACTACACCTTTCTGGAAGTGCAGCCCGGTTTCTACGCCTTATCTTTTGAGCAAAAGGGTTTCAAGACCAACGTCCGCAAGTCCATAACCGTTGAAGTCAATGGCGTGGTCACGCTCAACATGAGCATGGCGGTGGGCGAGACCAAGGAAACCGTGGAAGTGACCTCAGACGCGCCGCTGGTGGACACCACGAGCACGCAGCTGGGTGCGGTGGTGAACCAGCAGGCAATTGCCAATCTGCCTCTCAATGCGCGAGACACCTATGCGTTGCTGCAACTGCAGCCGGGGGTCCAATCGCAGATAGGATCTGATCTGTTTTATGGTAGCGACAAACCGGGTGTAGTGTCGGTGAATGGCGGGCGCGGACGTTCCAACAACTACAGCGTGAACGGTGGAGACGGGAACGACCAATTTGCCAACCTGCCGGTGGTCCAGCCATCACCGGATAGTATCCAGGAGTTCCGCGTTATCACCAATACCTTTGATGCCGAATATGGTCGTAATTCCGGGGCCGTCGTTAACGTAGTCACAAAGTCAGGAAGCAATTCCTTCCACGGCGATGTTTACGAGTATTTCCGCAATAAGGCTCTCAATGCGCGAGGCTACTTCGACACGGTTAAGCCGGACCTGAAGCAGAACCAGTTCGGCGCGACTTTGGGCGGTCCTATCAAAAAGGACCGCAGCTTCTTCTTTGGCTCCTATGAAGGCCGCCGAATCATTCAGGGAATTTCATCAGATACTGTCACCGTTCCGACTGATCAAGAGCGGCTGGGTGATTTTTCCCTGGGCAGTCAGTTCGCGGGCACCTTAAGCACACAGACCGTTGCCGCCATCCTCACCGCGCGTAACTGGACGGGCACGCCGTGCACTACCGCTATCGCGAACTTGAATGGTTCGGCGCCAACCGCGGGTGTGTCATGGGCAAGCATTTTTCCCACAAACGTTATTCCCATTGACTGTCAGGACCCGGTGGCGTTGGCGCTCCTACAACAGTACGTGCCACACGCTAACGTTACGGATGCTTCCGGCAGCCTTTCACTTTTCCAGGCAGTTCCCAATGGCGACAACAACGCCGACCAGTTTACCCTGCGCCTGGACCATCGGATCAACGAACGGCAACAACTCAACGCCTACTATTACTTTACCAACCACAAGCAATTTGATCCCTTTGCCAAGTTCGAGTCGGGCGGCGCCAACCTCCCCGGTTTTGGCGCCAATACCAACGAACGCTTCCAACAGTGGAACCTCACCCACACCTGGACCTTGAGCAACACAACCGTCAACGAAGCTCGGTTCACTTATTTTCGCGAAGGGCAGTTGACGTTCCTTCATCCGCAGCACACGTTTTTGGTAACTGATTCGTGCAGCCAGTTTCCCAACGCTCTCGATCCGACCCTTTTAGCGGCTGCCAAGAATGCCTGCTTCAATGGAAACACCGATTCGGGTGCTTACCCGGCATTTCCCGGTAGCAATTTCGGAGTGACTCCTGGCTTGGGCGCGAATCGAGAAGGAGTCCCGTTCATTAGCATCTCCGGCGAGTTCAACCTGGGAAACAACTTGGAAGGTGAAATTCCTCAAGTCGGCAACACGTTCCAGTGGACGGACAACCTCACCAAGACGATGGGAAACCACACTGCGAAATTTGGTGTAGATCTCCGCCGCCAGCGCTTTGACCAGACGCTCTATTTTGATGTCAACGGCGAACAGCTCTTATTCGGTGGAACCGCGAACGATGTTGGCTTCGATAACCTGATTCCCAATTATTTATTGGGTATGAACGATCAATACGTGCAGGGTTCAGCGCAGCGGGAGGCGGTTCGCACCACGTCGCTTTACTTGTTTGCGCAGGACAGCTGGAAGATCAAATCCAACCTGACGCTGAATTACGGCTTGCGCTGGGAACTGAATACGCCGCTGGCCGATGTTGGACACAAAGTTCAGACTTTCCGCCCCGGGCAGGCCGATAACCTATTCACGTGTCAAATCTCACCCGGAGCGCTGGGGCTCTATCCGGTAGGAACAGATTGCGGTCCGAATGGCCCTGCTCGGTCGATCTATCCATTGGGTTTGGTCGTTCCCGGAGATAAAGGCGTGCCCGCCGGATTAACCCAAACGTACTACAAAGCATTTGCGCCTCGCATCGGTATTGCCTGGGATCCGGCGAAAAACGGTAAAACCAGCATACGTGCAGGATTCGGCCTCTTCTACAACCCCATCGAGCAGCTTGTGCTAGAACAATTCAGCGCCGAGCCTCCATTCGGTGGAAGCCCCCTGATCAACACGACTTTCCTTCAAACCCCGTTTTACAGCCAGTACGGATTTCAGTTCCCGAATCCGTTTAACGGCATCCTGGGGAATAAGGCCGGCGACACTGTTGATTGGTCGGTCTTCCGACCCATCTTGTTGTATGGCGAATTTCAGCCGCACATGCGCTCCCAATACGCGGAGCAGTACAACCTTTCTATTCAGCGGGAGCTGATGAGAGATCTGGTGCTCCAAGTTGGGTACGTCGGCTCGCAGAATCACCGGCTACTCGCCACGCACGACATCAATTACGGCTTGGCGCAGACCTGCAACGACCTTCAAGCCATCGCGGATTTCAACAACGATCCCAACCAGACGTGTGGCCCGTTTTACGCCGACTCTCCATATTTCATACCTGCTGGCGACATAATTCCGGAAGGAGGCTTACACCTGCCTTACAACGCGGCTTCTGGGGGCCTGTTTGTGCCCCCCGGGCCGGTCAGCAACGTGGCGCCGAATGGCATTACTTTGGTTGGACTACGACCCTATTCGTCTCCGTTCTGCCAGCCGCTAACTGGAACTGACTGCCCAGCCGATGGTAATCCGGTCTTCTCGAGTATTTTCGCTCAAGACACCATTGCGAACGCCAGCTACAACTCGCTGCAAGTGTCGCTGGAAAAGCGAGTTTCTCACGGCTTGCAATTCCAGGGCGCATACACCTGGAGCAAGTCCTTCGATCAAGCCTCTAGCTTTGAGGCCATCCTGAATCCGCTGAATCCCCGCCGCAGCCGCTCGCTTTCGCAGTTTGATGCCCGGCATCGTTTCGTGCTGAGTTACGTCTGGCAGCTGCCAACGCCGAGGTACAACGGCTTTTCGGGAAAAATAGCGAACGGGTGGGACCTCTCGGGTATCGTTACTGTTCAGACAGGTTTCCCTATCCGCATAACCTCGCAGGATGACATCGAGGAGATGAACAGTTTTGATTTTGAACTGCCTGGCCAGCCTAACCAGACCGGACCCTTCAAAACGCAGGATCCGCGTAAGAATGGCGGTTATTGGTTCGATCCCGCGCTGTTCACCAACGATACTGTTCCGCTGGGTACCTTTGGCAATGCGCCACGAACTATTTGTTGTGGGCCAGGGATCAGCAACTGGGACTTCGCGCTGCATAAAGTCACATCCATAAGCGAGCGTCAAAGCGTCGAATTCCGTGCGGAGATCTTTAATTTGGCGAACCACACGCAGTTTCTGAACCCGGACGGCAACATCACAGACGGATCGGATTTTGGCCGCATCAAGCGGGCCCGGTCTCCGCGACAAATTCAGTTTGCTTTGAAGTACCTCTTTTGAAAGACACCCGGGCGGCCACCCCCGCCCGGGCGCACTCTAATGGCCGCCTAGCGGCTTGAGATTTCTGGAGACCCATGATGTACCGAGACCTGCAGCACGAGCTGGACACCTTTCAGCGCCGCACGCCCAAATCGGCGGAGGCGCACAAGAAGAATCTGAAACGGATTCCGCTCGGCGTCGCCAGCAACTACCGCGCTTACGATCCTTACCCAATCTTTGTGAAGGAAGGCCAGGGTTCGCATTTCCGCGATCTCGATGGCAACGACTACCTCGACCACAACCTCTGTTTTGGCGCGCTGATGGCCGGACACTGTCATCCTGCCGTCATGAAGGCTGTTTCGGGGCGTCTTTCCACCGGCACGATGTTTGGCATGCCGCACGACATGGAATGGCAGCTCGCGGAAGAAATTTGTCAACGCTTCCCCGTAGAGATGGTGCGCTTTGGCAACAGCGGCACCGAAGCCACCATGCACGCCTGCCGCCTCGCCCGTGCCGCCACCGGACGCGACAAAATTCTCAAATTCGAAGGTGCGTACCACGGCCTGCACGATACCGCTCTGGTCAGCGTGAAGCCGCATGCGCCCGAATTCGGAGACGTCAACAACCCGGTTTCAGTTTCGGGCGGATTGGGGGTCCCCAAGGCGAGTCTCGCCAATGTGCCCGTGGCTACTTTTAACCATCTGGCAACCGTCGAGCGTCGCTTCAAAGAAAATCCCGGACAGATTGCCGCAATCATTCTGGAACCTATCTTGATGAACGTGGGCATCTGCATGCCGCAACCCGGCTTCTTGCAAGGCTTACGCGAGATCGCCACCAAGAACGGAGCGCTGCTGATCTACGACGAAGTGAAAACTGGCGCCAAGCTGGGCTGGGGGGGAGCATCGGAATATTTCGGCGTAATCCCCGACATGATCTGTCTGGCCAAGTCCATCGGAGGCGGTTTGCCGCTGGCTGCATTCGGTACTCACAAGTCTGTGATGGACCTGATCTCGCAGCACAAGGTCTTTCATGGGGGGACGTACAACACCAATCCAGTTTCCATGGCCGCCGGCCTGGCGACATTCCGCGAAGTGCTCACTCGCGAGAATTACGCACATGTGGAGAACCTCAGCAAAAAGCTGGTCGCCGGATATCGCAAGACGGCGGCCAAAACCGGTCTCCAGGCTTACGTTGCCGAGGCGGGAGCCAATGGCGTGTTGATGCTGTACCCGAAAGAGATTCGCAATTACCGTGACTGGACCACCATTGACATCGACCTGTGGCGGCACTACTGGTTCGGCATGGTGAACCGCGGTGTGATGGCGCAGCCCTATTGGTGGGACGAGCAGTGGACCATTTCCGTCCAGCACAGCGAGGCCGACATTGATAAACATCTCGCGGCCTTCGAGGACCTCGCGCCCGCCCTGGCCAAAGCGCAGCAGGAACGCACGGCCGCCGTCGCCGTGCACTAGCAAGCTGATAGAAGGGCAAGGATAGCAGATTAGCAGATATAGGTAGGGGCGGGTGTCCTCACCCGCCCGGCGGAGCGAAGCTCCCCAGTCGCAGTTGAAACCTTGGCGCTTTGAAATCTTGAAACACTTCCCGGAGTTGCCTTGTCGACCGACACCCACGAGCAACCGCATCTCAAACGTGTTCTGGGGCGTTGGGATCTGGTGCTGCTGTTCGTAGTCGCGGTCTTCAATCTGAACGTCGTGCCCTCCATCGCGGCCAACGGCGGCGTCACGGTCTGGCTCTGGATCATTTCCCTGTTGCTGTTTTTCTGGCCGCAAGGAATCGCGGTCATCGAGTTGGCACATCGCTATCCGGGAGAAGGCGGCGTCTACCTGTGGGCCAAAGAAGTTTTCGGAGACTTCCATGGCTTCCTCTCCGGCTGGTGCTACTGGACGAACAACATGATGTACGTGCCGACGGTCATGCTGTACTTTGTCGGCGTTTCAGTCTTTGTGCTTGGTCCTAGCCATCAGGGACTGGCGGAGAACAAAGCTTTCGCATTGACCGCCTCCGTGGCCTTACTCGCGCTGCTGACGATCTTGAACATTGTGGGTCTTGGCGTAGGCAAATGGCTGAACAATCTGGGCGGCATCGGGACCGGCATTGCCGCCGTCACATTGATCGGCTTGGGGCTGGTTATCTGGCTACGCTTTGGAAGCACGGTGAGTGCTACTGAGTTCCACATTCCCGCCGACCCCAAGTTCGTGCTGAATTCCTTTGGCGTGATTTGTTTTGGCCTGGTGGGGTTGGAACTCGCCTCGGTCATGGGCGATGAAATCCGCGATCCAAAGCGTACGCTGCCCGGAGCGGTGGCCTGGGGCGGAGTCATTTCTGGCTTGTTATACATCGGTGTCACTCTGACGTTGTTGATTGCTCTCAGCAAAAATGAAATCAGCGTACTGCAAGGGATCGTGCAGGCAGTTGCGCACATGGCCCAACGAGTGGGCGTGGCATGGATCGTGCCGCCCTTTGCTTTTATGCTGAGCCTTTCGATCGCCGGCATCGGTTCCGCCTGGATGGGCGGTTCAGCCCGCATCCCGTTCGTGGCCGGACTCGATTCTTACATGCCGGCGTGGCTCGGGAAAATTCATCCCCGCTACGCGACTCCGTATGCGCCGCTGATTGTGCAATTCGTGGTCTCGCTGGCGCTGGTGGTTCTGAACTTTGCCGTGGCCGGGGTACAGGAAGCGTTTCAGTTTCTGCTGTCGCTGGCGGTTGTGCTGCAACTGGTGCCTTTCTTGTACATGTTCGCAGCGCTGCTCAAGCTGGCCTTTACGGACCGTTCAGGAGCCGGCTACTACAGCAAGAGCACGCTCATTTTGGCAGGACTGAGCGGATTTTTGACGACAACGTTGGGCATTGCCCTGGTGTTCTTCCCAGCGCGGCTGGTGACATCGCTGCGCGTATACGAAATCTGGATGTTCGGGGGAACTGCATTTTTTGTCGGGCTGGCAGCATTTTTCTTTTTTGTTTACGGCCGTCACAAACCAGAACACGCGGCGGTCAGCCACGCCGAAGTGCGCGAACGGGTGTAAGAAATCACGGTTTGAGTCGGTGGCAAAGGCATGAATTCGATTAAGTAGGACATATGGTTTGAGCCGCGAAGCGGCGCAAGAATAGAGTCCACGGCGTAAGCCGTGGGTGGAATGAGAGATGGGTTAGCCCTGGAGGGGCGAAAGAACACGTACTACCCAGAGACTATAGGGACGGGTCTCGGACCCGTCCAGGCCGAGCGCCACTTGGCCAGGAGGTACCTATGCCAGCCGGAGTGAAAACCGAAGTTCGCACTTATCAAATCTATGTGAACGGCGAGTGGATCGACAGCAAGTCTGGAAAGACTTTTCCTGTTTACGATCCTTCCACCGAAGAAGTCATCGCTCAGGTCCCCGATTGCGATGCCGAAGACGTGAACCGCGCGGTTGCGGCTGCTAGAGCCGTTTTTGACGATGGTGCATGGCCGCAAATAACTGCCCAGGAACGCGGACGCATCTTGTTTCGCCTGGCCGACAAAATCCGCCAGAACGCCGCGATGCTCGCCGAGCTGGAGTGCCGCAACTCCGGCAAGCCAATTGTTGAAGCCGAATTCGACATAAATGACGTAGCAACCTGCTTCGAATACTACGGCGGGCTTGCAACGAAAATCCTCGGCTACGTCAATCCGGTTCCCGACAATGCCATGAGTCTTACCTTGAAGGAGCCGATCGGCGTAGCGGGACAAATCATCCCGTGGAATTACCCGTTGCTGATGGCCGCGTGGAAGCTTGCGCCGGCATTGGCTGCGGGCTGCACCTGTGTTCTGAAACCGGCTGAACAGACTCCACTGACAGCGCTAGAGATGGCCAAGTGGTTTTCGGACGTCGGCCTTCCTCCCGGAGTGGTGAACATCGTCACGGGCTTCGGCGAGACCTGCGGCGCGCCTATCGTGCAACATCCCGATGTCAATAAGATCGCGTTTACCGGCAGTGCTGCCGTGGGCAAGATCATCGTCAAACAGGCAGCCGACACGGTAAAGCGAGTCACGCTGGAACTCGGCGGCAAGTCACCCAACATCTTTTTTGCGGATGCCGACTTCGAGGCGGCTATCGACGGGGCATTGTTCGGAGTCTTTATCAACCAGGGTGAGGTCTGCTCGGCCGGAAGCCGCATCCTCGTGCAAAAGCCGATCTACGAGAAATTCGTCGATGCCATGACCGAAAAGGCCAAGAAGATCAAGCTCGGAGCCCCCCTGGAGCGCGAAACCAAAATGGGTCCGCTGGTCAGCAAGGAGCAGTACGACCGGGTCTGCTCTTATCTGGAAATCGGTAAGAAAGAAGCGAAGGTGGCTAGCGGCGGCGGGCGAGCCAAGTTCGACAAGGGCTTCTACGTGCAGCCGACAATCTTTTATGACGTGGACAACAGTGCGCGTATCGCTCGCGAAGAGATTTTCGGACCTGTGGCTTCGGTCATTCCTTTTGATGATGAAAAGGATGCCGTGAAGATTGCCAACGACTCGCCCTATGGCTTGGCTGCAGCGGTTTGGACACGCGACATCTTTAAGGCGTTCCGTGCCGTCAAGGTGCTGCGGGCGGGCATTGTCTGGGTCAACCACATGCAACCCACCTACGTAGAAGCTCCCTGGGGAGGCTATAAACAATCCGGATTTGGTCGCGAGCTAGGCCCCTTGGGCATCGAAGAGTATCTCGAGACCAAGCAAGTGCACATCAATTTGAACGAACAGCCGATCGGGTGGTACTGAGATGCCGACGATCAAGCTAAAAACTTCCATCCCCGGTACCAAGTCCCTAGCGCTTGGCGAGCGCCGGGACGCGGCTGTTCCACGGGGACTTTCGCATGCGACTCCGGTGTACGTGGCGCGGGCGGAAGGCGCGATGCTCGAAGACGTTGACGGAAATCGGTTCCTCGATTTCGCCGGTGGCATCGGCTGCATCAACATCGGCCATCGCTCACCCGGCGTACTCGATGCGATTGAAAAGCAAGCCGAGCGCTTCCTGCATACCTGCATCCAGGTAACGCCCTATGAAAGTTACATTCGCTTGGCCGAGCGCTTGAACGAACTCACTCCTGGCGATTTTCCCAAGAAGACCTTACTTGTCAGCAGCGGCGCCGAAGCCATCGAAAACGCCGTCAAAGTTGCCCGCGCCTACACCGGACGCCCAGGAATCATCGCTTTCGAAGACGCTTTTCATGGCCGCACCATGATGACGCTGGCGCTCACCAGCAAGACCCATCCTTATAAAGCAGGTTTCCAGCCGTTTCCCGGCGAGGTGTACCGCATCCCGTTTGCCTACTGTTATCGCTGCTCCTATTCCCTGGAATATCCCTCGTGCGATCTGTATTGCGCGCGCCACCTGGAAGACACTTTCACGCGGGTAGTCGCCGCAGAAGGCGTAGCCGCGGTCATTGCAGAGCCGGTGCTGGGCGAAGGCGGCTTTGTCACCCCTCCGCAGGATTATTTCCGAGTTCTTCTCGAGGTCTGCCGTAAGAACAAAGTGCTGTTCATCGCCGATGAGATCCAAACTGGTTTCGGCCGCACCGGCGCGCTATTTGCCTGCGATCGTTACGGGATCGAGCCGGACCTCATTGCGACCGCAAAGTCGCTCGGCGGAGGGCTGCCTATTGCTGCGATCACAGGTCGCGCCGAGATCATGGATGCTCCCGGCCCAGGCGGCCTCGGCGGCACCTTTGCCGGCAATCCTCTCTCCTGCGAAGCTGCGCTGGCCGTACTCGACTCGCTGGAAGAGCAAAACCTGAACGAGCGGGCCAACGAGCTGGGCAGCCAGTTTCAGAAACGCGCGCACAGGTGGCAGAGCCGCTGGCCCAAGATCGGCAATATTCGCGGTCTGGGTGCCATGCAGGCTCTCGAATTGGTGCAGTCCCGCGAGACAAGAGAGCCCGCCCCGGAGGATACTAAGAAGGTTACGCAGTACTGCTACGAACACGGTGTGATTGTACTTTCGGCTGGTTCGTATGGCAACGCAATCCGGCTGCTGATGCCTTTGGTTATCAGCGATGAGCAGATGCAGGAAGCGCTGGACGTGCTCGAAGCTGCTTTCCATGCGGTGTACGAAGCGAAGCGGCCGCTGCGCAAACCGTGTAACGCACAAGAACTTAGGTAGAGACGGGGCTTGCCCCGTCTCCTAGAGGACTCCTCCCATGACGGTTGCAGCACTATCCGCCACCAAGCTTCCCAACTACATTAACCGACAGTGGACTGAATCCAGCTCCAGCGACTGGCAGGACGTCATTAACCCTGCGACGGGTGAAACCCTCGCCCAAGTTCCACTTTCCGAACCGGCCGAAGTTGCTCGTGCGGTTGATGCGGCTGCCGCCGCCTTTCCGGAGTGGCGGCGAACCCCTCCTGAAGACCGTATCCAGCCGCTCTTCAAATTGAAGCAGCTGCTAGAAGAGCACATTGATGATCTGGCCCGCATCATCACACAGGAGAACGGAAAAACTTTCTCCGAGGCCAAGGGCGAATTGCGCCGCGCGATCGAGAATGTTGAGGTGGCCTGCGGCATTCCCACCATGATGCAGGGCTACAACCTGGAAGACGTGGCCCGCGGCATCGACGAAATCATGATCCGTCAGCCGCTCGGTGTGATTGCGGCGATCACGCCGTTTAATTTTCCCGGGATGATTCCGTTCTGGTTTCTGCCCTACGCCATCGCGACGGGGAATACATTTGTCCTGAAGCCTTCCGAGCGCGTTCCACTGACCATGAGACGCGCCTTCGAGTTGCTCGATCAGGTTGGACTTCCCAAAGGCGTCGTCAACCTCGTGAACGGTGGCAAGGTAACAGTCGATGCGCTCCTCGATCATCCGCAAATACGCGCCATCAGTTTTGTTGGTTCGACACCTGTGGCCAAGTACATCTATGCGCGTGCCGGCTCAAACGGCAAACGGGCGCAGTGCCAGGGCGGGGCAAAGAACCACGTCATCATTCTGCCCGACGCCGACATGCAGTCAGCCACGCAGATTGTCACCGACAGCGCCTTTGGCTGCGCTGGTCAGCGCTGCCTGGCGGTTTCGGTTGCCGTGACCATTGGGGAAGCTCAGAAAACTTTTCGCGATTCAATCGCCGACGCCGCTTCGAAACTGCGGGTTGGAAATGGCTTGGATGAGGGTGTGCAGATGGGCCCCGTCATCACCAAGCAGAGCAAGTCGCGAGTTGAATCGTTGATCGGCGTCGGCGAAAAGCAAGGTGCCAAGGTTCTGCTAGATGGTCGCAATCCCAAGATCCCGAAATACGAAGCAGGGAACTTCGTGAAGCCAACCATTCTTGATGGTCTGCCGGCGGCTAGCGAGCTCGCCAGCACGGAAATTTTCGGCCCGGTGCTAAGCCTCATCCATGCCAACAGCATGGACGAGGCGCTCGCCTTTCTGGAGCGCAACCCGTATGGAAACCAGGCATCGTTGTTCACGTCCAGCGGCGCGGCCGCGCGCCGTTTCCGTTACGAAGCGCCGGCAGGAAATATAGGGATCAACATCGGCGTAGCCGCGCCCATGGCCTATTTTCCGTTCAGCGGGTGGAAAGAGAGTTTTTTCGGCGTAATGCACGGACAGGGCCGCGACGCGGTCGAGTTCTACACCGAGAAGAAGGTTGTGATCGAGCGCTGGGCGAAAGAGCATTCGCGCAAATTCTAGAAATTCGGCGACGGATTACCACCAATATCACAGATCCGATCCGTGTGAATCCGTGGCCGCTTTTAAAGGGGACTTATGACGACTACTGCAACCGTACCCACAATGACCGGCGAGGAAATAGTCGCCCTCGCAAAAAAGCACACTTTGTATGAATGGTCGGCCCAGTCCAAGGTTGATCCGATCCCAGTTGCCCGAGCCAAGGGTATTTATTTCTGGACGCCGGAAGGGAAGCGCTTCATCGATTTCAACAGCCAGCTGATGAGCGTAAACATCGGCCATGGCGATGAGCGGGTGATCCAGGCCATCAGCGAGCAAGCCGCCACGCTGGCCTATGCTAATCCGTTCATGGCGACCGAGCCCCGCGCCCGACTGGGCGCCAAGCTCGCGGAAATCACTCCGGGCGACATTGACACGTTTTTCTTCACCAACGGCGGCGCTGAGGCAACCGAGAATGCCATCAAGATTGCCCGCTTCTTTACCGGGCGGCACAAGATCATCGCCCGCTATCGTTCGTATCACGGCGCGACGGCGGGAAGCATTACGCTCACAGGCGACCCGCGGCGCTGGGCGGCCGAGCCCGGCATTCCGGGGGTAGTGCGCGTCATGGATCCCTACCACGGTATCGAACGTGGCTGGGAATCGGCCGAGTCTTCGCTGGCCACAATCGAGGAGACGATCCAACTCGAAGGTCCACACACCATCGCAGGATTCATTTTGGAAACCGTCACGGGTACCAACGGAATCCTCGTGCCGCCCGAGGGCTACATTAAGGGCGTGCGCGATCTGTGCACCAAGTACGGTATCCTGATGATCGCCGACGAAGTTATGTGCGGCTTCGGCCGCACCGGCGAGTGGTTTGCGGTCGACCATTGGAAAGTTGTGCCCGACTTGCTCTGCATGGCTAAGGGATTGACGAGCAGCTATCTGCCCTTGGGAGCTGTCGGCATGCGGCATCATATCGCCCAGCACTTCCAGGACAAAGTTTTCTTTGGCGGGCTGACCTACAACAGCCACCCCATGGGCTGTGCGGCCGCCCTGGCCACTATTCGCGTGTACGAAGAAGACAGCTTGATCGAGAACGCGAAACGCTTGGGCGGCGTCATGAAACAACTCGGCGCCGATCTCGAGAAGCGCCACCCATCCGTCGGCGAAGTGCGGTCCATCGGATTATTCGGCATTGTCGAGCTGATCCGAAGCCGCCGTACCCGCCAACCCATGGCTCCTTTCAATGGCACGTCCGACGAAATGGCCGCCTTGGGACGCTTTTTCCGCGCGCAAGGTCTCTACACGATAGTGCGCTGGAATTCCTTCTACACCAATCCACCGCTCTGCATTAACGAACAGCAATTGCGGGAGTCATTCGCGATCATCGACCGCGGACTGGAGATCACGGACAAGGCCGTGAAAGACTAACCCTCTGTCATCCTGAGCGAAGTCTGGGTTCGCTGCGCGAACCCAGACGGAGTCGAAGGATCCCTCAGGGCAAACGTTGCCATTAAGGCGGCACGGCATTTTGAGCCATGTAGTTCAGTCAGAATGCCTGTGATAGCGACCATCGCCGCCCACGCGGGCGGGGGCGCCCGCGCCACCCTCATTTGTTCAGCCGATTGTACTTCCGCAATATTTCTTGGACCTTGTCATGCGGCAGCGCGATAGCAGTGTGATTGTCTATGCCAGTCATTGTCTGTGCCGCCACCAGCGCATTGATGATCGCCTCTTCCGTGGCTTGCACCGTCGCCAGGAAAATGGCGTCCAGTTCCGCATTTGGCAGCATTGTGATCTGACGTAGTCCTTTACTTGCTGCAGCGCCGGGATTGCCCGTAGAAAAACTTATAAAGATGTCTCCTGACCCGTCTCCCGAAAAGCTGCCATTTCGCCCAAGCCCCAATGACACTCGCCGCGCAACCCGCTTCAGTTGCGGGGGAATCAGCGGCGCATCGGTCGCGACTACGACGATGATAGACCCCGTGTCTCCTGACCAGACCTTATGTCCGGGAATCTCGCGGCCCACTGGAACGCCGGCAATTCGCAACTGATCGCGCAGGCCGTAATTGCATTGCACCAGCACTCCCACTGTATAAGTCCCTTCTTTCAATCTAATCAAGCGCGATGACGTCCCGATTCCACCCTTGAATTCATGACACACCATTCCCGTCCCTCCACCCACGTTGCCTTCTTCCACCGGGCCTCCGTGAGCGCTATCCAGGGCGTGAAACGAGTCTTCCGGTTTGACGTGGAATCCGTTCACGTCATTCAGATATCCGTCCCAGGTTTCGGCCACGACCGGCAACGACCACCAGTAGCCTTGCTCATCGGGCGGCGCCTTCTTAACGCGCCAGGCAATCACCGCGTCGCGCACCACGCCGACACTGTGCGTATTTGTGATCATCACCGGGCCATCCAGGAATCCGGAATCCTCCACCCAGGTTGTTCCGGTCATCTCGCCATTGCCATTGAGCGTGAACCAGGCGGCGAAGACCTGGTCCGCAAAATTCGTTCCGCGCGGCAAAATGGCGGTGACTCCGGTGCGCACCGGACCCACTCCGACCTGCAGCTTGCCTTCTCCGGAGATCAGCGTCGTGTGACCAACCTCCACGCCTTGCACATCCGTGATGGCATTCAGCGGTCCGGGCGTTCCATCGAAGGGAATCCCCAGATCGCGGGCGCGAGGTTTCGCCTGGGCTTCACCCAGCAATATCGCCGCGGAGAAAAAGAACGCCGAAATCAGCAACCTTAAGCGAAACTTTCTCATCTTTTTGTCCTTTGATCCCGGTGCAGTATAAATAACCCAACTTCAATTTGCGGTTACAATCGTTGTACTGGAGGCGCGGAATGGAAAACTGGAAGATGGGCGTAGTCGCGGGAACCATCGGTACTGGACTCGTACTGCTGCTAAGCGGAAAAAAGACTGCCGGAATCGTCCTGGCGGGAGTGGGCGCGGCTGTGCTGGCGTCCGAGTATCCGGACAAATTGGAAGAATTCCGTGATCGTTTGCCCCGCTACGCTGACCAGGGCATGCGGATTCTGGACAATGTGTCTCGCGCCGGCGAGCGCATAGCCGAGTTGCTCGAAAAGCGCGGCCGGGCAGCGCTGGAAGAACTGAGCAATTAAACCAGCTGTGTGGCGCGGACACTCTTGTCCGCGCTCGCAAGCCCGCGGGACACTGATCACCCGCGGCACACGGGATGACAGCCGACGCTAAACGCAAAATCCAGCTCCTCCTGGCGGTCGCCATCGTCGCGGCCGCGCTGAGAACTGGCTGGATCCTTTACAACCGCCACGCCGGCAACAAAACGCAACCGCCTCAAAACCAGGCAGCGCCTCCGCTGAATCCTGATTATTACGTCATCCCCAAGAAGCTTTATGCCTACGATCTGAAATCAGCCCGCCTGCTGACCAGGCAATCCGTGTGGGTGAAGGAAGGCTATCGCTACACCTACTATCCCTTCCATTCAGTAAGCCGCCACTCCGATTTCACTCACGAGGCCGGCCAGCTTCTCCCCTTGCAGAAGCTCGAGATCAAAGATGTTGTTCTTGACGCATCGCCAGGAATGAAAGGTCAACGCCAGGTGATGGCAATATTTTCACAAGAGGGGAAAGCATATGCGTTTCCGATCGGTGTCCAGATCGGCGGCGACTACAGAATCTATGCCGACGAGATCCTGTACATCCAGGATCCCAAAGAACTCTACAAGCACTGGCCGCCGGATGTCTGGGGTTCCATTGAAAAGCACGAGGTCAAGCCCGGCATGAACGAACTCCAGGCCGACTTTGCAATTGGAATGGGAGTTCCCGAGAGATCGCATGACCCCAGTGTGAAGACCGTAAACTATCCCAATGGCGGGAAGCCGTTGACCATCACCTACCGGGATGGCAGGGCCGTAAATATAAAGCCGGGGCCATCGGCATAAATTGCGTTAGACGGGCGGGGACGCCGATCCCTCCATCGCTGCGTGAATTACTTTAACTTGGGCGACGCCGCCGTGGCCGGCTTGCCTTCCTCGGCGTGAATCACGCCATCATCTTCCGCATAAAAGGCACGATGTTGATCATCGAACTGCTTGGGAACCATGGCCAGAGTGAAGCTATCCTTTTTGCCGTGGAATTCGGCCGTATAGTCGCCGCGATCGGTGGAACGTGCCATGCGCTTGGTAAACGTACCGGTGCCGGCAAGGTCGGGTAGCGATTCGGCAAACTGGTCGTGGCGCTTCTTATATTCACGCTGCGCACGCAGCACAACCCGCATGTAGCCCAAGGCGCTCGCTTCGGCGTCGGACCGTGCCGGATCACCGCGAAACTTCGGTTTATAAGGGGTGGCCGTCGGCGCGGTCTGGGCCGGCGCAGCCTGGGCTCCGGGGGCCTGACTCTGAGAAAAGCCCATCCCGGCAGCACCCAGCACGGTCGCAAGAATGGTTATAGCAATGCATTTTTTCATGAAATATGCCCTTTCTATTTGGATGCAAAGCTGGTTACTCCCGTAATCTGGGCTGGAGTACCATACTTTGCATTCAGAGCAATTGCAGTTATGCTAACTGCAGATTACCTGAATAGGAAGGCTATGAAACCTGCAGTGGCCAGAAAACCTCTTATCCGTATAGCCGTGGTCGAGAGCGATCCGCTCCGTTTCGTAGGGTTTCGCGCCCTGTTCGATTCAGAGCCCGACTTCGAATTAGTGTCCGCCACCCTGCCCGAGATTACCGCCGAGCGCAACATTGACCTCGTGCTTTTGGGCAGCAGGGGCGGCACGAACCTCTTCGATCAGATGGCTAGCCTCAAAGCTTCGCGCCCCGACTTGAAGATTATTGTCACCGGCGCCGGCATCGACGAAGAAACTATTCTTAAGGCCATTGCTTCCGGAGCGAAGGGCTACGTGGACGAAGCCGCCGCTCCCTCCGAGTTTGTGCAGGCCATTCGCATTGTGCAACAAGGTTCCGTTTGGGCCCCGCGCCGCGTCCTGTCCATGTTCATCGAGCGCGTGACATCTTCTCCCGGCCGCATTTTTCCCGCAGGCCGCGTGACTTTCACAGACCGCGAGAAAGAAGTGCTCGAGATGCTGGTTGCGGGCCGCTCCAATAAGGAAATCGGAGCCGCGCTGGGCATCGAGGAACGCACCGTGAAGGCGCACGTTGCCAAGCTTATGCGCAAAGTGGGCGTGCAGAACCGCATCGCCCTGTCGGTGCATGCCATTACTCATTCGCTGGTGACGGCGAAGTAACTCCAAATCCATGTCGTCATCCTGACCCGGACTTCAGTCCGGCGAAGGATCTGGCGTGCACCACCGAATAACCTCCCACGACTCCCTCGCCAAACGCCTCAAGACCGCTTCCATCACCAGTTACCTCGGGACAATGACCTCAGTAATCTTGTTGCCATCAGCGACCTGCCCCATACTCGCTTCACCTACCACAGAACCTGGGAGACGGGGTTGGGATCGGAGATTAGGGTCACCGGTTTCAGCCCCGATTTTTATTTTCCCTGGAATTCCACAGCAGCAAATCCTTTATTATCAATAGGGCAAAAAGATAAACCGGCCAACCAGAGCTGCCCAATCTGCGTCGAAGTAAATAGCCAGGGAAATCGCAATTTCATGAAAACTGAGGACCCATGAACAGACTCGTCATTCTGTGTGTAATGATCTCGGTGACTGTTGCAGCATTAGCTGCGCCTGCCGATAACAAGGCCGTTGACCGCGTCCAGGCTGCGGCGGACGTTTTGAACGAAATCCAGGGCGCCCCAGACCAGGGTATCCCGGAGGAAGTGCTGGGATCCGCCAATTGCGTAGCTGTCGTGCCCACTATGCTGAAGGGCGGATTTATTCTGGCCGCTCGTTATGGGCGGGGAGTCGCCAGTTGTCGGACCCCAAAGGGGTGGAGCGCTCCGGCTTTTTTCACGGTAGAAGGCGGCAGCGTCGGATTTCAGATTGGCGGACAAGCGGTGGACCTGGTTATGCTCATTATGAACAAGGAAGGCATGAACAACCTGCTCTCCAGCAAGTTCCAATTGGGCGCAGATGCATCGGTAGCTGCCGGGCCAGTGGGGCGTCATGCGGCCGCCGATACGGACTGGAAAATGCGCGCCCAGGTGCTAACTTACTCGCGCGCACGCGGAGTCTTCGCGGGAGTGAGCCTGGATGGAGCTCGTATCAAGCAGGATAAAGACAGCACCCGTGATTTCTACGGACGCATGGTACCGTTCAACACTTCGCTGACCGGGGAGGTCGATGCGCCCAATACGGCCCATCCATTTCTGGCCACCCTCGCCAAGTGGGCCCAAGAAGCAGCAAAGTAAGCACGCGAGGCGTAGCGCCGGCCGTCCCGCCCGCAGCATAGCCGCGACAACGCTACCGCTGTCCACGTTTGACAAGAATTTTTTCCAGATGCTACCGTCACGGGTTCCTCTTAATGAATGCGCTATCGTCTAGAGTACGCGCTCGCGTGGCTGATGATTCGCACGCTGGGCGCTTTGCCGCGCCCCCTGGCGCGGGCGGCGGGAATTGCGCTCGGGCAAGCGGTTTACCTGCTGCATTCCAAGCTTCGCCGTGTGGGAATGCGCAACCTGCAGCTGGCTTTCCCGGAAAAAGACCGGCACGAGCGGCGCAAAATCCTGCGCGGAGAGTTCACTTCTCTAGGCCGCCAATTGGCCGAAGTTTGCCTCTTCCCGCGCTATACCTGCGAGAATGTCGGTCAGGTCGTCGTCTATGACGGCTTTGAAAACTACGAGCGCGCTCACAACCGAGGCAAAGGTGTTCTCTACCTGACTGCCCATCTGGGCGCCTGGGAGTTGTCCGCCTTTGCGCACTCGCTCCATGGACATCCGCTTCACGTGGTGATGCGCGGCATGGACAATCCCTACCTCGACCGACTCATCCAGCGCTATCGCACCATGCACGGCAACTCTGCTGTCGATAAGGATGACTTCGTGCGCGGCCTCCTATCGGCCATGAAGGCCGGCGAAACAGTCGGGATTCTCATGGACACCAACATGACGCCGCCCCAGGGCGTATTCGTGGATTTCTTCGGCATTCCTGCCTGCACGGCCAGCGGCTTGGCCCGCATCGCTCTCCGCACCGATGCCGCGGTCGTCCCCGGATTTACGGTCTGGGACCCGTCACTAAGAAAATATCGGCTACGCTTTGATCCAGCCCTGAAGCTTGTTCGTACTGACGACAACGATGCCGATATCATCGCCAACACAGCCATGTTTACCAAAGTGATCGAGGACTACGTGCGCCGCTACCCCGAGCAATGGCTCTGGGTCCATCGGCGTTGGAAGACCCGTCCAGAAGGCCAGCCGCCGATTTACTAGCTATCGGCTCTCAGCCTTCAGCTATCAGCTGCAACCATGATCTACTCTGTCATTCAAGCGGCTTTACAGGCTGCTGAAAGATGCTAGGTCAGCGTCAGGGCACTTCTTAAGAGTCTGCTCAAGAGGTTCCTATCAAGGCACGTCTTCACGTGCCGCAAGTGAAGTCCCTTGGAACCTGCGCGGCTCCTAGCCGCGAGGAATCTCGGTTCTAATCAGCCCTCAGAACCAATCACTGCGATAGGCAATCCACCAGCTCAGAGCGAAGATGGGAATGGTGGCCGCGACACCCCACCAGAACGGAAGGAGAAAATCCGCAAACAGGCTGAGGACGATCACAATCATCCAGAACATTCGGCGCTGCATGGGGACACTATAGTATCCGATTGCAGCCGTGGTCTTTGCCAGGCGCCGAAAGCCCAGAGCCAAAAGCCTAAAGCCTAAAGCCTAAAGCCTAAAGCCGAGAGCCTAACGCCGCTTTCTTTTCTCTCTCCGAATGTATACAAAGATGCAATGAAGCGCTCCCTGAAAGAGGTTGCCGAATTCTTGCGGGCCCGCCTCGTGGGCGACGGCGCGGTCCAGGTCACCGGTGTCGCCGGCCTTCAATCTGCATCTTCTGGCGATCTGGTTTTTATCGACGAAGAGAAAAAGTTGCGCGAGGCGATGCAATCCGGTGCCGCCGCCGTTATCGCAGGCAAATTTGCCGGCGAACCCAGCTCCAAACCGCTCCTGGTCTGCGATCAGCCACGCCTGGCCTTTGCGCGAGTCGCCCAGTTCCTTACCCCGCCCCACCGATATAAACCGGGTGTAAGTAAGACCGCCATCGTCCACGCATCGGCGCGAGTTGCGAAAGATGTAGTCGTGGGATCCTATGCGGTCATCGAAGAAGGAGTGACCATCGCTGCAGGCAGCCGGATTGGTGCCGGGTCGCATATTGGAGCCAACGTCCAAATCGGAGAAAACTGCCATCTCGCTCCCAACGTGACCATCTATCCTGGGGCTCGCCTGGGCAATCGTGTCCTGGTGCATGCGGGAGCCGTTCTGGGGAGTGATGGATTCGGCTATGTCCGCGATTCCGCCACGGGCCGATATGAAAAATTCCCTCAGATAGGACGCCTGGAAATCGAGGATGACGTTGAAATCGGAGCTAACTCTACAGTCGATCGAGGGGCACTCGACGTGACTCGCATCGGCCGCGGTACCAAAATCGATAACCTCGTGCACGTCGGACATAACGTGCAGATCGGCGAAGACGTGGTAATCGCCGCGCAAACCGGGCTCTCCGGCAGTGCCGTGCTGGAGGACGGAGTCATCGTGGGCGGCCAGGTGGGCATTGCCGACCACGTCCGCATTGAATCCGGAGCCATTCTGGGTGCCCAGTCGGGTGTGCCGACCAAGAAGGTGATTCGCGGGAAGGGAATCGTCTTCTGGGGAACGCCCGCGCGGCCGATTCGAAAGTACCTCAAAGAATTGGCGACCTTGGCAAGGCTGGCAAGAAAGGCGTAAAAAGAAACGAGTGGCCGGTGGCCAGTGGTCAGCTCAGAACGATTTTGTGCCTGGCCCACTGACCACCGGCCACTGACCACTGACCACTTTCCTCATGTCCCTCATCGTCATTGGCGGGCATTCTCGCAGCGTTGGCAAGACCAGCGTAGTTGCCGGTCTGATTGCTGCCTTGCCGGAATTCCAGTGGACGGCTTTGAAGATTACGCAGTATGGTCACGGCATCTGCTCCGCCAGTGGCAAAGTCTGCGACTGTGCTACCGCCGATCACTCCTGGGCAATATCGGAAGAGAAGGATCGTTCCGGGAAATCGGACACCTCGCGGTTTCTGGTGGCCGGTGCGGTGCGTTCCCTATGGGTACGTACCGAGCAGGGCAGGCTGGCGGATGCCATGCCTTCGGTTCGTCAGAAGATCGCGGACGCGGGCAACGTGATCGTGGAGTCAAATAGCATTCTGAAGTTCGTGCGCCCCGATCTGTACCTGTCCGTCCTTGACCCTTCAACCGAGGACTTCAAGACTTCGGCGCAAGAATTTCTCGATCGGGCCAGCGCGGCCATCCTTCACGATACTGCTGAGCCTCTCGCCTGGCAACGGGTTTCATTGAAGTCGGTGGCTGGGAAGCCGGCATTTCATATCCGCCCGCCGCAATACGTCACGCCCGAGATAGTTGCATTTGTGAAGGACAAATTACTGGCTGGCCAGAGGTCAGTGGATAGTGGTTAGTAGTCGGTGGGCCGCGTGGGGCCCCCGAGCTCTTTTCCCGACCTCCCTTTATGTCGTCATCCTGAGGCAGGCGCAAGCCTGCTGAAGGATCTCGCGTGGGCCCTGCTAACCGAAGTTCGTCACGGCACCATCGAATCGAACGATTTTTGAAGGTGGAAACGGGACAAGTCTTATCTTTCGAATCGCGGTGTTCAGAAAAAGCGATGTAGTGCAGACCTACCCTCTTGCTCCCCAGCAGAGCCGATGACAGATTCAGGCCGTATGTTCCTGCGGCCACATCAACGCAGCAAGGACGGTAAGGAGCACACCTTTTGGTCGCTGGTGGAGACGGTGCGAACGGCCAGCGGTCCGCGCCAAAGAACGCTGTGCTATTTGGGGGAGCTGAACGCTTCGGCACATCGACGATAAGGACCGCAATAATAAGATGGAGCGACGGCTGGGAAAGATTGAGGCCCGCCATCCTCGGTCCAGGATCTGTATGAGGTGGGTTTGCGCGACACGACCGAGGGTGTGGGCTTGTTCTGGCAGATCCGTGAAGATCGTAAGCGCTGGGGCGAGTCGTGCCCCAGCCTTCGGCCAGCGGAGTGAACAACCCCACAGCCGCTCTCGCCCATGAAGGCGCTAGCCCTGCTGTATAAGCTACGGAGCGCCGATATCGTCCTGCCGACCGCCGACGGCCGCGAGATCCGCCTACGTCGGATCACCGAACCCGATGCGGACCAGGAATCTGTTCTCCACCAACTCCGTCTCAGCCTTCCGGAACGATTAAAATCTTTCTCCAAATGTAGTGCAGACTCGGTGCCTGCGTGAACTGACCCTAAATAAGTTAGGTGGTGTCTCGACGGTTCCGTGACGAACTTCGGCTAAGCTTCGCCCTCCCGCTGACCACTGTCCACTGGCCACTACTGCGGCCGCGCCGCCGGCGGCTCTTGCTTGTTCTCATCCGACGGTCCGGTTGGTTCAGAAGGATTGGCATCTGACTCCGGGCGGCCGCCGTCGCCTCCGATGGGGCGTGTGGTCACCGTATGCCTTGAGGTTTTGCGAAGTTCTTTGAGAATCTCGTCGCGATCGCGTCCCGCGTAATCGCGGGCAAACCGGGTAAGTGCTTCGGTAAGGATGTCATTGTGGTGAACCTTATCCAGGCCGCGTTCGCGGGTTATGTTCAACCATAGCCGGTGCACGAGGTGGATGTCCTCTGTCTTCATGGACGGGGTGTGCGGTCCAATGTGGAACGTATCTACCTTGCCGTCCGGATGAACGATCTGCAACACAAACTGTCGTTTCGGGTCCGGCATCGCTTCCCAGGCTCGGCCTATGGCAAAGGCCTGCTCTTCGGACGTCATCTTGCTCGATAGCCCCGTGACCACGGCGGAGGACTCTAGATTGTTGGCAGTCTGCGCGATCGCCGACCAGACGTCGCGGGCGGGCACCACCAACAGCGAAATGTGTTTGCCAAAACTTTCCGCGATCGATACTGTCCGAGTAAACAGTTGCTGCTCATAGTCGCTGAAGATCTGCTCCATGGAAAGGTCATACGCGGCGGCCCCGAACTGGCTGATTCGTGCCGTCATCACCACCACATCCTGCTCGCGCGTGTCGATTCGTTCCAAGACCCACTTGAGATGGTGGAGGGTGTTGTAGTCGCGCACCGGTACCAGCACGTTTCCCGGCCGGATACTCAGAGCCTCCCGCTCCACCGTGTCGCGCTGCAGCAGTTGAAAGTGCTCCTGCATCTGTTGCTCGGCCAATGCAAACTTCCTGCGATTCACACGTTCCGAGACGCTGAAGATCAGGAAAAACACCGCTGCAAATGAAACGCCCGCCACCGTCGCCACTGACTTCGTAAGCAGGTTTATGATCGCGGTGGATAACAGCACTAGAAAGACTGAAACCAGTCCAATTGGAATCTCGTACCCTGCGATGTACAAATTCGGCGGCACTTTCCAGCCGCGTTCGCCTTTGTACTTAAAGCGGAGCACCAGCATGGCCAGGCCGTTGAAAGTGAAGCTCCAGATCACTCCGAACGCGTACGCTTCGCCCAGCATGTAGACATCGCCGTGGCTGGCCAGGATGGTGAATACCTGGAGCAAGACCACCAGGTTGATGATGCGATGGCTGGTTCCATATCGGCGATGGGGATGACGGAACCAGTCGGTCAGCACGCCGTCCTCAGAAACCCGGTTCAATACGCCGTTGGAGCCAATAATCGCGGTATTTACCGCCCCCGACAGGATCAGGAATCCGACCACCACGACAAAAGCTCGAAAGGCCAGGCGCAACAGATGCGGACCCACCAGGTACATCGCCAGCCCCGCGATGAGGTTGTCCTTGTACACCGGTATGCGTACCGAGTCCGGAATAATCATCACGAACAGCAGGGCAGTGATGCCGGTGAAGACAAAGCTGTAAATGGCAATAATGATCGCCGCGCGCTTCAGGTTCTTGAGCTTCGGATGGGCGAGCTCGCGATTTACCTGGGCCAGCGACTCTTCTCCACTCATGGCCAGGACGGAGTGCCCGAATGCCATCAGGATGCCTAAAATGCCGAACAGCTTGGGCAAGTCAGCGTGGTTCTTCAGGAATCCCAAGGATTCCGGGTTGAAGTGCAGGTTGACCGGCGTGGGCCAAGGTACGGGTTGATAACCCTTGATAACGAGCGTTATGGCCGACCAGGCCAGCAGGATCACCACCATCACGGTGGTAATCTGCATCACGCGCAAGGCCTTCTCGCTGGATTCCTGGATTCCCTTGGTGTTCTGCCACCAAAAATAGAGCGTTACCAGCAGTGCAAACACGACCGATGTCCAGTTGACCGGTACGTGGGGCGTTCCGTTGAACATCACGTGCGCGGCCCGCGGAATCCAGCCGTGGGCGTCGGCGGTCGTGAAGATGTCGTTGATCAACCCTGCGATGTATTGTCCGGCCGAAACACCCGAAATCGGTCCGGTCAGGATGTAGTCGAACATCAGGGCAGAGACGCTGATTTTGGCCAGCGTGCCACCCAGCGCTTCTTTCACGACGCGGTAGACACCGCCGCGGACAAACATCGAACAACTCTCGACGTACACCGCGCGCACCGTAAACGAGAACAGCATGACCGCGACGATGAACCAGGGCGCAGCCTTGCCCACCGCCTGTTCGGCGATGCCGCCCGCATAAAAAGCCGAGGAACCCAGGTCATTTAGGACGATCGCCGCGGCTCGCCAGTAGGAAATAAAGGTGAGCATCACCGAGGTCGCAACCACGATGCGCACCCGGGAAGACGGCATGTTTTGGAAGGGCGATGACATTCGCTAGGAGCCGGACTTAAGCTTCACCATCGCTTTCGACTCGGATCGTCGGAGCCCAGCAGGGTCTCGATGTCTTCAATCCCAGTGAGAATCAACACCAGGAACGACCCGATGCCTCCCGCGACGAACATCGTCTCCAGAGTTCGTATGCCGACGACAATCAGCACATTCATAAGCTTCAATGGTAGACGATAGTTGCATTACGCGATAGCCGGAACCAGAATCCGTCCGCCCAGGGTAGCAGCCGCAAGCACTGGCAGGCCTGTATCGTTTGCTATTCTTGCAGCGTGCGCCAAGTCCATAGCAAGAGCTGGTTGCTGGCCAGCGTTTCCGGCGTCCTGCAGATCGTAGCTTTCCCGCTGCCGAGCCTGTACATGATGTGCTGGATCGCCTTAGCGCCCTTGCTCGTCGCCGTGTTGCACGCACGGGAGGCCGACACCCTGCAACTTTCCGATTCGCCGGGGATCAAACGGGTGCCCGCCAATGTCGGCCAAGGCTTCGTGTTGGGATACCTGAGCGGAATTATCTGGTACGCCGGAACGTGCTATTGGGTTTATGACACCATGCACCAGTACGGCGGGTTGAGTGCCCCCGCCGCGTTGGGCGTGTTGCTTCTCTTCTGCCTCTACCTGGCGCTTTATCACGGTGCTTTCGCCGCGCTGCTCGCCCTGGTAGCCGATCCTGGTAGTCCGCTCAGCCGCCGCGCCCTGCTCTCTGCATCGTTTCTGTGGGTCGCCGTCGAACTCGCCCGTACCCGAATCACAGGTTTTCCCTGGGACCTGCTTGGTACGGTGCAAGTGGATAACATTCCCTTGGCCCGGATCGCGAGGTTCACCGGTGTATATGGCCTCTCCTTCGAGATCATGCTGGTCAATACAGCTTTTGCCACGGCCTTCCTGGTACGCCGCGACAAGCGGAAAACGCTGCTGATCGCGGGTCTCTGCGCTGCCGTCGCGCTACAGGCGGGACGCTGGATTGCACCTCCACCCCCTCCTTCCGACCACCTTGCTTATCTTGTCCAGCAGAACATTCCCGTCCTGGATAGTTCCGGATGGACTAAAGACTACTTTGAGGGAACGCTGCGCGATTTACTGTGGATCAGCGAAAAGCCAACTTCCGAGGGAGCGCAAAAACCCGACCTCATCGTCTGGCCGGAATCGCCAGCTCCTTTTTACACCAGTGATCCACTGTTTCGAGACACGGTCAGCAATCTTGCCCGCCCAATGCATACGTGGGTTCTCACCGGCAGCCTCGGCGTTCGCAATGCCACGCAGGTACCTGAAGAGGGAACCGCGGTCTACAACTCCGCCGCACTGGTTGGTCCCGATGGCGAATGGATAGCGCGCTATGACAAGGTCCATCTCGTGCCTTTTGGAGAATATTTACCGTTTCAGAAGGTATTTTCGTTTGCCGGAGGGCTGACCAAAGAGGTAGGAGACTTCAGCCGCGGCACTTCTCGTGCACCGCTGAGTGCCGATGGCCAAAAATTGGGCGTGTTTATCTGCTACGAGTCCGTCTTTCCCGATGAAGTGCGGCAATTCGTAAAGAACGGAGCGCAGGTGCTCGTCAACATCTCCAATGACGGCTGGTACGGCGATAGCGGCGCTTATGCCCAGCACCTCATGCAATCGCGCGTGCGGGCGGTCGAGAACGACCGCTGGCTGCTGCTCGACACCAACACGGGCGTCACCGCCTCCATCGATCCCTATGGACGAATTGCAAAAAGCCTGCCGCGCAAAATCCGTGCCACTTTGCCGGTTCCCTATGCGCTAACCAACGTAACCACGTTCTACACTCGCCACGGCGATTGGTTCGCTCATCTGTGTGCGATAATTTCCTTAGGGGCGCTGCTGACGCGCTTCCTATTCCGTGCAAAAACAGGATGATAATGGTCGAGGAATTAGAACAGGAATACACTGCCCTGAAAGATAAAGTTCGCGACCTGCGGGAGTATCTTTGACGCGGACAAGCTCAAGCAGCAATTAGCTGCAATCGAAAAGCAGGTTGCCGACCCGAATCTCTGGTCGAACCCCGAAAAGTCCCAGACCATCATGCGGGAGCGTAAGCGTCTGCAGGACGTGCTGTCCACGGAAGAGGACTTGGTCCGCCGCCAAACCGATATTAAGACTTACTTTGATTTGGCGCGCGAAGGAGAGAATGTAGAGTCGGAACTGCGCGGTGAGATTGGCTCCTTGCGTGAAATGGTGGAGCGCCTGGAGACGGAAAGCTTGCTCTGCGGCGAGAACGACGCTCGCAACGCCATCGTAACGATTCACCCCGGTGCCGGTGGCACTGAATCGCAGGACTGGGCCGATATGCTGCTCCGCATGTATCTCCGCTGGGCGGAACTCCAAGGTTTTCAAACGGTTCTCAATGACTACCAGCCGGGTGAAGAAGCGGGCATGAAGTCGGCCACGTTCACCGTCAATGGGGAGTACGCGTTTGGCCTCCTGACCAGCGAAATCGGAGTCCACCGCCTGGTGCGCATCTCGCCTTTCGATCAGGCCAAACGGCGTCACACCTCTTTTGCGAGCGTCTTCGTTTCGCCCGAAATCGACGAAAGCATCCAGGTTGATATCAAACCGGAGGACTTGCGCGTGGACACCTACCGGTCTAGCGGCAAGGGCGGCCAGCACGTGAACACGACTGATTCCGCGGTACGTATTACACACATGGCGACGGGAATTGTCGTTAGCTGCCAGAACGAGCGTTCGCAGCACAAAAACCGCGAGCGTGCCATGAGCATGTTGCGCTCCAAACTCTACGAGTTTGAGCTGGAGAAAAAGCGCGAAGCCACGAAGAAAATTGAAGAGTCCAAGCTTGACATCGATTTCGGCTCGCAGATTCGCTCTTATGTCCTGCAGCCATATCGCATGGTGAAGGATCACCGGACCAAGGTGGAAGTGGGCGATGTCGACCGCGTCCTCGACGGCGACTTGCAGCCGTTTATCCGCGCCTACCTGCTCACGAGGCGGGGAGAAAAGTAGGCATGACTTCGCGTCAAGCGATCGTAAGCCGCGGAATCCGTCTGGAATATTTGACGATCGGCTGGAATTGCCTGGAGGCGGTGGTCGCGATTATTTCTGGCCTGGTGGCAGGGAGCATCGCGCTTTTGAGTTTCGGTTTGGATTCCGTCATTGAAGTTTCGTCGGGCGCCGTACTCCTTTGGCGCTTGAGCGTTGATCAGGAAGGGACACGCGAGCGCGCGGAACGTTTGGCTCTGCGGTTAGTCGGTATCAGTTTCCTGGCTCTGGCTGTCTACGTCACGTATGATGCCGTCTCGGCATTGCTCCATCGCGAACCTCCGGAGAGAAGTCTGGTTGGTATAGCGCTTGCGATCCTGTCGCTCATTGTCATGCCAATCCTTGCACGCGCCAAACGCAGCATCGCTCGTGGCTTGAGCAGCGGAGCGATGCAGGCAGATTCTCGCCAGACGGACATTTGCGCCTACTTATCCGCGATTTTGCTGGGTGGGCTGGCCCTGAACGCGCTGCTGGGCTGGTGGTGGGCCGACCCCGCAGCTGGCTTAAGCATGGTTCCGCTAATCGCACATGAAGGCATTGAAGCGGTGAAGGGGAAAACCTGCTGCGGCGAATCGGATTGCGTCGAAGCGAAGCAGGCTCTGGATGTGCACTAGTGAAAGGATGAGCTGGTCATAAGGGCCCAAGAATGTCGCGCATGATTGATCTTATCCGCTCCTCGGCTGTGCCGGCCACGTTGGTGCAGGCGGCCGCCCGCGGCGCCTTATCTCTGCCGCCCAGGGAGATGCTCGAGATCCTGGTCTATCTCGCCAATCACAACAGAGTATTCGGTCAGCAGGCGCGTATGACGCTGGCCGGCTGGGAAGAAAAATCCGCGCTGGCTGCCGCTTCCGATCCCGCCACCGCTCAGGAAGTGCTGCAATACATGGTTGCCCTGGAGAATCTTCGGCCCAAGCTTCTGCCGTCGTTATTGGAAAATCCCTCAGTGCACGAGGAGTGGTTCTTGGAATTGGCAGCTAGGGGATCGCGCGAGGTCGTGAAAGTAATGCTGGCTAGCCAGCGAGTCAACACCTCGCCTGCGCTACGAAACGCACTGGCATCCAACCCCAACATGACCGGAAGCGCGACGGCTGCCGTCTCGTTTGATCAGACCGCTCCCGCTGTGTCGAATGGCACTCCTGAGATGGCAGCGTCTGAACCGGCGCCTGCCGAGCCGGATCAGGTCTTGACTGTCGATGCCACGGTGGCGGAACCCGTCGGACCTGAGGAAGTACTGGACGAAGAAGTGAGCGCTTTCTTCAAGGAGCACGCGGAAGAAATTGCCGCCGAAGAAGGCAAGCCCTTCCAGGCGATTGGCGGCATTTTCGACGGGTTGGAAGTGGCGAGGACCGAGAATCCCAAGGCTGATGCGGGCACGGCTGGTGCGGCCGTCGCCCATGTGCCGGCTCACAAAATTGCGCATGCCCCGCAGGAAGAGACTAAAAGAGGTAGCACGCTACAGAAAATTGCCAAATTGGATGTTAAGGGACGCATCCAGCTTGCTATGAAAGGCAACAAGGAAGAGCGTTCCATCCTGATTCGCGATGGCACCAAGATCGTGGCACTGGCGGTGCTGGATTCGCCCAAAATTACCGATGGCGAGGTGGAGGCTTTCGCCAGTCAGAAGAACGTTCTGGAAGCCGTGCTGCGCGGCATCCCCATGAAGCGGCGCTTTGCTAAACATTACCCCGTGATCCGCAACCTGATATTTAATCCGCGCACCCCGATGGACCTTTCGCTGAGCCTGATCAAGAACCTCCTGGTCAATGATTTAAAAAACCTATCTGCCAACAAGGAAGTTTCCGACACGGTCCGCAAGCTGGCTTTGAAAATGTTTAAACAGAAGATCGACGTCAATAAGAAGAAAGACTGAGAGAAAGGCGGCTCCCCCTGGGCTTCGCACCCTTACAATGTCGGACAGGAAACCAGCATGTCCTCGACCCATAAAGACCCGGTGACGGACATCCTGAAGCGCGCCAGGAATATCGCCGTCGTCGGCTTGTCCTCCAGCCCTCTGCGCCCCAGCCACGGCGTTGCTGCCTACATGCAAAGCCAGGGCTATCACATCATTCCGGTGAATCCCACGATCGAAGAAGCCCTGGGCGAGAAGTCTTATGCCTCGCTGCTCGATGTCCCGGAGAAGATCGATATCGTGAATGTCTTCCGCCGCCCCGAGTTTGTTGAGGAGGTCGTGGAGCAGGCGATCCAGCTCAAAGTGCCCGCCATCTGGATGCAGGAAGAAGTGATCAACGAAAAGGCCGCAGAAAAAGCACGCAAAGCGGGAATCTTCGTGATCATGGATCAGTGCATCCTGAAAGAGCACCGCGCCCGCTTCGGTTGAAAAAAATCAGGCCGCTTGAATCACGATCACCGTGGCGTCATCGCGCAGCGATTCGGGCGCGGAGAAATTTCGTACATCCCGAAGAATACTTTCTGCGCACGCACTCGCTTGCGCAAAATGACTTTCCAGCCGCGAGATGCCGTACTCTTCCTCGTTGCCATTGAAAGCTTCGGTTATGCCATCGCTGTACAAGAGGAGGCGTGAACCCTCCGGCAAATGCACTGTGCTCTCAGAGAACGTTCCGAACGACAGGCCCAGGGGTAGTCCAGATTCCCCGCGGACACAGCGTGCACCGGAAGAATCCACTAGCAACGGCGGGAGGTGCCCCGCGTTGGCAAAGGTGAAAGTTCGCGTAGCCGGATCGAGTGCGCCATAAACCATGGTGACGAACCTTCCGTTGGGAAAATCCTCAACCATCAGGCGATTCAGCTTCGTGAGCACTTCGGCCGGGGTGCAGCAGGCCTCGGCCAGCGAACGCAACATACCCCTGGTTGCCGACATCAAGAGCGCAGCCGCAGTGCCCTTGCCGGAGACGTCCGCCAGCACCAGTCCCCAACGCCCATCGTCGAGAGGGATGAAGTCATACCAATCTCCGCCAACGACTCCCGCTGGGCTCGACAACCCGGCAATGGAGAATCCGGGGATGAAGGGTGGAGTCTTGGGCAGCAGAGCCTCTTGGATCACGCGAGCTTCTTGCACCTCGCGGTTCATGCGTTCCTTTTCGAGGCGCTCCTGCTGGAAGCGGCGCGCATTGTGCACAGCGACGGCGACGTGGCTACAAAGAGCCTGGAGTATCCGAAGTTGCTCGGCGGGGAAGGCATCGAGTTCGTGATGCGAGGCGGTAAACACGCCGATCACCTCGCCATCCACCTCCAACGGAATGGCAACTTCCGACTGGGTACCGGGCTCACAGGCCAGGTAATACGCATCTCGGCTCACGTCGGGCGCGTAGCGCATTTGACCGGTTGCCGCCACATAGCCGACCATGCCTTCCTTGCCAATTTTCAAGCCGTGTCCCTTGCCATGCATGGTGCAGCCGCAAACGCCGGTCAATACCATTTCCTGGCGAACATCATCCTTCAGATAAATGTTGGCTTCAACGCAGCCGAAGGAAATTGCAATGTCGTTAACGATCCGATCGATGAGTTGATCCAGGTCAAGAATAGAGCTGATTTTCTTTGCTGCCTTTTGCAGCTTTAGTAGCTCATCAACCTGGTCCCGCCGCAGGGGCCGCGTCGGACGGAGAAAGGCAGCCTCACTGGTTCTTGGGCTGGTCCCCATGGCTGAGCCCTCCTTGGACGCACGAAAACTACTGGCGCAGTATGTTCTATTCAGATGTGCGCGGGGAAGTCTAAGATTCTTTTTTCCAGCTCGGGAGTTCGTTTTTGGGACTCGTTGCGCGCTGTTTTCGAATCTCCTCGAGACGCTCGCGAATCCGCTTCTCAACGCCTTCGCTGGTCGGATGGTAATAAACCCGGTCGCGCAAGTTATCGGGCAGACAATGCATGTCCGCGACTTTGCTCTCCAGATCGTGAGCATATTGATAGCCGGCACCGTATCCCAATCCCTTCATGAGCCCGGTAGGTGCGTTACGAATGTGTAGAGGAACAGGCTCGGCAGCCGTGCGTTCAACATCGCCTTGGACTTCGGCGTATGCCGTGTACAGGGCATTTGACTTCGGCGCAACTGACAGATAAACCGCTGCCTCGGCGAGCGCCAGGTTACCTTCCGGCATGCCGATGAAGTCCACCGCATCACGCGCCGCCACGCACAAAGGAAGCGCCTGAGGATCGGCCAGGCCGATGTCTTCCACCGCCATCCTTACCAGACGCCGCGCAATGTATAGCGGGTCTTCACCCGCCTCCAGCATTCGACCCAGCCAGTACAAAGCCGCGTCCGGATCGCTGTTGCGTACTGATTTGTGCAGCGCCGAGATCAGGTTGTAGTGCTCTTCGCCCGCCTTGTCATAGAGCAGTACGCGTTTCTGTACCGCATCCTGAACGATCTCATCCGTGATCTCAGCTCCAACCTCTTTCCCGGAGCGTTCCCTTGCCAGTGCTGCTGCGACTTCAAGCACGTTATATGCGCTGCGTGCGTCCCCACTGGAATAGGCCGCAATTCGTTTCAAGACGTCGTCGGATGCACGCAGGTTCATCGCGCCCAGGCCGCGTTCTTCGTCGGAAACCGCGCGCTGCAACAGAACAACAATCTGGTCCGCAGTCAAAGGCTTCAGCACGTACACGCGGCAGCGGGAGAGCAGCGCGGAAATGATCTCGAACGAGGGATTCTCAGTAGTCGCCCCGATCAGCCGGATGTTGCCCTTTTCGACGTGCGGCAGAAAAGCGTCCTGCTGTGCCTTGTTGAAACGATGAATTTCATCCACAAACACGATCGTCCGCGTACCGTATTGCCGCGCACGTTCGGCTTCCGACATCACCTGCTTAATTTCTTTGATCCCGGAGAGCACGGCCGAGAACTCAATGAATTCGGCTTTCGTCATTCGCGCAATGATTTGCGCCAGCGTGGTTTTCCCCGTACCGGGGGGGCCCCAGAAGATCACGGAGCCGGTGTCGTCGCGCTCGATCTGCGTACGCAACGGTTTCCCCGGCCCAACCAGATGCTCCTGTCCCACAAACTCGTTCAGTGTCCGCGGCCGCATGCGGTCGGCAAGAGGACGACTGCGATCTGTGCTGCGATCATCGCTCGGGATTGACTGGAATAGATTCATTTTCGATTGTCGATTTCCCAAATGTTGCTCAATCGACAATCAACAATTTCTTTGCCTCGCCGCCTCGTACAGCACGATACTCGCGGCCACGCCTGCATTCAGTGACTCCACTTGCTCTCGATGCGGAATCACTACGACTTCGTCGACCGCTGCCATCAATTGGCGCGGCAATCCGGCGCCTTCACTTCCGATGAACACGGCCACGGGTCCCGTGAGGTTCGCCTCATATAGAGGAGTGCCTTTGTGAGAAGACGCCCCCAACAATCGAAACTCGTTCTCGCGCAACTTGGTTATGACGCCGCCCAATTTTGCCCGCACCACCGGTAAACGGAAAATCGATCCCGCCGAGGCCCGCACCGCCTTCGCGTTGAACGGGCTGACGGTGCTTTCTCCCAACACCACGCCACTTGCCCCAAAGGCCTCCGCCGAACGCAGAATCGTCCCCAAGTTTCCTGGATCCTGCACGCCGGCCACCCCGACCAGAATTCCGGCACGTGTGGCGGGGACACTGTTGTCCGCGCCGCGTTGCGCTCCCGAGATTATGTCCTCAATTGAAAATTCCTTCATGCGGACCAGGGCGGCTACCCCTTGCGGTGTTTCGCTCGGCACCACTCCGGCGAAGAGCTTTTCCGGCAGAACAAGCGTCTCGACATGAGCGCCGATCTGGGGCAGCAGACGCTCGGCTTTGGCTTCGGCCTCATCGCTGAAGAACACCGCCTCGAACTTCAGCCCACTCCGGATGGCCTCTTCCACGATGCGCAATCCCTCAATGGCGCAAGCTCCCGACTCCGTCAGTTCACCCCGGGCAAAGGTGCGGCGCAGTTCCTTAACCAGGGCGTTAAGGCGCCCTTCGACCCGCCGGAGCCGCTCCTGAACGGTGTTTTTCATGGAGGATAAGGCTGCCATTCCTGGCCTTGAATGCCTTCGCCATCAGCATAATACGCCGGGCAGGCGACCGGGGACACGACCGGGCAGGCGACCTTGCGGCTTCTCCCGTGTTATGTTAGCTTTCGCTGGTTTTTAGAGATGCGCGCAGAAAGGCAGACCGTGGTTCGCGCCGAAATTGTCAAAATCAATACGGAAAACCCCGAGCCGTCGTTGATCCACTATGCAGCCGAACAGATCCGCGCCGGACAAGTCTTGGGCATGCCCACTGATACCTTCTATGGTCTGGCTGCCGACCCCCTCAATCTCCGTGCCGTCGACCGCGTCTACGAAATCAAATCCCGTTCCCGCCACAAACCGCTGTCTCTGCTGATCGAAAGCACCGACCAAGCGGAGGATTTGGCTAAACCCCTGCCCGACGAGTTCTACAAATTGGCCAAGCGTTTCTGGCCGGGCCCGCTGACCGTGATCGTGCGCGCCGGCTCGCGTGTGCCGCTCAAAGTCACCGCCAACACGGGGAATGTTGCGCTCCGGGTGCCGGCTGCGAAAATTCCTCTGGCCGTGGTCCGAGCGGCCGGAATTCCCATCACCGCCACCTCGGCGAACCTCAGCGGCGCCAGCGAATGTACGACGGCAGTCGAGGTCCGAGATCAGCTGCAGGACCGCATTTCCATCATCGTAGACGGCGGCACCTCGCCTCGCGAAATTGCTTCTACCATCGTCGATCTCACCGATCCCGAAGCCCGCTGGAAAGTGATCCGCGAGGGCGCTATTCCTTCCCAGGAGATTTCTGAGTTCTTCGCCCAGGGATGAACGATTACGTCGTTAAACGGCATTGGTACAGCCACCGGTTGGTTCGCCTTCTATTGCTGATAGCCGCCCTGGTTTTGCTCTTTATAGCCGTCGTTTGCATGCGCATCGTTCACCAGGCAGGTCTGCAGGAAATTCACCCCGCAGATGCCATCATAGTCTTTGGTGCCGCCGAATATTACGGACGTCCTTCACCTGTCTACCGCGCGCGTCTCGACCACGCCTTTGACTTATTTCAGAAGCACGTCGCGACTCTGATCATCACCACCGGCGGGGCGGGCGAGGATCCCCGCTTCAGCGAAGGCGGAGTCGGTCACGATTACCTCATGCGCCGTGGCATTCCCGAGCAGAATCTAATAGCCGAAACGCAAGGTGCCGACACTGCACAATCGGCACAGCGCGTGGCCGTCATCATGCGCACCAACGGCATGCACAGCTGCCTGGCGGTCAGCGACGAATATCACGTTTTCCGGATTCAGAAATTATTGGAGCACGAAGGCATCCGAGTCTATGTCGCCCCCCGTCGCGATTCGCGTCCCCACTCGGGTTGGCAACGGATGCTGGCCGTGTTGCGCGAGGCTTTCAGCTACCTGGCGTGGCGCCTGCACGTTCCCGTCTGAAGACAGTTTCAAGTTTCTAGTTTCTGATTTCTTGGGTATTGCTATGCGCATTGACTGTGAGCTTACTCCACAGGACGCCTGATCTGGAAACTAGAAACTCGAAACTAGAAACTGCTTTTCCCTACCATCCCATCTTTTCCCTCAACCCAGTGACATGCGCCACATGATGCCTTCCATGCCAGGCGTAAAGAGCGAGCGTCTTGTCGAGCGTCATGGCGCCCAGTTCTGGATGCCGAAAGGTTTTCTTCCACTCGTCAGGCTTCAAGGATCGAAGCAAGAGCACCCATCGCTTGTGAAGCGAATCGAGCAGGTTAACGGAAACCTCTACGGGAGTCAGTTCGCTGTCTGCTAATTCCGCCCAACGATCTTCGCAGTAGGGCTTAATGGTGGGTTCGTTTTCGGTCAGCGCTAGCTTGAAGCGGATATAGCTGTTGAGGTGACTGTCGGGAACGTGGTGCACAACCTGTCGTACCGTCCAGCCCCCGTCGCGGTAGGGTGTATCGAGTTGCTTGTCGCTGAGGCCGTGAATCGCCGCCTTTAATTTGGCTGGCGTCTCTTCAATTTCCTTGATGAATTTCTCTCGCTCTGCCGGGCTCGCCGGCGCTTGCCCGTTAAACTTGCCGATAGGGTAACGAGGATCACTCATCGCTCCTCCGGATCGTTCTCACTGAAAATTGAGGTAGAGACGGGGCTTGCCCCGTCTCACAGGAGACTCAACAGAAATGAGATGTAACGCGGCTGTGAGAGGCTGCAGAAATTACTTCGCCAGAGCGAATATCCTTACCGGCCCGCCCGATCCGCCTTCCAGCTTCATCGGAGCCACTACAACCATGGCTCCTGCTTCCGGCACCGGCCCTAGGTTGGCTACGTTCTCCAGGTGATAGAGACTATGCGACAGAGTGTATTCGTGAACGGGGAAGTCCTTCGACGGGCCGTAATCGATGCTGAGCGTATCAATCCCCAATCCGATTGTGTTGCGTCCTTCCACCAGGAAGCGCGCCGCTTCTGTGGAGTAGCCGGGGAAATGCATTACACCCTTCGCATCGGCGTTACGATAATTCTTAACTGAGTTCCAGTGTGACTCCCATCCCGTACGGGCGATGACCACGGCGCCTTGCGGAATTTGCCCGTTGGCTTTCTCCCAGGCGGCGATGTCGTCGATTGAGACTTGGTAATCGGGATTCTTCTCGACGTTGGCTCTCACATCAAGCACTACGAGCGGTGCCACCAGCCGTTCCGCCGGAATCTTGTTTACCGCCCACAGCCCATTTGCAAGGTGTGCCGGCGCGTCAATATGCGCACCGAAATGTTCCGGCAAAGTAATTTCGCGTGCTAAGTAGCCATTTTTTCCGGGAGTCGCAATCGTCTTCAC
>Ga0209804_1000210_pt1 | contig 50684 bp, 48 predicted proteins | sample GraSoiAngelo_139_FD_185896 | JGI IMG/M metagenome (GOLD analysis project Ga0209804, IMG submission 185896) | Grasslands soil microbial communities from the Angelo Coastal Reserve, California, USA - 14_0929_12_20cm (SPAdes) (version 2) | ecosystem: Environmental > Terrestrial > Soil > Grasslands ... | reverse complement strand
CCGTTCACAAGACGAATCGCATATTTCCGGTTGTATCCGGTGTTCCAGCAAAATTCGTTCAGCATCACTCGTTTGGCTTCGCGCCCAGCTTTGCGGTAGCGCTCGTAAAGGGCTCGGAAATATTCCCCCTTCGCCTTGTGCCCCAATCTACCGCTCCTCAAAATCGTCTTTGAGTCGGGTGACATCCTATGTGTCTCGACGGCCCCTCCTCTGGTTACATTTAGCATGGCTCGATAGGGACTGGTGCGACTCGTGCATCTTGAATAGGGGAAAGTTAATCTTATCGGTTAGTATCTAAGACCATGCCCGAAAACAGCTTCGATATCGTCAGCAAGATTGATCTGCAGGAGGTCAGCAACGCCATCCAGCAGGCGTTGAAGGAAATCCATACGCGCTTTGACTTGAAAGATTCGAAGTCCAACATCGCATTGGAAGGCAAGGACGCAATGATCCTGTCCTCGGTCGACGAATTCAAGCTGAAGGCGGTGAACGACGTTTTCCAGCAGAAACTGGTTAGACGTGGAGTGCCGCTAAAGGGCCTTACTTACGGCGCGGTGGAACCTGCGGCGGGCTCCACGGTTCGGCAGAAGATCTCGATGCAACAGGGGATCCCGATCGAGAAAGCGCGCGACATCGTGAAGCTGATCAAGAATTCAAAAAAGAAGGTGCAGGCGTCGATCCAGGGCGACTTGGTTCGGGTGAGCGGCAAAGATCGCGACTCGCTGCAGGAGATTATCGCGATGTTGCGGCAGCAGGATTTCGGTATCGACATGCAGTTCACGAATTATCGAACCAACTGAATACCCATCACCGAGACACGGAGGCACAGAGAGACAGGTATTCATCTCTGAGCAGAAGGAAAAAGAATCTTGAGCACGTCGGCCGCGACTAATGGGAAAGAAATCTTCGAGCTGCTGCGCGAGGACCTTGCGGCTATTGAACGCGAGTTCGGACGCGACACGGTCTCCAATGTGGCGGCAATTACTGATATCGGCGAATATCTGCGCGGAGGAGGAGGCAAGCGGATTCGCCCGGCCTTATTGCTGCTCTCGTCCAAATTATTTAACTACGAAGGCCGGGGTGCAATCCGGCTGGGAGCAGTGGTTGAGATCATTCATACCGCCACGCTGGTTCACGACGACATCATTGATGAAGCCAAGACACGGCGGGGGCGTCCGGCGGCCAACACCCAGTGGGGCAACTCGAAATGTGTGCTGGCCGGTGACTGGCTCTACATGCAGGCCTTCAAGATTGCGGTCCAGGAGCGGAATTTCAGGATTCTCGATACCTTGATCGAACTCACTCAGCAGATGGTCGAAGGCGAACTGCTGCAGATGGAGAAACTGGGTAAGCTCATCTCATTGCAGGAGCATTTCGATCTTATCTATCGCAAGACAGCCTGCCTGTTTTCCGTTTGCATGCGGCTGGGCGGAATCCTGGGTGGGGCAACGCCCGAGCAGGAAGAAAAGTTAGGACAGTACGGACGCGACCTGGGGATGGCTTTTCAGATTGTCGACGATGTGCTTGATCTGACAGCGTCGGAAACCATTTTGGGTAAGCCGGTGGCCAGCGATCTGCGCGAAGGAAAAGTCACGATGTCGGTGATTCATGCGCTTGAGCACTGCACTTCGGAAGAGAGGGAAAAAATCGAAGCCGTGTTGCGCGACAGGGCCTTCAATGGCGTTACTCACCCCCAGATCCTGGATATCTTGAGCCGCTCCGGATCGCTTGATGCCGCCAATGCCCGTGCAGTGGAATATGCCGAGTCGGCGCGCAAGGCCATCTGCCAATTTCCCGACTCTGAGATCAAACGCGCTTTGCTGTGGGCGCCGGAGTTCGTAGTAGCACGGGAAAAGTGAACCTTAAAACGCAGAGTTCGCCGAGAACGGCCGCTGAGAACGCAGGCGGTTGGTTGGATTGAGAGGCTAGAGGAACGTGCTGCTTTCCAGGGAGGTCGAAAGTCAGGTTCAAAAAGGGTGGCCGAGCACAAACTGAACACTCGCTGTGTACCGGCCCTCCCCCAAGGTTCGAAACACATTCGGGAACAGAGGCTCGGCCCCACTCACAAACAGGGGCATCATAACCGCTGCGTTAGAGGTGTCAATATAGTTTACAAAACTTTAACAATGAATTTTCTGGCAACTGATGAGTTTTTCAATGCTGACTCATGGCTGCGCGCAATGATGACTCACGAACACGCGTGGAGTCCCCCAACACCTCCAGAGGACCCCCTGAAGGTCGAACCCTCACGAGGCTTTCCAGTAGACCGCAAATCTAATCCTGTTTAGTCTAACGGCTCAGCTCTATGAGCGATTTCGTCTCATTGATCGCGCGTCACGGATACTTGGCTATTTTCCTGGTGGTGCTGGGGGAAGCCATCGGCTTGCCGATGCCGGCGGCACTCGCACTGGTAGCAGGCGGCGCCGCAGCGGCTTCCCATACGCTGCGCGCCCCCATGGTATTTGCGGTTGTCTTGATTGCGCTGGCCCTTGGCGACTCCCTTCTTTATTTTCTGGGCCGCTCCATGGGTTGGCGGCTGCTGGGTTTCCTGTGCAAGGTGTCCGCCAACCCGGAGACCTGCATCCTGCGCTCGGCGGAATCATTCTACAAGCGAGGTAAGGCGACCCTGCTGCTGGCGAAATTCGTTCCGGGTGTCAACACCATGGCGCCGCCCCTGGCAGGCAGCATGAAGATGCGGTACGAACAGTTTCTCTGGTTCGACCTCGCGGGCGCAACTCTATACACGCTCGCCTACGGCACCCTGGGTTACGTTTTCCGTGACTTTGTCGCGTCCATTACACGTGGATTTCAGACGGCCCAGCGCGTAGTCGAATTCGTCCTGCTGGCCGCCTTGATCGGCTTTGTTGCCTACCGCATTTACCTCTTCAGCAGATACCGCTTTTACCAGGTCGTTCCACGAGTACAGGTGGAAGAACTGGCACGCAAGCTCGAGTCCGAACCGGCGAGTAATATCCTAATCGTCGACGTGCGCAGCCACGGCTATTACGATTCTGGCGCCGATCGTATCCGCGGCTCGATTCGCATAGAACCCAACCATCTGTCTGCGGAACTCATGTCTCTGCCCAAAGACAAAGACATCTATGTTTACTGCACTTGAGCCCGCGAAGCGACGAGCGCCCGGGTGGCGCACCTGCTACGGGAAAAAGGATTTAATGCGTTCGTGATCGTCGGCGGCCTGAGCGCCTGGCGCAAAGCCGGTCAAGCTCTGGAAAGTGTGCCTCCAGACGATTTAGTGAAGTTGCCGACCTTTGGTTAGTCGTCAGTGATTCGTCTTTGGCCGTTGGCCCACTCCAGTTTTGTGTTCCTCACATATACTTTTCCAGATGTCATCCCAAGAAGTGGAAATCAAGTTTCGTGTTGACGATCTGGGAAAGCTTACGCCCCAACTTCGAAAATTGGGGTTCCGTCGAATAACCCCACGCACCCATGAAATGAACACGCTATACGACTTGCCGGGCCAACCCCTCCGGCGACGGGGGGAATTGCTGCGATTGCGGAAATATGGACCGGAATGGATGCTAACGCACAAAGCGAAGGGCAGAGGGAGCCGCCACAAAACACGGGTGGAAACCGAAACGCGGGTTGAAAATGGGAAGGAAATGGAAGCCATTCTGCAAGCGCTAGGGTTTGAACCGAGTTTCCGTTATGAGAAATTTCGCACGGAGTGGGATGACGGCAAGGGGCACGTAGTGCTTGATGAAACCCCTATCGGCAACTTTGCCGAGATCGAAGGCCCGCCGCGTTGGATTGATCAGACCGCCAGGGCGCTGGGCATTGCGCGCGATCATTACATCACCCAAAATTACGCGGGCCTTTTTGGGGATTGGAAAAAGCGAACCGGCACTTCCGCTGAAGAGATGACCTTCGCAGCGGTGCGAAGAGGCAAAAGCAAAGAACAGGAAGGGCTGAGCGTTACGTGATACAAAATGCGCGGCGTGTACGGTCCTGTCTCATGCCATATCTGCGACGCGCGTGTTCTCGTAACCTTCTGTGGCGTAACACAGCGCACGATCGAAGAACTGGTCCATCAGGCGCACCAATTCCAGCTCGCCATAAATCTCTAGCGGACCGCGCAGCATTCCTTGCCTCTGCAGAAAGTCCCAGAGATGTTCTTTGGTCAGAACAATTGCCCAGCAATAATCGGAAACAGAAACGTCCTGAGCGGCACGGCGGGCGCCCAACTCACGGTAGCGACGCTCGACGTCTACCTCTTTCTTGTAGAGGAGCCAATCTCCCAGGTTGTGCAGGATTTCGTATACGCGGTCCCGCAACTCATGAGCAGGCACCTTGGCAAAATCCTTAGTCAGCGGCGAGTTCTGGAATTTCTTCAGCAACCCTTCCGCCAGCTCGTCGGAATGATCTTCAATAAGACGTACTAAGCGAAGCGCGATCATCTCTGTTTCTTATTCACCCCACTTTTTTAGATGCGGTTACCGAGGCTGGAGATGCGGCATCCCCAACCGTCCCGACGATAACATATCGTGACACGATATTACAAATAATTACACAGAAGCTAACCAAAGCGGCGGACAGGAACTCGCGTTGGTTGGCGGCTTTCGAGCAGCCCAGAAACGACGCTCTAGTGGACGGCCGCAGCGATGCGCGCGTGCTGGTAGCCTTCCGCGGCGAGATAGATGGCTCGGTCGGAAAAACTGGTCCAGCGACCGGAGAAGCTCCAGTTCACCGAACAGATCGATGGAACAACGTATCTCTTCTCTCTCAAGAACGTCCCCAAGATGTTCTTGGGTGAGCATAAGCGCCCAAATCAGCACCGGTAACGGAACGCCCTGCTCAGCGCGCCGCGATCCAATTCTTCCGTAGACCGTCTCGAGATCGTGCTCGGCCATGCTGATCAGCCAGTCGCTAAGCTTGCGATAGATCTCGTGACAACGCTCGTCGAGTTCCCCGCCGGAATGCGGAGGAAGTCACGCGTGCGCTCATTGTGAAGGACTTTTTGAACCAGTTCGTCCGACAACCTTTCGGAGTGGCTCTCGATGAGACGTACCGGTCGAACTGCGATCATGGCAATCTCCTGGCACTTGCTGTTACTGTAAGGCGCGGGCTAACGACCGGCGCTTGGATTTCTTGCTGCCCGGGCACTCTGGTCAGCTGCGATGGCCGTTTTGGGAATGTACATTGCAGCGCCGCCGTCCCGGCGGCTGTCACGCGGGCGTCCCGCCCGCGCATCGGGCCGGCAACATGCCGGCGCTACTCCTCCCGGGAAGTCACTTAGGCTTTTGCGCCACAGCATTTCTTGTATTTCTTGCCTGATCCGCAGGGGCAGGGATCGTTGCGGCCGACTTTAGCTCCGCTGCGCACCACCTGCTGAACGGGTTGATATTCGCCCGATCCGGCCATGCGGGCTTCTTCCAGTTCGCGACGCTTGCGGCGCTGGAATGCTTCCTCCAGTTCGTCTACGGAGGTAGCAAGGTTGCGAGGTCTGCGGCCGTTTCCGTCGCCACCGGCCAACTCAGGCTGCGCTTCTACGGGTTCGCTGGGTCGTTCGAGGACTTGCATCAAGTACAGATAGCGGACCGTGTCTTCCTGGAAGCGCTTCATCATATCTTCGAACATGTCGAAGGACTCTCGCTTGTATTCCACCAAAGGATCGTGCTGGCCGTAACCGCGCAGGCCGATGCCCTCTTTCAGGTGGTCCATGTTGAGCAGGTGGTCTTTCCACTGGGAGTCGAGCACGCTCAACATGATCATGCGCTCGTGATGGCGCATGGCGTCGGGGCCGATCAACGTCTCCTTCGCCTCGTAACGTTGCTTCAGCTTGTCGAAGATCGCATCGCCCAGTTCCTGCCGGTTCAAGCTCTCTGGCTTCACCCCCTCGGCCAGGAAATCCACCCCGAAGCGCGTAAAGACCGCATCTTTCAGGCCTTTGATGTCCCAATCTTCCGCATGGACATCGCGCGAGGCGAACTGGTCCATGAGGTCGCTGAGAATTCCGGTAACGTAGTCTTCGAGGATGAGTTCCTTCTGATCGAGGCCTTCCAGAAGCTGGCGGCGCAGGCCATAGACGGCCTCGCGCTGCTTGTTCATTACGTCGTCGTACTCGAGGAGGTGTTTGCGGGCTTCGAAATTCTGCGCTTCCACCGCCTTCTGAGCAGCCTCGATCCGCTTCGTGATGAGGCGCGACTCGATCGGGATGCCCTCTTCCATGCCCAAGCGCTGGAGAAGTTTTGAAACCCACTCCTTGGCGAAGATGCGCATCAGGTCATCTTCGAGGGAGAGATAAAAGCGCGAGGCTCCGGGATCACCTTGGCGTCCAGCACGGCCACGCAACTGGTTATCAATGCGGCGGGCTTCGTGGCGCTCGGTACCCAGAATGAACAGGCCACCGACCGCAGTAACTTGGTCGTGCTCTTTGTCGGTCTCGGACTTGTAGCGGTTGAAAATCTGCTCCCACTGATCGGTGGGAACTACGAATTCGTTACCCGAATAGTAGAACAGGGTGCTCTTACCATCTTCCGCCTTGCGCTGGATTTTTCCCTGGGCCGCGCCGACTGGCTGCGCAATTCCCTTCTTCAGGCATTCCTGCTTGGCCATGAATTCGGCGTTCCCACCCAGCAGAATGTCGGTACCACGGCCGGCCATGTTGGTGGCGATGGTGACCGAACCCTTTCGTCCCGCCTGGGCCACGATTTCCGCTTCGCGCTCGTGGAACTTGGCATTCAGCACCACATGCTTGATGCCCTTTTTCTTCAGCAAGTCAGACAGGCGCTCCGACTTTTCGATGGAAGTAGTGCCTACCAGAACTGGCTGCCCAATCTGATTCAGTTTCTGAATCTCGTCTGCAGCCGCGAAGTACTTCTCCTTCTCGGTACGATAAACAATGTCTGAGTTCTCCACGCGGAGCAGCGGCCGGTTGGTGGGAATAACAATCACTTCCAGCCGGTAAATCTTTTCGAATTCTGGTGCTTCTGTTTCGGCCGTACCGGTCATGCCGGCCAGCTTCTTGTACATGCGGAAGTAATTCTGGAAAGTGATAGTCGCAAGCGTCTGGTTCTCGCGCTCGATCTTGACGCCTTCTTTGGCCTCGACTGCCTGATGCAGGCCATCGGACCAGCGCCGGCCTGGCATGAGGCGGCCGGTGAACTCGTCGACGATGAGCACTTCCTTCTCGCGCGGGTTCTCTTCTTTGGCCTTGACCACATACTCCACGTCTCGGCGATAGAGAGAGTGGGCCTTGATGGCGGTTTCGACGTGGTGCTTCAGGTCCCAGTTCTCGGGATCGGCGATGTTGCCAATGCCAAGCAGCTTCTCAACTTTTTCCCAGCCCTCGTCGGTGACGGTAATCGTCTTGTGCTTCTCATCCACCACGAAGTCACCCGTAAGCTGCTTGGGCTCACCGGGGGCGGTATCGAGTTCCTCGCCTTTCTCCAGTTTGGGAATGATGCGGTTAACGCGCTCGTATTTGTCGGTGGATTCCTCGCTCGATCCGCTGATGATGAGCGGGGTGCGAGCCTCGTCGATCAGGATGGAGTCGACCTCGTCAACGATGCCGAAGTTGAAGCCTCGCTGAACGCAATCATTGAGGTCGAACTTCATGTTGTCGCGCAGGTAGTCGAAGCCGAATTCGTTGTTGGTGCCGTAGGTGACATCGGCTGCATAGGCTTCGCGGCGCTCTTCGTCGTCGAGGTCATGAACAATCACGCCCACGGAGAGGCCGAGGAAGCGATAGAGCTTGCCCATCCACTCCGAGTCGCGCTTGGCCAGGTAGTCGTTCACGGTGACGACGTGTACACCCCGGCCACTCAGCGCATTCAGATATACGGGAAGAGTGGCGACCAGCGTTTTGCCTTCGCCAGTCTTCATTTCGGCGATCTTGCCGTCGTGCAGGACCATGCCACCGATCAACTGCACGTCGAAGTGACGCATGTTCAGGACGCGTCGACCGGCCTCGCGCACCACGGCGAAAGCTTCGACGAGGATTTCGTCGAGGGCTTCTTTCAAGACGCGGTTACGCTCTTCTTCGATTTCTTTGGCGCGATCCGGGCCGGCATCCGGCTCGTCCTGGATTTTGCCCAGCCGTTCCTGGATGCGCCGGCGGAAGTCGTCGGTCTTGGCGCGAAGCTGCTCGTCGCTCAGCGCCTTCATCTGCGGCTCAAGCGCGTTGATGGCCCCGACATTGGGCATCAGACGCTTGATTTCCCGCTCGTTCTTGGTCCCGAAGATCTTGCCTAGTAAGGTGTTAATCAAATCTGAATTCCTTCAGGTGGGGCACGCACCCCGGCTTATCTTAGAAGCCTAGCATATTTAGATGCGGACCACCGGGGTAAGTCGCTGATGGAAAAGGTGTCAGGCCGCAGGTGTCACGTCTCAGGTCTCGGTTTCAGGTGTCAGGTCTCAGGTATTAGGTCTCAAGGTCGGAACCTGAAACCTGCGACCTGCGACCCGGGACCTGCCACCGTCCCACATGTCACTGACAAAAGCCTGCCGTGGCTGTAAACTTTTTGGTGGTTAACCTGAAAATCGCAATCTAGCATCGCCAATCACACGGCCAAATCCAACGTTCGCGTCTATTTTTGGGCTAAGGGGTCAATTCACATGGCGGCTACTTCTGCAATTCCCAAGAGCAAGGTTTCCGGCGGCAGCTTTCTGCTGGAAGAACGGAAGCCGAGCGAGATTTTCACGCCGGAGGACTTTTCCGAACAGCACCAACTCATAGCCCAGACGGCGGAAGACTTCGCGGTGAACGAAATCATTCCTAACGCTGAAAAAATCGAGCACAAGGACTTTTCTATTACCCGCGACCTGCTGAAGAAAGCAGGAGAACTGGGCCTCAGTTCGGTGGACATCCCGGAAGCTTACGGCGGAATGGAGATGGACAAAGTCTCTTCCGCGATCATCGCGGACCACGTGGCTAAATACGCCGGGTTTGCTACCACATGGGGCGGCCACACTGGCATCGGCACGCTGCCTATCGTTTATTTCGGAACGGAAGAACAGAAAAAGAAGTACTTGCCCCGGTTGGCAACGGGCGAGATCGTCGGGGCCTATGCGCTTTCTGAGGCGTCTTCCGGATCCGACGCGCTTAACTGCCGGGCACGCGCCGAGCTGTCGAAAGACGGCAAGCATTACATCCTGAACGGCGAAAAGATGTGGATCACCAACGCCGGGTTCGCTGACTTATTCACCGTGTTCGCGAAAATCAATGGCGAGAAATTCACGGCGTTTCTGGTTGAAAAGAATTTTCCCGGATTTTCTATTGGCGCGGAGGAACACAAGATGGGGATCCGCGGATCATCCACCTGCCCCATCATTCTGAACGATTGCCAGGTCCCGGTAGAGAACCTTCTCGGCGAAGCCGGAAAGGGGCACGTGATCGCTTTCAACATCCTCAACGTGGGACGCTTCAAACTTGGCGCCATGTGCGTGGGCGGGGCCCGCGTCTCGATGGAGAATGCCATCGCCTATGCCAAGCAGCGCAAGGCTTTTGGCAAGGTCATCGCGGACTTCGGCCTGGTTCGCGAAAAGCTCGCCAACATGGCGGTAGATATCTACACGGGCGAATCCCTCGTCTATCGGACGGTGGGGATGATGGACGTTGCGCTTTCGGAAGTTGACAAGGCTGCGCCCGACGCCATGCAGCAGATCCGCAAGGCCATCGAGGAGTACGCAGTCGAGTGCTCCATCATCAAGGTGTGGGGCTCGGAGATGATCGACTACGTGGTCGACGAGACGGTGCAGATTTACGGTGGCTACGGCTTTGTCGAAGAATATCCGGCCGAGCGCGCGTATCGTGACGCCCGCATCAACCGCATTTTCGAAGGCACAAACGAAATCAACCGGCTCATCATCACCGGCTTCCTGCTAAAGCGCGCAATGAGCGGACAACTGCCCTTGAGGCCGGCTATCAAGAAGCTGATGGATGAGGTTCTCGCCGGACCGAGCATGGGCGAGGAAATGGAAGGTCCTCTGGCGGACGAGCGCAGGCTCGTGGCTAAGGCAAAGAAGCTTGGCTTGTTTGCCGCCGGTGCGGCTACGCAGAAATACATGCAGGCCATCCAGGACCAACAGGAGGTTATGGGCGCCATCGCCGATGTGGTGATTGAGACCTACGCGATGGAAACCGCCGTCCTCCGCACCCAAAAGCTGATTGAGAACAACGGCGAAGCTGCTTCAGAGCTGCCGATTGCTATGACCCAGGTATACCTGTCACAGGCGATGGAGAAGATCGAGGCGGCGGCCAGGAAGGTAATTGCAGCTGTCGCCGATGGCGACATGATGCGCACCCAAATGGCAATCCTGCGGCGTCTGGCCAAACATGAGCCATTTAATACCATCGCGGCACGGCAGAAGATCGCGCAGAGAGTCATTGATGCGGGAAAGTACGTGGTCGCGTAGGAAGCGTGCTATCCCGCGCTTCGTTTTTGCGTCAAAGGCACTTAGCATTTAGCATTTAGCATTTAGCCCGGGAGCAGGCAGTTGTTCTTCTTCAGGAGTGGCAGTAGCCTTGGCTGGCGAAATGCAAACGGCTAAATGCTAAGTGCCTTTCCAAGGAGCAAGCATGAAGAAAAACTTCGCGGTTTTTGTTGTCTTCCTTCTCAGCTTCACTCTCATCGCAGTTGCCCAACAGGATAAAAGTAAACGTCCGAGTCCACCGGGGAGCGCGGAATGCAAGTTTCCCGACGGCAAGACCATCAAGGTGGATTACTCCAGCCCGCGGGCAAAGGGCCGCAAGATATTCGGCGGTCTGGTTCCTTACGGCGAGGTGTGGCGTACAGGCGCCAATGAAGCCACCACTCTCGTCACCGATACCGATCTGACGGTGGGCGGCAAAGACGTTCCTGCTGGTAGCTACACGATTTTCACTGTGCCCAATCAGGACAAGTGGACGCTGATCATCAACAAAAAGACCGGCGAATGGGGCACTCCGTATAAGAAGGAATACGAGTCGGACGAACTGGCGCGCCTGGACATGCAGGTCTCGAAGGTTGCGGCAGCGGTGGAGAACTTCACCATCGCCTTTGACCAAGAGGGCGGCAACTGCACCATGCGGCTCGATTGGGAAAACACTCGGGCCAGCATCCAGTTCGCAGAGAAAAAATGAGAATTGCTGATTTCTGATTTGAGAAAGGCCGGGCTGGATCTATTCCAATCAGCAATCAAGAATCAGAAATCAGCAGTTTTCGGGCACCGGGGCAAGCGCTACAATCTCTTGGAGAGCAATCCCCAGGCTCGTTGAGCGGGAGGTGCCCATGCCCGTCGACGACTGCATTTGCAACGATTGCCACAAGAACTTTGAAACGGTTCCACCCTGAGCGAGCACGATCACCAAGGAGTGACGTGCCCGCACTGTGGGAGCACCTCTTTTCCACCAGTGTCACCCTGAGCGCAGCGAAGGATCTTAGATTCCAAGTAAATGCATAGCTCCTCGAGCCTGAAGGCCCTCAGGATGACAGCAGAATTGTTACGCGGTGGGTTTCCAGCGGAGCACTGGCTTGCGGGCGGCCGCTACTTCATCCAGCCTCGAGACGCGCGTGTTGTGCGGCGCCTCGAGCACTGTTCCCGGCTCTTCCTGGACTTCCTGCGCAATCGAGCGCATCGCCTCGATGAACAGGTCGAGTTCTTCTTTCGATTCGCTCTCCGTCGGCTCGATCATCAGCGTCCCATGCACAATTAACGGGAACGAAACTGTGTAAGGATGGAAGCCATAGTCGATCAGACGCTTGGCAATGTCGCCAGTCTTCACTCCCTGTTTCGCCTGTAGTTTGTCGCTAAACACGACCTCGTGCATGCTGGGCGTCGAATACGGCAGATCGTAAACGCCCTCCAATCCCTTGCGAATGTAATTGGCATTGAGGACGGCATCTTCGGTGGTCTGGCGCAGGCCATCGGGGCCATTGGCCAGGATGTAGGCGAGGGCGCGGGTGAACATTCCGAAGTTGCCGTAGAAGACGCGCACGCGGCCTACGGACTGCGGACGGTTGTAGTCAAAGCCCAGGGTTCCATCCGCCTTGGTCACGATCACCGGCTTGGGTAGGAAGGGCTCGAGAAATTTCTTCACGGCAACCGGACCTGATCCCGGACCTCCGCCACCATGTGGCGTCGAGAAGGTCTTGTGCAGGTTCAGGTGCATGACATCCACGCCGAAATCGCCGGGCCGGGCCTTGCCAACCAGTGCATTCATGTTGGCGCCATCCATGTAGAGCAAACCCCCCTTAGCGTGCATCAGTTCGGCAATCTTGTGGATCTCCTGCTCGAAAACGCCCAGCGTGTTGGGATTGGTGAGCATGAGCGCGGCCACATCTTCGTTCATCTGCGCCGCTAGCGACGGAATGTCTACCATCCCCAGCGAGTTGGATTTCAGATTCTCAACTGCGTAACCCACCGTGGCCGCTGTGGCGGGATTCGTCCCGTGCGCCGAGTCAGGGATCAGAATCTTCTTGCGCGGATTTCCCTTCGATTGCAAGTAGCCACGCACCAAGAGCAGCCCGGTTAACTCGCCGTGAGCCCCTGCAGCGGGCTGCAGAGTAATAGCGTCCATACCGGTGATTTCGGTCAGGCACTCGCTCAAGGTCTTGATGATGCGCAACGCACCCTGAGAAATCTTCTCCGGCTGATATGGATGTCCATTGGCGAGTCCGGGCAGACGCGTGACCGCTTCGTTGACGCGCGGGTTGTACTTCATGGTGCAGGACCCGAGCGGGTACATGCCCAGATCGATGGCATAGTTCCAGGTCGAGAGCCGCGTGAAGTGTCGGATGATCTCGATCTCGCTCACTTCGGGCATGTTGCCCAGGTCTTTACGCTCGGACTCGCCGAGGAGCTTCGCCGTATCCACCTCCGGCACATCCAGCGGCGGCAACTTGAAAGCGGCCTTGCCGGGAGACGACTTCTCGAAAATCAAGCCTTCATTCTGGCTGATGTGGCGGGTGGCCTTGCGGGTCATCGGTGTCATCGCGCCACCCCCGCGGTTTCCCGCGCCGGTTCAGTGGCTTCGCTTTCGGCGAGCACGCCGACCGCGGTATCAATTGCGGTTCTGCTGGTCATCTCGGTGCAGCACCACAGCGCCGCGTTCCCCAATTCCGGAAAGAACTTCTTCAGCGGGAAGCCTCCCACAACCTTGTGTCCAAGCAAGCGATGGTTGATCGCGTAGGGATCTTCCTTGGTCTGCACTACGAATTCATTGAATCGCGGCGCGCTGGGGAATAGGACTTTGGCATGCTTGCCGAACCTGGTCGCGGCATAAGCGGTCTTGGCCAGATTCTGCTTGGCCAATTCCTTTAGACCTACCTTGCCGTAGACCGTCATGAAAATGTTGGCCATCAAAGCGACTAAAGCCTGATTGGTGCAGATGTTGGAGGTGGCCTTTTCGCGGCGGATATGCTGCTCGCGCGTGGCCAGAGTGAGCACGAAGCCGCGCTTGCCCTTTCGGTCCGTTGCCTGACCGACGAGGCGGCCCGGCATCTGCCGCATGTGTTGCTCGCGAGTAGAGATCACGCCGCAATAGGGACCGCCGAAGCCCAGCGGAACCCCAAATGACTGCGCTTCCATGGCGATGATGTCTGCCTGTCGCGGCGGTTCCACGATTCCCAAAGAAACGGCTTCGGAGATCGCTACTACCAGCAAGGCTCCATGCTTATGAGCCATCTCGGCGATAGCGGCAACATCCTCAATGGTCCCGAAGAAATTCGGAGACTGGATGAGAACGCAAGCAGTATCCGGAGTGAAGGATTTCTGAAGTCCCTTCAGGTTCACCCCTCCGTTCTCTCCAAAGGAAACTGTGCTCAGCGGTATGCCTTGATTTAACGCATAGGTCTCCAGAACCTCTCGATATTCCGGATGGATGCTGCGGGCCACGGTAACCGACCGCCGGCCCGTCAGCCGCGTAGCCATCAGCACGGCCTCGGTCGAGGCCGTCGAACCGTCGTACATAGAGGCGTTCGCCACCTCCATCCCGGTCAGCTCGCAAATCATCGTCTGGAACTCAAAGATCGATTGTAGGGTGCCCTGCGAAACCTCCGGCTGGTAAGGCGTGTAGGCGGTCAGGAACTCGCCGCGGGAGATCAATGAGTCAATGATCACCGGGCGGTAATGGTAGTAGGCGCCGGCCCCGAGAAAGATCGAATACTCGTCGCCATTTTCGCGCGAGCATTGGTCGAACCAGTCCATGATTTCCGACTCGGCCATCTGGCGCGGCACTTTAAGATCGCGTTTCAGCCGGTATTGGCCCGGAATGGGCTCAAACAGATCATTGATCGACCGCGCACCAATGGCTTCTAGCATGGCCTCGCGGTCGGCGGGAGATTTGGGTAGATAGCGCATAGGAGACCTTATTAGATGTCGAAGCGAATCAAGTTGATTTCCAATTGCCGATTGCCAATTTAGCAGGGTTTCCATTTGACAATCGACAATTGGCAATTTCGTTCAGTGTCCGGCTTCTTCCGCGACAAACTTCTCGTAGTCAGGCGCGGAGAGCAGCGCGTTCAGCTCCGCCGGGTTTTTCAGCGTGATCTTCAGCATCCAGGCGGCGTGAGCATCTTTATTAATCATTTCGGGCGCGGTAGCCAATTCGGTGTTGACCTCGGTCACGGTGCCGGAGGCCGGAGCGAACAGATCAGACACGGCCTTGACGGACTCTACACTACCGAAGGCCTTACCCGCAGTGATCTCGGTACCTACCTTCGGCAGCTCGACAAAAACGATGTCGCCGAGCGATTCCTGGGCATAGTTCGTGATCCCCACCGTGCCGGTTTTGCTGTCGGCTTTGATCCACTCGTGCTCTTTGGTGTACTTGAAATCGGATGGGTAGACCATGATAGCTTCTAGCTCCTAGCTTTGCGCTCCCGCTGTCATCCTGACCGGCCTTGGACCGGGAACGATCTATGCTTTGCTGGAATGCAGAGATCCTTCGCTTCGCTCAGGATGACAACCTTGAATTTGTAACTAAACTTTTTTGGGCCGCTTGTAGAACGGCGTGGGTACTATCTGCGCTTTTGCGCCTTGCCCGCGAATCTCGACCTTGACCGTGCCGTCTAGTCTTGAAAACTCAGGCGGCACGTAGGCCAGCGCGATGTTCTTCTTCAGGAATGGCGCGTAGGAGCCACTGGTGACACAGCCGATCTCCCGGCCCGAATCATCCTGGACTTTGTAGCCGTCGCGGGCAATTCCCCGCTCCACCATTTCCAGCCCGACGAGCGTGCGCTTAAGCCCTTCCGCTTTGGCCTCTTCCAAGGCGCCCCGGCCTATGAAATTGAGCTTCTCCATCTTGCAGAAACGATCGAGACTGGCTTCCCAGACGTTGATGGTGTCGGATATTTCGTGTCCATAGAGCGCCAGCTTGGATTCGAGCCGCAGGGTATTACGTGCGCCCAGGCCGCAGGCGACCACTCCGAACTCCTTGCCGGCTTCCAAAACTCTTTTCCAAATCATAGCGCTGGTGGGCTCATCGGCGGGAACGTAGATTTCGAAACCGTCCTCGCCGGTGTAGCCGGTGCGGGCAATCAACGTATTCGTCAGACCGCAGACGGTACCCCGCGTAAGCCAGTAGAACCTCACCGCCCCTAGATCGGTGTCAGTCAGCTTCTGCAGCAGGTTCACGCCTTTGGGACCCTGGATCGCAATCTGGGTAAAGTCGTCACTCAGGTTCTCGACATAGCAATCGAATTCCCGCGTGTTATCTCGGACCCAGCTGAAATCCTTTTCGCGCGTGCCGGCGTTGATCACCAGCATGTAATCGTTCTCGGCGAGCCGATGCACAATGACGTCGTCCACGAAAGTCCCCTGCGGATACAACATGGCCGAATATTGGGCCTGCCCGATGGCCAGCTTGGAGGCGTCATTCATGGTGATGTGCTGCACCGCGAACAGGGCTTCGGGTCCGTGCAGGCGGATATCGCCCATGTGGCTGACATCAAAGATCCCCACTCCGTTGCGCACGGCATTGTGCTCGGCAATGATGCCGCCGCTCGACGGGTATTCAACCGGCATGTCCCAGCCGTTGAATTCGACCATTTTGGCGCCCATCTGGCGGTGAACGGGATTGAGAGCGGTCTTGCGAACGGTCAGAGTAGTCGCCTCGACAGCGGACACGGACAGACCTCGCGGGCAGTGGCTGGGCTGCCGGGATATGAGACTTCATACCGTAACACGCACATGGCAAGGGCTTCAATAATGTCCCGCTGCCTGGGTCAGGGGTTTTCCCAGAATAGGAATGGGCGAGGTCTGCTGTGTCTGGCGCCGGCATTCCTGCCCGCGAAGGGATGCAACAATTTCTGGTGAGAATTCCCTTCCAAGCGAGTGATCCACCCGGGCGAGCAGCTCACTCGACTTCGCCGGGCGATTAGCGAGCGAATCGTCCGGCTCCGCTCTGGATGACAGTGTAGCTCAGGAAATCTTGTCATTCCGAGGCGCTTCAGCGCCGAGGAATCTGCTTTTCCGGTTACCAACGGAACTTTCCCTTCCCGCACACGCTGGTCTACAGTTCGCTCATGGCGACCAAAACGAAGTTCATTTGCGCGCAGTGCGAGATGAGCGAACAGCGCTGCGAGTGCGAGAAATACTGCTGCCTGTGCCAGGGTCAGATCGACGCCCGGCTCTGCAGCGACGGACTCTACTACTGCCCGGACTGTCGCGAGGCCTGCGATTACAAAACCGAAGAGCAGCGCTAGCCTAAGGCGCCGCACGCCGCAAAAAGCAAGAATGCAAGCCGGATGTTTTCCTGCAAAACTCTGATATCGATGAAAATGCTGTCATCCCGAGGCGCTTTGGCGCCGAGGAATCTGCTTTTTTCAGAAGGCAGAACTGCAGATCCCTCGCGGCGCTCGGGATCACAATCCTGAATGGGAGAGCTGCCGATGATTGCACGACTCTGGCATGGCTGGACCACGCCCGCGAACGCGGAGGCTTACGAAAAGCTTCTACGCTCCGAGATCCTGCCCGGAATTCACCGGATCAAAGGCTATCAAGGCGCCTGCTTGCTGCGTAGAAACGCCGCTAAAGAAGTCGAATTCGTCACCTTGACCTTCTTCGACTCAATGGACGCGGTGCGCGCGTTTGCGGGAGAGGACTACGAGGCCGCCGTCGTTCCGCCCCATGCACACAAGCTGCTGTCGCGGTTCGATGAACGGTCGGTGCACTACCAGACGATTCTGAAACCGGAGTGAAAAGCAGAGTGAACAAGTGTGGCTGAGGTTCTAAAGGCAACTCAACCTAAATCACCACTGCTTCCTTGTACTCCCCAAACACCTTGCGCATGGTGTCGGAAATTTCGCCGACTGTTGCGTAGGCTTCCACGGCGCCGATGATGTGCGGCATGAGGTTGTCGCCTGAGCGGGCGGCGTCTTCGATCCGCTTCAGCGCGGCCTCCCAGGCTTTCTTGTCGCGGCGGAGGCGCATAGCGCGCAAGCGTTCCACCTGGCGGGGTTCCAGGGCAGGGTCAATGTGCAGGATAGGAACCGCGCCTTCTTCTTCGACCGTAAACCGGTTCACGCCGACCACCACGGCTTCTGTCCGGTCCACCTTCTGCTGGTACTCGTAAGCCGCGTTCTGGATCTCCTGCTGTACGTAGCCGCGTTCGATGGCTTTCAGCATTCCCCCTAGCGCGTCAATCTTGTCAAGGTATTCGGTGGCGCGCTTTTCGATGTCATTGGTCAGCGACTCCAGATAATACGAGCCGGCGAGTGGGTCGATCGTCTGCGGCACGCCGGATTCGAAAGCGATGACCTGCTGAGTACGCAGCGCGATGCGAGCGGCTTCTTCGGTGGGCAACGCGAGCGCTTCGTCGAAAGAATTCGTGTGCAGCGATTGGGTTCCGCCCAACACCGCCGACAAGGCCTGCAGCGCCGTGCGCACGATGTTGTTTTCCGGCTGCTGCGCTGTGAGCGTCGAACCAGCAGTTTGGGTGTGGAAACGCAGCGTCCAGGAACGAGGATTCTTGGCCTTGAAATGATCGCGCAGGATGTGCGCCCACATGCGTCGCGCGGCGCGGAACTTCGCTACTTCTTCCAGAAAATTGCTGTGCGCGTTGAAGAAGAAGGAGAGGCGCGGGGCGAACCGGTCCACATCCAGTCCAGCCTTGATTGCCGCCTGCACGTAGGCCATCCCGTTGCCTAAGGTAAAAGCCACTTCCTGAACGGCTGTCGAACCGGCTTCGCGCATGTGGTAGCCAGAAATCGAAATCGTATTCCAGTCAGGGACGTTCTCGTTGGTCCAGGCGAACAGGTCGGTGATGATGCGCATCGCCTGCCCGGGCGGATAGATGTACGTCCCGCGCGCGATGTACTCCTTCAGAACATCGTTCTGTACTGTGCCGGAAAGCTTGCGAATGTCGGCGCCCTGGCGCTTGGCCACAGCCACATACAACGCCAGCAAGATGGATGCCGTGGCGTTGATGGTCATCGAGGTGGAGATCTTGGTCAGGTCGATGCCATTGAACAGCCGTTCCATGTCTTCGACCGAGTCAATGGCAACGCCTACCTTACCGACTTCGCCCAGGGACATCGAATGATCGGAGTCCATTCCAATCTGGGTTGGCAGGTCGAACGCTACCGACAGCCCTGTGGTTCCATGGCTGAGCAGGTACTTGTAACGTTTGTTGGATTCCTCGGCGTCGCCCATGCCGGCGTACTGACGCATGGTCCAAAGGCGACCGCGGTACATAGTCGCCTGCACGCCGCGGGTAAACGGGAATTGCCCGGGATAGCCGACTTGCTTGTCGTAATCCCACCCCTCGAGATCAGCCGGCGTGTACAGCGGGCGGACGGGAATGTGGGACAAGGTTTCCTGCTCGTTGCTGAAACCGGATGACTGGGCCTTCGGCGACCCGGCCTTGCTTTCTGTCTCGGATTTGACCGTGTCCCTCATGGACTCACGATTTGCGGCGTGACCGCCAGAAGGAACTCACGCCAAACCAGGCGAACATTAGGGTGAAGCCGACCGCCAGGACGACCCTTCCCGGGCCGGTTTTCCCTGCCTGATACCTGGCATATTCACGGGTAAACGCGAATCCTCCAATTCCCGCCAGGCATAGGAAAACAAAGCCAGTAACCTCCAGCCACAAAATTCCCAGTACCCGGCCGACTTGGGTTGCCGTAACCCGCACCCCTCGCCACGTTGCTCCTAAAAGCCGGCTCTGGCTCGCCCGTGCCCCCGCCATGCGGGTTGCGACCCGGGCGGCTATTCCCAACTTCTGGGTAGTCGACACTCTCATTACCGAGTGATTTTAGCAGTGTACAGGGGTACAATAGCGCGCCAAGGAGTAAGGTCACGAAACCCGGTGACCGCGCACACCATCTAATGTGACAGAGGCTGTCAGGCCTTGCTGCTGGGGGTAGAATTCAAGAGGGGGTATCGTGGACCAGGAACTCAAGAAACTGATGAAAGAACTAGGCGAAGCGATCAACGAATCGCTGGCAGACTCCGAGCAGATCGCCGAAGTTGTTTCCCGGATCAAGGATGGCGGCTATGACATTTTCCTGGTGCTGGAGGCTACGATTGGTTTCAGCAAGCAGGGAGAGAAGGCTGCGGAGAAGGCTTCTCTGGTAACGACCCTAAGCAGCAAGCCCGAACTGAAGGTTAGCGACCAGGACGTGAAATTCTTGAAGTCGCTGCGCATCAAGATCGACGACGACGCGGCTTGACCGTTCGCGACGTCTCGTAGTCCATCCCGCTGCTCTCACCTGTTTTCCCTGTGCTAGTATCTCAAGTTCACGTCGGCGCCCGCGTGCTGTGGGCGAGGTAACGCCCAGAATGATCCCAGGACCGGAAAGCATAGAAAGCGGAGAGAACAATGAAGGATACACTGGGAGTCCTGCTGGCCGGAGGCGCTGGCGAGCGGCTCTATCCCCTGACTCGTGACCGGGCCAAACCCGCCGTTACCTTCGGCGGGATGTACCGCATCATCGACATCACGCTTTCCAATTGCGTCAACTCCGACCTGCGGCGCGTCTTTATCCTGACTCAGTACAAAGCGCTGTCTCTGAACCGCCATATTCGCGAGGGCTGGAACATCGTGGCTCGTGAGATGGGCGAGTTCATCGAGATCCTTCCGCCCATGAAGCGGGTGAGCGAAAACTGGTACATGGGCACGGCCGACGCGGTTTACCAGAACATTTATTCGATCGGTTCTGAGCAACCCAAACATGTGCTCGTTCTCTCCGGCGACCACATTTACAAGATGAACTACGAGCGTATGCTGCGGCAGCATCGCGATTCTGGGGCCGACGTCACGTTGGCTACCATCCTCATTGATCCCTCGGAGAGTTCTCGCTTCGGCGTGGTTGATCTGGACCGCGACAGCCGGGTGGTTGGATTCCAGGAGAAACCCAAGCAGACCGATCTTCGCTCGCCGTACAACCCGCGCATGGTATCTGGCTCCATGGGCGTTTACCTGTTCAACACCGACGTGCTGATCCCCGTGCTGCTCAAGGATGCGGAAGACAACACCTCGAGCCACGATTTCGGCCACGACATCCTGCCCCGCATGATGGACGATTACCGTGTGTACTCTTTCAACTTCATCGATGAGAACAAGAAGGAAGCGCTCTACTGGCGCGATGTAGGCACGTTGGAGGCCTACTACGAAGCGAACATGGACATCGTTTCCGTGTCGCCGGTGTTCAACTTGTACGACGAAGACTGGCCCATACGCACTCACCAGCGCCAGTACCCGCCTGCCAAGTTTGTGTTCGCCGAGGCAGGACGCACCGGCACTGCCGTGGACTCCATTGTTTCCTCCGGCTGCATCGTTTCTGGAAGCATGGTGCGCAACAGCGTGCTCTCGCCGGACGTACGCGTAAATTCCTATAGCGAGGTTGATGCCAGCATCCTGTTCTCGCACGTGAACGTGGGACGGCATTGCCGCATCCGCAAAGCGATTCTCGACCGCGACGTGCACGTGCCGGAAGGCACCACGATCGGGTATGACACCGAAGCCGACCGGCAGCGTTACTTTGTTACCGAGACGGGCATCACGGTTGTCACACGCGACTATTCGTTGTTTGAAAATCCTGTCACCGTGGACTACTTCACTTCGGAGTAGTGGGGGCAAGGCGCGGGTGTCAGGTCGCAGGTATCAGGTTCTTCAAGCATGGCTTCGCGTTCGAGCAGCTCGTCCCGCAAATCAGAGATTTCCTCGTCCGAATATCAAACCCTCGCAGAGTTTCGTCATCAGCTGTCGGCCTTTCTGAGGCGGCGGCGACAGGCGTCGGAGGATGCAGGGCTGGAAGCTCAGCAGTACGAATTCCTGCTGGCACTCAAAGGGCTTCCGGACGGCGAGCAACCCAATATCAAGCAGATCGCCAAGCAATTATTGCTGCAGCATCACAGTGCGGTGGAATTGGCCAGCCGCCTGGAGAAACGAGGGCTGCTGCGGCGGCGGCGTTCCCTGCAGGACCGCCGGGAGGTGTTGCTCTCGTTGACCAAGACTGGGGACAAGATGTTGGAGCAGGTGGCACACTATAGCTTCTCGCAACTTCGGCTGGAGGCTCCCGCTTTATTGAGGACTCTCCGGCGCCTGCTGAAGCCCAAACCATCAGCGAAGTGACTTTCTCCCTGGCCCGCCCCTTGCTGTTGCAAGCCCGCATGTTCGCTATTTCTTCGCCTTTTTGCACCCCCTGCTACAATCCTTTCTTCATAGGAACAAAGAACTTTTGGGAGCACAAAAACGTATCTTTGTGTGTATAGGCGCGGGGGCGTGCCTGCCGGTTTTGCCGTCCTGAGCCTCACGAAACCAGGAGTTCCGGGGAGTGCGGGTTGGAAGACGCCCAGGTCGTAGCTGCCCTACTCCGTCGCTGCATGGCTGGCGACGCAGCTGCCTGGGAGGAGATTGTCCAGCGCTATCATCGTCGCATCTACAACATCTGCTACCGGTTCGCCGGGTCAGGCGACGACGCCCAAGATCTTACGCAGGATGTCTTCATCAAGATGTATAAAACGCTAAACACCTATGACGTGGAACGTGGGGCGTTCATGACATGGGTAACGACGATCACCCGGAACCTTCTGGTGGACCATTTTCGAAAGAGCAAGCATGATCGCATGACGGATTCGCTGGACGCGGCTCCCTCCGAGCACGAGGATGCCATACCCCTGAGCGACCGGATCCAGGATCGGGGTTTGCCGCCGGATGCCCGGGTACAGAGCCGGGAAACGGGTGAAGCTGTCCATTTGGCCCTGCAAAGGTTGTCTCCAGAGCTGCGGGAGGCGGTCATCCTGCGGGATTTGCAAGACATGGATTACAAGGAGATTGCATCGGTTTTGAGGGTTCCTGAAGGGACTGTCAAATCCAGGATTAACCGCGGGCGTGCGGAACTTGCGCGCCTGCTACAACGTACATATAGGCAGGTGATGTGATGCCAGGCGAAACCAAAGACGGTATGCAGTGCGCAGAGTTCGATGCGCTGCTCACAGAGGCCCTGGACGGGACCCTGGGCGGAGAAAGGCTGGAACGCTTCCAGGCCCATGCCCAGGCGTGCTCGGTTTGTGGGCCGCTGTTTGCCGAGATTGACGCCGGACGCCGGTTGCTGAAATCCATCACCGAGGCAGAGCCTCCCGCGCACCTGGTGCACAACATCCTGGCAGCCACCTCGGGGTTCGACACGGCGCGGATGCACGCTCCCCTGGCACAGCCTCAAGTTTCGTGGCTGGACCGCGTGCGCGCCTGGATGGCCCCGACCCTGACGCCGGTCTTGGCCGTGATCCGGCAGCCGCGCTTCGCCATGTCGTTTGGCATGGCCTTCTTCTCGGTTTCCATGGTGTTGAACCTGGCGGGAGTGAAGTTCAGCGATTTGCGGCATGTCGATCTGCATCCCAGCGCTATCGTGCGCGGGTATCACATGACCTCGGGCAAAGTTGTGAAGTATTACGAGAACATTCGCTTCGTGTACCAGATCGAATCGAAGGTGAGAGAAATCAAGCGTGCAACTACGCCGGCGGAACCTGCTCCTCAGAAGGACCAGCACCGCAAGGACAACAACAATACCAGCGGACAACCTGAACCAAGGCAGGAGCGTAACTACAGCCAGGGAGAGAACCAGCCAGTGCTGGCCTCAACTCCGGATGTACCGCCTATCGCGGCGGTGACCGCGACCAGGAGGTTTGTATGAACTGCGCCAACCATACCGATATATCGGCGGTGGCCTATTGCCGCACGTGCGGGAAAGCACTGTGCGCGAACTGCACGCGCGACGTGCGCGGGGTGATCTATTGCGAGAACTGCCTGGCGGCACGGCTGGAAGGCGTGCAGCCTCCGCCGTCTCCTCCAGCGGGTTATCCCCCAGTCGCGCCCAGCAGCGGGCCGAATCCAGCAGTGGCAGGAATTCTGGCGGGCTTTTTCCCCTTTGGCGTAGGGGCGGTTTACACGTCGCAATACGCTAAGGGCCTTGCCCATCTACTGATCTTCGCGGGCCTGATCTGGGGTATGAACCACGGCGGGCATTGGGACTTTATCTTCGGCATCTCATTCGCCTTCTTCTATGTCTACCAGATTATCGACGCTGTGCGTTCCGCCAAGGCCATTCAAACGGGGCAGCCAGCTCCCGATCCGTTTGGCCTGGGCCACGCCCTCGGTGCGGGCGAGAAAATTGATACCGCCCGAATCCCAATCGGCGCGATCGTACTGATTGCCCTCGGCGTCCTCTTCCTGCTCCGGACCACGGGCCTGTTCGACTTCGACTTCGACCGGGTCTGGCCCCTCTTGCTGATTGCGCTAGGCGGGTGGTTGTTTGCCCAAAGATGGGGGATGGTTAGATCCTCCCGCATCCGGTGCTTTTGCGACCGTTGCCGGACTCGAGGTCTCATGGGCCCCGCAGTCCTGGTAACCGTGGGAGTAGTGTTCCTGCTCGACAACTTGGGAAAGGTTCCATTTGAACGCACTTGGCCGCTGATCATTCTGGTGATCGGGATCGTGAAGCTGCTGCAAAGCAACGCTTCCGGCTCGGGCCACAATCCGCCAGGCGGCCCTACTCCGCAGGGACCTCCGACGATCGAAGCAACCGAACAAGCTCCCCAGCCACCAGCCAATGAGGTGAAAAATGTCTAGTCCTGCTCCAGGTCCAGTTCCGCCTACGAGACGGCGTTCGCTGGCTGGTCCGGTGGTGCTCATCGTCATGGGCGTTGTCTTCCTGATGGGAACCATGGGAGTGCTGCACTGGCATATGCTGGGACGCCTGTTTGCCCATTATTGGCCTCTGCTGATCATCCTTTGGGGAATCGTGAAGCTGATTGAGCATCAACAGGCGAAACGTGAAGGAACCCGCGCCTCGGGAATCGGCGTGGGGGGCGTTTTCCTGCTCTGCTGCCTGATTGTTGCCGGGTTGATCGCCACGCAGGCGACGCGTGTCAACTGGACCGGCCTGCATGACGAGATTGGCTGGGACGATGAAGATTTCGGCAACCTATTCGGCAGTAGTTACAGCTACACTGACCATATCAGCCAGGCACTTCCCGTGGGTGGTAGCCTGCACGTGGTTTCTGACCGCGGCGCCGTCAACGTTGTAGTTTCCGACCACAACGAGATCACGGTTGACGTCGCCAAGAGAGTCCAGGCTGAGAACCAGCAGGACGCCGATAAGTACAACGCCGGCACCAAACCTCAAATTGCGATCAGCGATAGAGTTGTCACGGTGAACGCCAACACGCAAGGCGCCGGTCAGCACGGCGTTACGGCCGACATGACGATTTCCATTCCACGCAAGGTGCCGGTGGTGATCTCGACGCATCATGGAGACGTCAACGTCACTGGGCGCGACGCGAACCTCGACATCTCGAACCGGCGCGGAGATGTCACGGTCGAGGACCTCAACGCCAACGTTAGCCTCAGCCTGCAACATAGTTCGGCCAAGGTTTCCAATGTGTCGGGCGATGTCTTGGTGGACGGGCGAGTCAACGATATTACCGTATCGAATGTTAAGGGAGCAGCTCGCCTCACCGGCGAATTCATGGAGAGCGTCCACCTGTCGCAAATTGGCAAAGCCGTGATGTTCAAGTCTTCGCGAACTGATCTCGAGTTCGCCAAGCTGGATGGCAATCTGGACCTCGATTCCGGGGATCTGCGGGCCAGTTCTGCGAGCGGTCCGGGACGTCTGACTACGCGGTCCAAGGACATCCACCTCGACGGGCTCTCTGGTGACCTCCGGCTGGAAGACAGCAATGGGGTCGTCGAAGTACTGGTTCGGAAGCTGGGCAATCTGCAGATCGAGAACCGCAATGGTGACATACAGCTGTCGCTGCCGCCGGAAGCAGCTTTCCGGATTGATGCGCGCGCCCGCAATGGCGAAATTCAGTCTGAGTTTGCGGAACTGAAGGTCGAGAATGCTCATGACCAGGCTAGCGCTGCCGGCACTGTGGGTGCCGGGAGTGTTTCGGTACGCCTGAACAATGAGCACGGCACCATCGAGATTCACAAGGCCACAGTCGAGGCGGCAGTTCCCCATCCGCCGGCTGTGCCCAAAGCACCTAAGGCGCTGCCTCCGCCCCGGGAGAAGCGGGTAGCGCCAACGGAAAACTAAAGCCGCTCGGGGGTTGTGGGGACGGGTCTTGGACCCGTCCAGGGGGGTCGGGGACCCGCCTCCACCGAGTCACTGAGCGGCGGATCTGGAACCCAGCTTTTTCCTGGCCAGCTCTTCTACTTTTCCCAACACTTCATCTTCTGACAAGTGAGTAGAGTCCAGAATCACCGCGTCGGACGCGGGCACCAGGGGAGAATTAGCCCGCGTGCGGTCGCGTTTGTCACGCTCGCGGAGTTCGGCCGCGATGCTTTGGGCCGACGGGCTTTTGATCTTCTGCTGCTCCAGGCGGCGCTGCTCGCGAACCACAGGATCAGCATCGAGAAAAATCTTCAGATCCGCATCAGGAAAAACTTTTGTGCCGATGTCGCGGCCCTCCATGACCACGCCACCACCTATACCCATCTCGCGCTGACGGGCTACCATCCACTCGCGCACTTTGGGGTGAACCGACACGCGGGACGCCGCTTCCGTTACGTCTCTCTCCCGCACACGCGAGGAGACATCGCGTTGATCCAGCAGCACGCGATTCCCGCCCAGGCTAGGCTCCAGGCGAATGGGCGACTTGTCAGCAAGATTGACGAGCGCGGCCTCATCATCGAACGAGACATCCCATTCGATCGCTTTTAGCGCCAGCGCGCGATACATGGCGCCGCTTTCAAGGTTCACATAACCCAGCTTACGGGCCAGGCGGGAAGCAATGGTGCTTTTGCCGGCCCCAGCGGGACCGTCAATGGCAATGATCAGTTTGCGCCCTCGGGAATCGGTCATCGAGCTGCATTGATTCTACACGCGGTGGCGGAAAAGCCCCGTCACGCGCCTGGTTTCGCCTATGTTATCGGGGCCGAACGGTGCTGATATTGCGGCTTTCGCGCGTGCTTGCGGCTTTGGGTGGGGTGACTTGGATCAATGAGCAATTTCCCACGTGCACGAAGGTCAGCTCGCGGGCCGCGAGCAGCGCATTTATCCCTTCTCTCACCCGGGAGCGCGGCACGACATGGGAGAAAAAAGTCTCAATCTCAGCCGGCTCGGCGGCGATTACGCAGTCGAGATATTTCGTGACCAAGGCGGAAAGAGCTTCGCCAATGGAAAGGCTGATACCTTCCCGCACCGTATCCGGAGACCAGCGGTAGAGCACATCCCAAGAAGAGCCCTCATTGGGGTGGTAGTCCACCCGAGTAATGCGCAGCCGTGACCACAACTCACCCAGGGCACGATCAAGCGCAGCCAAAGATAGGTCGCCGCCCAGCTTCTCGCGCAGCTTTGCTTTGGAAATTGGCCCTTCGCGACGGATGATCTCAGCGGCATCAGCAGCCAGCTGTGAATACTCCGAGCGTGGACCCGGCTTCGGCGGCTGCTTGGGATTGCGCTCCCCGACGAGAGCATAGAAGTAGGGGAATACCGACCCAGCTACCAGGAAATTGTTGTTTTCGTCGAACAGGTTGGCCTCATAGGCGGCTTTATCGCGTAATAACCTGACCATCAGCTCAGTGGCTTGCCGGGCACGCGGATCGGCAAAGGCGTGCTGCCAACTGGGCAGGTGGGCGTCAGCTCCAACCCAAGCTCCAATGAAGGTCGGCACCAGGACCGGCGGGCGTAATGGGTACATCAGGCAGACGCCCACCGACTCGATGAACTCGCGGGCCTCATCGAGGGTGCGGACAGGTCGACCGTCGAGATGCCACTTGTGAGCCCGGGCTTGCCGGAGTTCGGAATCGGTCATGTACTTGATTTAAACACAGCGCATTGTGCAGAACTCTACATTTAGCCCCTAAAACTACTTGCGGAGTCACCACAAAACTGAGGGGCCAAGTGCTAAATGCCAAGTGCCAAGTGCTTCTAAATCCTCTTGAACGCCCGCTGAATATCTTTCATCGAATAGCGCAGAACCACCGGCCTGCCGTGGGGACAGGTCATGGGACACTCGGTTTCGGCCAGCTCCGCCAGCAGCCATTCCATTTTGTTCTGCTCCAGGGGCATGTTGACCTTGATGGCGGCATGGCAAGCGATTGAGGCGGCGATGCGGGTGCGAACCATCTCCAGGTTCAGGTTCTGCTCCTCACGGGAGAACTGGTCGAGCAGTTCATGCAGCATGTGCTCGATCTGAGAGGCATGCAGGCCGGCGGGAGCGATTTTTACTGCAATAGTCCGTGTCCCGAAGGGTTCGGCTTCGAAACCATTGAGATGAAGCTCATCAGAAATCTCTGTGAAGACGGCTTGCTGGCCGGGAGTGAGTTCGATCACGAAGGGCATCAACAGACGCTGGCTCTCAACTTTCTGCGCGGATCGCTGTTTCAGAACTTTTTCGAACAGCACGCGTTCGTGCGCCACGTGCTGATCGATTATCCACAGGCCATCACCATTGACCGCCAGAATAAAGGAATTCCGAATCTGGCCAAGCGCCTTAAGTGAGCTCAACGACGGCGCCAGTGAACCTCCTTCGGGCTCGTCGGGGATGGGCGGGCTGCAGCCGTCGTCGGGGATCGGCTGCGGGGCGCGAGCCAACGAGACGGCGGCGTTGGCTTCCACCGCGATTCCGCCTTCAAAGCGGAAGCGCTCAGTCGTGGGCTGCGGGAAAGGAGCAGTCAGCGCGAATCCTTCGCCGGGCGCGGACTCGTAGAGGGCAGGCCAGGGCTGGGTCGGACCGGGAACTCGCGATCCTGGGCTGAAACCGGGAGTCGCCGTGGGACGTGCGTTGATTTCCGTCATGAACTGTGGAACCGGACGTGCCTTCATCAGGGCGGCGCGCACCGAATCCCGCACGAAATCGTGAATCACCGTGGGCTGACGAAAGCGGACTTCGGTTTTCGAGGGATGGACGTTGACATCAACCTCAGCGCTCGGCATCTCCAGAAACAGCAACACTACTGGGAAGACAGTCGCGGGAAGAATGTTGCGATAAGACTCGATCAGAGCATGCTGGATGAGCCGATCGCGAATGAGCCGTCCGTTTACGAACACGAAAATCGAATTGCGGTTCAGTTTCTGGACCTCAGGCTTGGAGACGAATCCGTGGAGACGGAGTTCGCCCGGCGTAGGCGGCTCCTCGCCTTCCAGTTCCTGGCGCTTCCACGGTGGCGGTTGTGGCAGGCCGATGCGCTCCAGCGGGATTGCGGCGGTGACCGGCAGAAGCTGGTCGAGAGTGTCTTTGCCAAATACCTGGTAAACGCGCTCGCTGTGGCTAGACACCGGAGCGGCAATCAGCATGGCATTGGTCGCCGAGTGTAGCTCGAAGTGCTTGTCAGGATGGGCCAGTGCGTAATGCGTGACCAGCGAAGCGATGTGCGAAAGCTCCGTGGATTCGGCCTTCAGAAATTTCTTACGCGCCGGCGTATTGAAAAAAAGTTCACGAACGGTGATCGACGTGCCCAAAGGCAACCCAGCTTCTTCAACTTTGAAAATCTTTCCGCCATTAATCTCGACCACGGTTCCCGCAGCGTCATCTGCAGCACGAGTTTCCAGGCGAAGCCGCGAAACTGAGGCGATGGAAGGCAGCGCTTCTCCGCGGAACCCAAGCGTAGCCACGCTCAGCAAATCTTCGGCGTTTTTGATTTTCGAAGTTGCATGGCGCTCGAAAGCAAGGAGAGCGTCGTCGCGAACCATGCCGCAGCCGTTGTCGGTAATCTGGATTAGCTTTTTGCCGCCGGCTTCGACCTGGACCTTGATGCGTGTAGAACCGGCATCCAGCGCGTTTTCCAGAAGTTCCTTGACCACAGACGCGGGACGCTCGACGATTTCCCCGGCTGCGATCTTGTTGGCAACAGCTTCCGAGAGAACGTGAATTCTAGCCATAGCGGTCAGTGATCAGTGGCTAGTGGCCAGTTTCGCAGATGAAGACAAGGAAGGCAAAGGCCGCCACGGATTGGCCCGGATTAGAACAGATCAACCCTAGAGCTATCCGTAAAATCCGTGGCTAGCTAGTTCTTCTTGACCTGGATGCCCAACTCTCTCAATTGCGCTTCACTGACCGGTGTAGGCGCATCCACCATCAGATCCACGGCACGGGCAGTTTTGGGAAACGGGATCACTTCGCGCAAACTTTCGGCGCCGGCCAGGATCATCACAATGCGGTCCAGACCAAGAGCGATGCCGCCGTGGGGAGGCGTGCCATAGTCCAGCGCTTCCAGAAAAAATCCGAAGCGGTTGCGGGCCTCCTGCTCGGTCATGCCGAGCGCGTGGAAAATCTTTCGCTGAATGTCCTGGCGGTGGATACGAATAGAGCCGGAACCGAGCTCGGTGCCGTTCAGCACGACGTCATAGGCTAAGGCGCGGACTGCGGCCGGGTCCGATTCCAGCTTATCCATGTCCCGTTCATGAGGTGACGTGAACGGGTGATGGGCGGCAGCCCAGCGCTTCCCTTCCTCGTCCCACTCGAACATCGGGAAGTCAGTCACCCAGAGGGACCGGAAGTCTCCGCGCACGAACGCACCATGCTTCGCAGCATATTTCTGAGCCAAAGCCACGCGCAACAGGCCAGCAGCCGTGTATACCGCATGGTCGTGCTGCTTGACTTCGGGCTTCACGCCGCCTTCCGAAGGATGAGTACCAGGCTTGCTGTCGCCAGCAACGATCACGATCAGGTCGTCGGGGTGCGCACCACTTTTTTCGCGGATTTTGGCAGCTGGGTCGGGAAAAGACTTTTCCAGTCGCTTGAAATCCTCAAACAGCTTGGCATTACCTCTGCCGTTAAACAGTGGCTTGATGTCGTCGCGTTCCTTGCGTGAGAGCTCCCCGACTTTCGGGATGCGGATAGCGACGATCGGCAAGCTCGCACTCACGCTGAGGGTCGACAGATTCTCTTGCGCAAAGGCTTCGCGAACGTCGGCCATCGCGGGCAGACGCATGTCAGGCTTATCGCTGCCATAGAGCCGAATGGCCTGGTCATAGGTCATGCGCGGGAACGGCGTCTTGATGTCGAAGCCGGCAGTCTTGAACGCGGCAGTCAGGAAGCCTTCAACGACTTCATACACTCTGTCCGGCTGAGGATAAGACATCTCCAGGTCGATCTGTGTGAATTCCGGCTGGCGGTCAGCGCGCAGGTCTTCGTCGCGGAAGCAGCGCACGATCTGGAAATATTTGTCGAAGCCCGAGATCATCAAAATCTGCTTGAACAATTGCGGCGATTGCGGCAGCGCATAGAAGCAGCCCGGCTGAACGCGGCTGGGAACAAGGTAGTCGCGGGCACCTTCAGGGGTAGACCGGGTCATGAACGGGGTCTCGATCTCAAAAAAGCCTTTCGCCGACAGATAGTCGCGAATCGCCATGGCCACTTTGTGACGCAGCTCCACATTGAACTGCATTGCATCGCGGCGCAGGTCGATGTAGCGGTACTTCAACCGCATCTCCTCGTTAGGCAAAACCGTCTCGCCGGGTAGGAATGGCGGTTGCTTGGCCTCGTTGAGGATGCGCAGTTCTTCGGCCACCAGTTCAACTTCGCCGGTGGGAATGTTCTTGTTGACAGTATTCGGATCGCGTTTCTTCACCGTGCCGATCGCGGCGACGACGTACTCGTTGCGCAGCGCCTCCGCCTTATCGTGCAGCGCGGGATTTCGCTCGCGATCGAAGACCACCTGGGTCACGCCGGTGCGATCACGGAGGTCAATGAAGATAAGACTCCCAAGGTCGCGGCGGCGATTGACCCAGCCCATGAGCACAGCCTTTTGACCGGCGCCGGAGACGCGGAGGGCACCGCAGGTATGGGTACGTTGCAACTCGCCTAAAAAGTCGAGCAAAGGTCTTCCTCAGTCTATTGGGAATACGGCTCGGAGCCGAATCTGGAATTATAAATTGGTCGTTGGTCGTTGGTCTTTGGTCGTTGGTCGTCGGCCAAAACTGAGAATCGATGTCCGGGTCGCGAGCGAACAACCAACGACCGACGACTGCTTCACAGATCATTGGCGCTCCAGAGATTGGGGGTGGACTGTTGAAACTTCAGCTTCCACTGCTCTCCTTGTTTCACCCACGTGTCACTTAGGTGCTGGTAGCGGGGACGCTGGCCGGGAAACACCGCGTCGTAAGTCACCACCGCGGCGCCGTCATTCAAAGGCACAACTTGAAAAAAGTAAAGGATGGGCTTCGTCCTGTTTTGGCCGCCATACGTTGGAATGCCTTCCAGCAAGTCGGCTTTCCCGTAGCCGTCACCGTTAGTGGCGATCGCATAAAAATCACTGTCGACCGCATTCCTGATATACGTGATATCGCCACGTTGAAAGGCATCAAGTAGATTTTTCTCGGCACTGATCAAGGTCTGCTCCAGGGCGGATTGAGGGCTCTGTGGCAGTTCGAAATTACGGCCATCCATGCGCAGCGCGATGGCGAGAATGAATAACACCAGAGAGAATCGGCGCGTTCTCATAGTACCTCCGCAGGGTAGCTTCAACTTCTTGAGTGCCTACGAATCTGACCATGTGGAGGCGGGCCTCCGACGCGCCTGGATGGGTCAAAGACCCGTCCCCCCCCACGACCGAGGGTTTGTTTTAACGATCAGATTGTATCTTGGCTACTAATTCCTGGCGCGGAACCGATACTTGTTCGCCAGTTTCAAGATTTTTGACGGCGAAGGAATCCGCCTTAACTTCGTTCTCGCCGACGATCAAAGTAAACTTCGCGCCTAGCTTCGTGGCCGTTTCGAAGGACTTCTTTAGACGGAAGGTTTCGTCTCCGAGTTCCACGACCAGGTCGTGACGGCGGAGTTCCCTCGCCAAGCGCGCAGCTTCGCGGTTCATGCCCGGTCCGAGCGGTGCGATATAAACATTGGGCTTGCGCAGGACCGCATCGGCCGACTCTTTCAGCGACATCACTAGGCGATCTTCGCCGATGGCAAAACCAATCCCAGGAGCGCTGGGCCCGCCTAGAGATTCTGACAAGCCATCGTAGCGGCCGCCGCCCAGAATGGCGTTCTGGGCACCGAGGGCGCCATGCGTGAACTCGAATGCAGTGCGTGTGTAGTAATCAAGACCGCGAACCAAACGATCATTCATCACGAACGGGACACCTACTGCTTTTAGGATTTCCTGCACTGCTTCGAAGTGCTGGCGACAAGGTTCGTCAAGAAATTGGCTGATGCGAGGCAGCTTCTCAATGATGGGCTGGTCCTCTGGGACCTTGCAGTCAAATACACGCAGCGGGTTCGTCGCAGCACGGCGCTGGCAGTCGGCACACATTTTCGAAACCACAGGTTGGAGCGCCTTGCGCAAAGCTTCGTTGAACGCGGCACGATCGTTCGGGCAGCCCACTGAGTTCAATTCCAGATTCCAGCCGCTAATTCCTAAGCGGTCGAGAAACGTGGCGAGCAGTTCGATAACTTCTGCATCGCGAGCCGGGGACTCGCTGCCTGCGGTGGGCGGTCCAATTATCTCCGCGCCAATCTGGTAGAACTGGCGGTAGCGGCCCTTCTGCGGACGTTCCCGGCGGAACTGCGGTCCGATGTAGTAGAGCTTGTTCAAACCGCGTTCCCATAGCTTGTGCTCAATATAGGCGCGCACGACGCCGGCTGTGTTCTCGGGGCGCAGGGTCAGGGACTGTCCCTTCTCGCTCTGGGCGCGGCCGCGGTCTTCCCAGGTGAACATCTCTTTGGAAACGATGTCGGTCTCCTCGCCGACCGAGCGCGAGAACAATTGCGTCTCTTCGAAAACGGGCGTGCGGATCTCCTGGAAGTTGTAGGCGCGGAAAACATCGCGCCCGGCCGCCTCGACGAAGTTCCAGAGCGCCGTGTCGGGCGGCAGCAGGTCACGAGTTCCGCGGACGGCTTTGATCATGGGTCTCAGGCCGCAGGTCGCAGGCGCCAGGGCAAGCTTACGCTGACTCCTGACTACTGATTCCCGACTACCGACTCCTGACTACTTCATCTCCCGCAAATACGATTCCTTGTAGCCGAGGTAATTCTGCGCATGCAGCAGGATCATCTCCCGGTCTTTCTCTTCCAGGTGACGGCGAAATTTTCCCGGGAAGCCCATCCACAGTGAGTTTGGTTCGACGATGGCTCCCTCCGGAATCAGAGTTCCCGCTGCGATGATGGAGCCAGCGCCGATACGCGCGCCATTCAGAATCACAGCGCCCATGCCAATCAGGCTCCGGTCTTCAACTGTGCAACCATGCAGGGTCACCGAATGCCCAACCGTAACGTAGTCGCCAATAAAGACTCCGTATTTCTCTTTCATCCCATGCAGCACGCTGCAATCCTGAATGTTGGAGTAGTGGCCGACGCGGATCGCATAAACGTCCCCGCGCAGCACCGCATTCATCCAAACACTGGCGTGCTCGCCCAGTTCGACGTCGCCGATGATCTGCGCGGAGGTGTCTACATAGCAGGTCTCGGGGACTTTAGGTGCCATGCCTTTGTAGGAGCGAATCATGCTGGTTCGGTGCAGGGGGCCAAAGATAATGAAAATAACACGCCCTGAGGCTCAGGCCCAAACAGGGTTCGCCGTTGTCCCCGATCCTGTCCAACCTCTACGATTGAAGGACATGACTTCCCAACATGGGAAGAAGCCACTCGGAAGAAGGTCACCGGACACAGCGTTTAATAGGCAGACGGTGCTATCTATAAATTCTCCCGTTGCTTTTTCCTTGGCTTCGTTCCTGCGCTTCGTTCCAAAAAATCTGGATGCAGGGGCAAGCCTATGGTGCGCGCTTCTCTTGACCTCCTCAGTTATTGCTGGAAGACATTCATCAAGAATTTCGACTGTACGGTGGCTGCTGTGTTCTGCCGCCGCGCAAGACGGCTCAACTGGAGCGCGGTCGCGCTGGTCAACCTGGCCAACGGTCTTCGCTATTCCGCTACTAGCAATGGGTATGGCAGCTTCGTTCTTGAACTGCTGCCGCCAGGGGATTATCCGGCGCGGGCAGAGGCTCCGGGCATGTCGCGGCAAAGCGGCTCCGCCATTCACGTCGAAGTTGGAGGGACCACAATCCTCAATTTCCAGCTCTCGGTGTCCGGGACCCAGGGAGACGGTCACGGTTTCCGGAGCACCGCAACTGGTGGAGACCCAACCTTCCGCCATGTCGGCAGTGATTGATGAGCGTGCGATCGAGGGCCTGCCTTTGAACGGACGCCGTTTCACCGACCTCGCTTTTGCTTGCTCCGGGCGTGACTCAGGATCCGCGCGGGCTCACGTCTTCCTCCAACGGAGATTTGGCCTTTGGCGGAGTGCGTGGCTATCAGTCCAGCTATCTCGTCGATGGGGCACACGGATTTACGACGTTTGGCCGTTCTTCTTTCCTGCCCCGGCGGACCCGCGAACATCGGTTGCATCTTGCAGAGACCCTGAGCCTGGAGACTGGGCGTCACTCCTAGAAATTCGGCGGGGACGTTCTCACGACGCAGAACTCCTATTCGCCGGCGGCGGAACGCGGCCCCAGTGTGACCGGCCAACGCCACCGCTTTGTCTTCTCCTGGCTGGCTGAACCGCGGCCGTTTGACCGGGGTCACGAGTCCCTGGGGAGAGTGTTTAATAACTGGCGCATCTCGGGGGTTTGCACCGTGGGCAGCGGTCGGCTGGCAGAGGCGCGAGTGTTTGTAGATCCTAACTGGGACAACAACGACATCGACAGCAACGACATGAATGAGCGCTTACCGGGTTATGGCCGCAATGTGCTTCGCTGGGCCGGATTACGCACCTACCGATTTTCGTGTAGCGCGGCGCCGTCCTCTTGGTAACCGCTTGAAAAGTGAGTTTGTAATCGAGACTCTTAATCTGTTCAGTCGCAATAACAAACGCCGGATGGTCCGCGACCAAGGCTTTCTGAACCCTGCCGGACAATTCCTGCAAGGCGATAAACTCCTTGGCATCAATTACTTCCCGGGTCATTACCAGAGGCCTGCAAATTTCCTCTCCGCCACCAACGCCTATGCTCCGAGACAGATCCAGTTCGCTTTCAGGATAACCTTCTGAGAGGCCGAAGAGATTGGCAGGGCCGGTGATGGAGCGAGGAGCTGGTTTTTTCCTCCGTAGCAGCCACATACCTCTTGACTATCCCTTAGAAGCTTGCAATAACTACAAGGTCCAAATAGGACCGGTTTGGGGGTGTGTGGCGTTTGGCGGAAGTCAGAATTCAAGAGGGCGAGTCCCTCGAGAACGCATTGCGGCGCTTCAAACGCAAGGTGCAGCAGGAAGACATCATTAAGGAAGTCAAGCGGCATTCGTTTTACCTGAAGCCCGGCGAAAAAAAGCGTGTAAAGGAAGCACTGGCTCGCAAGCGTAGCCGCAAAAAGGCACGTAAAGAACAAGACTAAGTTCGTTGTTGAAGGGTCGCCACCCGGGTGGCGACCCCTTCCTTTCTAGCTAGTCTTTTGAGGCCCAGGGAAAAATCGCTGTCGAAAGATTCTTGATTTCATACCACGGGAATTTATCCATGCAGACGACGCGCATGGCGGGCCGAACCCAGGGAGCAAACGAGGGGTGTTGTGGGATGGACCCCCGTGCCGTCAGGCGCGGCAAGAGTGTTAGGTTTCTTCGCCGAGGGGGTGCGCAGGGAATGGGGTGAAGGGAGCATCTCTCAATGGAATTCCAGGACAAGGTACTGAAGTGCGTGGATTGCGGCGCCGATTTTATTTTCACTGCCGGGGAGCAGCTGTTTTTTCACGATAAACAGTTTAAGAACGAACCGAAGCGGTGTAAGGCATGCAAGGCAAAACGAGTGGCTGTGCTGGGGGCGCCTCCGGCCAGTGGCGGTTCGAGCTATGCCAAAGTCGAGACCCGCACCACCTGTTCGCAGTGTGGCAAGGAAACAACCGTACCATTCAAGCCGACTCAGGGACGGCCGGTCTTTTGCCGGGAGTGCTTCCAGCAGCGGAGAACAGCCGCGGTCAGTGCCTAAGCTTCATCGAAGCCAGGCCGTTCTCGGACCCTAAATGGCGAAGTGGCCCGCGTGCCGGGTGTCAGCCCGCCTTTCTTGTTCCCTTTCCGTCTGTCTGAATTTCAGCCGCAGACGAAGAATCGGCGGCGCGCCTGCGCTGCTTCTCGTCTTCATGGTTCACGAGCAGGGCTTCGATCTGGCGCACCAAGTCCTTGGTGCCAACTGGCTTGATCAGCAGCGAGTGCGCACCACGTTCCCGCCAATCGTCTTCAATAGGTGGGTAAGCTGTGAGGATCGCGGTCGCCGGCCGGTACTCCTGGTCCTTAGCCGCGCGCACCACTTGCCAACCGGCGTTTTCCGTTTCCATACGCATGTCGGTAATGACCATCTGGTAAGTGCCAGCTTCCAGCTTGTCGACCGCTTCGTTAACGGAATTCGCGGTGTGAACCTCGAAACCATGCATCTCGAGCACCGCTTTCAGCGTCAGCAAAACAGGAACGTCATCATCCACCAAGAGGATGCGCCGCTTCATGAGATACCTCTTTCGCCCGAATCCTAAAGCTGTGAACTTGCGAAAGTCCTCGGAGTACCGAAGAGCCGCAAACCAGTTCGCGCCGCGCATAAACCAGATTCTTGCACTACTATATTAGGGTGGCTAGTTTTTATATACAGAATTTTGGCTGCCGCGCGACCCAGGCCGATGGCGCGGCTATGGAACGGCAGTTCAGCGAGCGCGGGTTGGAGAGGGCTGCCAAACGCGAGGAAGCGGGCATCGTCGTCTTGAACACGTGCACGGTGACGGCTGCGGCCGACCAGGATGCGCGTGCCGCCATTCGCCGGATCTATCGTGAAAATCCCGAATGCCAGATCCTGGTGACCGGCTGCTACGCGCAGCGAGCGCCCCAGGAAATCGCGGATCTGCCGGGCGTGAAGTGGGTAGTGGGCAATTCGCATAAGCAGAGCGTTGCCGAAGTTGCGTTATCACCGGCAGCGGCGAAAGCCAGTTCGTCCTTGAGACCGCTTTCTACACGCCTGGAGGCGTGCCGGGATACGCACCAGGCTTCTGAAGTATCTTTCGTGCCGGTCGAAGCGCTTACTGAGAACCGGGAACTGCCAACAGAGAACCGAATTTTTGTTTCCGACATCTTCGCGCACACGGAACTGCTGGCCGCACCGGTTTTTGACGCTGCCAACGGACGCACACGGCCCAACCTGAAGGTCCAAGACGGATGCGACAACCGCTGTTCGTTCTGCATTATTCCCTACGTACGCGGGCAAAGTCGGTCATTGCAACTTGACGAAGTGATTCACGAGGTCACTCAGTTAGTAGCGGCGGGATATCGCGAGATCGTGATCTCCGGAATCAATCTGGGCCGCTGGGGGCGGGATTTCTCCCGGCCCATGCGATTTGAAGACTTGGTCTCGGCCATTCTTGACCGCACGCCGCTGGAGAAACTGCGCATCAGTTCGGTTGAGCCCATGGACTGGAGTGATCGCCTAATCCGGCTGGTCGCAGGGTCGCCACGCATTGCCAAGCATGCGCACGTACCGATGCAGTCGGGCAGCGACCAGGTGTTGCGCACCATGCATCGCAAGTATCGGCCTTGGCACTATCGCGAGAAGATCGAAAGAATCCGCGCTTCCATGCCCGCAGCGGCCATCGGAGCCGACGTAATGGTTGGCTTCCCCGGAGAGACTGATTCCGATTTCGAGGAAACACGGCGCATGGTAGAAGATCTGCCCTTCACCTACCTGCATGTCTTCACCTACTCCTCGCGTCCGGGCACACCCGCAGCAGCCATCTCCGGGCAAGTACCGGTTCCAATCGCCCGCGAACGCAACCGAATTCTTCGTGACCTGGCGGAACGGAAGAAGCTTGAATTTATGAAGTCCTTTATCGGTAGATCGCTCGAGGCGATTACTCTGAATGTCTCGGATGGCAAGTACACAGAAACACTTACCGATAACTACCTGAAACTGCGACTCGCTGGGGAGCACGAGCCCAATCACCGGGTTGAAGCGCAAGTCCTGCAGGTCTCAGACGGTTCGCTGGTTGGCTGCGCTGCCCTCTAGAGCCTCCGGTCGTATCTCAGGTTGCATGCTATAATTTTTTGATTGTAATTGCCCTGTGTAACCAGCCGGAGGACTCTATCGACAAACGTTTTATCCGCACCAACGAGCGCATCCGGGCACGCGAGATCCGCGTGATCGACGATGAAGGCAAGCAGATTGGTATCCTGCCGCCGTTTGAAGCGCTCAAGATGGCCCGCGAAAGAAACCTGGACTTGGTTGAGATTTCACCCACCGCAAATCCCCCTGTGTGCCGCATCATGGATTACGGGAAGTATCTCTACCAGCAGGAGAAAAAAGAACGCGAGGCCAAGAAGCATCAGAAGACGATTACGGTCAAGGAAGTGAAGTTCCGGATCAATGTGGACGATCACGACTACGAAACCAAGAAGAACCACGTGCTGCGCTTCCTGGATGAGGGAGACAAGGTCAAGGCAACGATCTTCTTCCGTGGGCGGGAAATGACGCGCACCGGGCTGGGACGGGAGATTTTAGAGCGGCTGATCAAAGACGTGGCGGAGAAGGGGATTGTCGAGTTCCGGCCGCGTCAGGAAGGCAATACGCTGCACGCCATTCTGGCCCCCAAGAAGACTGATAAGGCGCCAGTACAGCCCCGGGTCAGCCAAGCGTAAGAAAACAGCACCTGGCATTCAGCACTTAGCCATCGACGCGAGTCCTGACCCCACGGCAATGATGAGGGGCTAAATGCTAAGTGCTAACTGCTAAATGCGACAAACAGAGAAACTATGCCAAAGCTAAAAACACACAGTGGCGCATCCAAGCGCTTCAAGAAAACTGCAAGCGGCAAGGTAAAGCGCGGACATTCCCATTTGCGCCACATCTTGACTTCGAAAGACAAGAAGCGCAAACGCAAGCTGCGGACCGCCGTTCTGGTGGACCCCGCGGATCAGCCCAAAATCAAGCGAATGATCCCGTACTAGTGTGGTAGAGACGGGGCTTGCCCCGGCTCCCGAGACGCAGCATGCCGCGTCTCTATCAAGGCGCGTGAAGAGGCTTTAGGACCTCAGGTCTCCTGCCTCCAGCCGCCGATAAGTTGGAATCAAAAAGGAGCACATCATGCCTCGGGTCAAACGTGGGACCAAGCGGCGCGCCAAGCGCAAGAAGATATTAGATCGCGCCAGCGGGTATTTCCTTACCAAGTCCAAGTTGTACCGGTCTGCCAAGGAGGCGGTCGAGCGCGGGCTGAAGTTCGCCTACTCTGGACGCCGCCAGAAGAAGCGCCAGTACCGCTCGCTGTGGATCGTGCGCATCGGCGCCGCCGCCAAACTCAACGGGATGAGCTATAACAAGTTCATCCATGGGCTTAAGAAGAGCGGAGTCGAACTGGACCGCAAGATCCTGGCCGACCTGGCGGTGAACGATCCTGGCGCCTTTAAAAGCCTCGCCGAGCAGGCGAGAGGCGCTCTCGGCGGGGCCGCGTAGTAAACCAGCCTTTAACAATTCGCTCTTAGCTACTAGCTTTTAGCTCTTAGCCTGGGATGGGCAGGGGTCATACGCTTGCCTCTCCCGAGGTACTCGTCAAGCGGTTATTACTTGTCAAGCGCAGCGAGGAATCTGCTTTCGTGTGGCGCGGACATTCTTGTCCGCGGGTTATAGCGCTGGGATGACAAGGCTTTGAGACATGGCATACACCGTTCCTAAATTGAAGGATTACTCGGCGGCGGCTTTGGACAAGGCCGTCCGAGAGCTGCTTTCTGCTCTCGAGCAGGAGTCGAAAGCCATTGCTAACGAATCCGATTGGAAGGCGTTTCGCGACCGGTGGATGGCTCGCAAGAATGGCGTCCTGACTCAAGTCAACGAGCGGTGGCTGAAGCCGGCGCCCAAAGATGCTAAGCGCGAAGTCGGGCAGCGGGTCAATGAGCTCAAGAAGCAAGTCGAGGAAGCGGTCGAGCAGACGCTGGAACGGCTGCAAGGCGGAGCCTCTGCCGCACGCCTAGCGGCCGAGGCACTCGACATCACCCTTCCCGGCATCCGCCGGCAGCTTGGCGCCGAGCATCCGGTCATCAAGACTTCAAACGAGATGGTGAGTATCTTCCGGAATCTGGGATACTCCGTCGAGGAAGGACCGGAAGTCGAAACCGACTACTACAATTTCGAGTCGCTGAACTTTCCACCCAATCATCCCGCACGGGACACGCAGGATACGCTGTTTATCACCGGACAACAATCCAAACCGCTGCGCGACCGGCTGCTTTTGCGTACGCACACTTCGCCGGTGCAGATTCGAACCATGGAGAGGCTGAAGCCGCCTATCCGCATTGTGATTCCCGGAAAGGTGTATCGCAACGATCCCCCCGACGCCAGCCATTCGCCGATGTTTCACCAGATCGAAGGCCTGGCCGTCGACACAAACATTACTTTCGGCGATCTGAAGGGAACGCTGGATCACGCCATGAAAGCAATGTTCGGGTCGAGTGTGAAAACAGCTTTTCGGCCGTCGTTCTTCCCTTTTACCGAACCGAGCGCAGAAATGCTGGTGAGTTGCTTCATCTGTGGAGGAAGCGGCCGGCGCGGTACCGAACCCTGCCGTCCGTGCAAGCAGACGGGCTGGATCGAAATCCTCGGTTGCGGGATGGTCGATCCCAATGTCTTCGAGTTCGTGAAGCACAACGGCTACGACCCGAGTAAGGTCAGCGGCTTTGCCTTCGGCATGGGGGCCGACCGCATCGCGCTGTTGAAGTACGGCGTGGATGACCTGCAGTTGTTTTTCCAGGGTGACGTGAGATTTCTGGAACAATTTGCGTGATGTAGCGCCGCCGTGCCAGCGGCTGTCGCGTGGGCGTCTCGCCCATGCTGCGGGGCGCAGGATGCCCTCAACCCAGCCGGCAAGATGCCGGCGCTACAGCTAAGCATCGAACATGAAAATTTCCGCCGATTGGGTGCGTGATTTCGTTGACCTCAAGGTTGACAACCGGCAGCTTGCCGAAGACCTCACTTCTGTGGGGATTGGTATCGAAGAAATTGCCGGCGGAGGTGACTCCACGGTTTTCGACGCCGAGATCACTACCAATCGTCCCGACGAGATGAACCACTACGGTGTGGCGCGTGAGGCGGCGGCAATCTACGAGGTGCCGCTAAAGCCGCTTGCACCCACGCTTCCGGAACCTGCTCAAACCGCAAGTTTTCCCATCGAAATTCAGGATCCAGAAGGTTGCGGGCGCTTCACCGCTCGAATCGTTCGCGGAATAAAGATCGGACCGTCGCCTGCCCATGTTGCGCAAAGACTGGCGCTGCTCGACCAGCGTCCTATTAATCTTGCCGTAGATGCGACCAATTACGTGCTGTGGGAGATGGGTAAGCCCACACATGCTTTCGATCTCGATCTGCTCGAGGGCGGAAAAATCGTGGTGCGCCGGGCCGCAGAGGGCGAAACGCTCAAGACACTCGACGGCGTCGAGCGCAAGCTGACCAGCGAAGACCTGGTCGTGGCCGATGCCCGCAAGCCCGTGGCCCTGGCCGGCGTCATGGGCGGGTACGGCACGATGATTACCGAAAACACCCGCAACGTCCTCATTGAGTCCGCGTGGTGGGATCCGGTTACGATCCGCAAGACCTCGAAGAGTCACGGCCTGCACACGGATGCCTCCCACCGTTTCGAACGCGGCGCCGATTTCGAATCAACTATCCTCTCCTGTGATCGCGTTGCCGAACTGATCCTCCAGGCAGGAGGCGGCCAACTTGAAGGTAATGTCATTGATCAAATAGCACGGCCGATTGACCAGGCGCCAGTCGCTCTGCAAATGTCCGAAGTGCAGCGCATCCTGGGCTGCCGGGTAACGGCGTCGGATGTTGCTCGCATTCTCAAACGGCTCGGGTTCGACATTAGTCCGGAGAGGATGGACTCGTCCGAGTTCACGGTACGGATACCCTCGTGGCGGCTGGACGTGGAGCGCGAGATCGATCTGATTGAAGAGGTCGCGCGACTGTATGGGTACGACAAATTCCCCAACACGCTACCTGCTTACTCGGGTGCGGTCATCGAACTGCCGGACGCTACGAAAGACACCAAGCTGCGTTCTTCGCTTTTGGGCCTGGGATACAACGAGGCGGTCTCGCTGACGTTCATTTCGCACCAAGATGCCAGAAAGTTCTCGCCGACATCTTCTATCGAAGTGGCCAACCCCCTGAGTGAAGAGGCGTCGGTCATGCGAACCTCGATGCTCCCGGGCCTGCTGAACATGCTGGCCTATAACCTGAATCGCGGCATTCCGAACCTGCGCTTGTTCGAGGCAGGAAAGGTCTATCAATACCTGGGAACTTCGCCGCTGGAATCTAAGCAGATTTCGCTCGGCGCGACAGGCAGCGCGGTTATGCCCAGCGTCAACCAGCCGGCGCGTCCTTACTCGTTCTTCGACCTCAAGGGTGATATAGAGACTCTGTTGCGAGGCTTCGAGCACGAGTCGCTGTATTTCGACGCGCACACGGCCGCGTACTTCCATCCCGGACGCTCGGCGCGCGCGGTCATGGATGGTGTGACGGTGGCTCAGTTCGGGCAGATTCATCCCGATGTGGCCGCCGATCGCAAGCTTCGCCAGGAGGTATTCCTAGGAGAGTTGTACCTGGACCGTTTATACAACCACGAACTCCGCGAGCCAAAATACGAGGCGCTGCCCCGCTATCCGGCTGTGGAGCGCGATTTCTCGTTTGTGTTTGCCGATCCGCTGTTGTTCGAGAAAATCCAGGAGGCCATCGCCGCGCTAAATATCAAAGAGCTGCGTCGTTTTATCCCGGTAGAAATCTTCCGTGGTGGAGCCATCCCCGCAGGCAAGTATTCCGTGCTGCTGGGCGCCACGTTCCAATCCGGCGAGCGCACATTGCGCGAAGATGAAGTTGCGCGGTGGTCTTCGCAAATCATCCAGACGCTCGAAAGTCTGGGTGGAACGCTGCGGGCGTGATTCGAATTGTTGATTGTCGATTTTCGATTTGCACCAGCCATCCGTCTTAAATCAACAATCAAAAATCGGCAATCGACAATTCCTGTGCTAGTCTGACCAACCATGGCCGACGTCGCTGCCCAACAAAAGCATTTCCTCAGCGGAAGAGTCGAGCACTTTACCGAATCCGTCATTCGCGAGATGACGCGCCAGGCAATGCTCTATGGCGCTATCAACCTCGCGCAGGGTTTCCCTGACTTCCCTGCTCCCGCCGAGATCAAGCAGGCCGCCCAGGAGGCGGTCGCGGCTGACATCAATCAATACGCCATCACCTGGGGCGCCAAGAGCCTGCGCCAGGCGATTGCCCGCAAGATGCAGGAGTGGCAAGGCATTTCGATCGATCCGGAAAAGGAAGTGACGGTCTGTTGCGGATCGACGGAAGCAATGATTTCCACTCTGCTGGCGATTTGCAACGCCGGTGACGAAGTCGTCATCTTCGAGCCCTTTTATGAAAACTACGGGCCGGATTCTGTTTTATCCGGCGCCAAGCCGCGATTCGTGAAGCTGCGCCCCCCCGAGTCGAAGGACGGTGAATGGACCTTTGATGAGCAGGAGTTGCGTGCCGCCTTCCACAACAACACCAAAGCCATCATCCTCAACACTCCGAGCAATCCGACCGGCAAGGTTTTCGGCCGGACCGAACTCGAACTCATTCGCGACTTGTGCGTCGAGTTCAACGTGCTGGCCATCACCGATGAAATTTATGAGCACATCCTGTATGAGGATGCGCAGCACATTTCAATCGCTCGCCTGGACGGCATGCGCGAGCGGACGGTCACAATTAATGGGCTCTCAAAGAGTTACAGCGTGACCGGATGGCGCGTTGGCTGGGCAGTCGCTCCGCCATCGATCACCAACGCAATTCGGAAGGTCCACGATTTCCTCACCGTAGGCGCCCCTGCTCCATTGCAGGAGGCGGGGGCGATCGCGCTCGACCTGCCCGCGATTTATTACCAACGACTGGCGGAAAATTACCGTACCCGTCGCGATCACTTGATGCCCGCTCTAGTCGAGGCCGGATTCCGCTGCTTCCGGCCACGAGGCGCCTACTACGTCATGACGGATATCAGTGCATTTGGCTTTCCCGATGACATCACTTTTACCCAATATCTTGTAAAGGAAGTCGGCGTAGCGGCGGTGCCAGGTTCCAGTTTTTACGACGATCCCCGCGATGGCGCTCAGCAAGTCCGGTTTGCCTTCTGCAAGCGCGATCAGACGCTCGATGAAGCGGCACGGCGTTTGCGGAAGCTGCAAGGAAAGGCTCGGGGCTAACATGACCCGATCGGCCTTCTCCAAAGGCGGGCAGTGAACAAGCTTCGCCATTCTATAGTCATCTTGACGCTCCTGGTGTGGGGCTTCGCAATTGTCAACGGCCTGCATACCCATTCCCGCACGCGTTCTGACACGGTGATTGCAACCCGGCTCGGCATTGTTCTTCTGGCAATTCTTGGATTCATCATCGGCATTGAAATGTTCTTCAGCGGCTTTCGAATCCTGCGCCGCAAGTGGCTCATTGAGAACACTCCCACCTCTACCGTGCGGGGAGCCGCGATCGGACAAGTGGAAGTATGCGGGAAAATAATTGGGCCCTACACCTTGATCTCTCCCCTGTCGGTGCTGGACTGTTACTTTTACAAGGCAATGGCCTGGCAATCCGAGGGTTCCGGGGAGCGCCGGGAGTGGAAGAGCGCGGGGGAAGAAGTTTTGTGCACTCCCTTCTTCATCGAGGATGAAACCGGACGCATGCTGGTGGACCCACGAGGCGCTGAAGTCGATGTTCCGAAAGACTTCGACGAAGACGGCTCGTTGGATGCTATGCCAGAAAACGTGCGTCGCTTCGCAGCCCGGCGCGGAATTTCCGCCTGGGCAGCGGCGAGATTCGAAGAATACTGCATCAAGCCGGGCGACAGCCTATATGTGCTCGGCACCTTCAGCGAGAATCCCGAGGCAGCGGGCATTTCCCATGCCCGCGCTGGACAAGATGGATTTCTCAGTGAAGCAGCCGCCGATCTCGAGCGCCGTTCAGTGCTGGATGCGATGAATGCGGCCTTGCCCGGGTATCGTCAGCGCAGCACGGCCGTAATGGCTGAGTTTGATTTGAACCCACCGGTTGTCTTGCGAAAAGGTGACGGACCATTTTTCATCTCGACACGCAGCCAACGCGAGATACTCGGCCACCTGACCTGGACCTCCACCGTATCGATTTGGGGCGGGCCGGTGCTCGCACTGGTCAGCCTTGCTGTCTTGCTGCAACGGCTCGGCTGGTGGTAAGCGGGCTTTCTCGGCTCCGATACTTGAACCTTCCCATAAACACAATGACGTGGCTACGCGGGAAATCGGTTGTGGAGTATCTGACGCCGATGGTCTCGGGGCATGGACTCCGAGCGGCGGTTCTTGTAGCATGGCCCGCGTGAAAAACGTGAGATCTCGCAGTCGCAGGCCGGCGGCGACAGGCCGTGGCGCTCCGAAAAACGTCGATGAATACGTTGGTAGGGTTCCAGAATCCACGCGCAGCACTTTCATGAAGCTGCGCGCAGCGATTCGATCGGCGGTGCCGCCGGAGGCTACCGAAACCATCAGCTATCGGATTCCCGCGGTCAAGTACAACGGAATACTGGTATGGTTCGCCGCCTTTTCAAACCACTGCAGTTTGTTTCCCACTTCCTCGGTCATCGAAGCTTTTAAAAACGACCTGAAGAGGTATTCGACCTCCAAAGGAACGATCCACTTCCCCGCGGATAAGCCGCTGCCGACTGCACTCATTAAGAAACTGGTGAAGGCGCGGGTCGCGCAGAAAGAAGGCAATAGGCGGCACTGACCGGTTTGCGATCGAGACCGGTTCATGCCTCGCAAAGACAGCGGGATGCGATTCTGTGCTCCTTTGGCTATTTCCAGCGCTGAGCGAAAAGCTCACTCGACAACTGCTGCGGAGATCGGCCGACCCGTTTGCCCTCTTTGGTAACTCTGTATTCGCTCTGCAAGCGCTTCAGGATATCATCCTTTGGCGCCCCTGCCCGCTGCCAGCACACGATCAACGTATTGCTTCAGCTCTCCCGCATAGGCACGTAGCTGCAGCCTCTTCTCCACCGAGACCTCTGTAACATGCCCGTGATTCTCTGGCGCTCTTCCTCGGCCAGCTCGGCCATGATTTTTCTCGTGATCGGCTTGCCTGATCTGCACTTGTGAACGGAACGATAAGCTCAGAAGCGCGCATAAAACTAGCGTGAGCACGGAGGCGAGTGCCCGAGGGATTCCGGGAAGGAAGAAAAATCCGGCAGTCATCTTGTCATGGCCCGGTAAGAACGCCGTGCGCATGACCCCCGGTTCATTCGTCCAGCGGCCTCCGAGGTAGTATTCCCAACTTCCGGACTGGAGAAAGTAATAGAAATAGAATCCGAAAACCAGCCCCGGACAAGAAAAACAGATCATGCGTTTTGTCCGTGATTCGATCTCTTTCCAGTAGCCGTTCTCCTCGTTGATGTCCGGGCACGATCTTTTGCACCCTGTGCACCTCGCACATTGAGAACTTGGTGTCTCCAGCAGGCTGCGCGGTTCTGTTATATCTTCTCGATAAGCGAAACAGGCCACAGATAGTTGCACCAGGTCTTGCCGGTATACAGGATTCCGTAAGCAAACGCCGCCAGTGAGATCAGCACAAAAAAGGCCGCAATCGCGCGACCATTGCCGTTAGTTGCCACCAGGCGAAGCCAAAGACAAGTGAGGAATAGAGCAAACGCGACTAGATAATAGTTGGACTCAAGCTATGGGGAAGCCTTGCGCTGACCGGACCACCCGAAACGATTCGGTAGCTGAGCGACAAAGCTAAGCGGGCAAATACGCGCCATCGATGGTAGCCAAGCAGGACGATGAAGAGTGGCAAAGCTGCAATGACGACTGTCCATACCAGCCAACCTGCACGCGCGGGTGTCAAAGACCCGAGGAGGGGCGCAGAAAGGAACATGGCGAGAGCGATCCACCCCACCGGCTCACTCCCAACCACGATTTAGGAGCAGGCCCTTCTGGTACCGGGGGTGCGGTTGCAGAGGACGACATGTGGACTGTGTGTCTCATGGATCCCTGGAATGTGCTGTATCGACGCCCGGGAAGGGGAGAGCGCCTGACGCGCGGGGAAGGATATAGAGTCAGCTGCGATCCGCAATAGAACGAATGATTCATAGAACGAAAGATTCATCCTCAACGCTTGGGAAATTACATCGGTAGTCCGAACTTTGATCTGCGTCCCCAAGACATGGGTTCTGCAGATGGTCGTGGAGTATACTGCGCACACAAAGAGTCCGTCCGAGGTCAATCGGTTATGCCAGCGTTCCGTCGGAAAAGCAGGTTCTCGCGCATCATTCTGGTAGCGACTCTCGTCACCGCGACAGCTCTCACACTGTCCGCCCAGAGTTCGACTAAAGCTAGTAATCCAATTGATCAAGTCTTGCGAGCGGCAGTCAATGAGAAGAAGATCCCAGGCGTTGTGGCGATGGTCGCAGTGGCCGATAAGGTCACGTATCAAGGTGCGTTTGGAAAGCGGGATACGACTGAGAACATCGAGATGACCGCAGATTCTATTTTCCGCATCGCTTCGATGACCAAGCCGATCACATCAGTAGCGGTTATGCAGCTGGTCGAGAGTGGACGCGTGAAATTGGACGAACCTGCTGCGACTTACTTCCCTGAGCTTGCCCACGTTCAGGTATTCGACGGATTCGATGCTAGCACCGGAAAAGCAAAACTCAGGCCTCCTGAAGCACTCCTCACGGTGCGGCAACTGCTTACCCACACCTCAGGATTTGCCTACGAGTTTTTCGATCCGGAGTTGCAGCGCTACGTGGCTACGGGAGCGGTCCCCTCTGCCCGCCAGGGAGACGATGGCTTTCTGAAGGCGCCACTGATGTTTGATCCCGGGACGCGATGGGAATATGGAATCAGCACGGACTGGCTTGGCAAATTAGTCGAGAAGGTAAGCGGACAGACCCGAGAAGCAAGCGCGTGTTGTAGCGCTTCATCAGCGCCAGGAGGATGGCAGCATCGTGGGGCCGCCACAGCACCCTTTAAAACCAGTGCGATTTTACAGCGGTGGCGGCGGACTCTATTCGACCGCAAGCGATTACACGAAGTTTGCGCGCATGCTGCTGGACGGAGGAAATGCCGGCAACAAGCGGATCCTGAAATCTGAAACGGTTGCCCAGATGAGTGGCAATCAGATCGGCGACTTAACCCTCGTGCAACTGAGGAGCTTATTTCCGCAGTTCGCAAGAGATCCCGTGCGCCTCTCGGGCTCGCTGGACAAGTTTGGCTTGGGATTTGGAATCAACACGCAGCCGGTCCCAGGCGGACGTTCTGCTGGTTCCATCTCGTGGGCTGGTATCTTCAATACGTTTTTCTGGATTGACCCATCTCGCAAGAGGTGCGCGGTAATCATGATGCAGATACTTCCGTTTGGCGATGATGCAACCAACGCCGTGGTCGAGGACTTTGAGCGCGCCGTTTACGCGAATTCTGCCGGAACGTCCGCTTCCGGTGCAGGCAGCAATTAACGCTTCGAAAATTGCCGGTTACCATTGCCGGCGGAGGAACAGAAGCGGGGCATCGCCGGTTGTGCTCTATCAGCTGCTGAAGCCAGAAGAACGGCGCAACATTCCTTCGCACTTTCCTCGGTCAGGGAGACCTCGTTTGCGATCCAGGGTGTCAAGCACGCGATCGCCTCGTTGACTGCGTCGCTGTTCTCCGGCTCCGGCTCTGCAGGAGTGTGAGTATCCGCATTTTCAAATCGAGGCTCGACATTCGATTTCCGGACCGCCGCTAATGTCTGCTCGGTGGTTCTGTAAATGCCTGCGAGAAAGAATAACGGGACGCCCGCGAAAAGAGCTGCGGCGAAGCTCTGCCGCCACAATCCAAATGCCACCGCACCTATCAGTATGCCAAGCGATAGGACCAGGTCGTTTGCATGTTGAGAGCTGGTTTTCTTCACCAGACTCGCGGTCTTGATCATCACGGGATGACTCTGCTGCCACAGCTTGGCCGCCGCCCGTACCATCCACTGCTTTACCTGTTCAACGCGATGCATCATTTGTACCTCCCAACTTACGGGCCTAGGAAGGCCTGCCGAGAAGCCACTCTGTTGGACTTTAGCCGAACCTCCAGACATGGTCACATTACTTATGGTCCTGGCTGGACTGTCATTTGGACCAGGGGCGCACAGAATGCAGGCGTGCTTTATCGAGGTCTCGCCGGACAAGTGGCGCTGATACCCGCGTGCGATGTGGGTGCGGCTTGCGAACGTTTCTTGCCACGACGTCGCCTGGATCGCGGCCGAACGTTGCTCCCGGTTGTAATGGGCGTGGCGGGACCGTCTTGCTTGGTCGGCGATTGCGCCGGCAGGAGGGACTCTGTCCACTCGATGACGCCGATGCAGCACTCGTCATTGCGCGGGCAGTTGCCGCGCTCGAGTAGCGCCTCGACCAGAGTCAATTCGCGTTGGCTCAAGACTTGCCGCGGCAACAAACGGAAGTTACGAAACGTCCACAAGAGACGGATCCGTTGACTCAATGACGGGCGCAGATAACACGGGCCACTGTCAGTATGGACCTCGAGCACTCCGGAACGGATTCTTTCCATCCACAAGGAAAATCACCTGCCCATCCTGTTACGGACGAGAGTGGCGGCAACTACTGGGGAAGCAGTTGAAATGCCAAAGAACTGTGCCACAGCAGTTTTCTAATCGCTGGTATCTACAGGAGATAGAAGACCGTGATTCCGATTGATGGCTCACGGGCTCGACTAGCGACAAATTTTGTCAGTCGCACAGGACCAAACTGGTTTATCGAATGGCAAAACAATTTGGATGGGGTTGGACAACGTAGCCAATTAGCCAGCGATCTTGTCCTCTCCGGAATGGAGCGGTCGCCCCGCAATTTGTACTGACACTACGAACCGCGAGCGGCTCAGAATCGCCCCGTTGAAATTAAGGCCAACCGCTTAGCCTTGAATAAGGGGAACAACATATCTCTAAGTTAAACAACTTAAATACAGTTAGGAGAGTTGGCGGATTGTAGGCCGAGCACGCGACTGCTACGGTGAGGAAACCCTTAACCCCTTTTTCAGGAGTTTCCCCGTGCTTCGCAATTCGTGTCTGCTTATATTGCCCGCGTTGGTTACGATCATTGCTGTCGGATGCTCGGTTGTTTCTAATCCACCAATTCCCAACGCGGCAGTTCCAAGCCCGCCAGCTTCAGGCCCGCCCGCCCCCGACCCGCAGCCGGGAGTTAACTGGTCTACAAATCCCAGCCTGGGACCGCAATTTTATGTTTCGCCGTCCGGCAGTGACACCAACGATGGCTCCGCGGCACATCCGTGGCTCAGCCTCAGCCGCGCGGAT